>Ga0209343_10005906_pt1 | contig 14754 bp, 8 predicted proteins | sample RifCSPlowO2_02_FD_184026 | JGI IMG/M metagenome (GOLD analysis project Ga0209343, IMG submission 184026) | Groundwater microbial communities from Rifle, Colorado - Rifle CSP2_plank lowO2_0.2 (SPAdes) (version 2) | ecosystem: Environmental > Aquatic > Deep subsurface > Groundwater | place: Rifle... | reverse complement strand
GGCCCGTCAGCGCTTCAACAGTATTGAACTGTCAGCCGTCAAACGGCTCGCGAACCGGTGGCAGTTCGCGGCCTCCTACGCGCGCACGAAGAAAGACCGGCCGCTCCATCCAAGCCTGCGCGTCCCCGAAGCCCGCGCCCAGGCCACCATCGTCGGGGCCTTCAATCCCAACGACGAGATCAACCGGGCCGACAACACGTCGGACTGGCAGGGCAAGCTGTCGGGAGCCTACCTCTTCCCGTACGACGTGACGGTGGGGGCGAACTTCGACCATCAGAGCGGCGACGCGTTCGCGCGACAAGTGCGCTTGGAGGGCGGCGTGACCATTCCGGATGTCGTCGTGAACGCCGAGCGCGTCGGCACCCGACGCATCCCCACGCTCAACCTCTTGACCCTCCGGGTGGAGAAGAGCTTCCGGTTCCGGGCGGCGCAGCGCGTGGCGGTGCGCTTCGACCTCTACAATGCGCTGAACGTGAACACTACCACGCGGATACAACCGCGTTCGGGCCGCAGATTCCTGCGGCCTACGGAGATCGTACCGCCCCGCGTGGCGGAATTCGGGCTGACGTACTCCTTCTAACGCATCGTCGTCCCTCACGACGTCAGGCAGAAGGGCCCCATGCGGGAACGCATGGGGCCCTTTTGTATTTGCACGCGACGACAGGATTGGACCCACAGAAGGCGATCGCGTATTGTTTGTTCTTTCTGACAGGCATGTTCTGCTGACTTCGAGGAGAGCCATGCGATCACGAACCACGCTTCTCGCGATGTTGTTGCTGCTCCGGTGGACGCTCAGCTTCGGCCAGGGCGCCGAGACGTTCAAGCCCACTGAAACGATCGCGCCCAACATCCCGGGCGTGGTCGCCGCCGGAACCCGAGTCCTGGTTGTCGCGCAAGGGCTCCGCGGGACCGAGGGTCCGATCGCGGCGCCCGACGGGGCGCTCTTGCTCACGGAACAACAGGCGAACGTCATCACGAAGATCGACGCGCAAGGCAAGCGATCGACCTTCCTGGAGAAGACGGGCGGATCCCAGGGTCTCACGTACGACCCGAAGGGCCGCCTGATCGGCGTGCTGCCGGCGACGAAACAGGTGGGCGTGCTGATGCCGACGCGGACGGTGATGGCCAGCACATTCGAGGGTCGGCCGTTTCTCGGCCCCAACGATCTCGTCGCGGACAGGAAGGGCGGCGTGTACTTCACGGACCCCGGCGGGTATCCGCCCGCGGGGCAATACCTGACCGAGATACCGGCCGTCTACTACATCAGGCCCAACGGCTCAGTGATCAAGCTTGCTGACGACATCCCACGCCCCAACGGCATCATCCTGAGCCCGGACGAGAAGACTCTTTACGTGTCGAATACGTTGGGCGCGTACGTCATCGCGTTCGACGTGCAGCCGGACGGCAGCGTTCGCAACCAGCGGAATTTCGCCCGAATGGCTGGCATCGCCATGACCAACAGGGGCGTGAGGAGCGGCGCGGATGGCATCGCGGTGGACGATGCGGGCCGCCTCTACGTCACCGCGACGATAGGCGTGCAGGTATTCGGCCCGGACGGCAAACATCTGGGAACGATCCCGGTTGGTAACCCGGACGGCCCGCAGAATATCGCGTTTGCCGGACCCGACAAGAAGACCCTGTACATAGTGGGTGACGGGGCGGTCTGGAAGATCGCGATGCTGGCGCAGGGTCCCAAGGGGCGGGCCAAGTAAGCAGACCGACCCTCGCCGTCGCCGGCGCGAGCGCGGAGATGTCCCCTACCGCGCTCGCGAGGCCGCCCGCCGGATGTTAGCGAAGCACCTGACTTGCCTGGGCCTGCTCGATATACAGCTTCACATCCGAGGGAAGGAGAAGGCGCTGTTTCTCCAGTCTCTGGGCCGTCTTCGCGACCGCTTGCACATATCCCTCGTGGTCCTTGTAACGCTCCTCGAGCGAGAGGCGTGGATCGCCGGCAGCCAGCCGTTCCGCTTTCGTGGTCTTGAACGGGATATGTTGGCCGTTGGATTCGCAACCCTCGTTCTCGCCGAAGCCGGCGCGGCGCAGCGCCCAGCCCGTGGTGGTTGCGATGGGCGCCTCGACCGGCGGCAGGCGGATGCCGGCCGCTTCGTTGCCGTCTTGATCCACCTTGGAAACAAAAATGGGGTAGGTGGGACGCCCGTCGACCGAGGCCGGGTATTTCGAGATGATGCCCTTATCGAGCGCCGGCCCGAAGTCGAGATGGTATCGAGTCGTGATCAGCCCCGTATACGTCACGCCAGGGATGGTCGGCCAACCCAGCTTTTCCTGCGGCACGACGCCGGTCTGATATCCGGGTCTGGGCACGGCCATGACCGCCGTGCCCTCGGACTGGCGCGGCACTTCGCTCTTCGGGGGCTCGGTGCCATGGGTGACCCATTGATCGAGCGCCGTCAACAGCGCACGCAGTGCGGGGAAGGGACGTGTCGGGTTGAGAAACTGCTGGCACGATCCCATGCTCGTGACATTCCCGACGCCGTGTGACAGGCCGGAGATCAGGTAAAAGCGCACGTTCTCCGGATCCTTCAAGTCCTTGCCGCGCGTGTCGGTGTGCAGCAGCGAACCCGACTTGACCCAATATTCGTTGGACGAATTGCCGTCGATGATTTTGGGGCACGTGTTGCTCACCGCGCACCGTGCGCTGCGTCCGCCCGTCTTGCCGCTGAGGTGATCGGTCAACACCTGATGCGCGAACGGGAACACCGGCTCCGGATACAAGTGGTTCTGACGGTTGCGCTCGGTTCTATCGGTCTGCCCGAAGCGATAGTTGATCTGGTCGCCGCTGCCGGCGCCGGTCCACTTGAGCATGCCGTCGACGACGCGTCGTCCCTGTTCGTCCTCGTTGAAGCCGAACGCCTCGAAGTCGTTCAACGTGCGCGACGGCTGCGAGATGGAGAAGCTGTAGGTCTGCCGCACATCGCCGGCGAGCGGATTGGGGGTGCCGGCATCGTCTTTCGCGGCGTGTCGGAGAAACGAAATGAAATCGCGCGTGGCCGCCAGTCCGACCGCGGCGACGACCGGATCCTTGGCCGTGTACCTGAACTCGTAGATGTGGCTTTGCTTGAACGCGGTGCCGGCTGGCAGCAGGCGGATGGTCTTCTCGTCGGCGTATTCCCAGTCGCCAGCGGTCAGGGTCGTCGGCTGGTCGTCCAGGCGCGCCCGCACCGTCAGCGTCGCCTTGGACTTGTCCAATGTCGCCGCCGGATAGGCCAGGTCGTAGCGCACGCTCTTGGCGTTGTCGAAAACGATGTACTCGTATGAGAGGCCAGTGATGCTCGATCCATCCGGGTTCTTCGCGATCGGAACGGAGATCGTGAGCCCGGCGTCCTCGCTCGTGGCGCCAAAGTCCCACCCGTTGCCGACCACGGAGTAGCCCAGGTTCATGATGAAGCCGTTGCCCGCCTCGGCCGCCTTTTTCGGGTCGTTGCTGAGGGCGGCGTCGTTGAGGGCGAGCACGCGCATTTCGCCCCGGTTGTTGAAGTCGAGGAAGAGCTTGTGGTTGCCCTTCCGGACATCGGTCGGCTTCAGGATGAAGATGTCCATCGAGTATTCGACCCTGCCGCGCGCGTTTCGCGGCGCCAGTTTGAGGTCGGTGATCAACGCGTTCCGCGGATCCGCCGGGTCGAGCTCGCCGTAAGCCTTGCCCCGGAGCTTCTCGTACGTGCCGACGCTGCCAGCCGGTCCAAAGACCCGCCCTTCGAATGTCGGGGACTGCGAGGGCGCGGGATCGATGACAATCCGCGTGATACGGGCCTCGGCGGCCGACGCCAGGAAGAGCGCGGCCGCGCCGACAGCGAGGACGAGACCACCATGGACGCCGCTCATTCGGCAGGGAAATGCGGACAACTTCATGAAGTCCTCCAGGGAGGGCGCGGATGGACGAAGGCCTCAGCGAAGGGAATACAGTAACACGGATAATTGACTCACTATCAGCGCTTTGATATAAGCAGCGACACAGCAATCATAACCGGAGGGACAGCGATGTTTTCAAACCTCGTCGACAGGTCCCGCCTCCGAGCGGGACTCGCTGGAATAGTCGTCGGTCTGGTCGTGCTCGCCGGTTCGCCGGCCGCCGGCCAGGGCACGGCCACGATCATCGGTCAGGTCACCGATCAGAGCGGTGCCGTGCTCCCTGGCGTCACGGTGACCGCGACCGGTCCGGCCTTGCAGGTGCCGCAACTCACGGAGGCCACCAACGCGCAGGGCGAGTACCGCCTGGCGCCGTTGCCGATTGGCGTCTATGAGCTGGCGTTTGAGCTGACAGGCTTCCGGCCGGCCCAGCGCCAGAATGTGCGGCTGACCGTCGGCTTCACGGCGCGCATCGATGTGCAGCTGGGGTTGGCCACCGTGGCGGAGACCGTCACCGTGTCTGGCGCGGCGCCCGTGGTGGACGTCGCGTCAACCTCGGGCAGCACGCTGTTCACGCAGGAGCTGCTTGCGGCCATTCCGACGGCCCGAAACGGGCTGATCAGCCTGTTGAACCTGGCGCCCGGTGTGCGCAGCTTTCTCGACATCGGCGGCAACACGATCGAGGAGAACCCCGCGGCACGCACGTTCGGCCAGAGCGGCCAGGTGTGGTTCACGATCGACGGGGTGTCGACGATCCACCTGAGCGCGGGCGGGGGCGATGGCAGCTATTGGGATTATGGCACGATCGACGAGGCGCGCGTCCAGAGCCTGGGGACCGATGCGGAGTTTCAGACGCGCGGCGTCCAGATGACCGGCGTCGTGAAGTCCGGTGGGAATCAGTTCCACGGCGGCGTGTCGTGGGCGCAGAACAACAAGAGCTTTCAGAGCGACAACCTCAATGACGAGTTGAGAGCCCAAGGGTTCACGATCGGCAACGCCCTCAAGACGCAATACGACGTCAGCGGCGACCTGGGCGGCCGCATCATTCGGAACAAGTTGTGGTTCTACGGGGCGGGGCGCAAGCGCTACAACGAAAAGGAAGTCTTGGGCGCCTTCTTGCCGGATGGGTCGCCCGCCTACGACCAGACCAGGCTGCAGTGGCGCACGGGGAAGCTCTCGTATCAGGCCACCGCCGGGAACCGGTTCATCGGTTTCCAGCAGTGGGGCAAGAAGTTCGAGCGGAGCAAGACGAGCGAACTCCGCTCCTTTGACTCGCGCAGCGACCGGGATGTCCTGACCCGCCCGACGAAGGTGGAATGGCAGGGGGTGCGCGGCAACTCGCTCATCGTGTCCGCCCAGTACGGGCACTATCTCTACGATTCGATCATCGGGTTCAACACCCCGGGCATTGTCGGGCGAACCGATGTCGTCACCCGGCGGGTCACGGGCGAGTCGGGCAACGCCGGGAATAAACAGATTTCTTCCATGAAGCAAACCAAAGGCTCCGTGACCTGGTACCGACCGAATTGGTTCTACGGGAACCACGAGCTCAAGGCGGGGCTCGAGTACTTCGTGCACCGTAAGGTGCTGGGGACGGAGGCGCAGACGGTGAACCACCATCTGTTCTTCGAGAACGGGGCGCCCTTCGAATTCGTCGCCTTCAACGCCCCGGTCTTGCCCTCGACGAACGCCAACATGCTCGCCAGTTACGTCAGAGACAGCTGGACGGTCGGGCGCCGGCTGACGCTGAACCTGGGGCTGCGGTTCGATTCGCAGGAGGCGTTCTTCCCGGAGCAGTGCCGCGTGGCGGCGACCCCTCCCTCGGACGTGGTCTTTCCCGCCGCGTGCTTCTCGCGCGTGGAGCTCAATACGTGGAATAGCGTGGCGCCGCGTCTGCATGCGGCCTACGATCTGACGGGCGATGGCAAGACCGTGATCAAGGGCGGGTGGGGGCGCTACAATCACATGCGCCAGCTCGAGCCCGACGCGTTCCGCGTGGCCGGGACGGCGATCGCCAATACCGTCTACCTCTGGCACGACCTGAACGGGAACAACGACTACGACCCCGGGGAGGTCAACCTCGATCGGAACGGGCCCGATTTCGTCGAAACCGTCGGCCGCCTGTCTCAGGGCTCGGGTCTTCCGTCTCCGCCGCCGAACAGCGTGGTGAACCCCAACGAGAAGCAGCCCAAGTACGACGAGTTTTCGCTGTCTATCGAGCGGGAGCTGGTCGCGAATCTGGCCGTCCGGGGCACGGCCCTCTACTCGCGCACGAGGAACGTCATTCGGATCCAGAACACCCGGCGGCCGTATGAGGCCTACAACGTGCCGGTCACGAACCTGGACCCCGGGCCGGACGGCCGCGTCGGCACGGCTGACGACCCCGGGACCTCGGTCACGTACTTCGAGTTCGCGCCGGCGTTGGCGGGACGCCAGTTCGAGGTGTTCACCCCCGTGAACGACCCGAATGTCAATCAGAGCTACAAAGGCTTCGAATTGGCCGTCATGAAGCGGCTCGCCAATCGGTGGCAGTTCATGGGCTCCTACGCGGCCACGAAGAAGAACATCCCGATTTATGGGTTTCTGACCTCCGGCAGCTTCGCCTCCGGCAGCTTTGACTCGGCCCATGAGGTCGGGAACCTCACCCCCAACGACGAAATCAACCGCGCCGATCGCACCTGGGAATGGAATGGCAAGCTGATGGGCGCCTACAACTTGCCGGGCGACGTGCATCTGTCCGCCAACTACGAGCACCGCAGCGGCGACGTGTTCGGGCGGCAGGTGCGCTTTACGGGGGGGCAGACGATTCGGGCGATCGTGTTGAACGTGGAGCCGATCGGGAGCCAGCGCACACCGAATCTGAACCTAGTGACGCTCCGGGTCGAGAAGACCTTCCCGCTGTTCGCGACGCACAGGCTGGCGGTGCGCCTCAATCTGTACAATGCGCTGAACGCCAGTACCACCACGGTGCAGACGGCGCGGGCGGGCGCAGAGTTCCTGCGGCCGGAAGCGATCCTGCCGCCCCGCATCGCGGAGGTGAGCGCGTCGTACACGTTCTAGTCAAGCGCGCGTTCACGTCCGGGCTGTGAAGAATCGCTGCCGATGAAGCAGTGCAGCAATTTCTTCACAGCCTCTCACCATCGCTAGCGGCTCGCGCTCGGTGACATCCCCTTGAAGACGAATTTCTGCACGCGTCGGCCTTCGTTTTCCCCCGTGTAAAGATTGCCCTTCGAATCCACCGCGATGTCGGTGATGTGGTGGAATTGGCCGGCATAGTGCCCGAGGCGCCCCACGGTGCCGAGCACCTGAAGGCTCTGCCGATCCAGAATGCGGATCTTCTGATCGCCGCTCGTGACGTACAGGAATCGCTGCTCCTTGTCGGGCGAGAAGGCCAGCGTGACGACGGTGCCCGTGGGCGTGCGCACCTCTCGTGCGACGAAGGCCTCCTTCACGAACGTCCCGTCTGGTCTGAACACCTGGAGACGATTGTTCGAGCGGTCGGCCAGATAGACCAGGTCGTCGTTGGAAATCTGCACGTCATGAGACAGATTCAGCTGTTCCGGGGGCGGCCCATCGCTGGACCGGGTCCGTGGCGCGGAGTCATCGGGTTTCTTTCCGTAGGCGCCCCAGTGACGTTTGTACTTCCCGGTATCGGCATCGAACACGATCAGGCGACGGTTATCGTACCCGTCGGCAATGAACACTTCGTTCGTCTTCGCATAAACCGTCGCTTTGGTGGGCCGGGCGAAGTTCTCTAAATCGTTGCTGCCCGCAGCTTTTCCGAAGTGGCCGATCTGGAGGAGGAATCTCCCGTCCCTGCTGAACTTCAGGACCTGGGCGTCGCCTTTGCCGTTACCGGCGATCCAAAAGTTGCCCTTGGGGTCGATGGACAACCCGTGCTCGTTCAACGGCCACTCATAGCCGGGCCCGGGCCCACCCCATCCTTTGAGGAACTTGCCGTTCTGATCGAACTCCATCACCGGCGGCGCGGGCACGCAGCAATCGGCGACCGGCGGCTTCTGCGCCGCGTAGTTCTCATCGTTCTCGAGCCGGTTAGGACGCTGAAGAACCCAGACGTGATCGTTGGTTGGGTCGAACACGCCACCGATGGAACCAAAGATCCAGTTCCCGTCAAACTTCGGCCAAAATGGATCGACCTGGAACGTCGGTACGCCGCCCGCCGGTTTCTGGGCACTGGCGGGTCGTTCGACCACGGCCAGCCCCAGCGCGACGATCGCTGCCAGGCAACCAACCCCACGACGAATCTTCGCCCTCATCGTGTTCTGCCTCCTCGACATGTGGAATGCTACACCCCCGCGCGTGCTGTGCGTCAAGTTCTTCCGCCGTCCTGGTGGAGGCAGCCATGGCGGCGGCTGGCGTCCGAGGCAGGCGCGCGGGCCGTGGCGGACCGGCGCGAGGCCGTCGAATTCAATGTGTATAATGCGTCGAACCTGAACATGAAGGCGATGCCCCTCGTCGCGCTCCTTTTAGCCTGTCAGCCTCAGTCCCAGGCGGCCCCCCCTCAGAGTACGGGTTCAGTTCAAGCCGCTGCGTCCCGGCGTTCCGCGGCGACGGGTGATGCACGGGCCGGGAAAGTCTTCTGGGAACAATCGACGACTTTCTGCCCCGTGTGTCATGGCGACCGCGGTCAGGGCGGATACGGCCCGGACCTGGCCGGCCGCCGTCTGAGCGTGGCGCAATTCAGACGCCAGGTTCGCCAGTCCTGGGGTGTCATGCCTCGATGGACCCCTCAACAGATCGATGATCAAACTCTTGCCAATGTCCATGCGTATCTGACGAGCCTGCGTCCGGTGGAGAAACCCGGGCCGTGGACGACAACCGTGCCTCGTAACGCGCGGCCCCACTTGCGCTACTTCATCGAGACGTATGGCTGCGGTCAGTGCCATGGAACGGACATGGAGGCCGTATTTTTTGGCGCCGCGTATGCCAAGATGGATTTCGCCTGGTTCGCCAGGACGGTGTACAACCACACGACCGATTTCCCTTCGGGCAAGATGGGAAGTTTTTCGAGAGACCGCTTGCCCGTGCCGATGCTGCGCATCATGTGGAACGCCACGATCGCGGAGATGCGCGCGCGCGAGAAGGCCAAGGCGAGCCGTCTGGCCAAGCCTCAACCCGCGCCGGCAGCGAAACCAACCAACCCCGCGCCGCCAAAATCAACAAAATGATGGGGAAAACGGTCGAGTACCCACTCCCGACTGTGTTATTCTCTGATGAGGTCCGTCCTGAGTCGGCAGCCAGGAGGTCACAATGACGAGAGTCGTGGCGTTGGTTCTTGCATTATTTGTGGTGTCCTTGCTGGGGGCGCTGGGCAGCGATCCGGCTGAAAAGGTCTACGCAAGCCAGAACGGCAGCGTCAGCCAAAGCCCGCACGCCCAGGCTGGTGATAGCGTGGCGGGCAAAGAGTTTTGGAACGGGTACGAGTGCGCGCATTGCCATGGACTGTACGGGCAGGGCGGCTACGGGCCCGATCTGGCTGGCTTGGGCTTGACCTTCGACCAGTTCAAGCGCCAGGTTCGGCAGCCATGGGGCGCGATGCTTCGGTGGAGTGAACACCAGCTCTCGGACAAGGAGCTCACGAACATCTATGCGTTTCTCACGAGCTTGCCGCGCGTGGCGACGCCCGGCGTCGCGCCTCCGGGAGTACCCCTCGACATCAGCAATCGTCGAGTTGGAGAGAATAACATCGGTCGGCCTTCTCGTGTCACCGCACCGCCCAATGCGCCATTGGGACAGAGGTACGCAATCAACCTGGCTGGCTGCGCGCAGTGCCATGGGCCCGAACAGCGCAGCTCGCGTGAGGAGTTGGGCTCCAGAACACACCCCCGGTATAACGGTCGTGATCTCGCGCAGCTTGTCAAAGACGCCACGGGCTTTACCGGAAGCGAAGAGGCGGTGAATTGGGAATACTTCAAGGCGTGCGTCTATGAGCACGAGAAGCTGATTCCTGACGCGAGAATGGGCTCCTACTCGAGAGCCCGGCTGCCCGAACCCGTTGTTCGCGAGATCTACAACTTCGCTCTCGCCCTTGGAACGCGGGCGCGCCTGGTGAATACGCTCGCGCCCGGGGTACGATCAGGCGACACCGTCAGCTACACGCTGACTGTCACGAACTTGGGGAAGACATACGGCGTGCAGCCCGAGGATGTTTCAGTGGAACTGGTATTGGATCCCGGAGTCACGGTTGTCCGCGCGATGGGGAACGGCTATCAGGGAGTCCAGCGTCATCCGCTGAGCGGCCGTGACGTCGCGATCTGGAAAGTGCCGACGATCACGGTCGACGAGCCGCAAAACTTCACGCTGGTTGTCACCGGCCCAAGGGCGGACCAGGCGCTTCTCACGATTGCCCGGCAGGCTCCCTGGAGCTCGGCGTCGGGAATCCTCGCTCCAGGGGTTCACTCGAGGGTCCATATGGCGAAACCGACCACGCGCGAATTTCCCAACATGGTCAAGGATGCGCGCAGGCCCCCTGTGGGCGACCACGTTGCAATTTTTGCGGATCCGCCGCCACTGCCGACCCAGACCCAGCAGCAGGATTGAAATTTGCGGGCGCCGGCAGCGCGTAGTCGCTGTCGGCGCTCGTTCTACGTATCGACTTTCCGCCCATGGCGCTCCGTCTCGTGAGACCGCTTACCGCGCAAGCTACCCCGCGCACAACTTGGAACCCTACGCTCGCGCAGGTACGTCCGCGACGACAAGGCCCAACCTACCTGTGTTATTGTCCTTTACTGAATCTGATCATCTCGTCATCTGATCATCTGATCAATGAATCAATCAATGACTAGATGACCCAATGATCAGATGACCAAATTCCGCGTAGCGTGAGATTCACAATGACGAGACTTTTGGCATTCGCTTCTTCATTGCTTGTTGTGTCTTGGATAGGAACGCGGGGCAGCGATCCGGCTGGCAAGGTGTACGCGGGCCAGAGCCGAAGCGTGATCCAAAAGCAGACCACGCTGGCGGGTGATAAGGCGGCCGGCAAAGCGTTATGGAACGAGCAGGAGTGTGCCTTTTGCCATGGGCTTCACGGGCAGGGTGGGTACGGACCGGATCTGGCTGGGTTGGGTTTGACCTTCGATCAGTTCAAACATCAGATTCGCCAGCCCTGGGGCGCCATGCCGCGTTGGAGCGAACGGCAGCTTGCCGACCAGCAGCTTGCCGACCTCTATGCGTTTTTCACGAGCATGCCGCGCGTGGACATGCCTGGCGTTGTACCTCCAGGAGTACTTCCTGATATCCCCAGTCGTCGAAGGGGAGCGAATAACATCGGATTGCCGGCCCGTATCACCGCGCCGCCGAATGCGCCGCTGGGACAGCGGTACTCGGCCAACACGGCTGGTTGCGCGCAGTGCCATGGGCCCGAGCAGCGGACGACCCGCACGGCTTGGGGCTCCCGGGTCTACCACAAGTACGATCGTGGTCTCGATATCGCGCAACATGTGAAAGCGCGTCTGGGCTTTACGGGTGACGACGAGGCAATGAAGTGGGAGTACTTCAAGGCGTGCGTCTACGACCATGAGAAGCTGATTCCCGAAGCAAGAATGGGCACGTACTCCAGGGCCCGGCTGCCGGAACCGGTTGTTCGAGAGATTTACAACTTTGCCAGGAGCCTCGGAGAGCTTGCGCGTGTGGACGCTCGCCTCGCGCCTGCCGTGCGTTCAGGCGACACCGTCAGTTACACGGTGACCGTCGAGAACGAGGGAACGGCCCAGGGCGTCAAGCCCGAGGACGTCTCGGTGGAGTTGGTGTTGGCGCCCGGCGTCACGGTCGTGAGCGCAACGGGGGACGGTTATCAAGGAGTCCAGCGTCATCCGATCACCGGCCGCGCCGTCGCCGTCTGGAAGGTGCCCATGCTGCCGCCCCAGCAAGAGCAGGCCTACACCGTTGTTGTCACCGGTCCGGACGCGGATAAGGCGATTGCCACGATGCCGCGCGAAGAGCAGTGGACCTCTTCGAGCGCCATAGTGATCGAAGGACTGCACTCGCGAATCTACTGGGCGAAGCCGACCACGCGCGAGTTGCCCAACATGGTGAAGGATCCGCGCAGACCGGCTGTCGGCGACGCATTGCCCGTGAATCCGACCCCGAAACCGCCGCACGAAGAGTGAGCCAGCGCTGTCGAGGGGCGTTCGCTTGTCCATTGCCTTTCGGTGTGCCCCCCCGACGTGTCCATCCATGGGTAGCGACACGATCGGCAAACATTTGACACCGACCATTTTTTCAGATATACGGTCTCCTCAGATTTACCTCTCGCGATAAAGTCGGTTCCCCGATCTCAGATTTCGCGCTTTATCATCCGGTCGCGTTCATAGGTCATCCCAGGGTCGCGGTCACGGCGACAAGTTCGGCGTTGCAGGTGGCTCAAGTTACAACGGTTACCGACAATCGGGCGAGGATCTGTCGCCGATTGGAAGGTGAGTCGCCAGTGTGTCAGGCGTCGTAATTCTCACAACTGAGATTAATGGGAGCGACGGCGATGTGTAGTTCCGGGCAGGCAACATGGAGAGCCCAGCGACGGGAACCGGTTAAGGCTGGAGGTAGTCGGCTGAGGGCCAAGTTATCCACGTTGGCGGTAGGTGTCGGGATGCTGCTGCCGGCAGTGCAGGTGGCTGCGCATCACGCGTTTGCGGCAGAGTTCGACATCAACAAACCGGTCACGCTGCAGGGCACGGTCACGAAGATCGCGTTCACCAACCCCCATTGCTGGATTTACCTCGACGTGAAAAAGCCGGACGGCTCGATGGAAAACTGGGCGCTCGAGTTAGGGAGCCCTAACGAACTGTTGCGGCAGGGTCTGAGGAAGACCGACGTGCCGGCTGGAACGGAGATCATCGTTCGGGGACACCTTGCCAAGGAAGGCATTTTTTCAGTGCCGACCGCACACGTCGACGGTAAGACGATCAAGTTACCGAGTGGACAATTGCTGGATCAGCGCGGGGAGCCCGGGCGCTGAACTCACGTCGCCACCCCGCTCGTCTGCTCAGCGTGACGTGTCACCGCATGACTCGTTTCCAGTTGACGTGGCGCTTCCAGTTGGAAGCTTCGCGTACGGCTTTCATCGGAATTTTCACGTACCACGGGTATTCGACAGTCGCCCAGGCGTGCAGGAAGACAGCGGCTGGCAGATTCTTCCACGGGAATCTGCGGGTAGTGAACACGTGGGGGCCGGAGGGGACAGACATGCGCAACAGCACACCGGGTGTCCAATGGTTGCTCGTCGTGATGATGGTCAGTCTGGTCGCATTTGCGAATTCGGTAGCCGCCGGCCAGGCGCAGGAGGCCAGCATCATCGGACAGGTGACGGACGAGAGCGGGGCCGTCCTGCCCGGCGTGACGGTGACGGCGACCAGTCCGGCGTTACAAGTGCCCCAGGTGACCGACGTGACCAACGAGCGCGGTGAATATCGCCTGACGCCGCTGCCGATCGGGACCTACAGCGTGCAGTACGAACTCGTGGGCTTTGGGACCGTGCGGCGGCCGGACATCCGACTGACGGCGGGCTTTACGGCGAAGGTCGACGTGCCAATGAAAGTTGGCGCGCTGGCGGAGACGATCACGGTGTCCGGGGCCGCGCCCGTGGTGGACGTGGCGTCCACGGCCGCTCGCACCCAGTTGACGCGAGAAATCCTGGAGGCCATTCCCACGGGCCGGAATAACTACTACTCGTTGATGAATCTGACGCCTGGCGTGCGCAGCCACATCGTCGACGTCGGCGGCAGCGCCCTCAACGATAGCCCGGACTTCCGCGCGCACGGACGGACTGACCAGCCGTGGCAGCAAATCGAAGGCGTGGCGACGGCCTCGCCGAAAATACTCAGCCAATTCGGCAGTTATGTGGATTATGCCGCCGTTGAGGAGGCGACCGTCCAGGCCATCGGCGGCTCGGCGGAAGCCGTGACCCGCGGCGTCCAGCTCAACGGCATCGTGAAGTCGGGCGGCAACGATTTCCACGGCGGCGGCTTTTGGGCTCAGTCGGGCCAGCGCTTGCAGGCCAACAACGTCGGTGACACGCTGCGGGCGCAGGGCATCACCAGCGGCAACCCGATTGACAAGAAGTGGGATGCGAGCGCCGAGCTCGGCGGCCGGGTCGTCCGCGACAAGCTCTGGTTCTATTCCGCGGGGCGCACGCGCACGGGGGATTTCGGAAAACTGAATGTGTTCCAGCCGGATGGCTCGCCGGGCATCGAGCACAACCTGTACGTGTTTTCCACGACAAAGGTGTCGTATCAGATGAGCCCAGCACACAGACTGATTGGCTTCTACGGGTACGTCTATCGGATCACAAGCGGCAAAGACGTAAGTGAGTTTCTGCCGTGGGAGTCGCGACAGCATAGCCTCTATCGCGTTCACACGAACAAGGTTGAATGGCAGGCTGCCAAGGGCAACAAGGTGGCGTCCGTGCTGGTGGGGGTCTGGAGGTCGAACAAACCGGACTTCGGGTTCTTGTCGAACCAGATCATGACCATCGATCAGGTCACCCCCTTTGTTACGGGACAGACCATACTTGGCGGGGCTGGCCGAGAAGGAGAGCCGGGGACTCTTACCTTCGAGGGTCGGAAGCAGGGCAAAGGCACGCTGAATTGGTACAAGCCGACCGCGTCGTGGGGCAATCACGACCTCAAGGCGGGCATCGAGTACGCGGTGGCCTATGGGGACCGAAAATATTTTGACAGAGGCGCCAATCGCAACTACCAACTCATCTTCAGAAGCGGGGTCCCCTTCCAGATAGCCGCATGGAACTACCCGGCCATTCCCGAAAATAGCATGCCCTATCTCGGCCTCTACGTGCAGGACAGTTGGACGCTGGCGCGTCGGCTCACGCTCAATTTGGGGATCCGCTACGCCCACGACGCCCCGTTCTTACCG
>Ga0209343_10005901_pt1 | contig 14761 bp, 11 predicted proteins | sample RifCSPlowO2_02_FD_184026 | JGI IMG/M metagenome (GOLD analysis project Ga0209343, IMG submission 184026) | Groundwater microbial communities from Rifle, Colorado - Rifle CSP2_plank lowO2_0.2 (SPAdes) (version 2) | ecosystem: Environmental > Aquatic > Deep subsurface > Groundwater | place... | reverse complement strand
TAGTTCCTTAAGCGAAGTTTTTTGTAGAAACATATCGCCTTTCTCAAGTTGCCACATAATTTAATCACCAAGAAATATATGGTGATTGCTAATATATAAAAGTTCTGAAATTAAGTGAACATACTATTAAATCAGGAAAGCTTCTGACAAAAGAGACTTATTTCAAATATCTTATGAGTATTGATGAAGAGCTTGAAGAAGGGGATCTAAAATATATTCTAACAGAGTTTAAGATAAAAGAATATAATGCAGACGAACTGTTTAAAGATATTGATAAAGACATTGAATTGCTTAAAAATATCTTAGAAAAAGTAAACAAAATTGAGCCAGAAGACGATGCCAAGCTCAAGGTATTGAGGGATAGATTATTAGAGTTAGCAAAAGATGGCCAAATTGTTCTATTTACATATTATGCAGACACGTTGAATTACATCCACAACGAGATAATAAAAGATAAGAGATTTTCAAAATTGAGAATCGAGGCGGTATCCAGCTCTGGCTCAACGAGCAAAAACCCTCAACAAAGAGAAAAAATTATAGAAGATTTCTTTGCAAAGAAAATAGACATTATATTTAGCACAGACGTCTTGTCAGAGGGTCAAAATCTTCAGACAGCCAAGTATCTTATCAATTACGATCTCCACTGGAACCCTACAAGAATGATTCAGAGAGCGGGCAGAATCGACAGAATCGGTTCTCCTTACAAGAAAATATTTGTCTATAACTTTTTCCCAGAAGATGAATTAGAAGAATTACTGAAATTGGTGGAGATTCTGCAAAATAAAATCATAGACATTGACAAATCAATTGGCTTAGACCAAACTATACTTGGCGAAGAAATACATCCGAAAGTTTTCGGAATTATCAGGAGAATTAGGGGCAAGGATGAAAAGATATTTGCAGAATTAGAGCGTGACGTGTTTGGCGGAGGTGAAATGTTCTATCAGCCTCTAAAGGATTTCCTTAAGAATAAAGGGGTAGAAGAACTTGAAAAAATACCTTATGGAATATTCAGCGGATTAAATAAAGATAAAATTTCAGGAATATTTTTCTATTACAAATATGGGAATGATTTCCATTTCTGGTATCTTTATGACATAAAAACCGATACGATTATAACTAACAAAACTGATATTCTTGAGTTTATAAAATGCAAGCTTAAAGAAGAACGAGTAATCCCAAATTTCTTTGAGAGAATATATGAAGTTAATAAGACTGTACTGAAGGATATAGAAGAAATATACAAAGAAATTGAATTAAGCTATACTCAGGACTCAAAATTAAAGGAGTTCAGTAGATCCAAAAGCACTCTGTTTTTGAAGAAAATGATTAATGAAATTGACCTCCATATTGATTCCTATCTTGATGATTATCCGGGTGATACTTCAATAGAAAAAATCTGGGAACCGATCAAAAATAAACTTATTTCGATACCCCAGACAAAAAAACGATTACAAGCTATAAGAAAGATATGGAAGCAATACAATCCAAGAACTAAAGGAGATGGAAACTGGAAAAAAATGATTAAAGAATTAAGCGGCTTCTTGATAGAAAAAGGAGTTTTCAATAAAGTGATCGTTGAGCCATTCGATAAAGCAAAACTAAAATTAGTAACAATTGATTTTATTTCGTAGGTGATAACCACGGGTCGCGCAAGAATGTATGCAAAAATAAGGGAATTTAGGGTAAAAATGGCTGCTGTTGAACACCAGAGAAACTTGGAAACTCAAACTGATAAATTTCCCAACTGCCGTGGAACATTTGATGATTGCCCTTCTGCTGAAGAGCTCGGCAAAGCCAATGCTATTCCAAGAGTATGCAAGATATGTCCGGTATATTCGGAAAAATAAAAGCAGGGCTTTTTCACATTCAGAAATGCCTTTGGCATTTCTAATTTGTTATGGTTTGAGACGTAAAACCATGCACAAAACGAAATTAACCGAATTTTCAATAAAAACAAATCTTTAAATATCTTCACTATATAAATAAAACTTGGTTAGCGACCATAGCGAAGAGGGTAAACCCGATCTCATTCCGAACTCGGAAGTTAATCTCTTCAGCGATATAGCTTGTACTAGATTTTGTCTGGGAAGGCTGTGACGTTGCTGACCAATTTTGTATTATGAGGGAAATAGATGCTTTTTAACTTTGTTACATGTAGCTTCAGATTTTTAAATACACTTGTATATTTAACATCATTAATTAAGAGCTATGCCTCGGTGGTGTAGTGGACTAATACTCACGTTGAATGAAGAATATAAAAAATATGGCAGCTTTTAGTTGCCCATTGTAGTCTATGCATATGGCCCTGTCGAACAGAATGGATGCAGTAAGGCCATGACCCGGGTTCGAATCCCGGCCGAGGCGTGGGCCTGTAGCTCAGTATACACCCTTTCTTTTCGAACGAAAGACGCATCGCAAACGAAAGATGAGTTTTTCTCATCAAGTACGATGCGTCGGGTCGTTAAAGAAAGTCTGTACGGAAAGAAAAAATATTTTTTTCCGTGTATGAGCAATCTGGTAGAACAAAAAACCTGGTTAATGCCAAAAGCATCGGCCTTTTAAGCCGGGTGTCGCGGGTTCGAAACTACCCTTTTCAAGAACAGACGTTCTTGATTATGAAAAAACGTTGACGGAAAGGAAAAAATTTGCCGTTGTATTAATAATACAAATAATACACGACGAAGTCATATGGTGTTTCTTTATTTCGGACGCGTTTTTTCTTTACAAAGAAAAAAGGTGTTGCGAAACTCCCGTCGGGCCCACTGTGCCCTTTTTGCAAAAAAAACCCTTGGGAAAAAAGAAAAATTATAAGTGTGGGTGATACGTTGATAGAAATCGACATATTTGAAAGTGAACTTGTTCCTAAGCATATTCTTTTGACTGAACAGCAAAAACAGGAATTACTAGAAAGACTAAAGATTAAAATAAATCAGATTCCAAGAATAAAAGAAGATGATCCTGCTGTCAAAAAGATTAATGCAAAAAAGTTAGATATTGTCTGCATTGTCAGGCATTCTGAAACTGCTGGCGAAAGCCTTTATTATAGAGTTGTGGTGTAAATGTACGAAACATTATTAAAGAGTTTTGCAAAGGATGTTGGATTTACTGCTCATCAGATCAATTCTTTCAATGAATTCGTAGAAAAAAGAATAAACAATATTGTAAATGAGATCGGAGAAATAGAGCTTGAAACTCCTGAAAACGCTGAGTTTAAAATAAAACTCGGAAAGATGCGATTACCTCCTCCTTCTATAAAAGAAGCTGACGGAGCAAACAGAAATATCACTCCAGCAGAAGCCAGAATAAGAGATCTTACATATTCATCACCTATTTTTTTAGAGATGGTACCTATAATCAATGGAATAGAACAGGAATCGCAGGAGATTAAACTTGGCGAACTTCCTATAATGGTAAAATCTAAATATTGCAGTCTGCATGGCCTAAGCAGAGAGGAACTAATAGACACTGGCGAAGATCCGGATGATCCAGGAGGATATTTCATAATTAATGGAACAGAGAGAGTTATTGTAATGGTAGAAGAGGTTCTGTCAAACAGACCTATATTTGAAATCAAAAGCGGCTTGGAAACAGCAAGAATAAATTCCGAATCCAATGGTTTTGTACAGCGTCATTTAATTGAAAGAAAAGATGGCATAATAACCATTTCCTTTGCAAATGTCAAAAAACTTCCGGTTGTTGTCCTGATCAAGGCACTGGGTATTGAAAGTGATAAAGACATTATTGAAAATATTACAACAGACAGTGATAAGATACAGGAATTATATTTCAATCTGTTTGAATTTGATGTTAAAAATTCAGAAGAAGCCAAAGAATATATTGGCAAAAAACTAAAAATTCCGCAGAAGGATTATAGGGATCGCAGAGTTAATGATATTCTGGATAAATATTTACTCCCGCATTTAGGGCAGGCAAGGAGTTTCAGAAAAGAAAAAATAATTTATCTCAGTAAGGTTGTTGAAAAGTTGATGAAACTTGAAAACAATGAAATGAAAGAGCAGGATATAGATCACTATGCAAATAAAAGACTGACAATGGTCAGTGATTTTTTGGAAATCCTTTTCAGGTCTGTTCTGTTGGGAAAATACGGTCTTGTGGGGAGAATTGTTTATTCTTATCAAAAATTAGTCAAGCGGGGAAAGATGCCTTCTATCAAAAGTATTGTAGAAAGCGATTATCTGACAAAAAGAATAATATCACACATGGCAACAGGCCAGTGGGTTGGTGGAAGAACAGGTGTCTGCCAGAGATTAGAACGGACAAATTATATGAGAACAGTCGCTCATTTAAGAAATATAATCTCCCCACTATCATCTGCACAGGAGCACTTTGAAGCAAGAGCCCTGCATCCGACACAATGGGGACGCCTTTGCTGTGAAGAAACACCAGAAGGTGTCAACATAGGTTTAAGAAAATATATGGCTATTTTTGCCATAATTTCAACTAATGCAGACAAAACTGACAAAAAATTATTAGAGAAGATTGCATCTGAGGAGCAGGGAAAGAGCCCGATATTCATGGATGGCCAGTTAATAGGAATGACAAATAATTCAGAAAAATTTATTGAAAAAATAAAAAACTACAGAAGATCAGGACACATAAGTTCAAACATAAACGTATCAATATCATCTGAAACAGAAGAAGTTTATATCAATACTGATTCCGGAAGATTACAAAGACCGGTAATTGTAGTTGAAAACGGAAAACCAAAAATCACAAAACAAATCATGGATAATTTGGAAAAAGAAGAGATGACATGGAACGATGTAATTAAAAAAGGATATATAGAATATCTGGATGCAGAAGAAGAGGAAAATGCTTTTGTTGCATTAAAGCTGGAAGATATTAAATCGGATACAACACATCTGGAAATCCATCCTTCAGTTATTCTGGGAGCTTCAGCATCTCTGGTTCCATTTGCACCTCATAACAGAGGAGACCGCGTAAACTTTGGAGCAAAAATGTCTGGTCAGTCTCTTGGACTTTACTCATCTAATTATATGATTCGCGTTGACACAAAGTCTGATGTTTTATTATATACACAGACACCTTTGGTGAAAACAAAGGTTACTGATCAAATAAATCTTAATGTTCATGGTCATGGCCAGAATATCATAATCGCAATAGCAAGTTACAAGGGATATAATATGGAAGACGGCATTGTAATAAACAAAGCGAGTATAGAACGCGGTTTTGGCCGCTCAATATTCTTCAGAACATATGCAACTGAAGAGAAAAAATACTGGGGGATTGAAAAAGATGAAATAAGAATTCCTGATAAAAGTGTTTCCGGATATCAATCTGAAGAAGCTTATGCTAACCTTGGAATCGATGGCATAATCAACAGAGAAATAAATGTAGAAGCAGGTGATGTAATAGTAGGAAAAATATCTCCCTTGAGATTCTTTGGTCCGACAGAAAGCTTCATGATGGAAACTGAAAACCGGCGAGAAACATCTGACACTATCAGAAAAGGTGAGGAAGGTATTGTAGATAATGTAATTGTTACTGAATCATCCAGCGGTAATAAGCTTGTAAAAGTTCTTATAAGAAATCAGAGAGTGCCTGAGCTGGGTGATAAGTTTGCTTCACGCCATGGGCAGAAAGGTATTATAGCTTTAATTGTTCCTGAAGAAGAACTACCGTTTACAGAAGACGGTCAGATTCCGGACGTTGTTTTGAACCCTCATGCTATTCCAAGCAGAATGACTATCGGACAACTACTTGAAATAATAGGCGCTAAAACAGCTGCTCTATCAGGAGAATATATTGATGCTACTGCTTTTGATGAGGAAATGAATGAAAAAAATTTAAGAGAATTTTTAAAAAACATGGGCTTCAGAGATGATGGGAAAGAAGTAATGTATGACGGAGTTACTGGAAAGAAACTTGAAGCTCAAATACTTATAGGACCATGCTATTATCAAAAATTACACCACATGGTTGCTAATAAAATACACAGTCGTGCAAGAGGGCCGGTTGCTTTGCTCACAAAACAGCCTACAGCAGGCCGGGCAAAACAGGGCGGGTTGAGATTGGGAGAAATGGAAAAAGACTGTCTGATTGCACATGGAGCTGCCCTGTTATTAAAAGAAAGATTTGACTCAGATAAGACAAGAGTTCCTGTATGCCAGTCCTGTGGCCTCGTTGCAATGGAGGATTTTTCCAAAGGCAAAAAATTCTGTCCTATCTGTAAAAAAAGCAAGATTACAGATGTTGAAATGTCATATGCATTCAAATTAATGCTGGATGAAATTAAATGTATGGGATTGTATCCACAAATTAAGACATGAAAAAGAAAGGTTAAAAGGTATCAAAGGAAAGCTGGTAAAGATAAATAAATCATGATATGCAAATCTAAGATTTGATAGAAAAGGATAAAATAATATATTGAAAACCAAAAAATAGGAAAGAGGTTAACCTAAGGAGAAAACCTGGGTTTTCTCCTGGAAAGGGAAGATAATAAACAACTTGACGCATCCTGACAAATTTAACAAGATGCGTCTTTTCGTTTTGAAACCGCAGGTGTCTTGTTTATGGACATTATGAAAGTAAAAGGAATAAAATTCGGGTTTTTGTCTCCGAAAATGATAAAAGAAATGAGCGCTGTACGGATTGAACATGCTGAGCTTTATGATCCTGACGGATATCCGATAGACAGCGGTCTTACAGACTTAAGGCTCGGTGTTGTAGATCCAGGACTTCGTTGCAGGACTTGCGGCGGTACTATTGGCCAGTGTACTGGTCATTTTGGTCATCTGGAACTCACAAAACCTGTAATTCATCCGTTATTCGGGAAACATGTTTATATGATTCTGAAAGCTACATGCAGGGAATGCAGCAGGCCTTTGATGTCAAATGAAGAGCTTAAGGTAACATCAAATTCTTTGAAGGAAATTTATAAAAGAAAACCGTCTGTATGCCCTCATTGCAATGAAAAACAAAAAATAGTCGAATTTCAAAAGCCAACAACTTTCAGAGAGGGCAAAGTTGAAATAAATCCTGAAGAAGTAAGACAGAGATTAGAAAAAATTTCTGATGATGATCTGAAATTATTAAAAATAAACGGCGGCAGGCCTGAGTGGTTTGTATTTACAATACTTCCCATACCTCCTGTGACTGTTCGGCCATCTATTACACTGGAAACAGGAGAGAGAAGTGAAGATGATATTACTCACAAGCTTGTAGATGTTGTCAGAATTAATGAAAGATTCAGAAAAAATCTTGAATTGGGTGCACCTGATTTTATAATTGCAGATATATGGGAGCTGCTTCAATACCATATTTCAACGTTAGTGGACAATGAAATTTCAACACTCCCTCCTGCCCGACACAGAAGCGGTAGGGCACTGAAAACATTTGTTCAGAGGCTCGGGAAGAAGGAAGGAAGATTTAGAGGTCATCTTAGCGGTAAACGGGTGAATTTTTCAGCACGTACTGTAATTTCACCTGATCCAATGATATCCATAAATGAAGTTGGCGTCCCTGATGAAATAGCAGTTGAATTAACTGTTCCAATAAAAGTCAATTCTGGGAACAAGGAAGATCTCAAAAAATATATATTAAATGGATCTGTTTATCCCGGTGCAAATTATATCATCAGGCCGGATAATATCAGGAAAAAGATAACAGAAGAAAATAAAAAAGATATTTCTGAAGAGATTGAAAATGGCTATACTGTTGAAAGACATCTGATTGACGGTGACATTTCTATCTTTAACAGACAACCTTCACTTCATAGAATGTCAATGATGTGTCATAGAGTCAGAATCATGCCGTATAAAACATTCAGATTGAATCTTGCTGTTACAATACCTTATAATGCTGACTTTGACGGAGATGAAATGAATCTTCATATACCGCAGAAAATCGAAGCTCAGATAGAAGCTGATATGCTTATGAGAGTTGAGAAAAATATAAGATCTCCGAGATATGGCTTGCCTATTATCGCATGCAAACAGGATCATATAACCGGGTGTTATTTATTAACAAAAAAAGATACGAAACTTTCTAAAAAAGAAGTTATGGAATTGCTATTTGCTATTGGACGATATGATTTAATATCTGAAATAAAAGAAACAACAACAGGCCGTGAACTTTTCAGTTTGTTTCTGCCAAAAGACCTGAACATCACATTCAGGACATCAACTTTTGAGCCGGATGAAGAAGACGGTATGGTTGTAATTAAAGATGGTCAGATTAAATCCGGAGTTATTGACGACAGAGCATTGGGTGAAAGAAAGGGAAAACTAATCGATAAAATTCACATGGAATATGGTGATAATGCAATACGGGAATTTTTGGACAACATAACTAAACTTTCACTTGAAGTTATAACTAGAAATGGTTTTAGTATATCATTGAGCGAACAGGATATCAGTGAAAATGCAGAAAAAAAGATTGAAGAACTTCTGGAAGAGTGTGATGCTGAAACGAATAAATTAATAAAATCCCAGAAAGGTGATAAAAAAGAGCTGGAATCAAAAATTCAACAAATATCCGGTACTGCTGCAAATTCAGCTGGAAAGATTATTAAAAAAGAGCTACCATTTAATAATGCTGTGATAATGGCGAAAACAGGCGCGCGTGGTTCCTATGTAAACCTGATTCAGATGTGTGCATTTGTAGGTCAGGAAGCTCTGGAAGGTGAAAGAATAAATCGTGGCTACATAGGGAGAACACTGCCTCATTTCAAAATAGATGATTTGGGGTTAAAAGCCCATGGCTTTGTATTTCATGGATATAAAAAAGGTCTTGATCCGTTTGAATTCTTTTTTGATGCAATAAACAGCCGGGAAAACCTGATGGATAAATCATTGCATACGCGTCACAGCGGCTATATGGAACGAAGGTTAATTCATGCTCTCCAGGATCTTTATGTCAAGCACGACGGAACTGTAAGAGACAGTGTAGACAGAATAGTTCAGTTCAAAGCAGGAGAAGATGGAATTGATCCTGCAAAAAGCAGTGGAGGAAAAATAATAATAGATTAAAACCTGAAGAAAGAAGGAAAACAAATACTCTATAATAAAATTTGAATGCAAAGTAGAATCGTTGATAAACATAAAATAACATTTAAAGACCAAAAAAGAGGGGGGGAAGAAAAAGTGTTTTTCTTTCCGTACAGGCTTATTTTTGGTAAATATTAAGGAAAAAGAAAGGTTATATGTAAATGAGAAAGTTTAAATAATACGCCAAAGGCATCGTGTTTTTCTTTGGTGAACTTAAGCTTTCTTTTTACTAAAAAGAAAGGTTAGAAATATGTTACCGAAAAAAATTTTGGATGAAATTGATGTATTTGCATCAAAGAATAATATGAGCGAAGCTCAGAAAAAAAATCTGATGCAAAGAACTGAAGAAAGGTATAAGAAAATGCAATATGAAGCAGGCGAATCCATTGGAATCGTGGCTGCACAAAGCATCTCTGAACCAGCTACGCAGATGACGATGCGATCTTATACTATGGCTACACAAAGTGACAGGCTCAGTAAAGTCACACAGGGTCTCCCAAGGCTTATTGAAATTTTTGATGCAAGAAAAACATTCGAAAAGAATATGATAATACACCTGAAAAAAGAATATAATGACAAAGACAAAGCGAGAGCTGTTGCCAAAAAAATAAAGTGTGCAAGAATTAGAGATTTTGTTGTATCAGATTCCATAGACTTGCTTGAAATGAGACTTGAAATTGAAATGGAAAAACTTGATATGGATGAAACAAAAGAACATATTTTAAAACATGTGAAAGATATTGAAATTTCAGGTCGTGGCCAGAAACTTAACATAAAGCCTAAGGTTGAAGATCTAAAAGGCATGAGAAAAATAAAAGAAAAAATTTTCAATCTTCATATTTCAGGAATAGCTGAAATTGAAGATGTGTTTGTCATAAAAGAAAAAGATTCGTGGGTTATTCACACAAGTGGCGCTAGTCTGAAAAAGGTTCTCATGGTGGATGAAGTTGATATAAGCAAAACAAGATCAAATGATATATATGAAATTGCAGAAGTTCTTGGAATAGAAGCTGCACGGAATACTATATTGAATGAAATACGAAAAACATTGGAGGAACAGGGACTAGATGTAGATGTTCGTCATGTAATGCTTCTTTCAGATATAATGACATTCAATGGCAGTGTTAAAGCCATCGGACGATATGGTGTTTCAGGAGAAAAATCTTCAGTTTTGGCAAAAGCTAATTTTGAAGAAACCAAAAAACATCTTGTTAATGCAGCCTTTTTCGGCGAAGAGGATAAATTACGAGGAATAACAGAAAATGTAATGATTGGGCAGATAGCCCCGATAGGAACAGGACTTGTAACATTAATCATGGATCCAGAAAAGCTTAAAAAAGGCGTAAAAAAGGAGAAGTAATATATATATTGGGATTATTAAAGACTCGATACATTTCTGAAGGTATCAAGTTTGTGATTTTCAAGAGCGTGTATGGAAAAAAGAATATAATATGCAACATAAAATGTTGTCGAGATGTTTTTCTTTCCGTACAGGCTTATTTCAGAAGCAGAAATTACGAGATGAGCTTCGCTCATCGAGTCTTTCTTTTTTCCAAAAAGAAAGGGTGTGTGTATGGATATCGTAACAACATTGCCTAAAGGACAGTCAACAATTGGCTGGAGAAGAGTGCAAAAAGGTGTGGAAAAGAAAATAATCAGAAAAATAGTTATAGCTAGAAATTGCCCCGAAGGTATAAAAGAAAAACTTTTAAAAACAGGGCTTTCCGTGCAGGTATTTGACGGAGATCAGCAACAACTGGGTACAAGACTGGGAAAGCCGTTTTTCGTTGCTGTTGTAGGTTTCGGTGATTGAATAAATGAAAATAACACTTGATAATAATGTAATTCAGACCATTGATTTGTTTCAGAAAATAACAGGGGCAACAGTTATGGACTGCATTGTCAACGGAAGTATTATATATTTTATTGTTGCAAAAGGCCAGTACGGCCTGAGTGTTGGAAAGGGTGGAATTAAAATAAAACAAGCTGAAAAGAAATTTAAAAAAACTATAAAAGTTTTTGAATATTCAGATAATCTGGAGATATTTGTAAAAAATCTTATACCCGAGATTCAGAGTATCAAAATTAATGAAATTAATAAAGAAATTGACGTTAGAGTCAGATCTCCGGACAGGGCTAAAATAATTGGAAAAGAAGGGCGCAATATCAAAATAATAAATCAGTTCCTCAATCGCATGACAGGTATCAAGGAACTGCGTGTTCGCTGAAGAAGAAAAGAGGAAGGGTTGAAGAAAAATAATATGCAACGAAGTTGCCAAAATGTTTTTCTTTTGGTAACTTAGCTTTTCTTTTTATATAAACCATATAGAAAAAGAAAAGGTAGGTGTATTTATGGGTGGTGAATTTGCTGCAAGAAAGCTAAAGAGAATAAGGCAGAAGAATAAATGGAAGAAGGTTAATTATAGAAATCGCATTCTCAAAATTAAAAAGAAAAAAGATCCGCTTGAAGGTGCTCCTCAGGCAAAGGGCATAGTTCTGGAAAAGAGGGTTGTAGAGCAGAAACAACCTAGTTCTGGCTTGATTAAATGCGTCAGAATAAGACTTTTAAAAAATGGAAAACAAATCACAGCATTTGTTCCAAGAACAGGCGCAATAAAACACATTGGAGAGCATGACCAAGTAACTGTTGAAGGTGTAGGCGGAGGTCAGGGTGGATCATCCGGAAGCATGGGTGGTGTAAAATGGCGTGTTTCAAAAGTCAATAATGTTTCATTGGAAATGGTTCGCCGCGGCAAAAAACAAAAGCCTGCGCGATAATGAGAAAGATAATAAATAATAGCAACCAAAAGAGGTTAACGTAAGAGAAAAAAGAAGAAAAGAAAGGTTAGAAAGGTGTCTTGTGTATGGCTCGAAGAAAATCATCAGCTGAAAGAAAGAAAGAAAGAAAGAAACAGGAAAGAGAATCCAAGGAAAAAGCTAAAACAAAAAAGGTTTCAAAAGAAGCTATTGCAGAAAAAACAAAAAAGCAATCACAATTCGCTAATTTGAAACTTTTTGGCAGATGGAGCAATCAGGTCGAAATAAAAGATCCTGGTCTTGCACCATATATTAATCTTGATCCGAAGATTATTCCCAGAAGCGCTGGAATAAACCAGAAACGAAGATTTCACAAATCCAAAATACATATAGTTGAGCGGCTGGCACTTCATATTCTTATTCCCGGTCATAGTGGAAAGCGTCACAGAATAACATCAGGCATTTTCGGCGGTGCATATTATAGAGCTCTGAATACTGTTGAAAAAGCCTTTGAAATTATTGAGAAATCTGAAAAAACAAACCCACTGGAAATTCTGGTACGCGCAATTGAAAATGCATCTCTTTGTGAAGAAGTGTTTTCATATCAGTTAGGCAGTATTATGGGCAGGAGCGCTGTAATAACTTCACCACAGAGAAGGGTTGATAAAACTCTTCGCTATTTTGCACAGGGTTCATATAAAAGCTCCTTTAACAAAAAAAGAAAGATTGAAGAAGCTCTTGCAAATGAAATTTTAAACGCGTACAGAAAATCCAAAGATTCATATGCTGTTTCTGAAAAAGAAAGGATAGAAACCGAGGCAGAAGGATCGAGATAAAAGGTGAATTGATAAAATATTTACAGAGTGAAGTAGGAAAATTATAATTTACAATTATTTGATAACAGAACCCGGCTACTATTTTCTTAATTATAACCGTAACAGTTGGTAAAGCTTTTTAACTTTAGTTGAAAAAGCATATTATGGGTTTTTTGGAAAAAATCGGCAGATTCATGCCAAGTGTTGCAGAACCTAAAGTTCACTTAAATTTTAAGACACGGATAATGTGGACCGGAATCATTCTGCTTATATTCCTTGTTTTAGGTCATATAGTTGTTTATGGAGTATCGCCAACTGCAATGCAGCAGTTCCAGTTTTTGGAAATGATACTTGGAAGCAAAATGGGCTCCATAATTACACTAGGTATTGGTCCTATAGTTACTGCTTCGATTATTTTACAACTTCTTGTGGGATCTAAAATAATACCATGGGACCTGCATAGCCACGAAGGCCGTTATAAATTTCAAACTACACAAAAACTATTGACGATTTTATTTGCAGTTTTTGAAGCTTTTGGTTATGTAGTTTTCGGAGCTATCCGCCCATCCACACCTGATCCAACAATGCTATTGATAATTATAACCCAGCTTGCAGCTGGTGGCATTTTAGTCCTATTCATGGATGAGGTTGTAAGCAAATGGGGTATTGGCTCGGGTGTATCGCTGTTTATTGCTGCAGGTGTAACTACAACTATATTTGTAGGTGCATTCAATCCATGCATTGCAGTTGAAGAAGCATCACAAAATGATTTTCATATAGGTGGTTGTTATTTTGGAAATGCAGCAGAATCCAAAATACCTTTTGGCCTTATACCACAGGCATTAACATATTTGCAGATGTCGAATATAGCTGAAGCTGGAATCAGCGTACTTCCGATAATAGCAACTATACTGGTGTTTTTCATTGTTATTTACACCCAGGCGATCAGAGTTGAAATTCCGCTTGCTTTTGGAGCATTTCGTGGCTTTGCCAGAAGATGGCCTTTAAAATTTTTCTATTCAAGCAACATGCCTGTTATTCTTACAGCTGCTCTTCTTGCAAACATGCAGCTGATAGGCTTAGCTTTCGCTGGAAAATCGATTCCGATTTTAGGAAATTTTGATGAGCGCGGTACAGCAACAGGGGGATTGCTATACTATTTACAGACACCTAATACACCAGCTGTTTATTTATTTACAATTATATTATTGGCATGTGTATTCGCAGCTGGAATATATTTAATTTACAGGAAAAGCGATAAGCCATATCATATACTTCTTGGATCATTTGTAGTAGGGATTGTAATAGCATACTTAGCTTCAATGACATTTCTCACTGTGCCAACAACCAGTGATTTTCTTAGATTCTTAGGCCATTCATTGTTTCTGGTAATAGGTTCAATTATATTTTCAATATTCTGGGTGTCTACAAGCGGTATGGATGCTAAAAGTGTTTCAGAACAAATCGAGGGAATGGGAATGCAGATTCCTGGATTCAGGCGGGATCCAAGAATTATTGAATCTGTACTTAACAGATATATTCCACCACTTGCAGTTATGGGTGGACTGGCTGTTGGATTATTAGCTGCGGTAGCTGATTTAACAGGTGCATTAGGAACAGGAACCGGAATACTGCTTACAGTTATGATTATCTACAGTTTATATGAGCAGATATCAATGCAATATGCAGAAGACATGCATCCGGCTATGAGGAAATTCTTTAAGAAGTAGATTATGTTTTATATCTCTATTATAGAATTATAATCTAGGGTCTATGGTGTAGTTATGCCCTTTCTTTTGTAAAAGAAAGCGCATCCGGAAAGAAAACACAATATGCAATTTCATTGCATGTATAATAATAAATGGAACTAAACTGGTCTAGCATCGGTGCTTAGGGAGCATCAGACCCCAGTTCAAAACTACCTTCCTGAAGATTGAAATCTGTGACTATCAGGAGTCGTAGGGAATATCTGGGTAGACCCATAATGTTTTTCTTATTGGGGTTATAACCCTAACATTTCCTAACACTTTATATAGTAGTAGGATAATATTTTAACCTGACTTCGCCACTTAGATAATAATTAAAGAAAGGTTATGCATCATGTATTCGAGGTGAAAACATGAAAAGCATAACCTTCTCATTAGGTAGTGTCGCGAT
>Ga0209343_10005900_pt1 | contig 14762 bp, 10 predicted proteins | sample RifCSPlowO2_02_FD_184026 | JGI IMG/M metagenome (GOLD analysis project Ga0209343, IMG submission 184026) | Groundwater microbial communities from Rifle, Colorado - Rifle CSP2_plank lowO2_0.2 (SPAdes) (version 2) | ecosystem: Environmental > Aquatic > Deep subsurface > Groundwater | place... | reverse complement strand
TCGAGTGTGACGATTTCTGGAATGGGCGGTTCAGCTTTGCCAGCGAACTTATTACGAACTTATTGCAATAGCTTATTTAAAACGCATCCAAATTATAAACCATTTGAAATATACATAAATAGATATTACTCTCTTCCTCCTGAAAGCCATGCTTCAAAAACTTTGAACTTTATTGCTTCATATTCGGGAAACACTGAAGAGACAATAAGTTCTCTTGAAGAAGCGCGGGAAGCGGGTTTAAAATTCGTAGGTTTTTCAAGCGGCGGCAAAGTCGAAGTATTATGTAAACAGTACGGCGCTCCCCACATAAAACTGCCGATTCCCAATCCCAATTTTCAGCCCCGAATGGGGACGGGATACTTTTTTGCATCAATGTTCCAGCTTCTTGTGAATCAAGGGTTGATTCCTGACACAACTAGCAAATTACTCACGCTTGCGGAGAAACTTAATAGTCATATGGGAGAGCACGAAAATAAAGGCAAAGAATTAGCGAGTAAAATTCGTGGAAAAACTCCAGTTATATATTCGTCTCCAAAATATAAACCTGTTGCTATGATCTGGAAGATTAAAATAAATGAAAATGCAAAAACGCCCGCTTTTTGGAATTTTTTCCCGGAACTTAATCATAATGAAATGATTGGATTTACAAATTCTCAAGGAAAGTTTTTCATCATAATGCTCAAAGATTCCGATGATGATCCTCGCAATCTTAAGAGGTTTGAGGCTACTTCGAAGCTATTGCTAGAGAAGGGTGTCGAATCCGAGGTTATAGAGATACGTGGAACAGATGTTTTTTCAAAGATGTTCTCATCGCTCAATCTTGCTGATTGGACGTCTTATTATTTAGCGCTTGAGTATGGCCAAGACCCTACCCCTGTTGACATGGTTGAATCCTTCAAAAAAATCCTCGCCACTTAATTCTAAAAACCTCTGAAAAGCAAGATAACAAGGGATAACAGGGGGTAATAAGGGGATAATAAGGAGTATCCCTGCCACGCATAACAAGGATACTCCTTGCTAGGATCTCCTTGCTAGGATTGGAAATAGTGGTTGGAATATTCATCACAAATTGCGCGATCGCGAAAAATGCGATACGCAGTTAACTCACTCTCCTTAGGTCAGCAAGTCGAGGGTGGCAAAGCCGGGCATTGCCAAACCTTTGCCGAACTTTTTAATTACTAATAGAAAGACTTATTGCAAATTTTGTTTGCTTTCCTGTACGATTGATATATGGTGAGGCCGCATGGTTTTGTAGTGCCTTTATACGATGTAGATAAAGATGATACTGCCTATGTCGGAGGCAAAGGGGCTAATTTAGGCGAGATGATAGAGGCCGGATTTCCCGTTCCCGGAGGGTTTGTTGTAACTTCAAGTGCATATTTTGAATTTCTAAAACAGAACAATTTGGACCAAAAAATACTACATCTACTTGCAACGATAAATTTTGATAAGGATGAGTCATTAAACCAAGTATCAAAACATATTAAGAATTTAATTCTGACGGGAAAAATTCCCGATGAAATTGTAACTGAAGTTTTCGATGAATATGAAAAAATCGGTGAGGGGTTGGTTGCGGTTAGGTCTTCTGCAACGGCTGAGGATTCCAAAGATGCCTCATTTGCCGGTCAGAACGAAACTTTTCTTGATGTTAAAGGGGAAGCGGTTTTAGCTCAAAAGCTAAGGGAGGGCTGGGCATCAATGTTTTCTCCACGATCAATTTTCTACAGACATGAAAAAAAGATAAGTCAATTAAGAGCAGGGATCGCCCTCGTTGTTCAGAAAATGATTCAATCAGATGCTTCCGGAGTAATATTTACAGTTGATCCGGTTACAGGCGATAAGAATAAAATCATAATTGAGGCAATATGGGGTTTGGGAGAATATATAGTCCAGGGAAAACTAACCCCGGATCACTATGAGGTAGACAAGAAAGCTTTTAAAATTCTAACTTCAAATATTAATCCCCAAACAGTAATGTTAGTCAAGTCCGACAAGGGCGTCAGGGAAATAAATGTCCCACTTTTAAAGCGGCAAAAGGTAAAACTTTCAAATCAGGAAATTATTGATTTGGCAAAATTAGCGGCAAAAATAGAGAAGCATTACTATTTCCCCCAGGATCTTGAATGGGCAAAAGAAAAAAACAAAATATATATCGTGCAAACAAGACCAATCACTACTATAAATCAAAAATCAACCCCGATTAAATCGGGGTCAAATATCAAAAATCAAAAAGAAATTCGAAGCTCAAATACATTGGGAAAGGCAATCTTGATTGGGAGTCCGGCGAGTCCGGGGATCGGGACTGGGCATGTTAAAAAGCTCAAGTCCGCCTCGGAATTATCAAAAGTAAATCAAGGGGATGTCTTGGTTGCTGAGAACACAAATCCGGATTTTGTGCCTGCAATGAAGAAAGCTTCTGCAATTATCACCGAGCAGGGAGGAAGGACATCTCATGCCGCGATTGTCGCAAGAGAGTTTGGAATACCCGCTGTTGTAGGTACGCCCAGAGCGCTTAGCATGCTTCGTGATGAAGAAATCGTAACTGTTAACGGCACAACTGGCGAGATATTTAAAGGAGGTTTTTTAATCACTCAGGTTCACAAAGCAGACAGATTCTCATCAATTAAAACAGCAACGAAGCTTCTGGTAAATATTGCCGACCCTGAGGCCGCAGAGAGAGTTGCGGGGAAAAATGTTGATGGCGTTGGATTACTGCGGGCGGAGTTTATGATTGCGGGCATAGGTACGCATCCTAAAAAATTAATTCATGATGGAAAAAGTAATTTTTTTGTAGACAAATTATCTGAGGGTATTGAGAAAATTTGCCGGGCATTTTATCCCAGGCCGGTTCTTTATCGAGCAACAGATTTCAAAACTAATGAATACATGAACCTTTCCGGCGGAAAACAATATGAACCTCAGGAATCAAATCCAATGCTTGGATACAGAGGAGCTTTCAGGTATATCCATGACCCGGATGTTTTTAAATTGGAACTCTGCGCCATAAAGAAGGTCCAGGAAAAAAAGGGGCTGAATAATTTGAATCTCATGATCCCTTTTGTAAGAACCATTAAGGAGCTTCAGGAAGTAAAAAAAATCATAAGCCATGAGAATCTAAAGCGGTCCCATACATTTAAGCTCTACATGATGACCGAGATTCCATCAAACATCATTTTGATTGAAGACTTTATAAAAACGGGGATAGATGGAGTGTCTATTGGTTCCAATGATTTAACCATGCTGATTCTTGGCATTGATAGGGATAATAGAGAGGTCGCTTCCGAATTTGATGAAAGAAATGAAGCTGTCATGTGGGCAATTGAACGAGTAATAAGAGCTTGCCGCAAAAATAATGTATCGGTTTCTATTTGTGGACAGGCACCTTCTGTCTACCCCGGACTAATTGAAAAACTTGTTTCTTATGGAATTGATAGTATCTCCGTTTCTCCGGATGCAATTGATGACACAAGAAGGCACATTTATCTTGCGGAAGGAAAAATTGTTAAAAAATAATGGCCAAAATTAAACACATAGATTCAAGAGAAATTTTGGATTCAAGGGGCAATCCTACAATTGAAACTGAAATTACCTTAACTGACGGTATTGTTGAAAGATCTTCAGTGCCTTCAGGCTCATCTAAGGGAACCTACGAAGCATTTGAACTCAGAGATGGGCAGGATCGATACAACGGAATGGGTGTTTTGAGGGCTGTCGCGAATGTAAATAAAATTATTGCACCAAAACTTCAGGGAATGGATGTGCTCGATCAGCAAAAAATAGACCGCGCAATGATTGAAATAGACGGCACACAGAACAAGAGCAAGCTCGGGGCAAACGGAATCCTTTCCGTGTCGCAATCGGTAGCAAAAGCCGGAGCAAAAACTTCTCTTCTTCCGCTTCCACTATATCTCAGGCAATTTGTGAGTGGAAGCTTAGGAAAAAAAATACCCATACCCATGTTCAACCTTATTGAAGGAGGCAAGCACGCGGCAAATACTTTGGATTTTCAAGAATTTCTTGTTGTTCCTGCCAGCTCAAAATCATACAGCCAAAGTCTTGAGTTGGGAGTTTCCGTTTACCAATCTTTAAAAAAAGTATTATTTGAGAGAAGCGAGAACACATCTGTCGCGGATGAGGGAGGATTCGCGCCGAATCTTGATATAAACCAAAATGGGCTTGCAATTACAAAAGAGGCCATAGAGCGGTCCGGTTTTTCCTTCTCGCTTGACGCATTTATCGGGCTTGATGTAGCGGCAAATTCATTTCGCGCCGGGAAAGTTTACAAAATAAAAGACAGAGCAATTCCTTATGATCAGGATGATTTAGTTGAATTATACAGAACCTTGTTATCTGATTATTCGTTATTGTATATTGAAGATCCATTTGCTGAGGATGATTGGGAAGGATGGAAAAAGATTTACTCCGCAATTGGGGATAAAACTTTAATAGTCGGAGATGACTTAGTTACGACAAATCCATATAGGCTCCAGCTTGCGCTTGATAATAAGGTTGTCGGAGGCGTAATTATTAAACCTAACCAGATAGGCACAATTACAGAAGCAATTGCCGTCTCGGAAATCGCAAGATACACAGGTCTTAAAATTATTGTTTCTCACAGAAGCGGTGAGACAATGGATACTTTTATTGCGGATTTTGCGGTTGGAATTGGGGCAGATTATGTGAAGTTTGGAGCGCCGGCAAGAGAAAGGGTTTCGAAATATAACAGATTAAGTGAAATAGAAACAGATTTTCAAAACCTTTAGCTTTTGGCGGAAAAAAGAACCGTGAGTTCTCCGCGGGGAGGTTTTTGTTCAAATCTTTTGAGAATTTTACCGGCTTTATTTCGAATGATCTCCTCGTGAATTTTGGTTAATTCTCGAGCCACAACTATATCAATATCTCCCAAAGCATTAATTAAGTCCTTAAGTGTTTCATTAGTCCTATGCGGCGATTCAAAAAAAATAACAGTTGATTTGCTATCTTTACTTTGGATTAACAGTTTTTTTCTTTTTGCTTGAGACTTGGGCAAAAAACCAAGAAATATAAATTTATCGGTAGGCAAGCCGGAAGCAGACAAAGCGGCAATCGGAGAAGAAGAACCAGGGACAGGAACTATTTTAATATCCCTTTTTATTGCCTCCCTAACAATCCTAAACCCCGGATCGGAGATGAGCGGCGTTCCTGCTTCGGATATTAGAGCCACATTGTTTTGTTCGACTATTTGAACAATCAAACTCATCTTATTTTCCTCCTCCTCCTGCGTTAGGGAAATTATTTTCTGACCGGTTAACCTTTTTCGATTAAAATATTTTTCGAGAAATTCGAGCAGGATTCCCGCTTTTGATGTCGATTCCGCGACGATTACGGGAGTAGACAACAAGATATCCGCGGCCCTAAGAGTTATGTCTTGCAAATTTCCAATTGGTGTTGCTACAATGTATAAAGTTTTCATGCTTGAGCTCATTGGGCAATATATTATACAGCTAATTGAATCGACTTCATATCTTGGGATTTTTATTTTAATGGGTTTGGAATCGGCTCTTATTCCAATTCCTTCAGAGATTACGATGCCATTTTCAGGATATCTGGCCTCAAAAGGCCAACTTTCTTTCGTTCTTGTTGTAATTGTCGGAACTCTTGCAAATCTCGCAGGTTCACTACTCGCTTACTACATAGGGTATCTGCTTGAAGAAACAGTTCTTCTCGGTCTGATCCGAAAATATGGAAAATTTATATTGCTTTCAGAGCACGACTATCACAAGACAGAACATTGGTTTCGCAAATACGGTGATAAAATAATCTTTATTACTCGGCTTTTACCCGGAATTCGTACGGTAATTTCTCTTCCCGCGGGAATGTTTGAGATGGACATTAAAAAATTTATTGTTTATACAACGGCCGGCTGTTTGATTTGGTCAATCTTTCTGACATATGTTGGCTATGTTTTAGGAGAAAACTGGAATTCTCTAGAGCCATATTACAGAAAATTTGAGATCATCATTGTGGTTTTATTAATTGCCGGAATAATTTATTATATTGATAAGCATTTAGGTCTTCGCAAGCTCTTAAGGAGAGGGTAGGTTAATACATTCCGAACCTTCGCACCAGGGAAACGACAATTCCTTGAATTCTTAATTCATTGGGGTAAATGGGATCCATTTGGCTGTTTGCAGGCTTCAGAATTACGCGGTCTCCTTCCTTATAGTACTTTTTTAAGGTTGCAAGACTATCGTCTACGAGAGCAACCACAATATCTCCATTTTTAGCGGTTTCGGTTTTTTCAATTACAACAAAATCTCCATCTAAAATTCCGTCTTCAATCATTGAAGATCCCTTCACCTGAAGCACATAGGATGTTTTTTTGCCGGAAATCATATCTGAGGCAACAGCAAATGTCGCTTCAGGGTCAGTGTATGGCTCCAGGGGTTTTCCCGCGGCAATATAACCCATTAGGGGCAATGTCATTGTGGGACCTATTGCTTTTGGTGTTGCCCCTAAAAGTATACCTATATTGTCTCTCTTTAAAATCTTTAAAGTCCGGGAGTTGCCTTCAACTTTTTGTATGTATCCTTTGTCAACAAGCGAGCGGATAAGGGCGTGAATTGTAGAAACGCTATTCCTGTTCATTGCATCAGCCATTTCCCGAAGAATTGGAGAATAACCATGCTGTTCCTGGAATTGGATTACATAATTTAGAAGTTCTCTTTCTCTTCTGTAAAGTACCGCAGTCATGTTATTTAAGTTAAAAGTTTAAAGTCTAAAATTAAATGTTGAAACTAATTAATAATTTACTAGAAAATTACTCGAATTGTCAAGTGATGTAATCTTAGGCAAAATATATCAAATATAAAGTATTAAATATTAAAAAATACATATGAAAAATAAAATATTTTAGATCTTTGATATTTGATATGTATATTTGCTATTTAATATTTAATTTTTAATATTGGGCGAATTAGCAAGTGCGCATGTTAAAATAGGAAACCATGAGATTTGAATTAGTTTCAAGATTCATGCCAACCGGGGACCAGCCGGAGGCAATTGAAAAGCTTACTAATAATATTTTAGGCAAAAAACCATTCCAGGTTCTGCTTGGGGTAACCGGGAGCGGTAAGACTTTTACAATCTCAAATGTAATTCAAAACCTAAACATTCCTACGCTTGTTATGACACATAATAAAACATTGGCGGGACAGCTTTATCAGGAGTTTCGCGATTTTTTTCCGAAGAATGCAGTTTCTTATTTTGTTTCCTATTATGACTATTATCAGCCGGAAGCATATATTCCCACTACCGATACTTACATTGCGAAAGAGACTGAAATAAACGAAGAGATAGACAAGCTTCGATTGGCCGCGACAACAAATATTCTGACCCGTCCGGACACAATTGTTGTTGCATCGGTTTCCGCAATTTACAATCTTGGGTCTCCGAAAGAATATGGCAAATTCGCCATGGAAATAGCCCAAGGTGTTAAGTTGTCTCGAGAAGCGCTTATGGATCGCCTCCTGGATCTTCAATATTCAAGAAACGACTATGCTTTCAAAAGAAGTACATTCCGTGCAAGAGGGGAAACAATAGAAGTATATCTCGGATACGAGGATAAACTAATCAGAATAACGCTTAATGATAATTCGATTGCTAAAATTGAGTCTGTAGACCCCCTTAATGGGAACATTATCGAAGACAGGAAGTGGACTATGATTTATCCGGCAAAGCACTATATTACAGATAGGTCTTCCTATGAAGATGTGTTTGAGCAGATAAGAAGAGATCTTGCTGCCCGGGTGAAAGAGTTGAAAGACATGGGTAAATTGATGGAAGCAGAAAGACTTTCGAAAAGAACGGAGTATGACATAAAAATGATAAAACAGATAGGTTATGTTAATGGAATTGAAAATTATTCCAGATACTTTGACGGTAGAGCACCCGGCCAACCTCCCTTTACCCTGCTTGACTATTTTGAAGAAACCGGAAGACCTTGGTTGTTAATTATTGACGAATCTCACATGACAATCCCTCAGATAAGAGGAATGTTCCAAGGGGATTTATCAAGAAAAAAACTTTTGGTTGAATATGGATTTCGTCTTCCATCGGCCTTTGATAATAGACCGCTCACTTTTGATGAATTTATATCACGAGTTAAGCAAACGATATTTTTATCCGCAACACCCAATGAGTGGGAGATAAAAAAATCAAACAATAATGTTGTTGAGCAACTAATTCGCCCCACCGGAGTCGTCGATCCTGAAATAGAGATAAAACCAACCGAAGGGCAGGTTGAAGATTTAATAAAAGAAATCGAGAAGACGACCAAGAAAAAAGAAAGGGTTTTAGTAATAACATTAACAAAACGAATGGCAGAGGATTTAACATATTACCTTGAGGATCATGGGATAAAAGTACAGTACCTTCATTCGGAGATCGATACGCTTCAAAGACAGGATATCTTAGATGAGTTAAGGGAAGGAAAATATGATGTAGTGGTGGGTATTAATCTGCTGCGAGAAGGTCTTGACCTTCCTGAGGTGTCACTTGTAGCAATAATGGATGCTGACAGGGAAGGTTTCTTGCGTTCAAAAACTTCTCTTATTCAAATCATGGGCAGGGCCGCGAGAAGAATTGAGTCAAAGGTTATATTGTATGCCGACGGGATCACGGGATCCATGAAGGGAGCAATGGAGGAGGTGGACAGGCGACGAAAAAGACAACTCGAATACAATAAAAAACATGGAATTACACCTCGTTCGATTGAAAAAGAAATACGGGCAAAGCTTGTTCAAAAAAAAGAAACGATTGAGGATCTGAAGCCTTTACTTGCAAAAGAGGTTTTACTGCCGGATGAGAAGGAAAAAGTAATTAAGAGATTGCGGCGGGACATGATGGATGCCGCAAAACTGCTTGACTTTGAAACCGCCGCGCTGCTTCGAGATAAGATTAAATACCTTCGCCAACACTAACTTTATGGATCTTTTGGTGGAGAAACCCCTGTAAAAGCGGCATGAGACCTTGCCGCTGATTCAATCCAATGTTCATAAAATGCCTCGGCATCATTCGTCCACTCATAATAGCCATTCTCGCCTTTCGATAAAATTCCATTTCTTAAGAAATAACCAGCTGAGATATCGATCACGGCTAAATCTCGTAAATCAGCCTCGTCAAGCCTCCCCTGCTCTTTCGCTTTTAGAAAGTCTAGGGTCATAAGATAGTGAGCCCACATGTCAGCCATGAAGGGGAAGGGCATCGGGCTATATCTGTTTATTCCTCCTCGTTTGAAAAGGTACAAGATATAGGCATCACGCGAACTAGCATTTTGTTGAGAGGCTACTTCCGCAAATGTGGCTATATAATCAGCTACCATTTGGAACGCCCTGACATTCATGACTTCTTTCGCAATAATAAATTTAATATAAAAATCGGAGTTATCCCTCGATGCCTCCGGGTTTATTATAACCCTTCGAAGTTGAAACCGAGTTTGATTTTGCGATTCTTGTGGAGGCACTCTATCCGAAACGAATCTAGCAACAGATCCGGTTCGCGAATATTCGTAGCACCAATTTTGCCCCAGTCTTCATTAATGTTACTAAGAGGCCCGGTTTCTATGTGAAGAGGGCTGTCGACGAAAAGTCTATGGTCTTCTGAAAAACTTTTTTCCCCTTTTGTGTTTTTTAAAATCAAGGAGCCAGCATATGGAATTTCCCTGAAATCTCTTTCATCAAGCATTAATCTTGCAACGTTCTCAACTTCATGAGTCGTCCAGACACCTTCTCCTCGTCTTATTGGTTCTAGAGTGAAATCATTTTCAACAAGATTATTAGTATTCTTGGGAAGTTGTTCCTTGCCGACCGCGATCAAAATAGCGCCACCTACTAACCCCCTTCCTAAGATTTGCAGAAACCTTCTCCTGTCAATTTCCATACGATTCGGTAATTATACTATAGTTTAGAATCAGCGTCCCCATCTTACCATTCCGGCGAAACCGCAATAAGTACAATAAGGATCAATCTTAAGATATGCGTAAATTAAGGCTGGTCCTTATTCGCTACAGTTTTCCTCAAGAATCGTATCTCTAAGGATTTCTTTCGAGCCTTGATTCATGTCATTAACGAAAGATTCGTATGAAGATAAATCTCCAATCGTTCTATCTCTAGCAGATATAAAATAATCTAGGATCTCTTGGGGTTTAACCCAGCTCGCCTGCTTATTTCCTAGATAATAGGGGTAGCTTGAAAACTCGGCAAACTTTATGATTGACTTTATTCCAGATGCATTTAAGTGAATATATCGCGAAAGGTGAAGTAGGTAAGCATCTGTTTCAACTAAGCATGCTTTAAAGATGTTTTGAAAAAGCGGACCAAGTCTATTATATTTCTTGTTAAAATACATTACATATGCGGTCGTTAATCGCTTAAGTAATTTAGTGATGCCATCCTCTATGTTCTGTTTTAGAAGCAAATGAAAATGATTAGGCATTAATGCAAAAGATAAAAGCTCGATTTCCTCGGAGAGGTTTAGATTTAAGAATCTCATTCCGACCTTGTCTTCTAAAACTCCTTTCTTTATTTCCTCTATTGGCGAGAGGTAGAGTTTTAAATAATGTAGAAATACGGAGCAATCTTGCTTATCAAGGAAAATCGACCTTTTGTCTATACCCCTATTATAAGCATGATAATAACCACCTTTTATATACGCTTTAATGATATTTCTTGACGGCACACCCTAATTATTAACAAGGTTGATCCTTGTGTCAAGCACGATTTTAAGGATCAACCTTGAATTAGCAACCTTGAATTAGCACAATCCACACCTGGTGTGTATGGAGAAGTAGGGTTTTGGGAGCTTGAACATGACTTGTGTTTCGGGGTATAATATTTAGTTCAAATTTTTTCTAACTTCTCTCCACTATTAGTTATGAATGACAAAATAATTATAAAAGGTGCTCGAGAACACAACTTAAAGGATATTGATCTGGAAATTCCCAAATATAAGCTCGTGGTTTTTACGGGTTTGTCTGGTAGTGGAAAAAGCTCCCTGGCGTTTGACACAATCTATGCCGAAGGACAACGAAGATATGTAGAGTCCCTCTCTTCCTACGCGAGGCAATTTTTGGGAATAATGAAAAAGCCGGATGTTGATTTGATTGAGGGTTTGTCGCCCTCAATTTCAATCGACCAGAAAGGTGCCTCCCACAATCCCCGTTCAACTGTTGGAACAGTCACTGAAATCCATGATTACCTCCGGCTTCTCTATGCAAGAATCGGCCATCCGCATTGCCCGAAAGACGGAATTGAGATATCAAGAACCACAAAAGAAAAGATCATGGATGACATAGTTTCAAAATTTGTCAGAACAACTCCCACAAGAATAATGATTCTCGCCCCTATTGTGCGCGGGCGAAAAGGTGAGTATACGGATTTATTCCGGGATCTTAAAAAACGCGGATACCAAAGGGTCAGAATTGACGGATTAATATACGGAATTGATGAAGATCTTGTCTTAATTAAAACTAACAAACATACAATAGAAGCGGTTGTCGACCGTATAAGTTTGGACCGCAAGCATGACAGGAAAAGATTAATTGACGGTATCGAGCAGGCTTTGAGCCTTGGCAGCTCTGAAATGATAGTGTCTGAAATAAAAGATAAGGGATTTTCAATTCCCGAGAAACCAAAGGAAACTATTGACACTTTTTATTCGGAGAAGTTTGCGTGCCCCGCCTGCGGCGGGGCAGTATCTGAGATTGAACCCCGACTATTTTCTTTCAACTCGCCGTACGGCGCGTGTTCAAACTGCAATGGATTAGGTGTTATTCAATCGGTTGATGAAGCCCGTGTATTAAATCCATACTTAAGCATTGCGGAAGGCGGAATATTGGCTTTCTCAAACATCTGGAGCCAGGACACATGGATGACTCGAACCTTGCGTCAAGTATTTAATGAAAATAATATTCCTCAAAATGTTGAAATTGCAAAACTTCGCGATGAGCAGAAGAGGGTTATTTTGCATGGAACAGGAGATAGGGTCTATGAGGTCAAAGGGCTAAATAGATTCGGAGAAAAAACCCGGATACATGAAACATATTCGGGGGTAGTTAGTTATTTGCTTCAAAAATTTCATGAGACCGATTCTGAATTAGTCAAGAGAGAGATTGAGAAGTTTATGACCGAACTTGTGTGTGAGAAATGTGAGGGAAAGAGGTTAAAAAAGGAAGCTTTGTCTGTGACGGTCAATGATTTATCGATTTTTGACCTTTCGGATTTATCAATTGAAAAATCGCATGAATTTATAGGTGAACTTGAGGCAAAACTTACGAATCGTGAAAAAGAAATTGCGAGAGTGATCCTGCGCGAAATTGAAGCTAGAATGAAATTCCTCGTTGATGTTGGTCTTTCATACCTGACGCTTTCAAGAAACGCGCGGAGTCTGGCAGGGGGAGAAACCCAAAGGATAAGGCTGGCATCGCAAATCGGCAGCGGATTATCGGGCGTTTTGTATGTTTTGGACGAACCCTCAATTGGCCTCCATCCTCGGGACAATTTAAAACTAATAAATACCCTTAAAAGACTTCGGGATTTGGGAAATTCGGTAATTGTTGTTGAGCATGACAGAGAAATGATGCTTAAAAGCGATTACATTTTTGATATAGGGCCGGGAGCGGGAGATCAAGGCGGAAAGATCGTGGCAAGGGGTACCCTTGCCGAAATAATAGGAAATTCTAATTCCATTACCGGGGAGTATCTTTCCGGCTTAAGGAAAATAAGGAATAGAAAAAGCGATTTTAATTTTAACAAAATTGAAAATTTTCTGGAACTTAAAGGAGTTTCCGCTCATAATCTTAAAGATATAGATGTAAAATTTCCGCTTGGGGCATTTATTTGTGTTACAGGAGTTTCGGGAAGCGGGAAGTCAACCTTGATCAATGATGTCCTTTATCACACAGTGGCTCTTCGCAAAAATCCGTATCACAAAGAAAAACCCGGGCAATTCCGGGAGATTTCAGGGGATGACGCGCTTAAGAGGGTATTTATGATTGATCAGTCACCAATTGGCAGAACGCCAAGGTCAAATCCGGCAACTTACACCGGAGCCTTTACATATGTTCGCGATATATATGCCAACTCAAGAGAAGCAAGATTAAGAGGCTTCGGACCGGGAAGATTCTCTTTCAATGTAAAAGGCGGCAGGTGTGAGACTTGCGAAGGTGAAGGGCAGATTAAAATTGAAATGCAGTTTTTGCCGGATGTTTTTATAAAATGTGAGACTTGCCAGGGAGCTCGATATACAAAAGACACTCTTGAGATAGATTTTGAGGGTAAGAATATTTCGGATGTGCTAGATATGAGCGTAGACCAAGCCTTGAAATTTTTTTCATTCCATGAGGGTTTAGTAACAAAACTTATAACATTAAAGGAGGTGGGATTATCCTATATCAAGCTTGGACAATCGGCAACTACCCTTTCAGGAGGGGAAGCGCAAAGAATAAAACTGGCAGCGGAACTGTCTAAGAAAGGCATGGCAAGAAGTTTGTATCTTTTAGACGAGCCTACAACAGGTCTGCATTTCGCGGATCTTGAAAAATTAATTTCAGTTTTAAGAAAGCTTGTTGATAAAGGAAATACTGTTATTATTATAGAACATAATCTTGATATTATTAAGAATGCCGACTATATAATAGATCTAGGGCCGGAAGGAGGTGATGGCGGAGGAAGGATAGTTGCCCAGGGCACGCCCGAACAAATTGCTAATTCCCCTTCTTCATATACGGGAGTTTATTTAAAAAAAGAGTTATCATAATGAAACTAAAGGTTTTTATCGCACTTTTACTCCTGCTTCTTTGCTATCCCGCAAAAGCAAACGCTATCCAAGAGTTTGATATCTTGACAAATTCCACATATGAAGCATTTGAAAGCGGCGCAACAAAAGTAAAACAAATAATTGCCATCAAAAATAATACCGATTTTACTTATACGCCGTCATATTCAATTACTTTAGGACTAAAAGACTTAAAAAATTTAAAAGTATTTAATAAGGAAGGATCACTCCCAAACACTTTGAGAGATTTAGGGGAGAGGGGAGAAAGCATTGAGATCACTTTTCCAAATAGGATTGTAGGGATGGGCCTTAAAAATGAATTTGAGCTGAGCTATGAGACTGATGAAATCGTTGAACAAAAAGGTTCCATATGGGAAATTAACATACCCGGACTGTCAAATCCCGATGATTTTGGAGAATATAATGTTAGTTTGATTATTCCTGAAACCTTCGGCAAGCCCACGATTGTTAAACCCTATAAAAATTTATCTTCTGGAAGAAAATACACATTTAACAAGCAGGATATTGGAAAGTCGGGGATATTCATTATCTTTGGAGACAATCAAACTTACTATCTTCGCCTTTCCTATCACATATCAAATCCAAAAGTAATACCCGTTAAAACCGAAATTGCCCTGCCGCCTCAAACTACCTATCAGGATACGAGAATTAAATCAATAAACCCCGAGCCGCTTGATGTCTATGAAGATCAGGATGGCAACTGGCTTGCGGTTTATAACCTTGCGCCCGGCGAAACAAAATCAATTAACGCGGAAATTTTAGTTCGTGTCTACTCAAAGCCAATATTTGAGGAAAAAGAACCTTCCGAATATCTTGCCGCTTCAAAATATTGGGAAGTAAATGATCCGGAGATAAAAAAGGTAGCGCAAGAGCTTAAGACTCCAAGGGCGATTTATGACTATGTAGTAAAAACTCTTTCGTACAATTAC
>Ga0209343_10005895_pt1 | contig 14767 bp, 14 predicted proteins | sample RifCSPlowO2_02_FD_184026 | JGI IMG/M metagenome (GOLD analysis project Ga0209343, IMG submission 184026) | Groundwater microbial communities from Rifle, Colorado - Rifle CSP2_plank lowO2_0.2 (SPAdes) (version 2) | ecosystem: Environmental > Aquatic > Deep subsurface > Groundwater | place... | reverse complement strand
AGCCGTCGCGGGCGTTTCGATTTTTCAGCGCACACTCGCTGCCGGTTCCTTCAACAGCTCGTCGATCATGGCGTCGAGCGCCGCGGCATCGACGAGCAGACGGCGCAGACTGTCCCGTCGGTCATCAGGTGAAGGCAGACGGACGCCGGGCAGCTTGCCGGCGAGCAGCAGATCGCGGCACGCCCAGTACGAGATCGACAGGCGGCGCGCCGCTTCCGTGATCGAAATCAGGCGTGGCGGTGACGATTCAGACGACGGGGGAATCTTCCGAGGGGAAACCGTTGACCGAGGGGCGGTGCGCCGCATGAAACACCCTTAACATCAGCCCCTGGCGTGGGCGATGCGGGCCAGTCCTTTCGAGAACTGCCCGGGGTGCGGCGCTCCGGATGAACCGATCCGGTTCCGACTGAACGGCCTCGCATTCGGCGTTGCCTACGCCGAAATTCGTGCGAGACAAAGGGATTCTACTACAAACCAAACCAAATCGAGCCAAAAGAAACCTGAGGGCGGCCATCAGTTCGGAACAAATCCGGAAATCAAGGTACCGAGCAACTGGAGCGTCGCGCCCACCGTAATGCATCCGAACCCGGTCCTGTTGCCGACGCGGCGAGACTGGATCTCGCCCTGTTGCTTCTTGAAAAAATCCGGCGCGTCCTTGCCACTGACAACCGGAATTCGACCGATGCCCACCTCAGGAGCAGCATTTCGATAAAGGACCCAGCCGCCGTAGATCGCGAGCCCATACCCCACGGCCGAAACAAGCGTGCCGATCATTGCGCCTTTCATATCAACAGTCCGGTCACGGTTATAGTTTGGTGATAGTCGCCGGTTTCCGACGTCCTCAGCCCGCATCGATCTCATGAATCCCTGAATGAATTTGGAGGCGCCGCCCGGATTTGAACCGGGGGTGGAGGTTTTGCAGACCTCTGCCTTACCACTTGGCGACGGCGCCCGAAGAAAAAGAGGCGGAAGCGGAGCGTGCCGAGCGGGGCGAGGGGCCCCCGCGAGTAATGAATGGAGCGGGAAACGGGATTCGAACCCGCGACTTCGACCTTGGCAAGGTCGCACTCTACCACTGAGTTATTCCCGCTCGGCGTCCGGCTGCCTTCGACTTCGCTCAGGCCAGGGAAGCCGGACACTACAATCCCCACAACCGAGTCGCTAACGTAGCACACGGTCGGGGCAATCATCAACCAAGGTCCGGCTCAAGCCGGACACTACAACCTCCAGCCTCCAGCCTTCGCCACTTCCCATCTACAACCGGACCGCGCGCAGGACTTCGGTCGCCTCTTCGGGCGACGTGGGGTTGATGTAGAACCCGGTCCCCCACTCGAAGCCGGCCGTCCGCGTCACCTTCGGCATCACCTCGACGTGCCAGTGGTACCCGTCGCCGTGGTTCTCGGCCGGCGGCGCCGTATGCACGATGAGGTTGTAGGCCGGCGACTCGAGCGCGCGGTCGATCCGCATCAACACGCCCTTGAGCAGCCGCGCGAGGCTCTCGACGTCGCCCCTCGGCGCGTCCTCGAACCGCGCGGCATGCCGCCTGGGCAGCAGCCACGTCTCGAATGGAAACCGCGGCGCGTAGGGCGCCAGTGCCACCATGTCGGCATGCTCCTGCACCACGCGCCGGCCGTCGGCCAGCTCCTGTGCCACGATGTCGCAGAAGACGCAGCGTTCCTTGGCCGCGAAATGCCGGCGCGCACCCTCAAGCTCCTCCCGCACGAAGTCGGGCACCACCGGCAGGGCGATGAGCTGCGAGTGCGTGTGCTCGAGCGTCGCGCCGGCCTGCGCGCCGTGGTTCTTGAAGACGAGAATGTAGCGGAGGCGGAAATCCCTCTTGAGATCCAGGACACGCTCGCGAGCCGCCCAGAACACACGTTCGATTTCCGCTTCGGTCATCCGCGCGAGCGTCTTGTCGTGATCGGGCGTCTCGATGATCACCTCGTGCGCGCCAATCCCGTTCATCCTGTCGAACATGCCCTCGCCGGCCCGATCGAGTTCGCCTTCGACCCTCAGCGCAGGAAATTTGTTCGGCACGACCCGCACGTCCCATCCCGGTGCATTGGGCGCGCTGCCGTTCTGCCGGTACGCCAGCACCTCGGGCGGCGTGAGCGCCTCGTGTCCGGGACAGAACGGACAGTGCTCGCGGCCGATGACCTTCGGACGATCGAACACGAATTCGTAGGGACGCTTCTGCCGCTCGGTCGAGATGATCACCCAGCGGCCCGTGACGGGGTCTTTGCGGAGTTCAGGCATCTTCGAAACTTAAAAGTGAAAACTCAAAACTTAAAAGGACGCATCAAAAGCATTCTTGAACACTTCAACGACGGGTCGTTCAGCGTCAAGCTGAATTGAGACGACGTCGAAACGACAGGGACGATCGGTCAGCTGGTGTCGCATCACATAGTCGAGCGCGAGATGCTGAATCCGGCGGCGCTTGAGCCATGTCACCGCTTCGGCGGCCTCGCCAAACGCGCGCCCGTGCCGCGCCTTCACTTCGACAAACACCAGGGTCTGACCATCGCGCGCGATGATGTCCAATTCTCCACCGCGCCCACGGTGGCGCCTGGCAACAATTGCGTACCCCCGGCGCATGAGTTCTTCACACGCGAGATCTTCGCCGGTTTTCCCAAGCGCGATGCGGCTGCTCGACATAGCGCGTGTCGAATAGCAATCCCCGCGCCAGGTCTGTCGGTCCGCCTGAAGGCGGACACTACAACCTCTGAAGACGCTTCCCCTCCGGGCCCAAACCGATGAACAACCTTCATTTCCGCTTCCAGCGCGTGCCGCCGGCGTTGTCTTCGAGCAGCACGCCTCTGGCCGCCAGGCCGTCTCGAATCCGGTCGGCCTCCGCAAAATCGCGGCGCCGCCGCGCCGCATGGCGCTCCTCAATCATCCGCTCGATCTCACCAACCGGCACGGGTGGTTGTTCGTCCTCCGCCCGGCGCAGCGAGAGCACGCCCAGCACGCGATCGAACCAGTCGAACGCCTCCCGAACCGCCGGCACATCAGCCGCGCCGATCTGGCCGCCGTCGATCGCCGAATTGATCGCGCGCACGAGGTCGAACATCACGCCAAGCGCGCCCGCCGTGTTGAGATCGTCCAGCATCGCGGCGGCAAAGGCCGCCCGGGCCTCCTCGACGCGGGTCGCCACCTCGGGATGCGATCGCTCGCCTTTCACCGCATCGAGTCGCGCCAGGCAGTCGGTCAAGCGGCGCAGGGCCTCTTCGGCCTGACCGAGGCCCGCCCAACTAAAGTTGAGCTGCTTGCGGTAGTGCGACGACAGCAGCAGATACCGCACCGCCGACGGCCGGTGTCCCTTCGCGACGATGTCGGGGATGGTGAACGTGTTGCCGAGCGACTTGGACATCTTCGCAGCATCGACGAGCAGGTGCTCCACGTGAACCCAGAAGCGCGAGAACTGACGGCCGGTCGCACCCTCACTTTGCGCGATCTCATTCTCATGGTGCGGGAAGATGAGGTCGACGCCGCCCGCGTGGATGTCGATCGGCGGCTCGCCCAGCAGCCGCAGGGCCATGGCCGAGCACTCGAGATGCCACCCGGGCCGGCCCGGCGGATCGACGACGTCCCAGGTCGGCTCGCCGGGCCTGGCCGCCTTCCACAGCACGAAGTCCCGGGCATCTTCCTTGGCGTAACTGTCCGCGTCCACACGCGCCCCGGGCTTCATCCCCTCCTGATCGAGCCGCGCCAGCCGTCCATAATTGGCGAGCGTCGAGATCTTGAAGTAGATCGATCCATCGCTGAGGTAGGTATGGCCGTTTTTCGCCAGCGCTGCAACGAGATCGGCCATCGCGCGCAGGTTCGCCTCGTCGGTCGCGCGCGGATTGTCCTCGACCTGCTCCAGCCCGAGAGCGCGCGCGTCTTCGCAAAACGCCGCGATGTACTGATCGGTGTGGGCGCGCAGATCGAGTCCGGCCTTGGCGGCGCCCTCGATCGTCCGATCGTCGACATCGGTGAAGTTCATCACGTGGCGGACCTGGTACCCCAGGACGTACTTGAGCGTCCGCCGCAGCACGTCAACGCACACAAAGGTGCGAAAGTTGCCGATGTGGCCCCGGGCGTACACGGTGGGACCGCACGCGTACATGCGCACGGTGCCGTCCGTGCCGGGCTCGAAGGGCTCTTCGCGACGTGTCAGGGTGTTGTACAAACGGAGGGTCATCGAACGGCGTTATCCATCCTTGAGCTCAACCGATGGGGCACGTCGTGCGCCACTCGCGGCCGCCTGCAAATGCCACGGCGATCTGCAGGTCGCCACCTCGCACCACAAACTGTACCTCGCACTGGCGCAGGCCCTCCCTCACGCCCTCGGCCAGGGCACCCATCAGGTGGCCCACGGCCTCACGGGACACGTCCTCGCCGCAGCCGACCCGCCCGAGGACGCACGCGGCCACTTCGCCGAGCATGCCGTCAAACGGCGCTTCGTCAGAAAGGCAAAGGGCGAAAAGGAAGTCGTGACTGGACACGAGGCGCGATTCTACAGCGAAAGGCGCCCAAACAGCGCGCGCGCCTGCTCGCAGTCGGCGGTGATCTGAGCCCTGAGCAGATCGACCGAGTCAAACGACCGCTCGTCGCGCAGGCGCTGCACGAACCCCAGATGGAGAGACGTGCCGTAGAGATCGCGATCGAGGCCGAAAATGTGCGTCTCGATGGAGGTCCGGCCCGACGCGTCCACCGTCGGCCGGACGCCGATGTTGGTGATCGAGGGATACACCACGTCGTCAATCGTCGTGGTCGTGGCGTAGACGCCGCGTGGCGGCACCAGTTCGTTCTCGGTACAGAGATTCGCCGTCGGAAACCCGATCCCTCGCCCACGCCGATCGCCGTGCACCACCGTTCCATCGACGTAGTACTGATGCCCGAGGAGCGCGGCAGACTCGTCAACCCGACCTTCGCCGACCAGGCGCCGGATCCGCGTGCTGCTGACCACGAATTCCTTGTAGCGGACCGGATCGATTTTCTCGGCCCTGAAGCCGTAGCGGCCGCCAAGCGTCCTCAGCAGCGAGAAATTGCCGGTCCGGTCGTGGCCGAACAGGAAGTTGGCCCCCACCCACACCTCGGCCACGCGCAGCCAGTCGACGAGCACCGTTCGCACGAACATCTCGGGGTCCCACCGTGACAGCTCGAGTGTGAAGCGCACGATGGCCGCGCGCGGAAGCCCCGCGGCCGCCAGCGCCTCGAGTTTCTGCGCCGTGGTCATCAGGAGCGGCGGCGCCTTGTCGGGCCGTACGATCCGCGACGGATGCGGGTCGAAGGTCATCACGACCGAGGAGGCGCCGTGCTCGCTCGCGACACGACGAACGCGATCGAGGATCTTCCGATGGCCCCGATGGACGCCGTCGAAATTGCCGAGCGCCAGCACCGGCTGCACCCAGCGCGCCGGCCGGGGGTCGTCGGGGAAGTGAATGATTTCCACCGTTGCTTACGCCAACACAAAGGACACTAAGGACACAAAGATTAATTCGGTCTTACCTTCGTGTCCTTGGTGTCCTTGGGGTCGAATCGTCACTGAATCTCCAACACCAACCCATCATAGGCCAACCGCACGCCGGCGGGCAGGCGCGCGCAGGTGGCCACGTGCGGCAGGTCGTGACAGATGTGCGTGAAGTAGGCGCGCTCGACCTTGAGACGCTCCGCGACCGCGATGGCCTCGGGCACGCTGAAGTGGGTCGGGTGCGGCCGCTCGCGCAGCGCGTCGAGGATGACCGTGCGGACGCCGGCGAGCAGCGGCCACGACTCGTCGGGAATGTGATTGCAGTCGGTGAGATAGGCAAACGATCCGACGCGGAACCCCAGAACCGGCAGCGCGCCGTGCATGAGCGGCACGGGAACGATCTCGGTCCCGCCGAGGCTGAACGGTCCGCCCAGCCGGAACAGCGTGAGCTGCGGGATGCCGCCGCCCCGCTGTCGCGGGGGATCGAAGATGTACGAGAACATCCGGCGAAGATTTCCCGCCGTCTCGTCGTCTGCGTAGCAGCCAATCGGGGTTCGCTGCATCGCGTTGTAGCGGCGGATCTCGTCGAGGCCAAAGACATGATCGGCGTGACTGTGGGTGAAGAGAATCGCGTCGACGCGCCTGACGTCGTAGGCGAGCGCCTGCGCCCGCAGGTCGGTGGAGGTATCGACAAGGACGTACCGGACCGCGTCCGCGACAGCCGATGTCTCTGACGCGACGTAGGCCGGGTCTTCGCGACCCGGCAGCGCGATCAAGATCGACGGCCGTGTGCGACGGTCCATGGGATCGGTCGAGCGGCACACGGAGCAGTCGCAGCCAACTGACGGCACGCCGTGCGACGTGCCGCTGCCGAGCACGGTGACCTTAAGGCTCAACGATCCGCTTCTCGCCGCCGGTCTTCATCTCTCGGACTTCGATAAAGCGCAGCCGGAGCTCGTAGAGCACTTGATCGAGCACCTGCCGCTCTTCGGCGGTGAGGTTGCCCCTCGTCTTCTGGTCGAGCAGCGCCAGGATCTCGATCATCTGCGCGGCCCCTTCGAGATTCGGCTGCTGCCGCTCGCCAGAGATCGGATCGGGAAGGTCGCCGAAATGGATTGCCGCAGTGCTGGCCAGCGATACAACGAACGTGGCAAAAGGAAGCTCAGACATCGGTAATTGGGTAAGATTACCAAATTCCGATGTCCAACCGCGCCGCCGAAGAGTTCGCCCGTCTGGTCGACATCGTCGCCTCGCTCAACGGTCCGGACGGTTGCCCGTGGGATCGCGAGCAGACGATCGATTCGCTCAAACCGTTCGTGCTGGAGGAGACCTACGAGGTCCTCGATGCCATCGATCGGCACGATCACGCCGCAGTCTGCGAAGAGCTGGGCGACTTCCTGTTCGAGGCGGTCTTTCTCGCCCAGCTCGAGGCCGCGGCAGGACGGTTCGTGCTGGCTGACTCGCTCAAGACCGTGGCCGACAAGCTGGTGCGGCGCCACCCGCACGTCTTCGCCCGCGACAGCGGCGAGCCGAAGATCGACACGCCCGGGCAGGTGCGCGCGCGCTGGGAAGAGATCAAGGCCGAGGAACGCCTCGGCCAGGAGGAACCGAAGACGCTCTTGAGCGGCATCGCGCCGACGACGCCGGCGCTGCTCCGCGCGTATCACATCGGCGTCCGAGCCAAGTCGGTCGGCTTCGACTGGGCACACGCCGGCCAGGTGGTCGACAAGATCGAGGAAGAGGTCGGCGAGCTGCGCGAGGTCGTCGAGGCCGGCGGTGCGCTCGATCACGCACGCGCCGAGGAGGAGATGGGCGACCTCCTCTTCTCAATCGCCAATCTTGCTAGAAAGCTCGGCGTCGAGCCCGAAACGGCGCTGCGCAAAGCCAACGGCAAGTTCACCACGCGATTCACGGCGATGGAACGGGCCATCGCCGCCTCCGGGCGCGCCATGCGGGACCTTTCGCTCGATGAACTCGAGCGCGAGTGGCAGCGCGTCAAATCCGGGCAGCAAGCTGATTAACAGCACCAGCACTTTCGTGTTTTCGTGGCTGTTCTTAAGGCAGTGAAAGCTCCCGGCCCGTGAAGGTGCGCAGATGGATGGACGTGCCGTCCGTCTCGAGCGTGACGGCGCCGTCCTGGTCGGTGCGGAAGATCGCGGCGCCGACGTTACGGTACCGTTGCACGACATCGGGCGCGGGATGGCCGAAGCGGTTGGAGCGGCCTACGCTGAAGACAGCGACGTCCGGCTGAAGGGCCTGCAGGAAGTCTCGCGTGCTCGATGTGAGGCTGCCGTGATGCGGCACTTTGAGCACGCGTAGCGGTGCCGGCGGGATCGCGACCGCCAGCGCGCTCTCGACGGATCTGCCGATATCGCCTGTCAGGAGGATCGACACCTCCTTCCAGCGGACTTCGAGTACCAGCGAGTCGTCGTTCCGCACGCGCTGGCGCTCCCAGTCGGCCGGCTTTGGATGCCACGCTGCGACAACGACGCCATCAATCGAGACCTGGTGCCCGCCGTAAACGTTCTTCCACCGCGCTCCAGATGCCTCGCTCTGCAGTCGGAGCGCGGTCAACGGCGCTGAACGCGGCACGGGTATCCCTTCCCACACCTCGCGGGGCCGGAAGTCGCGAACGATGGACGAAGCGCCACCGACGTGATCGGGGTCGCCATGAGTCAGGGCGACAGACTCGACGCGTCGCACGCCGATCGCCCGCAGTGTCGGCCCCACGATGCGATCGCCGATGTCGAAGGTCGAGGACGCCGACAGGCCGCCGGTGTCGACGAGGAGGGTCGACCCGCGCGGAAAGCGGACCACCGCGGCGTCGCCCTGCCCCACGTCGATGAAGGTGACGTGCAGGCGGCCGTCGCCGCGCGACGCGACGATGGCCTGCGGCTCGGCCAGAATCCAGACGGCCGCGCCGGCCGCCAGCGCTGCCGTCCCCCGCCTGGTCGAGCGAGCGCCGCGTGTTTCTGAAGCGCCGGTGATCGTGGCACGCCGCCGCCACAGCATCCACCACGCGCACACCGCGGAGTAATACAGCACGACAACCAGCCACCCGGGCGGGCCGATGCGAGACGTCACAAACGGCGCGAACTGCACGAGATCGGCCGAGCGAACCAGGCCTTCGGCGCCCAGATGAGCCAGCCAACCGATGGCCGACGCGAGCGGCGCGAAGACAATCGCCGCAGGCACGAGCGCCATCCCCGCGATCTGGGCAATGCCCATCAGCGGGATCGCGAGGAAATTGAGCCCGAGCCCGGCACACGTCACGCGCGAAAAGACCGTCGCGCCAATCGGAAAGAGCATCGCCTCGGCCGCGACCGACATCATGAACATCATCACAACCGGCACGGTGGGGCGTGGCAGACGCCAAGCTGTGGCGACCGGCACCGTCACGAGAATCGCGAGCGTGGCGCCACAGGTCAGCAGAAACGCCGGGTCGGTCACGACGAGCGGGTCGGTGGCGACAAGAACGGCTGCGACGACCGTCAGCGCGTGAAGAGGCGGACTGCGATGGTCGAACGCACGGCTTGCGAGGTAGACAACAGCCATGAGCGTCGCGCGATCGACCGAAGCGCCTCCACCGACCAGGCTGGCGTAAGCCACGAGCGCGACGATGGTGGCGGCGGCGGCACCGCGCCCGAGCAGGCCGGCGAAGCGAAATACGCCGAGGATCAGGCCCGCCAGGATCGCGATGTTCCCGCCGGAAATCGCGATGACGTGATATGTTCCCGCCTCCTGCAGGCGACGCTCGACATCCTGGTCGAGCCCTGCGCGATCGCCGATGACGATGGCCGTGACGATCGCCGCCGATCGCGGGCTGTAGCGTCCAACGGCGGTCGCGATCGTCTGACGGGCAAACGATCGAGCCTCTCCCACGCGCTCGTCCCACCAGTGGCCTCGTGCCGCCACCTCGACAAGCGCGCCGCTTTTCACCGTGCCGACGAGCGTCGTTCCTCGTCGCGCGAGCGCCCGCTCGTGATTGGGCACGCCGGGATCGAGATACCGGGACGGCCGACGGAGCTGCACCGGCATCCGCACGTACCGGCCCGCACGCCACTCCTCCACCCGCGAGGCCCCCAGCGATCCGACGACGGTCACGAGGATGCCGCCCGACACACTGCCCGCAGGCGATGCCGGGTCCACAGGACCCGGCCTACGTACCGACTCGATCTCCTCAATACGTAGGGCGGGTCCTGTGGACCCGCCGTCAATGGAATCGACATCGATGCTCAGGGACACGCCCGACGCGACGGGCGCGGCGTCGGCCCGCAGCACGCCGCTCACGGTCACAAACGCCTCGTCATCCTCTGGCAGCCGGCGGCCCTCCGATGCCGCCTCGGCGCGCTGGGCACGAGCGATATCTTCGAAGACCACGCGCAGTGTCGGACGCCAGGCCTTGCGCCAAGCGTCCACCGAGAGCATCGCCCCGCCAACAAAGAAGGCCATGCCCACGGCGCACGCGAGCCCGATCGCCCACCACCCGCGCCAAGCCAACCACGCCATGACGGTGCAGGCGAGGAGCACCAAGTAGCCGACGGCAAGGGGGATATCTGGAACGAGAAGACCGAACGCTGCTCCTGCGAGCAGACCGATGGCAGGAATCGCGGCGACGGTGCGCACGCCGAGTGGCAGTGCAAACTTCGGGGCAACTCTTCATCACGAAGACACGAAGCTCACGAAGGCGCACGAAGTGCTTAGACTAGAAGAACTTCATGGATTGTCGTGCCCTTCGTGACTTCGTGATCGACGGGCGTGCGACTGAGAGATGTTGCAGAAACTGCAAGCGTCGGGACCTGGCTTGCGGCAGTTCCTGCGTAGTCGGCGGCGGGGCGGGCCGTGTGTCGACCCGCCCCGTCAGCCTCGCATCTCGCCCGTATCTCGCCGCCGCCTGAGGGTCGTGTCGGTCACGTCTGCGGTGGCGCCTTCGGTTTCTCAGCGAGTGTCTTCACGACCTCAGCATGTGTCTGAATTCGGCCGTGAATGGGCACATGCCGCGCGGGGTTCAGCTTTTGCGCCTTCAGGTTCTCGATGAAGTTGTCGCCCCACGGATGCTGCAGCCAGTTCAGGTCGTAGAAGTCGGCCTGCACGAGCGTCCGGTCCCGGGGCACCCACGCGTAGAGGAGTAGCCCGGAATGGATGTTGCCGTTGGACTTATAGAGGATCACCTCGTTGGTCGCGTCCTTCAGCGTGAGCTCCTCGTCGACCAATTGGAACTGCGGCGTCTTGGGACTTCTCGTGAGCGCGTCCCGCCCGCGCGTGTGCGGACGTGAGGCAATCTCCTTGAAGAAGGCCTCGTTCCCGCGGTGCGTGACGATCGTCAGTCCCTCGGCCACGGCCGCCCGGAATCCGCCTGCGTGATCGAGGTGATGATGCGACACGACGGCGTGCGTCAGCGGCTTGTTCGGCACGAGCGTTTTCGCCTTTGCGATGACCGCCTGCGTGCGGGCATCGGTCAGCGGCACCTCGAAGATCGTGAGGTGATCGGCGAACTCGAAGACCACGCTGTGATGCGTGCCGCCCGCGAGCCACCAGATGCCGCGACCGACCTGTTCGACGGTCACCTCGATGGGCGGCGGCTGCGGCGCCGGCGCCGCACGCACGGCGGCTGGCGCCACCAAATCCTCGGCGTCCACGTCCGCCTGGTTCCGCGCAACGGTGATGTCGGCAATGGTGAATCGATCGGTCTTGGTGGTGAACCGCTTCGGCAGCTGCAGCCCACCGACTGCCTCGTAGTCCGCAAATGAGGTTTCGACGATCACGTCGCCCCAGTTGGGGTCGTACTCGGCGTGCGCGACATGTGTCGGCAGCTTCGTGGTCGGGTCGATGGCGAGGGTCAGCACGTCGCCCTTGGCCGTGGTGATGTCCACGTGTTGTTGTCCGTCCTCCTGCCGAAGGTTGCCGAGCCTGGCGGCCGGGTCGAGGGCGGCGCGCAGGAGCGCCACCGGGTGATCGAGCATCTCGCGCCGGCGCTGCTGCGACGCCGCCTCGGACGCGCGCTGCGGCGGTGCCGGCGTGGCGCCGGCGGCGGGGGCGGCGACGTTGAAGGCGATGTCGCCGTCGAGGCGCTGATCTTGGCGCACCACGGTGGCGTTGGCGAACGCGAACTGCGCCGTGCGCACCTGCTGCAGCCGCATGCGGCCGTTCTGCAGGTCGAGCGTGCGTTTGTAGTCCGTGACCTTGAAGGTATTGGGAGGCGCGTCCGGCGTCGCGCTGCCGCCCATGGCGCCGTTCAGACCCGCGCCTTCCATCACGAGGGTGCGGACGCCTTGAATGCGTTCAGCCCCGCCCATGGCGGCGACGGCTTCGTCAATGACCTGTCGCTCCGGCGGCGTCTGCGTGCAGGCGGCTGCGAGAGCGGCCGCCGCGACGACTCCAATGATTCTTGTCATAATCCCTCTCCTGTCCTCTTGAAACCGAACGGTGGCCTCCGCCGACTGGTATTATCGGCCATTCAGGACGTCGAGGAGGACAGCATGGGCACAATCGTCCCGCGGGTCGTGATTGCTCTGTTTCTGGGTGTGGTGGCCTCATTCCCTGCCGCGGCCCAAACCGTCGAGCGTGCCGCCGAGGTGCCGGCCCTCACCGAAGGCCCGACGGTCGATCGGGACGGCAACGTGTATTTCACCGAGCTTCGGACGCAGCGCATCTTCAAGCTGGGCACCGACGGTGAGCTCTCGGTCTACCGCGAGCGCAGCCATGCCGCCAACGGGCTCGTCATCGATCCGCAGGGACGCCTGATCGCGTGCGAGGGGGCCGCGGATGGGCAGCCGCCTCGGATCACGCGAACCGATCTGCGCACCGGCGCCATCGAAGTACTGGCCGACAGCTATCAGGGGATGCCGTTCAGGGGTGCGAACGACGTCACGATCGACAACCGGGGCCGGCTGTACTTCACCGACCCGGCGGGGTCGGCCGTTTACCGCATCGATGGGCCGGGACAGATCGCGCGCGTCCTGACGACGCCGGACATCGAGCGGCCGAACGGCCTTCAGATCTCTCCGGACGACAGGACGCTGTACATCATCGAATCAGGTCCGGTCCCGGACGGCCCGCGAATGATCCGCGCCTTCGACCTCCAGCCCGACGGCACAGCGCGCAACGGTCGCGTCCTCTTCGATTTCCCCGGGCGCAGCGCGGACGGCATGAGCGTCGATGTTCAGGGAAACCTGTATGTGTCGGCCGGTTTGAACGAGTTGGCGCCGCCCGGCGCGGTGGCTGCCGCACGCGCCTGGACCGCCGATGCCCTCAAGACCAGGGCCGGCGTGTACGTCATCTCGCCGGCGGGGACGCTCCTCAAGCTCATCCCGATCCCTGAGGACGTCATCACCAACAACGCCTTCGGCGGTCCGGACATGAAGACGCTGTACGTGACGGCAGGGCGGACGGTGTTCAAGGTGCGGACCGACATCGCCGGGCTGCCTCGGTAGGAACCACTAGGAGCTCTGGAGATCGTCGGCCGCGAAGAATTCCGCCGGCTGAAATCCGAACGTGCGCGCGACGAGCAGGCTCGGGAAGCTCTGCACCCGGATGTTGTAGGTCTCGACCGCGCCGTTGTAGTAGTTACGCGCGTAGGCGACCTTGTTCTCGGTGTCCGCGAGGTCGCGCTGAAGCTGGGCGAAGCGTTCGCTGGCCTTCAGATCCGGATACGCTTCGGCCACCGCGAACAGCGTCTGCAGCCCACTTGTCAGATCCGCGTCGGCACGCGCCGCGGCGCCGGGCCCGGCGGCCCGTCCAAGCGCCCCGCGAGCCTCGGTGATTCGCTCCAGGGTGCCCCGCTCGTACGCGGCGTATCCCTTGACGGCCTCGACCAGATTGGGGATGAGCGAGCTGCGGCGTTTGAGCTGCACGTCAATCGCGCTCCAGCCTTCGCGCACGCGCTGGCGTGCGCCCACCAGACCGTTGTAGAAAACGCTGACGGCGATCGCCAGACTGATGAGGCCTGCGGCGACGACCGCGAGGGTCATGGTCACCAGCTGCCGCCTCCGCCTCCCCCGCCGCCGGCCCCAGAGGATCCTCCGCTGAAGCCGCTGTCGCCCGACCCGCCCGGCGTGGACGCGATGGCGCTCGAGACAGACGAGGAGAAGCTGGTGATGTTGCTTGAAAAGCTACCGGCGTCGAAGTGCGAGCCGCTGCCGGCGTACCAACCGGCGGTCGCGGGCCCCAGATCGATGTCCTTGAACGCGCGCGCCCATCGTTCGACGCACTTCATCGCGATCGCATAGGGTAGGTAGCTCGTAAAGATATTCGCGCGCTCGGCAAACGCCTGCTGGTGCTGCTCGGCCGTACGTATGTACCGGGCAAAGCCGAGCGCGCGGCGCCTCGCCTCCCGGCCCTTGGCCGTGCGCCGAGGCATCGCGCCCGACACGACGCTCAGGAGCATCCCGGCCACCACGACCGGCAGGCCGACCAGTCCGGCGCCCCACCGGCCGCCGAGATAGATAGTGAGGCCCACACCTGCGAGAGCCACCGCAGCCGCGACGAACCGCCAAGCGGTGCGGACCGCGTTCGGATTTCGCGGAAACCAGCCGCGCTCGACCGCGTCGGCGTAGAGCGCCTTCTTCGCCTTCGCCAGGTCTGTGTAGAAGCTCTCGCGCAAATCGGACAGCTTCCTCCGCGACGCCGACCCGGAGTCGAACAGGCCGTCGAACACGATTCGCTCGTATTCGAGAAGTCCGGCATCGGCCGATTTCAATCGGTCGAGCTGATAGTCGGTCTTCCCGAACCACGCGAGCAGTCCCGTCGGGGGAAGCTCGGTGATCGTGAGATACCCCCGCACGGCCAGGTCGACGATGGTGGCGGTGACGTCGAGCGTGTCGGCGTGCTCGTCGAAGAGCAGGCCCATCTGACCCGGGCGCATGCTCTCGGGCGGCTCGAACTCGACCACGACCGGATCGGATCGGAAGAGCGGCGCCCGCTGCTCCTGTGGATTCTGGGACAGGTAGTGAATCGAGGTGTACCGCCGATCGCGGCCGAGCATCCACCACAGCAGGCCGACACCGCCGAACGCCGCCGCGAAGCCGGCGAGCGACAGCCCAATAAACACAGGCGTGCGCTCGAAGACTTGAAAAATGCCGCGCGGCCGAGCAATGAGGAGCAGCACCGGCTGAGCGACGGCACCCTTCCGCAGGCCGGCCACAACCGTCAACTGCTCGCCCTCGGCAAGCGAGCGTGTCGCGGTAAATGTCGCCCCGTCCGGGGTCAACTGTGCCTGGCAGTGCTCGTTGGAGCCCGGCCGCCCCTGGAAGCAGTCCACCCGCTCGATGGCGCCGGCGGGCGCAGGAAGGCGGGCCGGTGGCACATGGCGGG
>Ga0209343_10005894_pt1 | contig 14769 bp, 13 predicted proteins | sample RifCSPlowO2_02_FD_184026 | JGI IMG/M metagenome (GOLD analysis project Ga0209343, IMG submission 184026) | Groundwater microbial communities from Rifle, Colorado - Rifle CSP2_plank lowO2_0.2 (SPAdes) (version 2) | ecosystem: Environmental > Aquatic > Deep subsurface > Groundwater | place... | reverse complement strand
GGTCCAGCCGCCGGGCGCGGAGCGCCGCCAGCCGGGCGTGGGACTCCCGCCGCCGGGCGTGGCGGCGAAGGGGGCGGTGGAGGCGGCGGCTTGAACGTTCGCGGCCTGCCGCTCGTGAAGCCGCCGTACAGCCGCATCACGGCGATCGATCTCGACAGAGGCGAATTCCGCTGGGTGGTGCCATTTGGCGCGACGCCCGACAACATTCGCAATCACGCGGCTCTCAAAGGCCTGAACCTCGGACCGCTTGGTCGCCCGGGCAACAACGTCGGGACGCTCGTCACCAAGGCTCTGCTGATCGCGGGTGAAGGCAACTTCGGCCCGACGCCGTCTGGCCAGCGCGGCGCGATGCTGCGTGCGTTCGACAAGACGACGGGCAAAGAGGTGGGAGCGCTGCACATGCCCGCGCCGCAGAGCGGGTCGCCGATGACCTACATGCTCAACAGCCGGCAATATTTGGTCATCGCCATCAGCGGCGCCGGCTACAGCGGCGAGCTCGTCGCGTTCCGGCTGCCGTCCTAGGAGCGTGTCCGACAAAAATGTGAACACGCTCCTAGTAGGCCGGCTCCGCCGGCAAAAAATGGCCGGAATTCGCTTGGGCGTCCAGCGCGAAGCGCGCTACTAGGAGCCCTCGCAGCATTACTCGGACGGGCTCCTAGTGTCGGACGGGTCGCAGGCGGGGACGCATCTCATGATCGACATGGATCGGCGAACGTTCCTGACGGCAGCACTGGCATCGCTGGCGTTTGGCCCGTCCGGCGGCCAACGCGTGACGGCCCTGGGAGCCGTGTCGCAAGGCGCTCCGCCTCGGGCCAGGCGCATCGACGTGCACCATCATTTCGCGCCGCCGGCGTGGGTCACCGAGGTCAAAGGCCGGCCGATGCTCCAACCGGCGAATACTCGGTGGACGCCGGCGCAGTCGATCGAGGACATGGACCGCGGAGATGTCGCCGCCGCGGTCGTCTCCATCACCAATCCGGGTTTGTGGTTCGGCGACGCCGCAGTGACCCGCCGCCTCGCGCGCGTGTGCAACGACTACGGCGCCAAGCTTGTGCAGGACTTTCCTGCCAGGTTCGGGCTGTTCGCCGCCATGCCGCTGCCTGACGTGGACGCGACGCTGAGCGAAATCGCGTACGCGTACGACGTGCTCAAGGTCGACGGCGTCGGCCTGCTCACGAGCTACGGCGATACGTGGCTGGGCAACGCCGCCTATCGACCGGTGATGCAGGAACTGAACCGGCGGAAGGCCGTGGTGCATGTTCACCCGACCGCGGCCAATTGCTGCAGGAACCTCGACTACGCGCCGGGTGTCGGGCCCGGAAGCCTCGAGTACGGTACCGACACGACCCGCGCCATCGTGGGCGTGACCTTCAGCGGCGACGCCGCGCGCTATCCCGATATTCGGTTCATCTGGTCGCATGCCGGAGGAACGGCGCCGTTTCTGGCAGGACGGATCAACGGTGCGTCGGGCGGCCCCAAGGACCGGCTGCCGAACGGGTTCATGTACGAGCTGAAGAAGTTCTACTACGATCTCGCCGGCGCGGCCAACGTCGGAGCGATTGCGTCGCTGCTGAAGCTCGTCACCACCGAGCAGGTACTGTTTGGGACCGATTTCCCTCCAGGCGGCACCAGCCTCAACGTCGCAAAGACGCTCGCCGAGCTTGGGATGTTCAGCCAGAGCGATCTGCAGAAGATCGACCGCGACAACGCGGTCAAACTCTTGCCACGGCTCGGCGTGCGCGCGTAACGCACGCACCTCCAGCCGAGCGCGCACTTCCAGACGCAGGCCGGGTCCTGTCGGACCCGGCTGTGGCGGATTGAAAGACCTGCCCTACGCAATTTCGCGATGCCATTAGAACCGATCTCTCCGGAAAAGAAAAAATGCCGGCTTGCGCCACGGCCCCAGCGGGTGCACACTTCCCCTGAAGCAGACAACCCTCGGCGGCTGTAGACTGTGAACCGCTCATTTCCCGGAGAGACACTATGAGACCAGGTGTTGTCGCCATCGTCGCTGCGCTCTTGACCGGTACCCTGGTGGCGGCCGACAGGTTTCCGGCCGCCGGCGGCGATATCGAAATCACGCCGATTATTCACTCGAGCCTCCAGATCGAGCACGCGGGCAAGGTCATTCAGGTGGATCCGTGGAGCGTAGGCGACCTGTCGAACGCGAAGCCGGCCGATCTGATTCTGATCAGCGACGATGTGGGACATCACCTGGACGTGAAGGCGATTGCGAAGCTTCGCAAGCCCGGCGCGCCGGTGATCATCACGGCCAACGGCAAAAAGGGCGTTCCCGACGGCATCGTGCTCGCCAACGGCGAGTCGATGGACGCGGCTGGCGTGCGCGTCGAGTCGATTGCCGCCTACGACATCAAACCGGGCGCGCCGGAGCACCCGAAGGGGGAAGCCAACGGCTACGTCGTGACGATTGGCGGCAAGCGCCTCTATCTCGCAGGTGTGACCGAGTGCGTGCCCGAGGTGAAGGCTGTGAAGAACATCGACGTCGCGTTCATGCCGATGAACATTCCGGTCGAGCGCATGATGCCGGCCGACGCCGCCGCCTGCACGAAGCTGCTCAAGCCAAAAGTCGTCTATCTGTATCATTACGACCAGGATTACGCGTCGCGGGCGACCAACCCAAAGGCGAGGCAGCAGGGCGTTCCAGGCGGCATCACGATCGCGCAGAGCCTGCAGCAATTCAGGGACGCGCTCAAGGGTGAACCGATCGAGGTGCGCGACGGTCGGTGGTATCCTAACTAACGTGGGGCTCCGCCCCACACCCCGGCTCGGTCGCTTGCGGGGACCCCTACGCCCCGCGCCGCTCCCTCGCAGGCGCGCCGTGCGCGCCTAGAAGTTCTGGTCACAGGGGCCACCCGGGCGTAAAACCTGGGGCAGGTTGTGACACCCCTGTACTTCATCGCGCGTCAGCAGATCTGACGAGCGCCACGCGTTCAATCCAGAGCTGTCCGGACGAACCGATTTTCGCGTGGGTCGCGTCGATCACGAACAGCAGCGTGGGCGACCGATCGAGCGGCGGATGGGCCGTGCGCGTGACGCCGACCGGCGTCATGTCGTCGAACGCCACGATCACCTGTCGCGCGCTGGAGTCGACGTACACTGATCGCTGCCAACGCTCCTCGCCTGCGCCATCGACGCTCGAGCGCAGCTGCACCGACAGCCGCATCGGCTGCTCGGATCTGACGGTCAATGCCAGTCGGTCCGTCGGCCCAATCGTATGGACCGGCGCGGCAATCGCGACAAACGGCCGCGGCAGTGGATCTGCAGCCAGCGAGTAACGCAGGTGCATCCTGGCTCCGGTCCGGTCGGGCAAGAGCTCCAGATCGGCGGTTGAGCCTGGATCGTGCTCGACGCTCCAGCCGAGCGGCTCCGACGGAAACAGGACGGCGCTGTCGATCCACTGACGCTCAGGCTCAGGGTCTCGTGTTTCCGGCGCCCGCACGTAGATCGGGTTGCTGACGATCCAGAGCGGACTGCCCGGGCGATCGGCGGCACGAATCTCGACGCGATAGACTCCGGCGCCGGTGGGCGCGGCCACGGTGAACTCCTGCTCCCGGCGCTCGGCGAGGACCGCGCCTCTCCCCTGGCGGATCGTCGTCGTGTAGGAGGGAGGCGCGTTGCTCTTCACGCGAAGCGAGATCGTCGGCTCGGTTGCCGGAAGCTCCCCGCCCTGCCACACCGAGCGCCCTCCGCTTTCGGCGCTGAACTCGAACGCGGCCGGTGAGGCGAACGCGTCCACGGCCGTGTAGAGATGCCCGGCGCGAATTCCCCCGAGAAGCGCGTCGGCGTCGGCGGCCGCGTCACCGGTGAAGGGACGAGTCGGATGCACGCGCACCGACAGCGTGCGAAAGGCCGCTTCGTACCCGGGAAACGGCAGTGCGTAGCGGTTGTCGCCGGGCTCGGCGTCAAACGGCGCGAGCTTCGCGTGCGCGTCGACGCCGGCAATCCCCACGATGGCGCGTCGCGGGGTCAGTGAATCCCAACGCTCGAGCACATCGGTCGGCTCGCCGAGGAGGCTGGCGATGGTCTCCTCCGGCTTGAAAGGATACGTCACCAGCGAGGCCACCAGTCCAAGCCTCGGACCAATCGCAGGCTCGACGACCCTCGCACGCCAGCTCGTGTCGGGATTGATAATCTCCACTGCGTCGATCGGCGCGTTCCAGTCGCCCCAGCGGAGCCCATCTTTGGGTGAGTCAGGATGGGCGGCAATCCCGAACCCGCCCAGCCGCCGCACGTCCTCGACGACGTCGCGCGGCTCGCCGGCCAGTGGATAGGGCGCGACTGGAAGACCGAGCGCCACATAGTGGCCGGCGGTCGTGCTGATCTCGACCGCGTCGATGCACAACACGCCCGCGCGATAGGCCGGCGGGTCGGGCGCACGCGTGGCGTCGCCGTGATCGGTGAAGACCACGAACGTCAGGCCGGCGCGCGCGGCAGCCGCTGCGATGTCGTCGGGAGCCCCTCCGCCGTCGGACCGGTTCGTGTGGATGTGCAAGATGCCGGCGACCCCACCGGCGTCTGCGGCGCTCGGCAGCGCGAGACGAGCCGGCGGCATCGACACGACGAGGGTCAGGCCCGCGGCGCCTCCAAGCACAGCCGCAAACCACAGGAGGCGTTTCACGGAATCGGGTGATCGGGTAATCGGGTAATTGGGTAATTGGGCAATTAAGTAATCGGGTAATTGGATAATTGGGTAATCGGGTAATTGGATTGGAAGACTGCGAATGACTCGTGGCGCAATCTGGCAATCCGATGACTCGATTACCAGATTACCCGATTACCAAATGCCAGCGGACACTGATCTTGGAGGATCCGTTCCCTGGCGGTGTTTTCGCGATCGGACTTCGCCCATTACCATGTCGAGGGGCTGGGCGGCTGTCCTGCTAGAATCGGCGACGATCCTGCGGTCTACGATTGGACCTTATCGGGTAGTGTCAGCGGCTGCACGATCTCGTAGGGAGGCTGATGGATGCGCGCTGCCTTCCCGAGCCACTAACAAGTTAGGCACACGAAGAGGGGAACAACTTGCCGTTGCCGCCGTTCACGGAATCCGGCGACCTCCCGTTAGGCGTTCACCGCGCCGCTTTCCATGAGGTCGGCGAACGTTTCGGCTCCGCGACTCCTCAGCGCAGGCGGGTGTTCCTCCGGTTGGAACGCCTCTACGCCATTGCGCGCGGCACAGGACAGCTCGCGCGGATGATCGTATTCGGGTCCTTCGTGACGACGAAGGCCGAGCCAAACGACGTGGACGTCTTCCTGCTGATGGCCGACGGCTTTGATGTTTCCGTGGCGACAGGCGAAACACGTCTACTGTTCGATCACCTCGCTGCCGATGCGCATTTCGGGGCCAGCGTCTTTTGGCTTCGGCGGCTGGCTGCCTCGGAGGGCGAGCAGTCGGCGGTAGAATATTGGCAAGTCAAGCGGGACGGGCAACGCAGGGGCGTAGTCGAGATCGACCTGGGGGCATGATGATCGTAAACGACCGAGAGCTACACGCAATGCTCGAGCGAATCCGCCACTTCCAGGAGCAGGTTGCGCAGCTACGAATCGCCGAGGCAAATCCAGCGAACTTTCGCCTGTCAGTGTCAGGGTTTCTGACTGAAATCGATCGGATGCAGCTCGAGGTTCGTGAGTACCTCAGCCTCCACCCGGCGGACGCGACTGCGAACCGCTGACGGGCTCAAAGGGATTGACCCGCATCCCAACGGAGGCGCCATGATCTCCCGCCGCCGTTTTCTTGCCGAGTGGATACGCGCCAACGTCCGCGCGTAACGGTGAAGTAACGTCGCTCCGCAGTGAACACCGGACAGTTTCGGTGTTTGGCGGACAGGTTCACAAGCGCCGGGTAGTGGTCGAGTTTCGGTGCTTCCTGGGTTCGTACGCCTTCCCGCGACGCTCCCTGAACGAGACGACAGATCGAAAACCACTAGGCCGGCGACCTCGATTGTGTCGCGAGCCTGCCAGCCGAATCTTGTCAACTGCGAATTCTAATGCCTCAAGCTGTGTGTCGGCAGCGCCAACCTGCCCTTTCCAGGCACCCCAACCATCAGCCTCCACCGTTATCTTCGCCCGGAACTTACCGGTGATTGATTCAGCGATCTGAATCGTGACGCTTCCAACAGGTTTTTGATTCATATGCGGTGGCGTCTTTCAATTGCAACGTGGTACCTGCGTCAGTTTGAGTCCTCGATCACCCAGGCGTAGATGGAGTCATCCTTGGTATAGATCCCAACCCTCAGCCGCCTGTTCTTAGCGATCGTCTGGAGCGTGGACTTCAGTCGGTTTCTTGTTCGTCTGTCTGGCTCCGTCACCCGGATGGCGATCCCGTTGCGGCTCGACATGGTTTTCAGTGCTGCATCCCATTGCGATCCAGTCGGCTCCGTGACAGGTTTAGCCACTGCTGGCTTCGCCTCTTCAGCACAGACATCAGGCGATGAGTCCTTCCGAAGGGCTTTCACCACGTCGGTGGTTCATTGGCCTTGCCACAGTAGCCGCGTCCAAAATTGCCAGACCATTACGACCAGGGCCGTCCAAAACATGCAAGCTGCAAGACTGAGAAACAATCCAACTATGAGCGCTGGAACACCAGCCGATCCCTTCATGGCAGCGACCGAAAAGTGTTTGAACGGTCGACTCATGTTGAACTCGCTGAGGACCTCGCCTATCGTCAACAGCATTTTCCGCAATTTGTTTTCCTCATCGGCGCCGTGTTTAGTCGAGTAATCGCACGAGATCCTCAATATCCAGAGCCGATCTGTCAAGCCAGCCGCCATCGCCGGATAACGCGCAACGTCTGATGAATCTTCACGAAGTTGTAATAGGCGTAGTGTAGCGCGATGTGCAGGGCATGCATTTCGACTTTCTTCGAGAAGGCATTTGTCAGGCGCGTGACGCGGGCTGACGCGCCACTAGACCACTAACCAAGGGCCCTTGCGCGTAGCCAACATCCGGAGGCCAGAGGTATTACTGCTAAGATCGCTCTCGATTCCGTGGACACGGTGACCGGATGACGCGTCGGGAGCCCGTGGGACACGCGCCCGTTCCCGGGCTACTAACAAGTTAGGCCCACACTGCCCGGACGATCGGATGGGTTCGATGAACGAAATACTGGACAACGCTCTCGATTCTCTCAGAATGGGCCTCAGACACCATCTGGACGATCGACTCGAACACCGCGACAAGTGGGCGATTCTTGAGCTGTTTCACTCGATCGAATTGCTACTCAAGGAACGCTTGTTCCAGGAGGCTCCGAAGCTGATATACCAACATCCAGATAAGCCCATCGGCGACGATTGTCTAACAGTCGGCCTGGACGAGGCGCTAGGCCGGCTCGAGGAGATTGGCCTGGACGTGCCAGATGAGTACGTCGCGATTCTCGGGGACCTCCGTCGCCGCCGTAATCGAATTGAACACCATCGATTTGTTCCCGATGCCTCCCACCGACGCGTGCTTGGCCAGGCGATCAAGTTCATCGGCTATTTTCTGGAAGACGAACTCGGCGAGGAATTGAAGGACCACTTGCCGCACGATCTCTTTCACCGGGCGAAGGAACTACTGATCGACTACGACGTGCTGGTGCGGCGAGCTGAATCGGAGATGGAATCTGTTCGACGGTGCTTCGATCCGAAGGAGCAATCTCTGCTCGACACTGGTACGTGCCCAGACTGTGGGCATCGCACGGTCCTCGTCGGTGCTGGCGATGAGCCGCGCTGCTATTTCTGTGACGAAAGTGTCTCCGTTCGACAGTGTCAGTACTGTGGTGAGTACCTCCCAGAAGGTGATGTCGTTGGTGCCGGGATCTGCTCGAATTGTTTTTCTGAGCGAGTACGTCGCGAGTGACGTACGGAAGCCAACACGCGGAATGCGGCGGACGGCGCTTCGACTCTTGAGCACCGCCGCTGCATGCCGAGGCGTTGTCGAGAGGAAAGTATGAAAAGAATGCGACGAGTCGGACGCATATGCCTTGCCTTCGCCACGCTGGCGCTGTCTTTTGCAGCTCAGGTTGCCGCCTCGGGTGCCCCCGAGCGGTCATCGGCCCAACAGCCAATCCAAGATTCACCGGAACAGTACCGACAGGCACGCAAAGTTCTTGATGAAGCGCGCAGCCTTCGATGTGAGTTTCCATCAGGATCGTTCGTTGATGTTGGGGATCCTCGCCTCGCGCGTCACGAAGGACCTGGCGCAGAAGTCACCTTTGACGCCATCGATCGACGCCGAGGACGTGCGCGCATCGTCGCAAAGGCGGGGGCTGGGGACGTCTCGGTGTTTACTGGAGCGACGGCGCTCACCTTCCTAGAACTGAGCCAAACCGGCAATCCCCTCGTGACCGTTGTATTCCCACAGTTTCGCGCCGGCACTCGCAAATTGCTTGCGGTGGACTCGGAGCACATTTACGCGATGGGCGGTACGACGGTCGGCCAGTACTACGGCACTTGCACGATTCTTGAATGAAGGCGAGTGCTTGACTGCCTATATTCGGGGCAGTTGGGGCAGTTGTACGAATCAAGAAAGCATGAAGATCACGCCGCTCTTCAGAACGTCTGGATACCAAACGCACCTGCACATGGCTTTGAAAGACGCCGTGGCGGAATACGCTAAGGCTTGGGAGGCGGCGTCAAGGCATCCGCCGTTGACCGAGGACACTGCCACGCCGGAACTCACAATCCTGCACTACACACTGGAGCAAAGGCGGGCCGCCGCCTTACTTCTCGCAGCGTTCTCCGTGGAGGCTGTTGCGAATCTCTATCTCCGGTTCAAGGCCAAAACGGAACAACTCTCCCTCTTGGAACGAGCGAGCTTCATCGAAAAGTGGACGATTGTGCCGTCATTGTTTATCCCCGATTACACCTTCCCGAAAGACGGCGAGTTGTATCAGGATCTCAAGCGTCTGCACGCTCGCCGGAACGCGCTCGCGCATTTGAAAGAAGATGTCAGTGTGGGCGGTGAAGCCTCACACCCAGGATCCACACCTGAGTACGCCGGCGATGAGCACGTCTTTGTGGCTCGTTGCGGAACGCTTCCGACTCGGTTGGTGTCGCACCTTGGGTCGTTCGACAAGTCCGGGGATCTGACGTCGATCTGGGCCTTCATCAATCTCGCAGACGTTTTCTCGGACGCGAGTCACAGTCCAACAAGCGCTACACCCGACGAGCCGCGCAAATGAGTTTCACCAGCTGCGGGACCTGGCTGCGCGGCTCGCGGGTGAGCGCCAGCCGTTGGACCGGCGACGAATCATTCTGGGATCGAGCAATCACCACGACGTCTGTGGCCAAGCCAGCTGCCTCGTCGGCGATTTCTTCTAAGACCCTACTTCCTCGCGGCTTTGCCGGCGTACTGCTGATCGTTCACCGGCTCCATCCATTTGATCCCGGGCCCCAACACCACCGACACCTGGGTCAGGGCCTGGCTCGGGATCGCGCCGTGCCAGTGCGCCACACCGCCCTCGAGAAACAGGCTCTCGCCTTTCCGCAGCTCGCGCATCTGCTGACCCTCGATCTGGACGCGCATCGCACCGTCCTGGACGAAGAGCAACTGACCAGAGTCGTGCACGTGCCAGTTCGCGCGTGCGGAAGGCTCGAAGCTGCGTCGGGACAGGCTCACACCGGTCGTTGGGAGGTTGTCGGACTTGCCCGTGAAGTTGCTGGGAACGTTGGCTCCAGTCGGCTGCTGCGCGCGGGCGACCCACAGGCTCGAAACGATCAGAAGGGCAACGAGCCCCAAAGACAGACCGGCGCGGGATGAAAAACTGCTCGTCATCGCAAGACCTCCTCAAAAGTAGTCGGGTAATCGGGTAATCGGGCAATTGATTGGAAGATTGCGAATGACCCGTTGGGCAATCTGGCAATCCAATTACTCGATTACCAGATTACCCAATTACCCGATTACAGGATGCTATTTTCCTGGTAGCCTGAACGCCATGAGCTCCGAGGGCAGCACGGCGCCGCTGACGGCAACGACCAGATACTGCCGTCCGTTCAGCATGTAGCTCATCGGCCCGCCGGTCTGCGCGCCAGGCGTATACACCTGGCCGACCTCCTTGCCGGTCGCCTTGTCGTAGGCGCGCAACATCGCGCCGCGCTGTCCGGACGGCGTCGTGAACACACCACCCTCGCCCGCGATCACGAGCGTCTTGGTCACGAGCGTGCCAACGCCACCCGAGCTGCCGCCGGCGCCGCCCGTCCGCCCCGTGCGCGGTATGCTGAGACCCTTGAGCGCCGGATGATTGCGGACGTTGTCTGGCGTCTCGCCGTGCGCGATCTGCCACACGATCTCGCCTTTGTTCAGATCGATCGCGGTGATACGTCCCCATGGCGGTTTGACGATCGGCAGCCCCTGAACGGTCAATCCCCCGCTGCCGTCACCCCCGCCGACGCTGATGTAGTTCATGTCCGACCGTTTGGGCTCGTTCACCATCGACAGCACGCGAAGCAGCGTGTGGGAATACAAGTACATGATGCCCGTGTCGGGATCGAGCGAGCCGCCAGGCCAGTTCGCGCCGTTCGGGACGTACAGCGTGCCGATCTTCCCTCCCTCACCCCGCGCGATAGGCGGCGTGAAGAGCGGACCGGTCTTGTACTGCGCGAGGATCTTCAAGGCCTCCGCTTTGATCTCCGGCGTGAAATCGATGACTTCATCGATCATGAAGCCCTGCCGCTCGAAGGGCGGCGGCTTGGTCGGGAACGGCTGCGTGGGTGAGTACCACTCGGTCGGGAGCGTGCCCTTCTCGACCGGCCGCTCCTCGATCGGCCAGACCGGCTGACCGGTCTGACGATCGAACACGTAGACGAAGCCCTGCTTGGTCGGCTGCGCGACCGCTTTGATCAGCTTCCCGTCGACCCTGATGTCGGCCAGGATCGGCGCGCAGGGGACGTCGTAGTCCCAGATGGGATGGTGGACGAACTGGAAATGCCAGAGGCGCTTCCCCGTCTGCAGGTCGAGCGCCACCAGGCTCTCGGCGAACAGATTGTTCCCATGTCGGTGGCCGCCGAAGTAATCACCCGTGGGAATCTCGACCGGCAGGTACGCGATGCCGAGCTCCTCGTCCACGGTCAGCTGCGTCCAGACGCCGGTATGCCCCGTGTACGACCACGAATCGTCGAGCCATGTGTCGTTGCCGAACTCGCCGGGCCTCGGAATGGTGTGGAAGATCCAGAGCCGCTTGCCGGTCCGGGCATCGAAGCCGCGAATGTAACCCTTCGCGTTCTCCTTGCTTCGCGGCGCAGATCCAGCGCGGTGCGAGGCGCCAACGATCACGACGTTCTTGGCGACGACCGGAGCGCCGTTCCAGCCGATATCGGCTGTCACGAGATCGAGCTGCTGGTCGTTGTCCTGCTTCAGATCGACGACGCCGTTTCTGCCGAAATCGCGGAGCGGTTGGCCGGTCTTCGCGTCGAGGCCCACGAGCTGGTACCCGATCGAGACGTAGAAGATCCGCTCGTCGCCCTGGCCGTCGGTCCAGTAGCCGACGCCGCGGCCCGACAGCCGGCGCGACGACGCCTCGGCCCGCTTGCCCTCATCGAAGCGGTGCATCCAGAGCAGCTGGCCCGTCGCCGCATCGACCGCGACCGCGTTTCTGGCCGTACCCGCGGTGAAGTAGAGGACGCCGTTGATCATCAACGGCGTCGCCTGAAGGTTGAAGTCGGCGTTTCTGCCGAGGTTGTCGGTCTTGAAGCGCCAGGCGACTTCGAGATTGCTGAAGTTGCTCGCGTTGATTTGATCGAGCGGCGCGTATCGCGTCACGCCGAGGTCGCCGCCCCAGGTGCGCCACTCGCCGTTCTTGGTGCCGCTTTGACCGGACAGGACAGTACTGGACCAGGCCAGAAACGCGATGAGCGGTGTCAGACGCAGCAGACGGCGAGGGCGTCCTCGAGACATCTCGATCCTCCACAAAAACAAAGAGGAGAGACCGCCGTTACCGCAGTCTCTCCTCTCCACGTTGCGATGCCTGCCCGCCCCGCTGTCAGGGCTGCTGGTTCTGGGTGTTGGTCGGCGCCTTCTTCTGCGCGTTCCGCTTCGTGAGCTCTCGCCGATACTGCTCCTCGGTGAGGAACGCAATATCGGTCCAGCCGTGGCCCATCTCATCCATGGTCCGGCTGCCCCACCCTCTCCAGTTCGTCGGATCGGGGTTGTGCCTGTTGTTCGTCGTGTTGTCGTGCCACGACGTCGTATGGAGGATGGTCCCCGCGGGGAACAGATGCGGCGTCTTGTACGAGTACGTGATCTGCCAGTTCTGTTCGTAGTTCGTGGCGTCGGTCAACGTCTCGCGCCGGCCATCCGGGTGGATCGCCTCGAGCGTCATCCGCGTGCCGAGGAAGTGCATGTGCGGCTGAAAGCTCATGATCAGCGCCGGCTGCGGCAGCGGCCAGAAGCGCTCGTGCTTCGCGACCGTGTTCGGCGGAATGCTCAGCATCGTCGCGCTGTGCAGCGGGTTCTCTGCGACGAGCGCGCCGGTCGGCATCGTCGGCTCGTTGATGTCGATCTGGTGGCCGGCTCGGAGAATCACGTCTTCCACTTTTTCGCGGTTGAGCGCCCACTGGTTCCCGACGTCGGTCCGGATGCGATGCGACGTCACGACGTATTCCGGCTTGTAGCCTTTCGGATAGAACTTGATGCCGACGCGCTGCCGATCGTGAACGGCCTCGCCGTAGGGATGGTAGTGCGGTGAGAAACGGAACTTCGATCCCGCCTTGATGATCTTCGCCGTCCCCTCGGCAAAGATGTCGGCGTCGTTGCCTGCCGCGTACTCGATGAGGTCCACTTCGTTGTCGGTATTCGAGCCAACGCCGAGCGAGAGGTCTTCCACTTCAGCGTCATCTGGTGCCGCGACGTACACATGCGAATGATGCACGCAGCAGTGCGCGTCCGGGATGATCTGCACCCACTTCACGTAGCGATCCTCGGTGATGCCGGGATCGACGACTTCGCTCGGTGTGAAGTCGGGGCCGGTCGCGGGAATGGTGAATCCCTTCTCCATCCGCACGATCAGATCCGGTTCGCCGAACACCCATTCGTCGACCGCCGTGAACTTCAGCGGTGCCGGCGCGTCAGCCGGATTTCCCTGAGGGGCGCCGCCGTCGATCCAGCTCACGATCGTCTGGATGTCCTTGTCGCTGAGCGACGGATCATCCAGGTACTCGCCGATGCTGCGATCGATGTGCCACGGCGGCATCTGGCGCTCCGCGACACGTGTCTTGATCGCCCGCACCCACGGGCGGACATCCTGGTACGTCAGCAGCGACATCGGCGCGTTCGAGCCGGGTCGATGGCATTTCTGGCAAGACTGCTGCAAGATCGGCAGCACGTCCTTGCTGAATGTCGGCGTCGAAGATCTCGTCTGAGCTTCGCCCGCGACGGGAACCAAGAGGCTGACGACGAGAGCCATGCCAGAGGTACCGGCCAGCTTCGCGATTCGAATCATTGCGCCTCCTCGTATTGCTCTGATGGGGATACCGGGATACTCTATCAGACCTCGCGTGTTCCGGGGAAGGAGAACGTCGATATGCACTGGCGTGCACTGCGGGCGTGGGTCGTGGCGGCTGTGCTCATCGGTCCCCTTCTGGCCCTACCGAAAGCCCAGCGAAACCAGCCGATTTATCCGGCCTACGACGGCTACCTCAAGAATCCCGACGGAAGCTACACATTGTCGTTTGCCTACTTCAGCCACAACGCTGAAGTCGTGACTGTCCCGCCTGGACCCGCGAACGCCTTTGCGCCGAATCCGGGCGATCGGCAGCAGCCCATGACCTTCAAGCCGGGACACTGGCGCTTTCAGTGCGTGATGGTGGTCGGTTCAGATTTCGACGGTAAGCTCGTCTGGAATCTGTCCTATGGGGGCACGGCCACCGGAACCAGCCAGCGGATGATGCAATCGAACTACAACCTGGTCGAGGGCGCGGCCGACCTCGCGAAGATTGACTACGCCAAGGTGCCGCGTGGGGTCTGCCTCAACCGGGCGCCGATCGTGAGGGTCCTCGGGCTGGCGGGGCGCGGGCGAGGTGCCCCTCCACCCGCGCTTTCCGCGACGGTGGCACAAGAGGTCAGCCTTTTTGGCAGCGTCAACGACGAGGGCCTGCCACGGAGCGGCACACTGACGACGACCTGGAAGATGGTGAGCGGTCCCGGCACAGCAAAATTTGAGAATCCGCAGGCGGCGCGCACGCACGTGACGTTCAGCGCGGCCGGCGCCTACGCGCTGGAGATCACAGCCAGCGATTCGGAGCTCACGACCAGTGCGCGTGTCAACGTGAACGTCACGGCGGCTGGGCGTTAACCCGTTATGCTGGTCGAAACGAGAATTTTGTACTCGTTCCGCATAACGGGCTAGGCGCGCACGGCGCGCCTGCGAGGGAGCGGCGCGGGGCGTAGGGGTCCCCGCGAGAATTAGGAATTCGGAATCAAGAATGCGCGCCCCGCTGGTCGCGGCGGTCCTGCTCACAGCCGCCTCCGACGCATCAGGCCAGACGCGCGTGACCTTCACGCGGGATGTCGCGCCCATCCTGTTCGAGCATTGTGCGTCGTGCCACCGGCCCGAGAACATCGGCGCGTTCAGTCTCCTCACCTATCAAGATGCCAGGCCGCGGGCCGGCGCGATCGCGCGCGCAACCCGAAGCCGAGCGATGCCGCCCTGGAAGCCCGAACCGGGATACGGCGGCGACTTCATCGGCGCCCGTCGCCTGACCGACACGGAGATCACGACGATTCAGCGATGGGTGGACGAAGGGGCCGTCGAAGGCAGTCCGGCCATCGCTGAAT
>Ga0209343_10005892_pt1 | contig 14776 bp, 18 predicted proteins | sample RifCSPlowO2_02_FD_184026 | JGI IMG/M metagenome (GOLD analysis project Ga0209343, IMG submission 184026) | Groundwater microbial communities from Rifle, Colorado - Rifle CSP2_plank lowO2_0.2 (SPAdes) (version 2) | ecosystem: Environmental > Aquatic > Deep subsurface > Groundwater | place... | reverse complement strand
CCGATCTCGCGAGAACGAAAATAGACGGCTCCTTCGGTCGGCAATACTTCGGCAAAGAGCATTTTAAGGAGCGTCGTCTTTCCTGCACCGCTCGGGCCAGGAGGCAATTTGATGACGACCAGATTCCTGATAAAGACGACGCTGCCCATCGTGGTTGTCGGTGCCGCTCTGCTTCTTGCAACAACACCGTTGGTGGCACATCACGCCATGTTCGCACAATTCGACGTGAACAAGTCGATGACGTTGAGAGGAACCCTCACCAAGATGGACTGGGTGAATCCCCACGGATGGATTTACATGGACGTGAAACGGCCGGATGGTCGAGTGGAGACCTGGGCAATTGAAACCGGCAACCCATTTCGCATGACGAAGCGAGGCCTGAGTCCGGCCGATTTTCAACCCGGGATTGAGATCATCGTTGGCGGCTTCCCTGCTAGGGACGGCAAGCGAACCATGGCCGGCTGGATCGTCACGTTCCCCGATCGGGAAGCTTCTTCCCCGGATCAGGACGCTTCCTTCGCGCTCGGCCGGTAGCCCGTTACGGTGAGCATGGCGCCTGCGACCTTGGCAGCCTGGTGCAACTCCATCTGCATTCGGGCGGCGCTGCATCACGATTGGATCGCCACCGGTCAGGGCGAGGAGCGGCGGTGGCTCGGGAGGCGCACGTTTGTGGCGAGCCCCAGCCACTTGAGTGGCACGATCACCGCCCAGTAACCCCAGTCCGCCATCAGCTCCCATCTGTTCCACGCGAACCTGGCGGTGGCTGGCTGGTCGTGGTGGTTGTTGTGGAAGCCCTCACCGGCGGTGAGCAACGCGACCACCCAATTATTGGAAGTCCGGCCCGCGTGCGCCGCTTTCGAGTTCTGGTAACCGCCCAGCCATTCGTGGGGCCAGTGGCAGAGCGCATTGATCGAAGGGTTGAGGAGGAACACAAACGTCATGGCGTGGATGCCAGCCGCTGCAGAACCCCAGAGCAAGCCGTCCAGCAACACGTCAGGAAGAGGCCTGTGATTGAGCAAGGACTCGACGCCCAGGACTATCCAGAGCAACGAAGTGCCGACCAGCAACCCCAGCCAGCCGCGCCGGAAGAAATGTCTGTCCCACCACCCGCGCTGGTTCAGGATGTCGCGCGCGAACGTCGTGAGCGTCTCGGGATGCCTTTTTAGCTCCATGACGTAATACCACACGTTGCCAAGCTGAATATGCCAGAACCCTTCCAGCCACGGGCTGTGCGGGTCTCGTTTGTCCGCGGCCACCTCAACATCCGAGTACGCGTGGTGCTTGCGGTGCACGGCTGCCCACACGGCCGGGTCCACCCCGGTGGTGATCCAGTTGAAGAACTTGAGCCACCACTCCACGAACGGATGAAGTGTGAGCGCGCGGTGGGTGACCGTCCGATGAAGATAGACGGTCGTGATCGGCACGGCCAGCAGGAAGGTTGGAATAAGCGACCAGAGCCAGGCTCTTAGCATCAAATCGGACGTCTCCTTTGCTGGTGCGCGCGCGAGGCGACGCCCTCAGAATTGTGTGTAGAGGACATCAGCATACATAATCATGCGGCCAAAATAGATGACTCCAATCCAGAGGAAGAGCGAGGTGCCCGCGATGACCTTGGCTGATAGCGGTGCGTCATGTCCCGGTGCCAACGCATTGGCCACGCGGGCAACACCGGTGAGATAGAACGCGAGCACGTTTAGTCCAGCGAGCAACATGAAGAGCATCTTCAGTTCGAACGCGAGGTTGTTGAGTTTGTCGACGGCAGGAAAAAAAGGATCGCCCGACACGAATACGATGCCGGTCATGACACTGAGGACGTAGCCAAGAACCCCCATGGGGATGAGCCGTTGAACCTGTGCAACCGGCAGGCCCTTCGCCACTCCCAGCAGGCGCAGATCGAGGAGGCCGACAGCCCCGAGCAGGAGCGCCATCCCGACGAAATGTACGATCTCGCACACTGGCCATACCCAGGAGGACCAGCTCACAAACGATTTCAGCATGGGACTATCGAGTAACATTCCAAGGGATTCCATTACGTCGTCTCCTTCTTCATCATCTTCAACGTAACCTGTCAAGACCGAAGAGAACCGGGTATTCCACCAGGCGGCCAGCCACGATGGCTCCGGCCCAAGAGGCCAGCAATGCGACGGCCACGATCTTGGCCTTGGTCGTCGCGGCGGTCGTCTTCAGACCCGCCGGATCGCGAAACACCTCGTTCTTGAGCAACCGCAGGGTCACGACGCCAAACACCACAAACGCAATCTTGGTGAAGAAGACCGGGTTCGTGAGATCTTTTGCCGCGTTGGAGATCAGGAGCACAGCGCCTGACGCGGCGTTGACCCAAAAAGCAAACCAAATCAGGGGGAAGAATTTCTCCATGGGCGCCAGAGGCAACCCGGGCGCAACGCCAAGGACCCGCAGGGCGATCATCCAGCTCAGGCCCACGACGAATGCCAGGCCGAAGGCATGAAACGAAATCAGGCCTGTATAGGCCCATACCGAGGGGGACTCGCGCACCCACGTACCCAAGCCGCTGTTCTCCAGCCACGTTAGGAACTCCACGAGTCTTCTCCTTCAGAAAGCAAGACCAGTCACCGGAAAGAGCTGCTCCATCAGGCGCGAGCGGCGTCGCGACGCCGTTGTCTGCGCACGGCCAGAAACGCAACCGCGGCAAAGCTGGCGAAGGGAGCCGCCAGCAGGAACAAGATGCCCGCGCGAAACGCGGCCACCAGTTCCTGGCCTTCCGGCGATGCGAAGGCGCGGCGACACATGGCGCACTGGGCGAAGGCGCCTTCGGGAACCAGCCACATGAGCCCGAGCACCAGCAGCACCTTGGCGAGCATTCGGTGCGAGCGTGCCGTCACAGTTGTCACCCCAAGCTGCGAATGTCTTGGCCCGGCACAGGAGCCGTGCCATCCTACGGCCTCATCGCGCTGATGCGAACCGCGTCTGGTGCGATGAGGCCGAAAAGGATGGCCCCCGTCACCAGCAATCCGACGATAACCATCAGCGTGAGCGGCAGCCGCTCCCACCGCAGGTGCATGAAGTTGGCGCCGATCAGCGACGCCTTCATGAGCATGGCGACCAGCACAACGGCCAGGAACGCCACCCGCGGGAGGGACGATCTGTCGACGAGCAGCATCACCACCGTCAAGGCGAGCAACGCGAGCCAGGTTGTCCTGTAGAGTTTGTTGCGGGTCCCTGATCCAAGCTTCGCGGCCATTTCTTGACCTCCCGATCTTCTTCATCTACACGAGATAGAACAACGTGAAGATGAACACCCAGACCAAATCGACGAAGTGCCAGTACAGGCCGACAAGCTCGACGCCGTCGTGCGAGGCCAGCCTTTTTGCCCACCGAATCGCAACCGTCGTGAGCAGCACAACCCCCAACGCCACGTGCGTCCCGTGAAAGCCCGTCATCAGGAAGAAATAGCTGGCAAACAGCGGGTCGCCCCAAGGATTCCCATCGAGCCGTGCGCCGCCCTCAATCAGGTGCGTCCACTCATAGGCCTGCATGCCCAGGAACAACAGGCCACCCAGAGCCGTGAGGAGCAACCAGCGCAGCGTGATCGCACGACGCGCGTGACTCGTGCCGCCAACCGCGGAGGCCATCGTGGCGCTGCTCGAGATCAGGATGAACGTCATCAGCGCGATGAGGCGAAGATCGAAGACCATCGCCTGATCGGGCCACCGCGTGGACATGATGCGGGCATACCCATAGCCGCCAAGAAACCCGGCGAACAACAGGCCGTCGGTGATGATGAAGACCCACATCATCACTTTCCGCCAGCCAGCCTCGAACGGGCAGACTCCCCCGCCCCACCGGTCCAGCATCTGCTGCGCTGCTTCCGCCATCAGGCGACCTCCCCGGTCGATTCCCGGCCTCGACCTGGTCAGAACACAGTCACGAGCGCGAACACGTAGAGCCAAAGCACCGCGAGGAAGTGCCAGAACGTCGCCGATGCGGTGATCAGCCGCGCGGTCGCCGCGTCGCGGTCCAGACGTGCGCTGACATTCCACATCCGCGTTGCCGCGTAGATCAGCAGCACCAGCCCCGCGGCCACGTGGACGCCATGGACACCCGTCAGGATGTAGACAAAGGAGCTGTGCGGGCTCGTGGGGAGGTACACGCCGCGGGCGGCGAGCTCTCGCCACGCGGTGGCCTGCCCGGCAAGGAACAGGAGCCCAAGCCCGGCGGCCGCCGAGAGCCCATGTCTGGCGGACACGATCTTGCCCCGCCGGCCCGCGAACCGCCCGCCTTCGAGAGCCAGGCTGCTGGCCACGAGGACGGCCGTATTCACCCGCAGAATCCAGGGCAGCTCAATCGACACCCAGTCCGATCCCGTCAGGCGGACGATGTACGCGCTCGTGAAGGCGGCAAACAACATGACCACGGTCGCGAGAAACATCCAGACGCCCAGTTGCACAAGGTCATCGCGCTGCGCCGATCTGGTATCGGTGTCCACGTGCGGCCACGGAAGCGATGTGCTTTGCCCGGTCATGCCGTCACCGGGGCCTCTTGCGGCGAGACCGTCTGCGGCGTGTAGTCGGCCGCAGCACGTTCAAGGCTGTACTCGTACGGCCACCGGTGAACCACGGGCAGCACGTGTCCGAAGTTGCCGTGCGGCGGCGGCGAGCCCACGGTCCACTCGAGCGTCGCGGCGCCCCACGGGTTCGTCTCCGCTCTCCGCCCTCTGACGAGACTCCAACCGAAGTTCGCGAGGAACACGAGCTGCCCCGCCATAAGGATCAGTGCCGCGACGCTGATGATCACGTTCTGGCCCTGGGTCTGCTCCAGGAATTCGTACGTGGTGAAGGCGTAATATCGCCGCGGCATGCCCTGGAGTCCCAGGAAGTGCTGCATGAAAAAGACGGTGAAGAAGGGGATGAAGGTCAGCCAGAAGTGCACCTTCCCCAAGAATTCGCTCATCGATCGGCCGAACATCTTCGGGAACCAGAAGTAGATCGCCGCAAAGGTACCCAACAGCGTGACCCCCCCGATCATGAAATGGAAGTGACCGACGACGAAGTACGTGTCGTGGAGCTGCATGTCCGCGGTCGCATTGCCCAGGAAGAGACCCCCAAAGCCGCCCGTCCCGAAGAACGCGATGACGCCCAGCGTAAACAGCATCGGCGTGCTCAGCTGGAGCTTGCCGCCCCAGAGACTGGCCATCATGTTCACGCCGAAGATGGCCATCGGCAACGTGATCAACAGCGTGGCGACCGAGAAATACTCGCCTGAGAAGGGGCTCATGCCGCTGACGAACATGTGGTGTCCCCACACCACCATGCCCAACACGCCCACCGCCATCAGGCAGTAGACCTGGATGCGGTACCCGAACAACGGCTTGCGCGTGAAGACCGGCAGCAGGTCGCACGCAATCCCCAGCGCCGGCAGGATGAGGACGTACACCTCAGGATGTCCGAGGAACCAGAACAGATGCTGCCACAGCAGCGGTGAGCCGCCCTGATGCGGCAGCAATTGGCCGGCGACCACCATGCCTGAAGGGAGAAAGAAGCTCGTCCCGAAGTGCCGGTCGAAGAGCAGCATCACCGCCGCAGCAGTCAGCGGTGGAAACGCCAGCAGCGCCATGATCGCCGCGATGAAATAGGACCACACCGTCAAGGGCATGCGCATCATCGTCATGCCGCGCGCCCGCAGGCTGAAGATCGTGGCGACGTAGTTCAAGCCGCCCATCGTCATCGAGGCGATGAAGAGGGCCATGGCAAGGAGCCAGAACGTCTGACCCCAGGCCGAGCCGGGGACCGCGCTCGAGACGGCGCTCAGCGGTGGATACGATGTCCAGCCGGCTGCCGCGGCCCCCCCCGTCACGAAAAACGATGCGAGCATCACCAGCGCCGACAGCAACGCCACCCAATACGAGAGCATGTTGAGGAACGGGTAGGCCATGTCCCGCGCCCCCACCTGCAGCGGGATCAGGTAGTTCCCGAAACCACTGACGAGCACGTAGGAAATGAAGAAGAACACCATGATCGTGCCGTGCATCGTCACCAGCGCCAGGTAGAATTCCGGCGTAATCACGCCGTCGACGATCCCCCCCGGAAGGAGCCGGCCGAGCAGCGGCCAGCGATGGATGGGCCATCCAAGCTGCAGCCGGATCAACACGGCCAGCAGGCTCCCGACCACCGCCATGAACAGGCCGGTGAGGATGTATTGAATGCCGATGACCTTGTGGTCGGTGCTGAAGATGTAGCGTCGGACGAATCCCGCAGGTTCTTCCACATGCGCCCCGGCGCGGCCCCCGAACTCGGTTTCGACAGCAATGTCCCCCATCGTTCACTCCATCGAACGGCAGAGCGGTCCAGCCGTGCAGCCGCCGGACCCTCCGAGCCGCTTCAGCGCTGCTGCTGCAGCCAGAGGCGAAAATCGTTTTCCGATAGCACGTGCAGGAGTCCCTGCATGCGGTAATGGCCGAGCCCGCAGAGTTCCGCGCACGCGATCTCGAACGTGCCCTCGCGCGTGGGCACGAACACGATTTCCGGAGTCATCCCCGGGATCGCGTCCTGTTTCACACGCAGATGCGGCAGGAAGAAACTGTGAATCATGTCCTTCGATCGCAGCCGCAGCCTGACCGGCCGGTTGACCGGTACCGCGATCTCGTTCTGCAGCGTCACATCATCGGCCGCCGCCGGATCGGTGCGGTCGATGCCAATCGGGTTGCTCGTGTCGTCGATGAGTCGCGGGGCGGTGCGGCCGAACGCGCCGTCCTCGCCCGGGTACCGCACGTTCCACACGAACTGGGCCCCGGTGACCTCGATCAAGACCGCATCTCCGGGCGGACTGGCGCCGAAATACTCATTCCAGACCGGAATGCCGATGGCCAGCACGCCTGCCTCGCCAATGGACACCACGAGCAGCCCCAGGGCGGCGGACAGTATCCACTCGGCTTTTCGTGTCGCCAGTCGATGTGTGACGCGTTGTTGCCCGGCCGCGCGCCAGATGAGAAAGCCCAGCGTGATGTGACCGACCAGAAACAGCACGCCGACGGTCACGAGGAGGTACGTGAGCATCGCGTCGATGCCGGCACCGTGTCTGGAGGCTAGCGGTGGAAGCCAGGTCCTCGCGCCATAGGCGACACCGAACAGCCCGGTCGCCAGGAAGAGGAATCCAATCAGCAGTGCTTCGACGGTCGGCTTCGAGGAGGGAAGGCGCGGGCTCATCGCCAGCGGCCGTAGCAAGCGGGATGCCGGGGGACGTCAGTCGCGAGGGTTTTGGCGTCTTCTGCCGTTTCTTGCATCAGGCGGGTGGCGCGGAGAGTTCGTAGGCGCAAAAACTTCCCCGCGCGCCCGCAGTGTGGCCCTCCGCCGCGCGCGACGTCGGGCCGCGGAGGCGGCCACCACAGGGTTGTGACGGGAGTCCGGCGCTATTTCAGTTGAACTGACGAAACTTCGGCGATCGTGAAGGCGCAGGCCAAGACCGACTGGCATCCTCAGAGGGCCCAGGGTATCAGCCGGCCAAAATAGATGACTCCGAGCCAGAGAAACAGCGACGTCCCGGCGATGACTTTGGCTAGTAGTGGTGCGTCGTCTCCCGGCCCCAAACCCTCGACCGCGTGGGACATGCCGGTTTGGTAGAAGGCTAGTAGGTTCATTCCAGCAAGGAAAATGAAAAGCAGCTTCAAGTCAAGCCAGATGTCGGTCATCAAGACCTCATAGACAGGGTTCGGCACATTGGCGTTCAGGCCAAGAACGAACATGAGGCCGCTCGAGACACAGAGGACGAATCCGAAAACTCCCCAGGGTAGCAGCCGTCGCAAGGCGGCAATCGGCAGGCCTTTCGCCATTCCCAGCAGGCGCAGATCGAACATTCCCACCGCGCCGATCAGGAGAATCAGCCCGACGAAATGAGCGACCTCGCACAACGGCCATGCCCAGGGATAATAGGTCATATAGTGAACCAGGACGGGCGACGTGAGCCAGTAGTTAACAAAGGATTCCATGGCGTAATCCTCTTTTCAGGAACCGGTGGATGCCGTCGCACGGGCCTGCCGTGCCGCTTTGATCGAGAGCCCAAGACGGCGAGCAGCCTTGTACCCGGCAACGAGGACGACCGTTAGGATCACGACCGCAACCGCACTCGACCTTTCGACGAGGGCTGAGTATGCGGTCAGGCGCCCTCCCACGACGGCCACAGCCCAGGAGGTGAGCGCTGTGCCGGCCAGGATCTTGCCCTTCATCGGTACGGGCTTTATGTCCAGACTCGCCGGATGCGCGAACACGCTGGTCCTCAGCAACCGCACGCTTGCCACCGCACCCGCGACGCCAAGCATTTTGATGTAAAAGGTCGTATTCGTGAGAAAGTCTGCCGGGGTAAGGCTCAACAGCACCACACCTGACACGGCATTGACCCAAAAGCCGACCCAGATCAGGGGGAAGAATCTCTCCAGCGGCGCCAGCGGCAGGCCGGGTGCAAAGCCGAGGATCCGCAGCGCGATCACCGCACTGAGGCCCACGAGGAATGCCATGCCGAAGGTGTGAGCGGCGAGAATAGTTGGGTACGCCAACACCGTGTCCGCCTCGCGCACCCACGTGACGAAGCCGGTGTTTTGGAGAGTGTTTTGGAGGGACTCTAGAAGCTGCCACATGTCCTGGTCCTTTCGTCGGCGCTTGGCGAGCAGGCAAGTGCTGTGCCGCTCGATAGGGCGTCGACGTCGCGTTCGAGCGGCACGAAGCCGCGGGTCTGCCGGAATTCCGGCACGCTCCTGAGAAGCAGGCGCGGATAAGCGCCGGCGCCAATGGCGACCCACGGTCATGGCCCAACATCCATCTGCAGACCGTTCTTGCCTCGAAGGCGGCGCGCGTGGTGGACGCCGCGCGCGGGCCTCAGGTCGTGGACTTCGCGTTGCGGCAGATGCACGGCATCGACGCAGGCCTGAAGCGGCCCGCGCGTTTCATAGGGCCGGCGTTCCTGCGACGTCGAACGTTGCGGCCGGGCAGACGCACGGAACTGCTCGCGCGCTGCGCGCGTTCAGTGAAACGGGTGGTGCCCTGCAGGACTCGAACCTGCGACCTCCTGGTTCGCAGCGCCGTGACGGTATCAGAACAAGGCCGATTTCATTGGGTGAGTTTGACCGTGCCACGCGGTGCGTTACACGCGAACATTCCGAGAACCTACGACCCGAACGCTTTCCGAACGGCAGCTATCAGCCGTTGATTGACCTTGACGGTCGTGTAAATGCGTGTTGTTCGTGCGTCTCGGTGCCCGAGCGCCTCCTGAACCCGCGCGAGGTCGTCAGTTCCCTTCAGGAGAAGCTGCGTTGCATAGGAGTGGCGAAGCGAATAGCATCGAACCGGAATGAAGGCACGTTGGGCAGCGTCAATAACGCCCGCATCCACTCCTTCCTCCGTCAGCTTCTCGATTCGCGCTTGACCGGCCCTCCGCATGGCGGCCGCGCCAAGCTTCGACACCCTCCGCAGGAAGCGGCACCATGCGATGCACGGCTGCCCACACGGCCGGGTCCACGCCGCTGGTGATCCAGTTGAAGAACGTGAACCACCTCTCCGCGAACGGATGAAGTGTGAGCGCGCGGTGGGTGACCGTCCGATGAAGATAGACGGTCGTGATCGGTACGGCCAACAGGAAGGTTGGAATAAGCGACCAGAGCCAGGCGTCCCGTGCGATTACGGGATGCAGCGCCTCTTCGGATCCGGTGGATCTGAGTTGTCGCGATAGACGTTATGGCAGTTCTCGCACGCCTCGGAAACAGTCCCGGCGGCCTCGAGCATGGTATCCATGTTCTTGGACTGTGCGGCCTTGAGCGCGACCTGTCCTGCCTCCCGGAGACCCTGAACGAACTTCCGATAATCGGCGCGATCCAGTGGAACGGGCCGGCCATTTCCACAGAGGCGTCCGGGCTTCAAGAGAAGGTCGGCGGATTCCGCCAGCGCGACGGCGGCGTTTTCGACCACCTGCCAGCCGTTATACACCCTCGCGTAGGTTCCGGAAGAGGCCAGAAGGGGCGCCTTCGGGTCGGCGGGATCCGTGCCTTGAGTGGCGAATATCAGGTTCGAGCTGTGAAACAGCATGCCGCGCATCACCTGCAAAAGGTTTCCGACCGGCGGCGAGGCAGCCGGTGTTTGCGCTGCAGGCTTGGCTCCAGGCCCTTGAGCTGCAGCGGTGGCGACCGAGAACAGCAACGCGACACTGACGCCGAGGACTCGCATGTGTGCCTCCGTTGAGAAGCGACGAGCTTTTCTTCCGAATGGGCTGTCGATACCTCGTTGCGCATCAAGGCAGACCCGGCGAGAAACTGTAACCGAGACGCACCTACTTATACTACAGCGCACATCGGCGGCGGCCAGGTTTCGCCGCCGCCGGAATTCCGGCGCCCGCGTGCCGACATCCCGGCGCCCGAACGAGCGGGAACGCCCGGATTTCAGTCGTAGTACTCGCGGCCAAGGTGCGTGATCAGCTCTTCGCCTTTCAGGTACCGCAGCGTGTTCTTCAGCTTCATCAACTGAATGAACAGATCGTGCTCGGGATACAGGCCGGGGGCGTGCACCGGGCTCTTGAAGTAGAACGAGAGCCACTCCTGGATCCCGTGCATGCCGGCGCGCTTCGCTAGGTCGAGAAACAGCGCCACGTCGAGCACGATCGGGGCCGCCAGGATGCTGTCGCGGCACAGGAAGTTGATCTTGAGCTGCATCGGATAGCCGAGCCAGCCCACGAGGTCGATGTTGTCCCACCCTTCCTTGTTGTCGCCGCGCGGCGGATAGTAATTGATCCGGACGACGTGACACAGGTTCTCGTACAGCTCCGGATACAGCTGCGGCTGAAGGATGTAGTCGAGCACCGACTTCTTGCTCTCCTCCTTGGTCTTGAACGATTCGGGATCGTCGAGCACCTCGCCGTCGCGGTTGCCCAGAATGTTCGTCGAGTACCAGCCGGCGACGCCGAGCAGCCGCGCTTTGAGCCCGGGAGCGATGATGGTCTTGATCAGCGTCTGTCCGGTCTTGAGATCCTTCCCCGCGAGTGGCGATCCGGTGCGGGCCGCAAGGTCGACGAGCGCTGGAATGTCCGCCGTCAGGTTCGGCGCCGCGTTCGCGTACGGAATGCCTTCGCGAATCGCGGCGTACGCGTAGACCATGCTCGACGGGATGGCGGGGTCGTTCTGCTCGAGCGCGCGTTCGAAGCTCTCCAGCGTCGCGTGGGCGGGCGACTCGGTCATGAAGATCTCCGTGCTCCCGCACCAGACCATCACGAGGCGATCGAGGCCGTGCTCGGTTTTGAACTTCCGGATGTCCTCGATCACCTGCTCGGCGAGATCCCTCTTGTTCTTCCCCTTCTTGACGTTCGGGCCGTCGAGCCGTTTGACGTACCGCTGGTCGAACACGGCGGGCCACGGCCGGATCTTCTCGAGCTCCGGCCGGACGCGCTCGAGCAGCGACGGTTCGATCACGCCCGCCGTGCGGGCGGCCGCGTAGCAGTCGTCCTCGAAGATATCCCAGCCGCCGAACACGAGATCGTCGAGCGTCGACAGCGGCACCACCTCGTGGATCTTCGGCGATCGTCCCTCGGTCCGCTTGCCGAGACGGATGGCGCCCATCTGCGTCAGCGACCCGATCGGCTTGGCAAATCCCTGACGGATGGCGAGCACCCCGGCAATCGTCGTCGTGCTGACAGCGCCGAGGCCGACCAGAAGAATCCCTAACTTCCCGCGAGCGGGTGCGATATCGACGGAAGTAGACACGGGCGAAGACTATATAACAGACACTCGGCAGTTCACAGTTGACAGTTCACGGTTGACAGTTCACGGTTGACAGGTCGCGGGTCTCTGTCAGTCGACGGGGCGCGGGCAGTCGAGCGGGCCTGGGCAGCCGGCCGGCCCGGCGCTCCGTGGGTCGTCCGACCCTCAACTGTTAACCGTGAACTCTTAACAGTAGACTACGCCCGGAAACGAATGGCTGTCTTGCGCCGCGACGACCCGTATCAGCTGGCAGTCGGTATGACCGGCGTGAAAATGGGCGATCGCATCGTCCAGGTCGGATGTCCGGACGGCGACCGGCTGGCCGCGATCGCCAGCAAAGTGGGTCTTTCAGGTCGCGCCGTGGCCATCGTGCCCGACGACCGATCGGCGGCGCGCGTGCGCAAAGGCGCCGCGCGGGCCGGCGTGCTCGTCGAGCTCGACCTGGCGCCGCCAACGCGGTTGCCGCCGGCCGACGCCGCCTTCGACCTGGTCGTCGTCGACGATACCGGCGGCCTGCTCGGGACGATGGGCGCCGAGGATTGTACGCTGACCGTGCGCGAGGCCCTGCGTGTCCTGCGCCCGGGCGGACGCATCATGGTGATCGGCTCGGCGCCTCGGACTGGCCTCGGCGCTCTGCTGTCTCGCACTCGAGGCGGTCCGCCGTTCGACCCGAAGCCGTCGCTGCAGGCCGGCGGGTGCTGCGCGGTCCGTACCCTGGCCGAGCGCGAGGGGCTGGTCTTTGTCGAGGGGATGAAGCCCGGAGTGCAACAGCATTAGAATGGGCCCGCTTCACTCCCGTTGACCAGAGGATGGACGATGCCGAAATTCGCCGCGAATCTCACGATGATGTTCAACGAGGTCGGCTTTCTCGACCGGTTCGCGGCCGCCGCCGCCGCCGGGTTCACCGGCGTCGAATATCTCTTTCCGTACGAGTACGATCCGCAGCGGCTCCGGCGCCTCCTCGATGAGCACCGGCTCACGCAGGTCCTCCATAACCTTCCGGCGGGCAATTGGGCCGCCGGCGAACGCGGCATCGCGTGCCATCCCGATCGGGTCGGCGAGTTCGCCGACGGCGTGACGCAGGCCATCGAATACGCGACCGCGCTCGGGTGCACGCAGGTGAATTGCCTGGCGGGCATCGCGCCGGCCGGCGTCGAGCAGAGCGAAGCGCGCGCCACCTTCGTGTCGAACCTGCGGCTCGCCGCGCGCCGGCTGGCATCCGCGCGCATCAGGCTGCTGATCGAGCCCATCAACACGCGCGACGTCCCCGGCTTTTTTCTCTGTCACACTCAGCAGGCCGTGGACATCATCAAGGCGGTCGCCTCGGACAATGTATTTCTTCAGTACGATGTCTACCACATGCAGATCATGGAGGGGGATCTCGCCTCCACCTTTCAGCGTCATTTGACGCTCATCGCCCACGTCCAGATCGCGGATCCCCCGGCGCGCCATGAGCCGGGTACCGGCGAGATCAATTTCCCGTTTCTGTTCGGGCGGATGGATTCCCTCGGGTACCCGGGTTGGATCGGATGCGAGTACAAGCCCGCGGGGCGCACCGAGGAAGGCCTCGGCTGGATTCGGCAATATGAATCGTCGACGATCGGGCGATCCCGTTGAGATCGTCGGAGAACGCGTCGATCATCACCTCAGTAGATTGAACATGACCAACATCGGCTTCATCGGTCTCGGCATCATGGGCCAGCCCATGGCGCTGAATCTCATCAAAGGCGGGCACTCCCTGTTTCTGCACTCGCGCAGCGGCGTGCCGCAGGAGCTGGTCGCGGCCGGTGGCGTCGCGTGCACCGGCCCCAGGGAGATCGCCCAGAGAGCCGACACCGTGATCACCATGGTGCCCGACACGCCCGACGTCGAAAAGGTCCTCTTCGGTCCAGACGGCGTAGCCGAGGGGCTGACGAAGGGCAAGACGGTCGTCGACATGAGCTCTATTTCGCCGATCGACACCAAGACGTTTGCGCAGCGGATCAACCGACTGGGCTGCGACTATCTGGATGCGCCGGTGTCGGGCGGCCAGGTGGGCGCACGGAACGCCGCGCTGACGATCATGGTTGGCGGACCCTCGGCGGCGTTCGAACGCGTGAAGCCGCTGTTCGAGCTCATGGGGAAGAACATCACGCTCGTTGGCGAGAACGGCGACGGCCAGACGTGCAAAGTCGCCAACCAGATTATCGTCGCCCTGAACATCGAGGCCGTCGCCGAGGCGCTGCTGTTCGCCGCGAAGGCCGGCGCCGATCCCGGCAAGGTGCGCCAGGCGCTGATGGGCGGCTTTGCGGCCTCGCGGGTCCTGGAAGTCCACGGCGAGCGCATGATCACGCGCACGTTCGAGCCCGGATTTCGCATCGAGCTGCATCAGAAGGATCTGAACCTTGCGCTGACGGGCGCGCGCATGCTCGGCCTTTCGCTCCCCAATACCGCGACTGCCCAGGAGCTCTTCAACGCGTGCCGTGCCGCCGGAGGAGCCAAGTGGGACCATTCCGCGATGGTTCGGGCGCTCGAAAAACTCGCCGATCATGAAGTCTCTTCAGGGGACACCGTGTCTCGCTAAGAGCACAGCCCGGCCTCGCGCTTGGCATGGCAGGCGGAGGACGCTCCGGTCCGGAACGGCCCAAAACAGGGCGGTACCTGCCGCCTTCCCCCTCCCGGCGAACGGCAAGGCTTTTGCCCTGCAGGTCCTCGCCACATGCCTCTTTCCAGCTCCACCGAGGTGTACTCAGCGCGCGAGCTCGCACGGGCCGTCGGCGTTCCTGTCGAGCAGGTCCTCGCCGCGCTCGGACGCGCACGAAACGAGGGCGCGTTCATGGCGCACGCGGAAGCCGTTCGCATCGGTCGCGCCCTTGTCGCCCCGGATGCCGGTCCGATGTCGATGCCCCTCAGGGGAGTAGCGGGACCCGAGCGCGATGCGCTCTTTTCGATTGTGAGCATGGGGCGGACGTCCTCTCGATCCACTGGCGTGCGGCTGGCGTTGTCCAGCACATTGCACGCGGGCATCATTGCGGGCGTCGTGTTCATCACCACATTCGGGCTGGCGCCGACCGCGACGCCGCTGGCCAG
>Ga0209343_10005891_pt1 | contig 14776 bp, 13 predicted proteins | sample RifCSPlowO2_02_FD_184026 | JGI IMG/M metagenome (GOLD analysis project Ga0209343, IMG submission 184026) | Groundwater microbial communities from Rifle, Colorado - Rifle CSP2_plank lowO2_0.2 (SPAdes) (version 2) | ecosystem: Environmental > Aquatic > Deep subsurface > Groundwater | place... | reverse complement strand
CCATGCACCTTGCGCCAGCAGAGCCTTCTTGAGCATGACCGCCTCCTCGGAGCCGGGCTTGATGCTACTCAGGTTGTCACCAATCACCGCCACGACCGCCTGTCGCACGCTTTCGGCCCTGCTGGCGTCTCCTCGCGCCTGCTCCTCGATGACGCGCTCCAGCATGGATGAAATAAAAGTCACGCCACTGGCTTTAATAGCCTGCAGATCGCACGGCGCAAGAAACCAGGGCAATGCCGGGTTTCGCTCGTCCTGGGAGGAGTTTCGGAGCACCGCCTGGGTGTCGCCAATGCGGGTGACGCCATGTTGATGCACCGCACGAACGGGGTCGTCCATCTCCAGCAGTTCCGACATCGTGGCCGCCGCCGGACTCAGATCATAGACACCGTCGGGTTTGATGCACGCCAGCACTGGCCCGACATCGTTTAACCAGACACGGCCCACCAGAGTTGCTGTGGCGGCATCAACTGGAAGACAAATCGAGCTCGACAGGTGATCAAACATAGCGGACACACTTTCAAAAAAACGTTCATGACCAGGACCATTCGACGCAGCGGCCTGGAAGCGTGTCGAAGTCTAACCCGCGCAGGCCGGGCGAATGGCTGCGGGTAAGCCGCTCTCAAATTCAAAGGTCCGTTCCCGATCGCCGATCGATCGTCCGCAGCCATGGGCGGCCGGGGCGTATCGGAGGCCACACAACTAAAGATGCTTGGTGAACTAATGCTACCATTCGCTGAAACTGGTTTCAGCTCGGCCCTAAATCCGTGCCAAATTTCAGATGAGCACAAAAAAACTTCCGCGATCCATCCCAATCAACCCGGCTTCGGCACGCGCCACAATTGCGGATGTCGCACGCGCCGCAAGTGTCTCCAAGGCAACGGTTTCCAGATTTCTGAACCATCGCGACAAACTGCTCACCAAGGAAATTGCCACGCGAGTGGAAGTAGCCATTGCTGCCCTTTCTTACAGCCCCAGCCCCATGGCGCAGGCACTTAAACGTGGCCGCTCACGGCTGATTGGACTGGTGGTGGCCGATGTGACCAATCCATTTTCTGTGGCGGTTCTGCGTGGTGCAGAAAAGGCTTGCCAGGAAGCCGGCTACCTGCTCATGCTTTTTAACCTGGGTAATGACAGCGGCCGTGAACGTGAAGCCATTGAAGCGCTCACCGCCTACCAGGTAGAAGGCTTCATTCTGAACACCCTTGGACATGATGCCGGTGCCGCCGCCGATGCCGCTCGCCACGGAAAGCCAGTGGTTTTGGTAGACCGGCGTCATCATGAAATGCAAGCCGACTTTGTGTCCTTGGACAACGCTGGCGCCGTGCGCCTTGGCTTGCGTCATATGGTGGAGGCGGGTTATCGCGAATTGTTGTTTGTGTCAGAACCGGTCACGGACGTGAGTTCTCGTGAAGAGAGAGAAGCTGCTTTTCGCGGATTTATCAGCGAGTTCTCGCAGAGCATCGCCGGCCTGCAAGGCCGTACGTTCGAAAGCACAGGGGACGGGGGGCAAGCGATGGACAACGCTTTGCGCGACCTGCGTAAGCGCGCTGGCCAGCGCCTGTCCGGCGTGCTCACCAGCAACGCTGTCGTGACTTTACGAGTGGTGGCATCCATGGCGCGTCTTGGCTTGCGTCTGGGCCCCGATGTTGGTCTGGTCGGCTTTGATGACACCGAGTGGTCGCCCTATGTTGGCCCAGGGCTGAGCACTATCGCCCAGCCGACCGACGATTTGGGGCGCATCGCAGCGGGCTGCCTTATTGAGCGTCTAAAGGGTCTGGAATTGCCACCGCGCCAGATCTTGTTGTCCGGCCGTCTGGTGACGCGCGGTTCATCCCAGACCGCGGTCATCTGATGGGCCCAAGGGTTTTCCATGATTACAACCCTTCGCTCAATTTCTATAATTCGCTGAAACCGGTTTCAGTTCCTATCTCAATGACGACCTTTTCAGTCCCCACTACAAAAGGCTTTAAGCCCTAAATAGCCCTCATTTCGTTGTTGCACACTCATGAATTACGTATTTCAATTTGGAGATGTTTTTGCGGCGTGGCCACTGCTGGTCAAAGGCACGCTCAGCACCATCGAACTTTCCATGCTGGCCATGTTGATAGGCCTGATGGTTGCCATCGGGTGCGCCTGGGGTAAGACTGCCGGACCGAGACCGCTACGCTGGTTCATCAATGCATACATCGAACTGATCCGCAACACGCCTTTTCTGGTGCAGCTTTTCTTTTTCTTTTTTGCACTGCCCGCATTGGGCTTGCGCTGGTCGGCTCACACCGCCGCCCTCACGGCCATGGTGGTCAATCTGGGCGCCTATGCCACCGAGATCATCCGCGCCGGTATTGAATCCATTCCCAAAGGTCAGATTGAAGCCGGGTTGGCGCTCAATCTCAAGCGCCGCAAGATATTTCAATATGTGATCTTGAAACCAGCCCTGCGCACTGTCTATCCAGCGCTGACCAGCCAATTCATTTTGCTCATGCTCAGCTCAAGTGTGGTGTCGGCCATTTCGGCGGACGACCTTACCTCGGTTGCGGCCAACCTACAGTCGCAAACCTTTCGAAGTTTCGAGATTTACATCGTCGTCGCAGTGATCTACCTGGTGTTGGCCTTGTCATTTTCAGCGCTGTTTCGTGTGATCTACCGACTTGCCCTTCACTACCCGGATCGCCGCTAATGCGTACTTTTGGCTTTTCCGAATTCCTGTTCATACTTGAGGCAGCCAAGTGGACCGTCGCACTCTCCATGATTGCCTTCATCGGCGGCGCGATCGGCGGACTGATCATTGCGCTGAGCCGTACTTCCGGCAAGCCCGTGCTACAAGCCCTCTCGGGCGGTTTCATTCAGATTTTCCAGGGCACGCCGTTATTGCTGCAGCTATTTTTGGTTTTTTTCGGTGCACCGGTGGCAGGTTTTGAAATCAATCCCTGGGTGGCTGCGGGCGTGGCGCTGATACTCAATAGCAGCGCTTTTCTCGGCGAAATCTGGCGCGGCTGCATCCAGGCCATACCGGCCGGGCAGTGGGAAGCCGCACAGGCGCTCAACCTGCCTTACCTGGCGCGTATGCGCCATGTGATCTTGCCGCAGGCTTTCAAAATAGCGCTGGCACCCACGGTCGGCTACATGGTGCAGATCATCAAAGGGACCTCACTGGCCGCCATCATCGGGTTTGCCGAGGTCACGAGGTCCGGGCAGATCATTAACAACGCCACCTTCCAGCCACTGATCGTCTTCAGCGCAGTGGCGGCGATTTATTTTGTGCTGTGCTGGCCACTGTCTTTATTGGCCGCTCGTATGGAGCGTCGACAAGCGGCAGCGTTGGCGCGCTGATCACCTCCTTTTTTCTCAACCTGTAATTTTCACTTCAACTCACGGAGATTTACCTATGTTCAAGCATCTGCAACGCCGCGTATTCACAACTACCGCGCTGGCATTGGGCCTGGCCGCTACCCTGTCTGCCTGGGCACCTTCCGCCACGGCCCAGACGGTCGCCGACATCAAGAAAAAGGGTGAACTAACCATTGGCATGCTGGTGGATTTTCCACCCTACGGGACCATGAACAGCAGCAATCAGCCTGATGGCTATGATGCCGACGTCGCGCGTCTGCTGGCCAAGGACCTCGGCGTCAAGCTCAATTTGATGCCCGTAACAGGCCCCAACCGCATACCCTTCCTGCTAACCAATAAGGTTGACCTGTTGGTCGCTTCGTTGGCGATCACGCCCGAGCGTGCCAAGCAGGTCCAGTTCTCCAAACCTTATGCGGCGGCCAGCATTGTGTTGTACGGTGACAGGAAAGCCAGCATCAAAGCAGCTGCCGACCTCAAAGGCAAGCGCGTTGGCGTAGCCCGTGCCAGCACACAAGACGTGGCACTGACCGCCGTGGCTCCCGAAGGCACCGAGATTCGCCGCTTTGACGATGACGCTTCGGCCATGCAAGCCTTGATGTCGGGCCAGGTGGACGCCATTGGTTGCTCGACAACGGTGGCGGCGCAAATCGATAAACGTGCACCTGCCAACGCCTTTGAAAACAAGTTCCTGCTCCGCCAACAGGTCATGGGGATCGTCATGCGTCCCGGCCAAGCTGAAATCCTGAAAACAGTGAACGACTTCGTGGATCGGAACACAAGCAACGGCGAGCTCAACAAGCTCTATCGCAAGTGGCTGGAAACCGACCTGCCAAAAATGCAATAAGCCCGACTTTCTTGTTTTCACCGGTGTTTTCATGACAGACGCAATGCAATCCCCCAACCCATCCGCCCATGGGAGCGCGCCCATCATCCGCATCGAAGCGGTGGACAAATGGTTTGGCAAATTTCAGGTACTGACCAACATTGATCTGAATGTTCGGGCTGGCGAGCGCATTGTGGTCTGCGGCCCATCGGGGTCAGGCAAGTCGACACTAATTCGCTGCATCAACCACCTGGAGACGGTACAAAAGGGCCGTATTGTGGTCAACGGCATCGACCTGACGGCGGGTGGTCGCAATGTGGAGTCGGTGCGCGAGGAAGTGGGTATGGTGTTCCAGCAATTCAACTTGTTTCCGCACCTGACCATTTTGCAGAACTGCACATTGGCACCCATTCACTCCCGCGGATTGAGCCAAGCCGAGGCGGAGAGCATCGCGATGAAGTACCTGAATCGTGTGCGGATTCCTGAGCAGGCCAGCAAATACCCCAGCCAGCTCTCGGGTGGCCAGCAGCAACGCGTTGCCATTGCACGCGCCCTGTGCATGACGCCAAAGATCATGCTTTTTGACGAGCCCACCTCGGCGCTCGATCCGGAGATGGTCAAGGAGGTGCTTGACACCATGATCAGCCTGGCAGACGACGGCATGACCATGCTGTGTGTCACGCATGAGATGGGTTTTGCCCGCAGCGTGGCCGATCGTGTGATTTTCATGGCGGACGGAAAAATCATTGAACAAGCACCACCACAAGAGTTCTTTAGCAACCCGCAACATGAGACGACCCGCAATTTCCTGGGGCAAATTCTGAACTCTCAGCATGCGCACTGACGTTTTCTCACCCACAACGTCATCTGCCTGTTCTGCACAGCCTGACTGCATTCAGATGGTCACACCGGTGCTGATTTCCTTGTCTGCCTTTGGCGCGGCCGAGGTCCGCCGCCACGGACAACTGTGGTTCACGCAACTCTCGCTTCAAGCGGGCGCTGATGGTGTTGAAGTGCGCAGCGAACTACTGGTGGATGGCGAAAGCGAACTCGCAGCCATTGCCCAGGTGGTGCGTGCCCTTGGTAAAGATCTGGTTTACTCCAGTGCGGACTATCTCTGGGCCCCAGACGGCACGCTCGACGTGCCCGCGCTGGAGCGCGCGTTGCTTGCCGCCCAGACTTTGCTTGCACCAAAAATAAAAATGTCGATCGGTGGTTTTGGCCCTGGCTCGCACAGCACGCTTCTCACCCTGCAAGGCCGCTTAAAGGAAAGCAAAGTTGAGTTGGTCATTGAGAACGATCAGACTCCGATGGCTGGCACGCTGGCTGCCATGCAGGATTTTTTCAGCGCTGCTTCGGCCCAAGGGCTGGTTCTGGGCATGACCTTTGACATGGGCAACTGGCATTGGAGTGGCGAGTGCCCACTGCAGGCTGCCGCTGTGCTGGCGCCACAGGTGCGTTATGTGCACTGCAAAGGCGTTCAGCGCCAGACACAGCGTTGGGTGGCCGTGCCCCTGGCTGAATCCAGCTCACCTTGGCGTGCCATCCTGCGAGCTTTGCCCACCGGCGTACCTTGGGCCATTGAGTACCCGCTGACAGGTGACGACCTGGTGGCCGTCACGCGACAGGAAATCGACCACCTTCGCGCGGTCGCCGCCAGCTTGGCAAAGCCCACTTTAGGCATTCATTAAACAGAAGTGCGCTGCAATATGACGAATACTTTGGACGTTATTACCTTTGGCGAGGCCATGATGCTGCTGGTGGCCGACCGGCCCGGTCCGTTGGAGCTGGCACAGGCTTTCTACAAGCGCACTGCGGGGGCTGAAACCAATGTGGCTATTGGTCTGGCGCGACTGGGCCTCAAGGTCGGTTGGGCGAGCCGCTTGGGGACGGACTCCATGGGCCGCTATTTGCTCGCTGCAATGACACATGAAGGAATCGATTGCTCGCATGTGGTGTGTGATGCATCGCAACCAACTGGCTTTCAATTCAAGGGCTGCGTCACGGACGGCAGTGACCCGCCCGTCGAATATCACCGCAAAGGGTCCGCTGCAAGTCATATGGGTGTGGCAGACATTGATGAAGCCTGGCTGCTTGGCGCAAGACACCTTCACGCCACCGGTGTGTTTGCCGCCGTATCGGAGACGACCTTGCCCGCCGCCGCCAAAACCATGGATCTGATGCGCGCGGCTGGGCGCAGCGTGTCATTCGATCCCAACCTGCGGCCCACCCTGTGGGCGACACCGGAGTTGATGCGTAGCGCCATCAATGACCTGGCCACACGGGCTGACTGGGTATTACCCGGTCTGGAGGAAGGTCGCTTTTTGACCGGCAAGGACACGCCAGAAAGCATTGCCACCTTTTATCGTCAACGCGGCGCCAAGCTGGCGGTCGTCAAACTTGGGCGCGAAGGCGCCTATTTTGATAGCGATAGCGCAACAGGATATGTGGCTGGTTTTCCGGTGTCCAAGGTGGTGGATACGGTTGGTGCCGGTGACGGCTTTGCGGTGGGGGTCATCAGTGCCCTGCTGGACGGTCTGAGCGTGCCTGCGGCGGTGAGGCGAGGCGCCTGGATTGGCGCGCGCGCCGTGCAGGTGTTGGGAGACAGCGAAGGGCTTCCAACCCGTGCCCAACTCAATGAAGCCGGGCTGTGACGCATCCCTGGAAACAAAGTCGAGTCTGAAGATATGTCTGATACCGTTCGCAAAAATGTCCTGGTTTTCCGCGAACTGCCGCCCGACCAGCTTGCACGCCTGCAGGCACAACATAAAGTCACCGTGGCCAACCCGCGTGTGCCCGAACAGGCCGCCAGGTTTCGTGATGCCTTGGCCACCACTGAAGGCATGATCGGCTCCAGTTATGCCATCGACGAGGGTTTACTGGCCGGTGCGCCCCAACTCAGGGTCATCTCCAGCGTATCGGTCGGTGTGGACAACTACGCATTGCCGGCACTGGCAAAGCGCGGCATCATGCTGTGCCATACACCAGGCGTACTGACTGAGACCACTGCAGACACCATTTTTTCACTCATCATGGCCAGCAGCCGTCGCTTGGTGGAACTGGCCAACCTTGTGCGCGACGGCCACTGGCAACGCAACATTGGTGAAGATCTATTTGGTTGGGATGTGCACGGAAAAACGCTGGGCATACTCGGGTTTGGGCGCATCGGCCAGGCACTGGCGCGCCGAGCTGCACTGGGTTTTGGAATGCCGGTGCTGTATCACAGCCGTCACCCGATAGACGCCGCCAAAGAGCTGCCAGAGTTGATGGGCAAGATCACGCACACGCCGATGGAGGAGCTGCTGCAGCGAGCCGATATTGTGGCAGTCGTGCTGCCCTTATCCGATGAAACCCGTGGCTTGATGGGACCGCGCGAGTTTGGTTTGATGAAGCCGGGCGCGATATTTGTCAATGGCGCCCGGGGTGCCATCGTGCAAGAAGAGGCGCTGCTCCAGGCCCTGAACGACGGCCCACTGCGCGCCGCTGGACTGGATGTGTTTGCAACTGAACCATTGCCACTGAACTCCCCCTTACGCACCCATCCCAAGGTCACTGCGTTGCCGCACATTGGATCGGCGACGTTCGAGACCCGGCATGCGATGGCGGTGTTGGCGACGACCAACCTGTTGCAAGCATTGGCGGGCGAGCGGCCGCTAGCCATGTTTGATCTATCCGTGGTCTGACCTGACCTGCACTGCCGGTCGAGCAAACGATCGCACCAGTTAGCTGTTCATTGACTGGCCCGCCGTTTGCTCGCGGGTATCGAATGCCGCATGAGACGACCGTCTAAACTGACCCTCTTCTAAAATGGCTGGCCCATGCCCCTCAAAGACCTCCCCCCCGATGCCCGTCCGCGCGAAAAGCTGCTGGCGCGCGGCCCTGGCGCCCTGAGTGACGTCGAGCTGCTGGCCATCCTGCTGCGCACCGGCATCAAGGGCAAAGGCGTGCTGCAGATGGCGCGCGAGTTGCTTGAGCTCAAAAAATCCGGCAGCGACGACAACGATGGCTTTGACGGCATTGCCGGCCTGCTGCACGCCACATCCGACGATCTCAAGCGCATCAAGGGTCTGGGGCCAGCTAAAAGGGCCGAACTGGTGGCGGTGCTGGAGTTGTCACGCCGCGCCCTGGCCCAGCAACTGAAAGAACGCACCATCTTTGCCACGCCTGACGCCGTCAAGCACTACCTGCAACTGCACCTGGCGGCCAAACCGCATGAGGTGTTTGCCGTGCTGTTTCTGGACGTGCAAAACCGCCTGCTGGCACTGGAAGAGTTGTTCCGCGGCACCCTGACACAAACCAGCGTTTACCCGCGTGAAGTGGTGCTGCGCGCCCTGCACCACCAGGCCAGCAGCGTGGTGCTGGCGCACAACCACCCCAGCGGCACGGTGCAGCCCTCGCGCGCGGACGAGATGCTGACGCAGACCCTGAAAATAACGCTCGCACTCATCGACGTGCGGGTGCTGGACCACGTCATCGTGGCACCGGGCGAAGCGCTGTCAATGGCAGAGCGGGGCTTGCTGTGATGAGCAAGCCCGTCAAGGTCAAAGCTTTGACTGACCTCAAGGTAGTCAAAAAGGCCATCGCCGAGAAAGCCAGGCAGCGCACCGAACAGGCCAGCGCCCAGGTGAAAGCCGTCAAGCAGGCCGCCAGCGACAAGGATTTATTCGTCAGGGCCGCTGGAACCGTCCAGCCCCTGCCAGACAAGCGCAAGGTGCTACATAAAGTAGAGCAAAAAATGCCACTGACGATGCAGTACCAAAGGGATGAAAAAGCGGTACTGCGTGAGGCCATCAGCGACGAATTTGATGTGTCAACCCTGCTGGAAACCGACGAACATTTGAGCTTTCGCCGCCCCGGTATCGGCCCGGATGTGACGCGCAAGCTGCGCCGGGGCGACTGGTCGATCCAGCGTCAGCTGGACCTGCACGGCCTGCGCCGCGACGATGCCCGCGAAGTGTTAAGTCTGTTCATCCGCGAGGCGCACAGACACGGCATTCGCTGCGTGCGCGTGATTCACGGCAAAGGGCTGGGCTCGCCCGGCAAAGCGCCGATCCTGAAAAGCCGGGTGCACAGCTGGCTGGTGCAGAAAACCGAAGTGCTGGCCTTTGTGCAGGCCAAACCGGCCGACGGCGGCGCTGGTGCGCTGGTGGTGCTGCTGATGGCATCGCGCGGGTAAGCGACGGTGAAGCCTTATTCGTGCGGATTGAGCATCAAGTCAGCGGTCTTGAAGAACGCCTCCCGCAGCTGACTGCGTAACGCGTCGGGCACGCCGGTCTCGCCCATCGCCTGATCCATGCAGGCCAGCCATTGGTCGCGTTCAAGCGTGCCAATCTTGAACGGCAGATGGCGGCGCCGCAGGCGCGGGTGGCCAAAGCGCTCCGCATAGTGTTGCGGCCCGCCGAGCCAGCCGCACAAGAACCAGAACAGCCTTTGCCGGGCATCGTCGAGCACGTTCCCATGCGCCGCACGCACCGCCCGGTAGCCCGGCTCCCGGTCCATCAGGTCGTAAAAACGCTCCACCAATGCCTGTACCTTGGGTTCGCCGCCGATCTGGTCGAACGGTGTATCAGCAACCGGTTTTTTCTCGATGTTCATAGTCAAATTGGCATCTAGCCCCCGTAGTTACTTCATAGTATGCTACTAATTATATAGCATTTACTGTGCCGCCCGCCGCAGCGTCTCCACCACCGGGCGGCGCAGCACGTCACGCAGACCCCACCAACCGGCCGCCAGCGCCAGCAGTGCGCCGCTCAGGGACCCCAGCAGCGGCACCCAGAGCGAGACGATCCAGTCAAACTCAAACACATAGCGCGCCAGCGCCCAACCGACCGCGCTGGCGACGATGGAGGCCAGAAAACCGGCCAGCAAGCCCACGCCGATCAGCTCGATCCGTTGCACCTGGCGCAGCAGGCTGCTTTTGGCGCCGACGGCGCGCATGATGGCAAATTCACGGGCGCGCTCCTCGCGCGTGGCGGTCACGGCGGCAAACAGCACCACCAGGCCGGCCGCCAGGGTGAAGGCAAACAAAAACTCCACCGCGCCAATCACCTGATCGAGCACGCGCTGCACCTGCGCCAGCGTGGCCGTCATGTCGACGCTGGTGATGTTGGGGAAAGCGCGCACCAGGGTGTTGTCAAAACCAGGTGCTGCCGGCGCCTTGAAGGCGCTCATGAAGGTGCTGGGTACATCGGGCAGATAACTGACCGGGTACATGACAAAGAAATTGGCCCGCATCGAGCCCCAGTCCACCTTGCGCAGGGAGGTGATTCTGGATTGAATCTGCAGCCCCCCGACGTCAAAGTTCAGGCTGTCTCCGATCTTGAGACCGAGTGTTTTGGCAATCCCTTCTTCCACGCTGATGGCGCCGGGCTCTTCTTCAATCCAGCGACCGGCCACCAATTCATTTTGAGCCGGCTTCTTCGCGCTGTTGGACAGGTTGAACTCGCGGTCCACCAGATGTTTGGCGCGGTCGTCGGCATAGTCGTCGGGCGTCACCGCCCGGCCGTTGATCGCCACCAGACGGCCTCGAATCATGGGATACCAGTCAAATTTGCTCACCCCCGCAGCGCGCAGGGCGGCCGCAAACGCATCGCCCTGCTCCGGCATGACGTTGATGACAAAGCGGTTCGGCGCATCGGCCGGCGTGGCTTGGCGCCAGCTGTTGATGAGGTCGGTGCGCAACAACACCAGCAACACCAGCGCCAGCAAGCCGAGCGCCAGCGCACTGACCTGCACCACGGCATACGCCGGACGGGCCGAAATCTGCCGCATGGCCAGAATCACGGCGCGTGGCGCGGTGCGCTCGTTGACCACACGGCGCAGCAGCACCACCGCGCCCCAGCTCAACACCGCAAACAGCACGGTAGCCGCAGCAAAACCCCCAACCGCAATCAGACCGAGCTTGACATCACTGCTGGCCGCCAGCAACAGCACGGCAAAACCGGCCACGCCCAGACCCAGTACACCCAGCGAGGCGGGTTTGAGGTTGCCCACATCCCGGCGGATCACGCGCAGCGGCGGCACCCGGGCCAGTTGCAGGACCGGCGGCAGGCCGAAGGCCAGCAACAGCGTCAGGCCCATGCCCAGGCCGAAGACTACCGGCCACAGGCCCGCCGGCGGCAGCGCCGCAGCCACCAGACCGGCCAACAGCAGCACAAACGCGTAATGCACCGCGTAGCCGATGGCCACCCCGAGCGAACTGGCCAGCAGGCCAATCAGTGTGAACTCAAAGGCATAACTGGCGGCAATGCTGCGCTGGCTCAAACCCAGCACGCGCAGCATGGCGCAATCGTCGAGGTGCCTGGCCGCAAATCCACGCGCCGCCAGCGCCACCGCCACGGCACTCAAAAGCGCCGCCAGCAAGGCAATCAGATTGAGGAACTTCTCGGCGCGCGCCAGCGTCTGCCCCAGCTCCGGGCGCCCGCCTTGCAGCGACTCGACGCGCACGCCGCGCACCTGGGGCTTTTTGACTTCAAGCTGGGCCCAGTCGACAAAAGCATTAACGCTTTTGTCGGCGCCAGCAACGGCCAGGCGGTAAGTCAAGCGGCTGGCGGGCTGGATCAGGCCGGTGGCCGCCACATCGGCGCGGTTGATCATGACGCGCGGCGCAAAGTTCATGAAACCAGCACCCCGGTCCGGTTCGCTGACAATAATTTTGGCAATGCGCAAACGGCTGTCACCCAGCAGCAAGGCGTCTCCCATCTGGCCCCCGAGCGCGTCCAGCAAGGGCGCGTCGATCCAGGCCTCACCGGGCTGGGGAATGGTGGCTGTGACGCTGCCGGGCCCACCCGGCTGGCTGCTGACCTGCAACTTGCCGCGCAGCGGATAACCGGGCTCCACCACCTTCAGGGCCACCAGTTTGCTGGCGCCGCCCAGGGCCTGCGGCGCGCGCGCCATGGTCGGGAAAGCCAGCGTCTGCACCACGTCCAGGCCCAGAGCGCGCGCTTTCTCGGCGAAGGCTGCGGGCGTGGCGTTGTCGCTTGAAATGAGCGCATCGCCGCCAAGCAGCTGCCGCGCATCGCGCTGCAGACCGCCCTTGAGCCGATCGGCAAAGAAACCGACCGCCGTCAAGGCCGCCACCGCCAGCGTGACCGCCACGATCAGCAATCGAAGTTCACCGGAGCGCAGGTCGCGCCATAAAGAGCGAGCGCCCAGGCGCCAGAAAGAAATGTTCATACCGCTACCTTAGCGCACTCGCAGACCGTTTGCCGCAAGGCCAGCGCATTGTCCCGACACCAGCGCTCGGAATTGGCTTGGGGCAACAGGCGAGCGCCGTCGCGTTAACGTGAAACACCGTTCGTGGTGAGCTTGGCCTGCCCTGAGCTTGTCGAAGGGTCGAACCACCCCTTCGACAGGCTCAGGGCGAACGGTTTCATCATTCGGGGCGGTCGCCGAGCGATGAGAGTCAGCTCAGGCGACGGCCTGCAGCCGGGCACCTGCCAGTTCCGGCTGCAGCAGCAAGCGCTCGGCGCCGCTGTAGCAAAGAAAACGCTTGTTGGTGGCGCGGCCAATGGCGCACAAACCCAGGCGCTGCGCCACGTCGTGCCCCATTTGGGTGATGCCGCTGCGCGACACCACAATCGGCACCCCCATTTGCGCTGATTTGATGACCATCTCGCTGGTCAGACGGCCGGTGGTGTAAAAAACTTTATCCTGGCCAGTCATGGCCTCATCGGATTGCAGCCACATCCAGCCCGCAATGGTGTCAATCGCGTTGTGGCGGCCCACATCTTCCACGAATACCAACATTTCGTCGCCCCGAAACAAGGCGCAACCATGCACGGAGCCGGATGACTTGTAGGTGGTCTCTTGCAGCCGGATGGCGTTGACGATGCCGTACAGCTGCTGTTGCGTCAGCGTGGCCGCCGGCAGCACCAGACGGTCCACCTGCGCCATCAGGTCACCAAACACGCTGCCCTGGCCGCAACCGGTGGTGACCACCCGCTTGGCAGTGCGCGCTTCAATGTCCGAGATGCCCTGGCGGGTTTTGACGGCGGCGGCGCCCACGTCCCAATCGACGGTAATGGATTCAATCTCCTGCACCGACTGCACCAGGCGCTGGTTGCGCAAGAAGCCCAGCACCAGCAACTCGGGCTGGGCGCCCAGCGTCATCAGCGTCACCAACTCGCGCTTGTCCACATAAACGGTGAGCGCGCGCTCAGCGGGGATGGAGACCGTGTCCACGTCACCCCACTCATTGAGCGCCGTCACCTCACGCGTCAGTGGCGCGCGGGCCTGGGTCAGATACGGCAGCAAGGCGCTCAGGGCTTTTTGGCCGGGGCAATGTCCGCAGCCGGCGTTTTGCTGCTGGGTGGGCTGGTAGCCGTGGGCGCTGGCGAATGAGCACCAGACGCCTCAAGCGGCTTGGCAGCGACAGCCGGCGCGTACGAAAAAGCGCCCGGATCGGCGCAGGGCGGCATGGCCGGGGCCGGCTTGACGTCCTTGCCAGCGGCTTTGGCCGTCTGGACGTAATGGGCTGCCACCTTGTCCTGCGCCTTGCAATTCTGGTAGGCAGCGACCTTGCCGGTCCATGCCGCCTTGGCTGCCGCCTCGGCCGCCTTGGCTTTGGCTTCTTCCGATGGCGCGGGCAACTTGGCCATCACGGCGGTACCCATCAAGAGCAGGCTGCTGATCACAAAGATTTGTTTCAGAGGTTTTTTCATACAGGCTTTCTCAAGCATCTCAAACTTGAACGGGTTGACCGGAAACCGGTGTCGACGAACGCTGGGCCGGTATCTTGCCGCTCTTGATGTCGTCCAGCCAGAGCGCGTGGTGCTCCTTGGCCCAGCCCTCATCGACATAACCGGTTCGCATGCCTTGGTAGGCATCCTTGGTGCCGATGGTGCCCATGTAGATGTGGCCCAGGAACATGCAGATCATCATCACATTCGACACCGCATGCACCATGAGCGCAATCTGCATATTGCTTCGGTCGTAAGCGACTACGGGCAACAGATGATTCAGGAACAAGCCTGTAACCACCGCGATCAGGCCCAAGACGAAAACGCCGCCCCAAAAAGTGAACTTTTCACCGGCATTGAAGCGCCCGGACTTGATCTCTTTCCCGGACAGGATGCCGCCACCCTTGAGCATCCAATTGACATCGCCCTTGGCCGGCAGGTTGTCGCGCATGAAGGTGATGATCACCACCAGCAGCGACACCGCGAACACCGGACCTGCGAAGTTGTGCACGTTCTTTAACAAGTACGTCAGCCAACCGAACAGGCTCAGGCCCATCAACGGCAACAGGAAAAACTTGCCAAACGCCATGATCAGACCCGAAATGGCCAGAATACAGAACGCAATGGCGTTGGTCCAGTGCGCCGCACGCTCGAACGGGGTGAAACGCTCCACCTTGCGGCCGGTGTAGGCCTCATTAACTTTCATGGGACCAATGCGCCAATGAAACAGCGCGATGGCGATCAACACAATCAAGACCAGCGAGCCGCCGTAGGGAATGATCCAGTTGTTGCGCACCTGGCGCCAGGCTTCCCCCGCATTGGTCAGGCGCGAGCCCGGGTACTGCACGAAGGGCTGAATCAGCACACCGGCCTCGGGCGCTTGGGCTTTTGGCAGGCTGCTGTAACCGGTCACACCGGAGCCAAC
>Ga0209343_10005889_pt1 | contig 14778 bp, 13 predicted proteins | sample RifCSPlowO2_02_FD_184026 | JGI IMG/M metagenome (GOLD analysis project Ga0209343, IMG submission 184026) | Groundwater microbial communities from Rifle, Colorado - Rifle CSP2_plank lowO2_0.2 (SPAdes) (version 2) | ecosystem: Environmental > Aquatic > Deep subsurface > Groundwater | place... | reverse complement strand
GAATCTCAGGTGGGTTTAGACTCGGGTCCAAATAGGTGCTCCAGGTCTCGCGCAGGATCTCGATGGATTGCGCCGGGCGGGAACGGGTCGCCATTGCCCATAGAACCTGGTGGACGTTGGACGGATCGACGTCATCGTCAACGATGATGATGTATTTCGAGAAATAGGCCCCACCCGTACATTGAGCGGCGAGGGCCATGACCTGAGACGCGTGGCCCGCATACATCTGCTTCACGGAAACTACGGTAATGCCAATGCCGGCGGCTTCGGGGATGGACCACACACCCCGGATTCCTGGTACGCCCAGCTTGTCGAGGTCGGCCCAGACCGCAGATGCCCGGAGCAGCGCACAGATGAGGGCTGCCTCATTGGCGGCTCCGTCCGCCATCAAAGCACAGACTAGCGTCGGATTGTCTCGATACCGGACTTTCTCGATTTGGACATAGGGTGTGTCGCCCTGCCGCGCGTAGTAGCCGGTAAATTCACCGAATGGCCCCTCGCGAAATGTTTTGTCGGGATAGATAAAACCTTCTACGATGATTTCGGCACGCGCGGGAAGCGGTAGCCCGGTGATGTCACTCGTAAAGACTTCAATCGGCGCACCCCTGATGCCGCTGTAATACTCGTACTCGCATTCCGTTTTCGGGAAACTGGTGGCAGCGACCAGGAACAGCAGCGGATCAATGCCATACGCGGCCGCGACCGGCATCGGTTTGCCCATCTTCCACCACTTGTCCCGATCTAGCGTTGCATCGTGCCCCGGCGAAGTGTACAACCCCACCTCCCTCGGTCCTTTGATCATCATGCGGTAGGTGCCGACATTGATGCGACCCGTTTCGGGGTCCTTGGTTACGACCGCGTCGCCCGTCCCAAGGTACCTTCCGCCGTCCAGCGGCCACATGCGGGGAGCTGGAAATTTCCGGATATCTATGTCGTCGCCTGTGACGATATTTTGGTTGCAGACGGCATCTTCGGGCGAGACTTCCTTGGATAGCATTTTCCGGTGCAACTTTTCTTTGAAGATCCGGACCGCCTCCAAAGGATTGGCCACCGGAGCCTCTTGCATCGTCAGGCAAAGCCGCGAGAGATTGCACCCGATCACGTTGTAGAGCGCGCGATGCCCCGGGTATCCCTTAATGTTCTCGAACAGCAGCGCCGGGCTCTTTTGACTGCCGACAAGATAGGTGATAGCCGCCATTTCGAGATCGGTGTCGACCTCGGCCGTTATCCGCTTAAGTTCCCCCAAAGTCTCGACCTTCTCCAGCCAGGAGTCCAGGTCGCTCGCCCGCTTCGTCGCTATCGCGTCCACCTCGCCCGTCTCCTGATTCTGCGACCCGTTCCCAACACACTCGCATTACACCCGTCGTAATTAAGTTACGATAAATGGAATCGTCAAGCAAGTCAATGCCAGGCGGGTAACAAGAATCTTTCATGTTGCAAGGCAAGAGAGCCGAAAACGGCTGAGCCGTTTAAGACACTCTTGTGAATCTCCCGGTTGGCGATGGGCGCGTGATCAACCGCTCAAGTCGCGAGCATGGCAGGGACGAACAATTCTTCCGGCGCAAGCAACCGCGGCGATAAGCTCTGCTCGTAGTGATAGCGCAGGAACGTTTCGATCACGTGGCGATTGGCGTTGAATCCGTAGGGCCACCAGTCTTCGCCAAAATCCCGGCGCAAGTCCTCAATCTGTTCAATGAGCCAAGGCAACATGGCGCGCAGTGCGTTGGTATCGTAGAGTTCGATGTAGCAGCGACGTTGCGCCTCGCAAAATGCCTCGTACAACGACGTCGCGACCCAAGGGCGCTCGCGATAGAAACCGCGTCGGATCACAACCGTGTGCATGATCGGGAATATGCGTGTCCTTCGGTAATAAGCGCGCTCGATTTGACCATAATTTGGAAATAGTCGTCGCACCCGGCCATCGCCCGCTCCAAAACTCGCAGGAATGCGAGCGGTGTAGAGTCCGGCAATCTCGCCTGAAGCAAGCTGATCTGAAAGGGTGGAATTTTTCGGAATGTCGTGGATTTTCACCGGAAGCTTCTGGCGAGGCGGAGGGAGATCCGCTTTTTTTGGCTCATCGAGACCGCCTTCGTAGTATTCAAGGTCGGCCGGTGAAATGCCAAAGTCGTCCGACAGCAACCCCCTGATCCACACGGCTGCCGTCATCGGGTAATGCGGCACGCCGACGCGTTTTCCGATCAGATCACGTGGTTCGCGTATCCCAGCGGCCGTCGACACGTAAATAGAAGAATGGCGGAATATTCTTGAGGGAAATACCGGAATCGCGATGAACGGCGGTTCTTCTTCCGTGAGTGACTCGACGTACGCGGAGAGAGACATTTCCGAAACGTCGAACTCGTGAGATCGCAGCATTCTCGAGAACGTCTGCCCTGGCGGCAAGACTACATAAGTGAGTTCGATTCCGGCAGGCGCCACCGTGCCGTCGATCAGGGCGCGGGTGCGGTCGTAGTCCCAACAGGCGAGCGTGAGCGGCACGCGTTCCATCGTTGCGTATTCCAAACAGTCAAATTCTGTCCACGCCTCTTTCGCGACCCGCACTACGGCAAGGCCCGCGTCAAGGCGCGTATGGCTTAACTCTTGCTAATAACCTTAAAGCCCAAGAAACTTGGCGCAAGGGCACGGACCAGCGGGATCCTCTCCTATGATCAGGCAAAGCCGCGTGAGATTGCGCCCGACCACGTTGTAGAGCGTGCGGTGCCCCGGGTGTCCCTTAAAGTTCTCAAACAGCAGTGCCGGGCTCTTTAGGCTGGCGACAACATAGGTGATAACCGCCGTTTCGAGATCGGTGTCGACCTCGGCCTGCTTCAGCCAAGAGTCCAAGTCACTCCGGTTGGCCCACTTCACCCCTCTCCTGATTCTCCGACCAGTTCCCAACACTTATTACATTAGTCGTAATTAAATTACGATAAATGGAATAGTCAAGCAAGTCAATCCCAGGCGGGCAACCGTGTTCCGGCTCGTCTTGGTTTTTGACACTTCCCCGAAACAGGCGCAACATGTCTGTGCTGTGACGCGGATGAGAAAATCGAGGGGAGGAATTCATGAACATGCCACGGTTGGGCGTACTGTCTGTCGTTTTTGCGTTCGGCGCATGCGGCGCTGCGGCCGAATCGACCCTTAAATTCGCGTCTTATGTTCCGCCCCAGAGCTTCTCGGCGAAACGCGTGCTTGCGCCTTTTGCACGCGCGATCGAGAAGGAGTCGGGTGGCGATCTCAAGGTCCAGGACTTTTTCGGCGGGTCGCTGGGGCGCGACCCCTTCAAGCAGTACAGCCTCGTCATCGACGGCATCGCCGATATCGGCTTCGTACAGCCGCAATACTCCTCGGGACAGTTTCCCGACGATTCGTTGTTCGAGTTGCCGTATTTGATGCGCAATGCCGAAGAAGGCTCGATCGCGATGTGGCGCATGTACAAGAAAGGCTTGCTTCGCGGCTATGACGACATCAAGGTGGCGGGCGTCTATATGACCGGCATGCTCGCCATCCATGCCCGAAAGCCGCTGCAGTTGGCGACCGACCTCAAAGGCATGAAAATTCGCGCATCGGGCAATGCATCGCTCGCTTACCTCAAAGCCGTGGGCGCGGTGCCGGTCGGAATGGCGACGACGGAGGTGACGGAGGCAATCAGCCGCGGCACGCTGGACGGAACCATGACGAACTGGGTCGGTTTGGTGACGTTCCGGACCCACAACGTCGTCAGACACCACTTTACCGCCCCACTGGGAACCATCACCTTCATCATTCCCATCAACAAGAAGAGTTGGGACGGGCTCAGCGCCAGAGCCAAGGCCGCTGTCGACAAGTTCGGCGGCGAGTACATGGCGCGCATGGCGGGCAAGGCCTACGATGAAGGGGACCAGGAGGAGATGAAAAAGCTCAAGGCCGAGGCCAACCGCACCTTTGCCGCAGAAACCCCTGCGGATGAGCAAAAATCCCGGGCAATGATGAAGCCGATCTACGAAGAATGGATTCGCACGACGCCCGAGGGCCGGAAGAAATTCGACGCACTTCAGGCAATTCTCGCCGACATTCGCGCCGGCAGATAGCGGCGGGCCGGGCAAGGCAGCGATCGAGCTTTTTCCCTCGCTGGTGGAGCTATGCTGTCCGGGACCGCGCTCGAATCGATGATCTGTCGCGGCGGGGTGGCCGACAGGCTGACCCGTTGGATTGCCGTGATCGGATTTACCGGACTGATCATCGTGTCGTTGGTCACGATGACGGACATCCTGCTTCGCTGGCTGTTCAATTCGCCGCTCGAGGGGCTGGAGGACGTTACCCGCTACACGTTTGCGGTCGTCATCGCGACCTGCCTTCCTGCCGGGTTGGTGCAAGGCCACAACGTCACGATCCGCTTCCTTGGCGGTGCGCTCGGCCGCCGAACGGCACTTTGGCTCGAAACGCTTGGAGCAATCGCAACGCTGGCATTCCTCGCACTGCTGGCGTGGCGGTTCGGCGTTTTTGCTCACGACGAAGCGGTTCACGGCCGGTTCACCTTGACGCTGGGCATGCCTACAGCGCCGTGGTGGTGGATGGTCACGGGGCTGCTTGCCATCTGCACGGTAGTTCAGTCCCTGGTCGTGGTCGTTCGCGTAAATCGGGCAGTCGTCGGCCGGGTCGCCGCCGATCAACACGACGAAATCCCTGACTTCCTGGCCGATGCCGAGGGCTCGCCGCCCGGAGGGGCAGCCTTGTGAGCGGCGATCCGCTCGTCATCGGGGCTCTCGGCCTGTCGGCCATGTTCGTGCTGATCGTGGCGCATGTCCCGATCGGCGTCGCGATGGGCCTTTCTGGCTTTGCCTTGGTTGGTTATCTGATCGGGTGGGGGCCGGCGCTGTCCTTGTTCAGCACCGTGCCGTCCTCGGTGCTTGCGAGTGCCGAACTCGCGGTCATTCCGCTGTTCTTGCTAATGGGTAGCTTTGCCGCAGCTGCCGGCCTGTCGGCAGACATATACCGGTTCGCGAATGTCTTGATTGGCCATCGTCGCGGTGGCCTCGCGCTCGCCACTATCGGCGGCTGCGCGGGATTTGGCGCGGTCTGTGGCTCGTCGGTCGCGACCGCGGCGACATTCTCGCGCATCGCTCTACCGGAGATGCTCAAGCGCAAATATCGTCCGTCGCTCGCCACCGGATGCATCGCCGCAGGCGGCACGCTCGGCTTTCTCATCCCGCCGTCGGTGATTATGGTTCTGTACGCAGTGCTAACCGAACAGTTCGTGCTGGCGTTATTCGTGGCGGCGATCCTGCCGGGCCTGCTTGCGGTGCTGCTGCACTGCCTCGCAATCGCCATCCAGGTGCGCATCGATCCCGATATCGCGCCGCCGGGTCCCCGAGTGTCATGGCGCGAGCGGTTGGTGGTGATGCGCCAGTGCTGGGCCGTCCTGCTTCTCGTGTTCGTCGTGAGCGGCGGGCTTTACAGCGGCGTCTTCACGGTGACGGAGGCTGCCGCGGTCGGCGCTGGCCTTTCGTTCCTGTTCGCGCTTGCCAGGAGACGGCTCACCAAGGCGGTGTTCCTCAGCGTGCTCGGCGAGACCGCGGCCAACACCGGACTGATCTACGTGATCATGATTGGCGCGTCGATATTCACTTATTTCGCGACGCTGTCGCACATGCCCGACGCCAGCGTAGAAATGATCGAATCGTGGCATCTCAGCCCGTTGATGGTCATGTTTTTGCTGACGGTGATGTACCTGATACTCGGCAGCATCTTCGATACCGTCGCTGCCATGGTCATCACGCTGCCGTTCGTCTTCCCGTTAATTCTGAGCGCTGGTTTCAATCCGATCTGGTTCGGAATCTACAACGTTATGGTCATCGAGATTGGCCTGATTACGCCGCCGATCGGGATCAATGTATTCGTCCTGCATGGCATGGCACGGACGATTCCGCTCGCAACAATTTTCAGGGGCATCGTGCCATTTCTCGTCGCGGACCTTGTGCGGCTTGGTGTCTTGGTTCTGGTGCCCGGCCTGGCGCTCTGGCTTCCTAAGGGGTTCGGCGTGCCCATGTAAAAATCGATTCGAGCCTGGTGCCGCAGGAATAACACGTTCATCGGGTTCGTTCGCGGCGCATGTGAGCGATAGTCTCTTGTGACTCAAGCGTTGACACAATTGGCGAAGATATTGGGTTTAGATATGTCTCCCGATTTTGGGAAGTTGCAACTTCGCAACTTCCCGATCGGGAGACTATGGAAGGCAAAGCGAGCCCACGGCTCCGGCTATGCCGGCTTGGGAAATTCTGCCCGCATTCGCCGTAGACAACCTGTTCCGCGGTGTTACTCGAGGCGCATGACCTTCAATGCGTTGCGAAAATAGATGTCTTGTCTGTCCCCGGCCGGGAGATCAAGCGTAGAATACCGCGCGGTCCATTTTCGCCAGGGCCGCCGGCACGTTGTTCATGGGCAGCGATGCGACGAAGGCGGGAATGTCGTCCGGCCATCGGTCCCGGATGTCAGCCATGCTCTCGTCGGCGATGCGCGCGAACTCCGGCGAGAGTTCAGGCCCGGCGATCAGCTCTGGCGCGGGCAGGGAAAGTGTCAGCACCTGTTGCAGGTCCGGCCATTGAGCCATCATTGACACGCGCGTGTCGATATCCCAGAGCGCGCGAATTTCAGCAAAACGCCGCACCATCGGCTGGTGCCTGTCGTCCGCTCGCCGCCTGACTGCCTCCAGATATCGCTTCGGAAGAACGTGGCTGAAAATGTCGATCTTCTTGATGGAACCCTTTTTCTCGTGGTTTGCCGCATCCGCACGCGCTGCGGCGGGCATCTCTGCGGACGCCCCGGTGTTTACTCGAAGCGGATGTTGAATTCCCGGACGAAGTTTTCCCAGCGCGCGATTTCCGTGCCGACGAACCGGTCCAGTTCCTGGGGCGGGGAGCCCACCACCTCCCAGCCGGAGTTCATCAGCCTCGAGCGGATCTCGGCATCGGCCAGCGCGTTGCCGAACTCCCCTTGCAGGCGCGCGATCACCGCCGCGGGCGTCGCCACGGGCGCGAAAATGCCGACAAAGTTTGTGACCTCGGACTCCGGGAATCCCGATTCCGCCACCGTGGGCACCTCCGGCAATTCGCGCAGGCGGTTTGCCGAAGTGACCGCGATCGGCCGGATCCGCCCGGCCGATATGTGCGGTCTCATAATGCTGTAGAAAAGTGCCGCCACCTGCGCCTGATTGGCCACCAGCGCCTGTATCGCGGGGCTGCCTCCCTTGAACGGTAGGTGCACCATGCCGAGGCCGGCGCGCCGGCTGATTTGCTCCGCGATGAGAAAATTTAGCGTATTCAGGCCGGGTGAAGAGAAGTTCAGCGTGCCCGGCGGCAGCGCTTTTGCCGCCTCGATGAATTCGCGCATGTTCGCGCCCTTGACCGAGGCATGCACCGCGATCACCAGCGGTTGCCGGACGAGTAGGGAAATGCCGGCGAAATCGCGCACCGTGTCGTAGGGCAGTTTTTTAACCGCGATCGGATTAATAATGTGCCCGGAGGACCCGAGCAGCAGGGTGTGCCCGTCGGGCGGCGCCTTGGCCACCAGGTTGGACGCGATTTGCCCCGATGCGCCGGGGCGGGAATCGATCAGGAACGGCTGGCCGAGCCGCTCGGCGATTTTCGTCTGCACCAGGCGCGCCACCACGTCACCCGGATCTCCCGGCGCGGTGACAGTCACCAGGGTGATGGGCCGGGACGGATAGGCCGTCTGCGCGCAACCCTCGGAAATGCCGAAGCCCGCGAACCCCGTCAACAACGCCGCAGTCAGCGCCGCACCCGCGACAGGACTGCGGTGGTACTTGCGATCTGATTTCTTCATCATCCTAACTCTTTCGAATAAGCCTGGAGCCAAAGAACCTTGGCGCAAGGGCACGGACCAGCGCCAGAGAATCCTTTGCCGCAAAATCTTCCAACCGGAGGTGGGGGTTGTGCGGTCGAATTCGCTCGAATTGCGAGCGGGCGGCTGCGTCGGCCGGCGGTGGAATCGTAGCGTCGATGAGCATCTTGGAGCCGTGTCGTTGCCAAAGACCCGTGCCGGTCGTTCCGAGTTCCGGCAGGCTGGCATCCATGCCGTGGTTGTGGGTGCCGGGGATGATCACCACGTCCTCGTGCGGGTTGACCCGCGTACTTAAAGCCCACAGTAATTCTGATGGATTGAAAATATCGACGTCAGAATCCACCGCAATGGCGATTTTAGGATGCTGATACTCGGACGAGAGGGCTGCCAGCAGGAGGTTCTTGCCTTCTCCGTAGTAGCGCGGTGTCATTTGCACCACCAAGCCAAAAATACCGGGCAGCACCGCCACATTATGGAGGCTTGGCCCACCCCCTACATCCTTGAGGCGTCGATAGATCGCGGCGCCCATGGGGATCTTGGTCCACACTCCCCCTTCCATCTCCGAGCCGTTCTGCAGGTTCTTGAAAATTGCATCGCGCCGGCGCGTCATACACTGGTATTCGACAATGGGGTTCTTCCCGGTGCCGGTCAGGTAGTAGTCCTGAAACTCGGAAAACGGACCTTCCTCCTCGCGGTAATGGGGCGGGATGTGGCCTTCGAGCACGATCTCGGCATCGGCAGGCACCTCAAGATCCAGGGTTTCGCACTTTACCAGGCGCACCGGTTCCCCAAGATACCCGCCGGCAATGTCGAACTCGTCGAGGCCGTAGGCAACTGTGGTTCCCGCCGCAAGCTCATAGAACGGGTAATGGCCGATGAAAATCGCAACCGGCATCGGTTCGTTCTTCGCCTGGTACTTCAGGTAATTTCTCCAGCTATGGCGCGGATAAAGCAAAATCCCCGACTTGTTCGGCCCCTTGATCTGCAGGCGGTGGAAGCTGACGTTCCGACGCCCGGTATCCGGATCCTTGGTTACCATCAGGCCCGAACCGATCACCGGCCCCCCGTCACGCAGTCCGGCCACGTGCACCGGCATCTGGCTCAAATCGAACTCGCTTTTCTTGAGCACCATTTCTTTGACCGGTCCGTCGGGAACCATCACCGGCGCAATGGTGTTTCGGGTTCGCTCCGCAATATGGGGTATCAAGGACTCTTCACTGGTGCCGAACGCGAGGGCGACGTGGCGCACGTTCGCCGGCGCCTGGCCAAGGGAGCGCCAGCCATGCGGCAGGTTCTCGAAGAAAAGTGCTTTTTCGCGCGATTGGTAGAGCAACGCCCCCATCTGGGTGAGAGGGTCGACCCGCTTGTCGATTCGAATGAGCTCACCAGCCGCGTCCAACTCGGCGATCCATGTTCTCAGATCTTTCGGGCGTGGCGAGAAAATCATTTCCGCATTCTCCTAACAGGCAGACCTGAAACGTTCAGGCGAACACGTGGTTGCCGGAAAGAACCTGCGGGTTCGGATACCGGGTCGAGGTTGCGACATCGAGTCAATCCGCCTTCACGCCGGCCTTCGTGACCACGTTTGCCCACTTAACCATCTCGGTCTTGACGAGATTCGCAAGCTCGTCTGGCGTGCCGCCGACGAGATACGCCGTGCCTTGGCCGCTCAGTCGCTGGCGCACGTCCGGCATGGCGAGCGCTTTGTTTATCAGTGTATTGAGCATCACGACGATATCGCGCGGGGTGCCGGCCGGTGCGAAATACGCGAACCAGCCGACCGCCTCGAAACCGGGCACTCCCACTTCGATCATTGTCGGGACGTCCGGAAACGACTCGATGCGCTTGGCGCTTGTCACTACCAGCGCGTGCAGTTTTCCGGCTCGGACATGGGGCAACACCTCGCGGGCGGGTCCGAACCACATCTGGGTCTGTCCGCCCAAAATGGCGGTGGTGGCGGGTGCGGCTCCCTTGAACGGTATGTGGTTCAGCTGGACGCCCATGGCCGCCGCGAACATCTCGGCGGACAGATGCGGCGAACTCCCCACGCCGTTCGACGCGTAGCTTAATTCACGCGGTTTGGCGCGCGCCAGGGTGATTAGCTCTTCAAGCGTCCTCGCCTTTACCGATGGATGCAATACCAGAACGTTCGGCATGTCCGAGACGTGGATGATCGGGGCGAAATCGCGCACCGGGTCGTAAGGGAGTTTCGCGTACAAGACTCCATTGATAGCGTTCGGTCCGATGCCCCCTAGGAGGAGGGTATAGCCATCGGACGCGGACTTCGCCACGTATTCGGCGCCGAGGATGCCATTGGCTCCGGCACGGTTCTCGACGATTACGGGCTGCGCCAATTCCTCAGCTATTTTCTGCCCGATGGTTCGCGCAACGAAGTCGTAATAGCCGCCGGCCGGGTACGGCACGATGACCTTGATCGGCTTCGAGGGGTAGGTTTGAGCTGCCAGCTGGCAGCACCAAGCCGCAAGCAAGATCGTAAGATATCGCGTGATCCGTTTCACAGTTGTTCTCCCAAGGTTATTGACGCTTTCCCTCGCCGGTGCCACCGGCGAAAGCGTTCTTCTTCAGGCGATCATGCGCCCGCTCGAATTGCGCGTAACAGCTACTCTCGCGTCGAGCCCAGGCGACCTCGGCTGGGGGGCAGATCCATAGCGAAGACGGCCGGACTGGCTTTGGCTATCTTCAGAATCCAGACAATCTGCTTCTCCGCAAATGACCGTCGCTTCGCTCGAGCTTCGTCCACACCGCATCCTGCCATTCGGAGCTTCCCCAATTTCCTGCACCGATCCCAAACACGTCAACATTACGCAAATCGTAATTCTATTACACTAAAGCGAATCTTGGAGCAAGTCAATTGACTCAGGCTGCGTTTACTTCCCGAAAGCCGAAGGAAAATACGGCCGCTGCATCGGCCGCGCGCATTTCCCGAAAGGCGGTTCATGGCGCGCAATGCTCAAGATTGCGTCCGTTTCGCTCAATGCACGTCGTTCCGGGATCAGCACCTGGTTCACCCTGTGGTTAATTTCACTTGCGGCAGGGATTCGACTGGGCGAGACTTGGCCTGGGCACCGTACGCTACTCGGTCCTAACAATGGCTTTGATGACGTTGCTTACATATTGTAAGGACCTCATCCGGGTCACGACGCCACCAGTTTCGCGCGGAAAAGATTTCCACTTCGTGGAATCCTTCAAATCCGCTCGCCTCCATAACCGCTCGGATCCGAGGAATATCGATGATGCCGTCACCCATCATTCCCCGGTCGAGCGCGAGATCAGTTGTAGGGACGAGCCAGTCGGAAAGGTGGAACGCCAGAAGCCGTGTCTTTCCCGCTCGTTGAATCTCGGTATCAAGGCTGGGATCCCACCAGATGTGATATACGTCAACGGCAATCCCGAGGCCTTCCCCAAGCTCATCACAGAGATCGTTCGCTTCACGAAGTGTGCTAATGCAGGAACGATCCGCGCAATACATCGGATGGAATGGCTCGAGCGCCAGCGGTACGCTGGAACGACGCGCGTAGTAAAGAACTTCCCCGATGGCGTCGCGCACCATGCGTCGCGCTCCAGGCAGATCCTTGGAGCCCGCTGGAATCCCGCCTACCACGAGTATCAGGCAACGTGCGTGGAGCTCCGCCGCTTCGTCGATGGCCCGACGAGTATCTTCGATTGCGGCGCACCTACCTCGCGCGTCTCCCCAAGGAAACGGACCTCCTCGCGCAAGGCCGGTAACCACCAGCCCGCTGCTATGAAGCAGGCGGGCCGCCGCCGACAGTCCTAGCTCGGCGACTTCATGCCGCCACACCGTGATTCCACCAATACCATGGCGTATGCAACCATCGACAGCCTGCGCGAGCTTCCATTGCTCGCGTACAGTGACGGTATTAAGGGCGATGGCAGCGGGATGAGGGAGCGTCAACTGCATCGCGACGAGCGGGAAGGCCGCGCGGTGGGCGACCCACCATCCTTCTTGAACTGATCAGCGCGGTCCCCAGTCCCCTCGTGCCCTATAAAGCCGAGCTTCCTGGACAATTCGGCGGTGTGAAGCTTCATGGCATTAGCGACAGGCCCATTCCAGTTCGAGTCAAAAGCGCCGCGCGGCCCAATTGCGGTGATAACAGTCGCAGGGTATCCGCGATTGTCAAACACGGGTGCAGCAAGTGCGCTAATGCCGGGCGTGATATCGCCAGCGATACGTGACAGCCCTCGAGCTCTCACAGCCGCCAGCAATCGCTCGGCCTGTGCCATGGATCTAATGAAGCGCCCACCAGCGCGGCTCCTATGTAACCGTATCTCGCTTTGAAGCACCGGCTTGATCGTTGAGTGTGGCAGGAAAGCTGCAAAGAGTTGCCCCGCTGCGGACGACAGGAGCGGTAATGACTTTCCGACCCGGAATCCGACAGTCATAAGGCGATCGGCTTCTTCGACCCGCACTATTACGGGACTATTGGATCCCCAAACGGTTAACGCCATTGTGTGGTCCAGTTCATCGTGAAGCTTGATCATCGCCTCTACCGATAGCGCGACCGCATCGATGGATCCAAGCGCAGCAACGCCAACCTCTATCGCCTTGGGCCCAAGGCGATAATGCCCGGTCGCCGGATCGCGATCGACAAATCCCATCCGAATCAGGCTCACCAGATAGCGGTGCGCCTTGCTCGAGGGCATGTTAGCGGCTTCAGCGAGCACTTTGAGCATGTGACCGCGCCCGCCCAGCTCGACGAAAGCGAGCAAGAGTCGCGTGCCGGTATCTATTGATTCGACGCCAGCCTGGGCACTTGCTTTTACGGTCATGGGCCCTGTGTCAGCGCTTCCACGACGAAGCCGTCTTCGACATGTCAGCGTTTCCGTTTATCATTATCTTGCAGCCTCAGTGCGTTTCGCTATGCGTCGGCGTCGCGAAGGCGTACGATGATACCGCAAGCAACGCCTCGGGTTGCGCCAGCATGCCGCTATCCGTCATAGGCTTCCTTCTATCTCATCTTGCCGGTGTCCCGAAGCGGCTCCCTCGGCTTCACGCGTCGCCCTGTTCCGGAGGCAACGCCTGGTACCGGACATGGGCTATGGACCCGCTCCGATCACTTGCTCGCTTCAACGCGCCTTGACACCAATAATCAGGCGCGGCACAGTTTGCTGCGCAATTGTTCCGCAGCCCATCGAAGCGCATTGGGGCGCTGCGATCCACGAGGGAGAGGGTTCCATCAAGAAGATCGACATTTTCAGCCATGTTCTCCCGACGCAATATCTGGAGGCAATCAGGCGACATGCGGACGAAAAGTTCCAGCCGATGGTGCGCCGTTTCGCTGATATCCGCGCGCTCTGGGATATCGACACGCGCGTGTCAATGATGGCTCAATGGCCAGACCTGCAACAGGTGCTGACACTTTCCCTGCCCGCGCCAGAGCTGATCGCCGGCCCTGAACTCTCACCAGAGCTCGCACGCATTGCCAACGATGGCATGGCTGAAATCCGGGACCGAAGATCGGACAGATTTCCCGCTTTCGTGGCGTCGCTTCCCATGAACAACGTACCGGCAGCCCTGGAGGAAATGGACCGTGCGGTGACGAAGCTCGGAGCGCGTGGAATCCAACTCCTTACCAGCGTGGAAGGGCGTCCGCTCGATCATCCGAAATTCTTCCCGGTGCTCGAGCGTATCACCAAACAATACGGTTTGCCGATCTGGCTGCACCCGTTCCGCGAGGCGAGCGTCCCGGACTACGCCACCGAGACGCGGTCGGAGTACGAAGTCTGGGTAGTGCTGGGCTGGCCCCACGAATCCAGCGTCGCCATGGCGCGCATTGTGTTCTCCGAGATGTTCGAGCGTTTGCCCGACCTGGAGATCATCACACATCACTGCGGGGCCACGATTCCGTATTTGGTCGGACGGGTTGGACCGATGTGGGATGAGTTTGGGTTGCGAAGCGGGAACGCGGACTACGTCGCCATCCGGGCCCGCATGTCGAAAAGCCCTCTCGAATATTTTTGCCAATTCTATGCAGACACCGCGATCGGCGGGTCGACCGCCGCCTTGCGCTGCGGTCTGGATTTCTTCGGAGCCTCGCATGTGCTCTTTGGAACCGACTGTCCGTTCGGACCCGAGGGCGGCATGTGGTTCCTGCGCGAGAACATCCGGGCTCTTGATACGCTTGATCTCCCGGCCGGGGACAGACAAGACATATACTTTCGCAACGCGTTGAAGCTCATGCGCCTCGAGTGACATTGCCGAACGGATGGCCTCAGTGCGCGAATCGGGGGAAAGTTTCCGATCCGTCTCTTTCCTCGGGAACGCCGTGGCTGGAGTGCCCTGCGCCCGGCACGACGTTCGAAGGTGCACCGCAGGAGGGATAGAATTCCCCATCCGGCTGCCAAGTGCGTCGGTGATAATGCGAATTGATCTGTTAGTAAGATTTTAGCTCGTTTAGAGTACGCGGCTAGGCTGACCTTACGGCGCCGCAGACAGTTTCGAGTCCGCTCCGTTGTCACGGCGCAGACGCAGAGCGATTGCAGGAGGGGGAACATGGCGGAACAGGGTGCCGGGCGGTGGCTCACGTATGACACACCGCACACCGATCTAAGGGATTTCCTGGACCGTGCGGACAGGGCGGACGAACTCCTGCATCTGAGCGGCGTGCATTGGGACCTGGAGATGGGCGCGCTCGCGGAGGCAGCCAGCCGCAGACGCGCCGGCGGCCGGGCGCTGCTGATGGATGAAATCCCCGGCTATCCCAAGGGATTCCGCGTGCTGAGCGGCAGCACCAATTCCCTGAGACGCCTGGCCTTGCTGCTCGGATTTGCGGAACCGGTTTCGCCGATGGACGTGGTGCGCGCATACCGCAACCGGATGAAAGATCATCAGCCGATCCCGCCGCGTGTCGTCAAATCGGGACCCGTCCTGGAAAACGTGATGCGCAATGGCGACGTCGACCT
>Ga0209343_10005888_pt1 | contig 14779 bp, 10 predicted proteins | sample RifCSPlowO2_02_FD_184026 | JGI IMG/M metagenome (GOLD analysis project Ga0209343, IMG submission 184026) | Groundwater microbial communities from Rifle, Colorado - Rifle CSP2_plank lowO2_0.2 (SPAdes) (version 2) | ecosystem: Environmental > Aquatic > Deep subsurface > Groundwater | place... | reverse complement strand
AGCTCCGAGATCGAAAACATCGTTACGACTCAGGACGCACTCTTCCGGGCGGCGCTCGACGAAGCTAGCCTCGATTTTCACGCAACCAAAAGAGCTAACGCTTCGATGGACACTCTCAGGGGATTTCGAACCGGAGCGTGCGTCCCTCCCACCAGGGAACCTGGGTGCGCTCTTCGAGCAACCCGGCGCCGATGAGAATCGGGTTGTGCGCTCGCCGGGGCAGTTCCACTACGACCTCGTCCTCGGTGATGCGGACCTGGGCCGGGCTCTTGAGGAACCGGCGCCAGATCTGGTGGGGCTGCGCGCGCGCGAAGCCCCGGAGCTTCAGCGCCAGGAGCCGGTACAACCCGGTCGCCATGGTGGTCAGCAGGACATCGAAGCTGACGTTGAGCGCGACGGCCGAGCTCAGGGCATCCAGGTGGAAAAAGTTCACCGCATCGGCCAGGCCGTTCTCGATGAGCATGCGCCGGGCGTAGCGGAGGATGAGGGCCGCGGGGGTCCCCCGGAAATCGTTGGTCAGGAGCACGGTGGGCTGCTCGTGGCCGAGGTCCTTGATGAACAGTTGGCGCAGCGGCCCCCCGTACTCGCGGAGCTGGACCCGCTGGTCGATGACTTTGGGGGTCTGGTAGAGGCGCTGGGGCACGTCCAGGCGCACCGTGCGCCAGGCCCCCCGGGGCTGGAGGGCGATCTCCCGGAGCAGGGCCGGGGAGCGGCGGCGCAGGCTGATGAAGAGCACCCCCAAGGCGGTCAGCTCGGCGAGCTTCCGGTAGGTGGTCAGCCGGGAGTCGAAGACCAGGTGGGGCGGGGGCTTCCCGGTCTGCCGGGTCCAGAAGCGGACGAAGGCCAGCACCTGCTCGGCCTCCTCGCCCTTGCGCACGTCGGCGTCGCAGTAGCAGAGCACCCGGGTGTCGGCATCCTGGGCCAGGAAGGCCAGGACGCTCGGTTGCCGGCGGCTCCGCCGGGAGAGGTAGTGCTTCTCCACGAACGCGTCGGCGCCGAAGTAGGGGATCGCGTGGAAGTCCAGGTTGAAGGACTGCCCCGGGAGCACGCCTTGGCCCCGCAGGGTGCGGATCCACCCCTCGAGCAGGGCGGCCAGCCGCCGGGGCCCGAGCCGGCTGGAGTACTGGCTGAGGAAGGTGGTCTTCGGGGGGACATTCAGCCCCGTCCACAGGGCGAGGCCCTCGTCGAAGACCAGGTCCATGACATGGCTCTTCCGCTCGGTGCTGGTGAGCTTCAACGCGAGGGTGGCCCGCACGGCCTGCGCGGCCGGGATCATCCGGGTGCCGGGCAGGCCCGCGGTTGCCACGAGCCCCTCCAGGTCCAGCCGCACCAGCCAGGGGACGAAGACGAACAGCCCGCCCAGGGCGGTAGCGAACTGCCGGGGGGCCAAGTGGAACTGCCGCACGTCGGCCACGGCCGCCCGCTCGGGCCGGGGCCGCGCGGGCCGCTCCTCGTCCCGGCGCCGGGGCAGCCGGGCGAAGCCCTCCGCCCGCAGCACCTCGTGGATCGCCGTGAGGCTGAGCGGGTGCCCCTGCTGGTCCAGGGCATCCTGGATGTCGTAGATGGAGAGGTTCTGCTTGCGGAGCCCGATGATCAGGGGCCGGGCCGGATCCTTCTTCGCCTGGACCTGGGGTCCCCGCAGGAGGTCGCGGAAGAACTCGCCCAGCACCCCCTGCCGGAACTTGTGGCACAGCACCCGGAAGGAGCCGGCCGTGTAGCCGAAGCGCCGGGCGGCCTCCGCCGAGGGGAGCCCCTCGACGAAGTAGGCCCGCAGGGCCTCGTACTGGCGCTGGCGCGGATGCCCCGGTTCGAGGAAGAACCGCGCCTCGCTCGTTATCGCATATGGTGTAGACACATTGGATATGCATCATGGCATCAACACCCAGTGGTGTCAAGCACATTCTGCCCCCATGCCTTGCGCAGAGTGCTGCTGCCTCGTAATCCTCCCCCGTCCCGAGGTTAGGTGCCGGAGGAGTGGCAACGCCGTCGAGGAAGTCTATGCTGTGAATATCCATCAGAACACTACACCATATACGATAACGACATTACCGAGGAACGGCCTCGCCCCCCTCGCGCACAGGGGGTGTTCTGCCTCGCAACCGGCAGCGAGCGAACGGACAATTCGAGGCGAGGCTGTTAGCACCACTTCCTCGCGTGAAAATCGAGGCTAGCAACTCTCCGCCCCTACCGGTGGGCCATCAGGGACCAGCCTCCGCGACCAGTTCGAGTCCCCTTTGGGTCCCCAACAAGGGCAAACCTGGGCACTGGGAAGAGGGGCTTTCGCTGGTATGAAGGCTTAACGCGGCCAATCGCCGGCCGCCGGTGGTACCAGCGAGAGGGGAAAAACCACCAGCGGGAGTTGACGCTGAAGCGCTACGGATGGCCTCCGCCTAGGCGGGCCGGTGCATGGGCATGGTTAGAGATCAGGCAAAGGCGAACTTGCCGTTCGAATCGAGTTTAAGTTGTCGAGACTGCCCACCGGTGTGGTCGGTGATAATGACAGGAATGCTAGATTTAATCACATCACGGAGAACCTTGTTTATTTCCGCTTCAGCCAGGGGGTTGTTTGTCTTACCGGCGATCACGTTGAGGAAGTCGTCGACGGCGATCCTAATGCTTCTCACTCCACGTAGATCCATCTTGTTTTCCTCTCTAACACCCTGCAGCTCTCGTGGGCGAAATCGAAAGCGATTCTGTGTGCACATCAGGTTAGCCTGAGAGCTGCTCTCTTGCCAAGAACTCACGAACACTACTCGATAGCTAGCTCCCCACAGGGTCTACCGCTTGACCGTTAACAACGGATTGAGGAAAGGCATGGAAGCTATGACACCGATCCTGAAGGGTCTTGAGGTTCACCTCGCTCGCCAATCTGCGAGCCACTTCTTGTGTATATGAAATTCCCTTCGCGCTCAGTCTTATCTCTAGTTCTGTCCTCGGGTCAACGAGCGCCTCAGGAGCAACTACTTCGCTGGCCAAGAGCCACGCCTCAAGTCCCTGCACAATCACGCAGTACTTAACGGGAAATGGGTACTTCCGAGTGGTTATCATGCCCACGAGGCGACCTATCTCTGCTTGCGGATCCTTTTGATCCGCATCGCATATAACAAGTGCTTTATCAACGTTGGACCCCTCTTTGATGTAACGGAATTCTTCCAGGAATCCCGGAAATCTGCTGAACAACCTCTTCTTGCCACCACATGGTCGCGGAATAACGGTGGTTGCCACCGCACTGCATCTCTTTACCAACTCCTGGAGAGCTGCTTCATCAAAGGAGCCTTCCACGATCAGCCCGATCGTTCTCATTGGGTTCCTCCAAAGCCCCTGAGTAGAATAGGTCTCCAATATCGAGGTCCCCACTTTCCAGAATTTTCTTGAGATACTCCCTCGAGCCCGGCCTTCGGAACGAAGTCGCGCCTTCCTTCTTAACCACCGCTATAAGCTCGTCGAGACCGAATTGATTGAGGAGCCACGTTGAGTGCGTAGTCGCAACAATTTGAGCAATTCGAGGAGCTAGCTCCCTCTGTCTTTGAATAAGAATCTTGGCAAGTACCTCGATTAGCCTCGGATGCAAATAATTCTCTGGCTCCTCAACACAGTACAAGGGAGCCCCCAACTCACCGGGTGCGAAAATTAATGAAAGGAGAGCCAAAAAGGCGAGTTCCCCATCGGACATGCGCCAACTTGTGATGGGCCTCCGCAGCCCTTTCTCTATGGTGGAAACATACGTCGTTGCAAATTGCGTTGGTGGGGTGAGAATTTCCTGTAAGCCCGGGAAGACATCTACAGCCACTTGCTTTATCCGTTTGAATTCATCTGGATGCGCGGTTTGGATAGTCATCAACCAGCTTGAGAGATTGTCCCCATTCTCGTTCAAGAAGTGTTGGCGCACTACAGCATTAGGTTGTTTCATAAGTTGCGGAATGAGCCGATAGAAACGCCACATGGAGACGAGGAGCTTGAACGTAGTGGCCTCCCAGTTGGGGACGTTGAATTCGAGGGCGGAACTGCTTGGGTCAATGGGGGCCACGATCGCATTCTGACCATTGAGATGCAATAACTTGCCCTGACCGTTCTTCAGATCTATAAGGGTTGTCCTCTCATTGCCGATGACGACATCTAGCTTTTCAGTCTCCGCGACAATCAAGTCAGTCGGGCTCCCGAGAATTGAGAGTTCGTACTGGTACTGCTTCTTTATTGGGCTCAAATGCTCGGGCACTTCGTAGGTGAGGCCCAGGAATATGCGGGAGGCTCCGGGACCTTTCCACACCACTTCGTTAAAGCCATTCCGGTCCATGAAGGCTTTCTTTAGGCCACTGAAAGTCATGCTCGTTAGGAACCGGAGGCAGTCGACGAGGTTGCTTTTTCCTGACCTGTTGGGGCCGACCAGAAAACTGCGAGGGCCGAGGTCGAGGTCCGCCTCTTTGAGGCTTAGGAAATTACGGACGCGAAGTTTCTTAATCATCTCGTTCGCCACCCCTAGAAGTCATCTGGAAGTCACGTGAATGTTGGTGGAAGACCAAGAACTAGGTAGGAGACCAGGACTCAGGTAGACAACGCTCCAAGACCATCCGTGCAGCTGTGGCCCCTGCGCACCCTCCTGGTTGCTCCTTGGCAGGCTTATATCACGAGGAGACATAGAATGAAAGAGAAAGGAGGTGTCAGAGATGACTGCGTCTTGTGGGGTCTTCGATCTTTGTGACTCCATTGCTATCCGCCAGAGAACCCCCCAAATAGGTAACACGGGGAGCGAAAAATCCACAAGGACTGGGGTCAGGCCGTGCAAGCTCGAAATTCGGGGTACCAATCATTGGCCACGAACCATCGGCAGGGAAATGCAAGGGAGAAAATACGGTCAACGAGTGGCAGGGGGCGGATTCGGGCGGCGGGGCGCGACAGCCCACAATAGGGCTGGAGAGAGCACGGCCATGGCCAGCCCGATCCAGAGCGCCAGCGCGTAGCTTCCCGTCAGGTCGAAGACCCGCCCGGCAATCCATGGGCCGGTGGCGAGTCCCAAGCAGATCACCGTGTAGAGCGCTCCGTAGATCGTGGAGAAGCCGGGTCCGCCGAAGAGATCGCTGGCCACGGCGGGGAAGACCGGCGACAGCACGCTGTATCCGAGGCCCACCAGCATGGCGTAGACGAAGGCGAGGGCGGACGCCGGGAACCTGCCGGCCAGGACGAGAAGCGCAATACTCGCCATAACGCAACCGCAGGCCAGGCTGTAGGCCAGTTCGCGCCCGGCCCGATCCGAAAAGACACCCCAGCCCAGCTTGGCCGCAATACTGACCAGCCCCACCGCACCCCCCACCGTCGCCGCGACGAGCGCCGGCACGCCATGGTCCACCAGGTATGCCACCTGATGGATCATGAGCATCTGGGTGACGAAGTTCCCCGTGAAATAGACTGCCCCCAGGCCCCAGAATCGCCAGGACCTCACGGCCGCAGCGAGCGTCCAGGAGGCTCCGGCTCGGGACGCCCTGTGGGTCCCTCGCGGTCCGGAGGAAACCGCGCCGAGCTTGGGCGGGTCCTGGACGAGCCACAGCGCGGCCGGGACCCCCCAGGCCACGGTCAGGGCGGCCAGGATGCGAAGGGTCCACCGCCAGCCGACCCAGTCGATCAGGAGCTGGGACAGGGGGACCACGGCGAAAATTCCCACACCGATTCCCGCCGAGGCGATCCCCATCGCGGTGCCCACGCGATCCGGGAACCACCCCTGAACGAGAACCACGAGCGGGACCCATCCGTTCAGGCTGATCCCCAGCGCGGTGATCCCGCCGAACGCCAGATAGAGGTGCCACCATGCCGTGGTCTCTGCGGTCAGGGCCAAGCCGACTCCCATCACGCCCGCCCCCGCAAGAAGGAGACGCCTGGGGCCAGCGCGCCGCACCATCCAGCCGATCAGCGGGCCGAGGCCGCCATGGATCACATTGAGAACGGAGAAGGCGCCCGCGACAAGGGACCGGCTCCAGCCGAATTCGCGGACCAGGGCGACGAGGAAGACCGAGTAGGAGTACCAGACGCCGTAGATCACGGCGAGAGAGACAAGCGTCGTGGCCAGGATCCTCCGGCCGCGCCGGCGGTGGGCGTCCGTTCCCTGGTGCGTCTTCACTGGTTTCCCAGCTCGAATCCGAGCGATACTTGAACCGCCAAGGACACCCTGCGCCAGCGCTGGGTGTCCTTGGCGGTTACCGGACCCCTGGCGGCGGATGGGGGCGGCGCGGGGCCACGATCCACAAGAGGGTCGCCGATAGCACCGCCATCCCGAAGGCAACCCAGAGCGCCCCCGCATAGCTTCCCGTGCCGTCGAAGATCTTCCCCGCGATCCAGGCCCCTGCGGCGCCGCCCGAGGAATTGGCGATGTGCAGGGTGCCGAAGATAGTCGAGAAACGGGGACCACTGAACAGATCGCTCGCGGCGGCGGGAGTCAGGGGCGCGGTCGCCGCATACCCCAAACCGAGCAGGATCGCGTACAGGTACGGCAGTGCGGAGGCGGGGTACTGCCCTGCCAGGACGAGGACACCCACCCCCGCAACGAGGCACCCGAAGGCCAGCGTGTAGGCCAACTCGCGGTTCGTCCGGTCCGAGAGCGTCCCCCACCCCATCTTGCCCGGGATGCTGGCCAGTCCCACGACGCCCCCTACCGCCGCGGCGGCGAGCGGCGACACCCCGTGGTCCACCAGATACACCACCTGATGGACCAGCAGCATCTGGGTTGCCACATTCCCGGCGAAGAAGACCCCGGCCAGCCCCCAGAAGTGCCAATCCCTGACCGCGGCGGCGAGCGTCCAGTAGGCCCCGCCGTCTAGGATGGGCCGGCCCTCGCGAGCGCCCCAGCGCGAGCCGGCAACCTCGCGCGATGGCGGGTCACGCACGAGCCAGACGGTCGCGGGCAGCACCCACCCCACGACCAGCGCCGCCAGGACCCGAAAGGTCCAGCGCCACCCGACCCGGTCAATCAGGAACTGTGTGAAGGGAACCAGGGCGAAGATCCCCACGCCGATGCCTGCCGAGGCGACTCCCAGCGCCGTGCCGATCCGGTCGGGAAACCAGCCTCGCACGAGCACCACCGACGGGACCCACCCGGCCGTGCCAACCCCCACCGCCGCGACCCCGCCGAACGCCAGGTAGAGGTGCCACCATTCCTTCGTTTCCGCAGCCAGGACCAGACCCAGGCCTAAGACGCAGCCGCCGGTCAGGATGAGACGCCTCGGACCGACGCGCCCCGCCAGCCACCCCGAGATCGGCCCCGAGAATCCGTGGACCAGAACAAATACCGAGAACGCCCCGGCGACCAGCGAGCGACTCCACCCAAACTCGCGGAGGAACGCCACCAGGAAGACGGAATAGGCGTACCAGATCCCATAGACCAGTCCCAGCGTGACGAAGGTCGTGCCGACGACCGTCCACCCCCGCCGGGGGCTCTCTTGTGGATCCGGAGCCGTCTTCACGGGTCTCCCGTCGCAGGATGGTGGCGCATGCCGGCCGTTGTCAGGGGACTTTTCATAGACCTTCAGCAGTCAGCACTCAGCTCACAGCTCGTGGCTGATGGCTGATGGCTTCCACCGGCTCACCGGTGCGCCGGTGGGGGATTCGGACGACGCGGGGCCACGATCCATAGGAGGGCCGGTGAGAGCAGGCTCATCCCAAGCGCGACCCAGAAGGCCAGCGCGTAGCTTCCCGTCCGATCGAAGATCTCTCCCCCCGCCCACGCGCCCGAGGCCGCTCCCAGGGTCAACGCCGTGTACACCGTCGCGAAGATCGTCGAGAAGGCCGGCCCACCGTACAGATCGCTGGCCGCGGCCGGGCTGATGGGCGCGTTTCCCCCGTAGCCCAGCCCGATCAGCACGGCGTACAGGTACGGGAGGGCGGATGTGGGATGCCAGCCCGCCAAGGCGAGGGCACCGATGCTGGCCACGATGCAGGCGAAGGACAGGCTGTACGCCAACTCCCGGCCGGCGCGATCCGAAAAGGCGCCCGACCCCGCTTTGCCCGCGATGCTGGCGAGGCCTGCGACGCCACCGACAGTGGCGGCCGCCTGCGCGGCGACCCCGTGGTCCACCAAGTAGACGACCTGGTGGACCAGGAGCAACTGCGTGACGAAGTTGCCCGTGAAATACACCCCGGCCAGGCCCCAGAAGCGCCAGTCCCGGACGGCGGCCGCGAGGGTCCAGTACGCCCCCGGCTCCAGTCTCGCACGCCCGGCCCGGGAACCCGATGGCGAACCGGGCGCCCCGGGGGAGGGTGCCTCCCGGACGAATCCGGCGGTCGCCGGGATCACCCACCCGACGACCAGGACGGCCAGGACCCGGAAGGCCCAGCGCCATCCTACCCGGTCGATCAGGAACTGCGTGAAGGGAACCAGGGTGAAGATCCCCAGGCCGATCCCGGCTGAGGCGATTCCCACCACCGTGCCGAACCGACTGGGGAACCAGCCTCGCACCAAGAGCACCGCCGGAATCCATCCCGCCATCGTGAATCCCACCGCGGTGATCCCGCCGAAAGCCAGGTAGAGATGCCACCACTCCCTCGTCTCCGCAGCCAGGAGCAACCCCAGGCCCAGCACGCATCCGCCCGCCAGGATGACGCGCCGTGCCCCCAGGCGCCCCGCCAGCCAGCCGACGGGCGGGCTGCAGAAGCCGTGGACCAGGACAAACACCGAGAAGGCCCCGGCGACGACGGAGCGGCTCCAGCCGAATTCCCGGAGGAAGGCGACCAGGAAGACCGAGTAGGAATACCAGGTCCCGATGACCAGGCCGAGCGTGATGAAGGTCGTTCCGACGACGGTCCATCCGCGTCGCTGATCGTCGGTCAACTCTCGATGCGTTTTCACGCGTCTCCCAAATCGGCGGCCTAGGCCTGCCATCCAGGGCTTCCGTTACTTAGTGCTGCGGAACGCAAATACGGTGACACTCAGTTTCCCTCCCTCTCCCGGGTACCCTCTGGGTGTGGGAGAGGGGATCGCAAGGTTGCGCCGAGACAATACGTCACCGTAATTCTGGCCAGAAGGACTTAGTGCCGAAAACCACACCGAACCTGCCGCGCTGCGCACAGATCACGTCGAAGGGAGAAACCATCCTGCGACCGACACCGGAGCTAACCGCGCGACTATGAATCAAAGACGACGAGAAGTCGAGATCGGACGTCCGATTGTTCGTCGTCCAATGCCAAACACACCCTCCACGTATGTATCCGGGGCATCCCTCGCCAGCACCGCCCGCGCGACTCACCGGAAAATGCCTCGTCTTTTTTCGCGAGGCAAACTAGAATACCTAAAACCGTTCGGGAGTTCGGTGGTTCTCCCGAAATGGGAACAACCGAACCACCGAACGCCCGAACGCCCGAACGCTTTTCAAGGATGGCGAAGCGGCGTCCGAAACGGAGCGAACCGGTGATCCGCATTCTCAAGTGGATGGGCCTCGGCATCGGGGGGATTTTCGCCCTGGCGGTACTGGCCACGCTGGCCCTCCCCGCTCTCGTGAACCTGGAACGCTATCGCGCGATCCTGGCGAACCGCGCGGGCAAGGCCCTGGGACGCGAGGTGGCGCTGGGTACCCTCCGGGTCAGCCTCTGGGGAGGGATCGGGGCCGAAGCGAAGGGCATCCAGATCGCCCAGGCGGCCGGGTTCGGTTCCGAGCCGTTCCTGACGGCGGACGCCCTGCGGGTCCGCGTGCAACTCCTGCCGCTCCTCCGGGGACAGGTGAAGGTCAGTACGGCCGTCCTCGAGCGGCCGCGGATTCGCCTGATGCATACCCGGGACGGGCGCTGGAGCGTGGAGGACCTCCTGAAACCCCACCCCGCTCCCTCGCCGCCGAAGCCAGCGCCGGATGCGGCCCGCCCCGGCAAGGCCCCGCTGCTGGGCGGCCTCCTGCTCTCCGAGGTTGCAGTGAATGGCGGCGAGATCACCCTCCTGGACCAGATGCGTGCGCCGGGCATTGCCCTCACGCTCACGGATCTCGACCTCAGCCTCCGGCAGATGGCGGTCTCCGATCCACTGGAGATCCGGTCCCGGGCCAGAATCGGGTCGACTGGCGCAGGCCGCATCGAGACGACCGGTCGGATCGCGGTCGGCGATCCGGAAGCCCCCATCCTGGACGTGACAGTCGCGCTTCGCGACGTGGACATGGGTCCCTGGCAGGCCTTCCTCCTGGACGGGAGCGGGACCAGGTTCTCTGGTCCCCTTTCGGGCGAGCTCAGGGTGACCGGGCCCGTGACCCACGCCGCCTTCACGGGGAGCCTGAATCTGAAACCGGTCGCGATCCAGGCCGGCGAGGCCTTCCGGAAGGCGGCCGGGGAAGAGGCGAGCCTCAGCTTCGAGGGGCGGCGTGAGGACCAGGGAGTGAATTTCCCGAAGGTGATCCTCACGCTGAAAGAGACGAAGGTGGACGGGAGCCTCCAGGTCCCTGACCTGAAGACGCCCCGGGTCACGTTCACCGCGAGTTCGACCAAGGTGGACCTGGATCGGCTCCTGGCAAAGCCCACGCCGAAGAAGGCGTGGCTGAGGCCCGCGGTGGCGCATGCGGCCGTCCCCTTGCGTCCCGGCGGGGAGGCCAGGACAGCCGGTCCCGGCCTCACGGCCCAGGGCCGCGTGAGCATCGGGGACCTGCGGTACCAGGGACTCACGTGGACGGCGGTCCAGGCCGAGGTCCGCTACCAGGACGGCTTGGTGCAGTTGCCGGAGGTGCGGGCCAATTTCTTGAACGGCAAGGTGACGGCCAAGGGAGAGGTGGATCTCCGCCCCCGCACCCCGCGCATCAGCCTGATCTCGCGACTCGACAACCTGGCGACCGAGCCGCTGGTGCAGGCGTTCATCCGCGGCCCCTGGACCCTGCGGAGCGCCTTGAGCTTCGACAGCAGCGTGAACTTCGTCGGCTTCTCCCTGCCCGAGATCCTGGGGTCGGCGGCCGGCGGGGGATCCCTCTTGCTGAAGGAGGGCCGCCTCATCGGCTACAAGCCACTCGACCGACTGTCCGAGATGATCGCACCCATCCTGGCGAGTCAGGGCACCCGCGTGCGCCTGAACGAGTTCGAGCAGGTGAGCGGCCATTACACCCTGGACAAGGGGGTCCTCCGCACCCGGGACCTCACCCTCACCAAGGCGGAAGGAAGCGTGACGGCCGTCGGCTCTCTGGGCCTCCTGGATTCCAGCCTGAACTTCGACGTGGTGGCGAAGCTGGGGCGCACTACCGTGGAGGCCAAGGTGACCGGGACCACCAGCCAGCCGATCGTCGTTCCAAAGCTGGGTCGTCTCCAGCGAAAGCTCGAGACCGAACTGGACAAGGTCCTGCCCGGCGAGCAGGGCAAGGGCCTGAAGGACCTCTTCAAGGGGCTCTTCGGCCGATAGCGGGCCCTCCGGCCCCTGACAGGCAGACCGCGTGATTCTTGCGGCGATTCCCATGCACTCTCGGCTCGCGGTTCGCGGCTCGCGGCTCTTCGGCACCGCCGACACGCCATGATCCTTGCCCTCGTCACCCCATACTATTTCCCCTCGGTCCGCGGCAACTCCATCACGGTCCAGCGGATCGAATCCGGCCTGCGGGATCAGGGCCTGCCGGTCCAGGTGTTCTCCCTGGACCGGCAGGACCCCGACGCGATCCTGGCCGGCCTCCGCCGCCTGCGCCCCGACGTGATCCATGGCTTTCACGCCACGAGGACCGGCCCGCTGGTCGGAAAGGCCGGTCGGGACCTGGATGTCCCGGCCGTCATCACCCTGACCGGGACGGACGTGAACCTGGACCTCTTCGACCCCGCCAGCCGGCGGGTCGTCCTGGGGGTCCTGGAGGCCGCGCGCGCCATCGTGGTATTCCACGCGTCCATTCGCGACAAGCTAGTCCGCGAGGTGCCGGCCACCCGCCCGCGCGTCCACGTGATCGGGCAGACGGTCCGGTGCGACGAGAAGGTCTATGACCTGCGGGGGAAGCTGGGCCTGGGCCCCGGCGATCTGGTCTTCTTCCAGCCGGCCGGGATCCGCCGGGTGAAGAATATCCCGGTCGTGATCCCGCCGCTCACCGCGCTGCAGCGCCGGCACGCGAACCTCAAGTACGTCCTGGCCGGGCCGGTCATCGAGGCGGACGAGGGGGAGCGGGTGGAAGCGATGTTCCGAGATCAGCCCTGGGCCTTCTACCTCGGCGCCATGAGCCATGAGGAGATCTGCGCCATCCTGTCCTCGGTCGAGGTGGTGATCAACTCCTCCCTCTCCGAGGGGGGGATGTCCAACGCGGTCCTGGAGGCGATGAGCAAGGGGGTCTCGGTGCTGGCCTCGGACATCGAGGGGAACCGCTCCGTCATCGAGGACGGGCGGGACGGGTTCCTGTTCCGCTCGGAAGCGGAGTTTCTGGAGAAGGCGGAGCGCCTCCTGGAGGATCCCGCCCTCCGCTATACCATCGGGCGCCGGGCCAAGCAGAAGATCGCGGCCCACTTCAGCCTCGAGGGCGAGATCGGCGGGTACCTGTCGCTCTACCAATCCCTCACCGCCGAACGGAGGGCATAGTTCCCGTGGACCTGCGGGCGCTGGAGGTCTTCTGCAAGATCGTGGAGCTCCGGAGCTTCTCCCGGGCCGCCGAGGCCGTGTTCCTCACCCAGCCGACGGTGAGCGGGCACATCAAGGCCCTGGAGACCGAGCTGGGACTGCGCCTGTTCGACCGGACGGGCAAGACGGTGACGCCCACGCAGGCCGGCGAACTCCTCCACGGGTATGCCCGGCGCATCCTGGCCCTGCGTGAAGAGGCCCAGCAGGCTATCAACGAGCACAAGGGCGGCCTGAAGGGCCACCTGCCCCTCGGGGGCAGCAGCATCCCGGGCGCCTACATCCTCTCGCCGCTGGTGGCCGCTTTCAAACAGGGGCACCCGGACGTGACGATCTCCTTGCACATCAGCGGATCCCGGGACATCGTCCGTGGGGTGATCGAGGGGACGTGCGAAGTCGGGATGGTGGGGGCCCGGTTCGAGGAGGGGCGGGTGCACTACGAGCCCTTCGCGCAGGACGAGCTGGTCCTGGCCGTCCCGGCCACGCACCCCTGGGCCAGCCGCGGCACCGTGCGTCCCGCGGAACTGGCCGGCCAGTCCTTCATCATGCGCGAGCGCGGCTCGGGTACCCGGAAGGTCATGGAGCAGGCCCTGGCCGACCATGCCGTGGACCCCTCCAGCCTGCGCGTGGTGCTGGAGGTCACCGGCAACGAAGCGGTCCGCCAGGCGCTCAAGGCCGGCGCGGGGGTCGCCGTCATTTCGCGCCGCGCCATCGAGGACGACATCCGGTGCAAGACGCTGGTGGCCCTCCGCATCCACGGGGTTCGGCTGGTGCGGGAGTTCTTCCTCGTCACCCATAAGAGTCGCTCGCGCTCTCCTCTGGGCAAAGCCTTCCTGTCCTTCCTCCAGCAGTCGGCCTCACGCGACCCTTGATCTGCATTCGTCGGCGCAGTCTTCACCCTCGGCAGGGAGGTGTCGAAGGGACCGCGCCTCTCTGGGGTCGGGGGTCGGGCGAAAGGCAAATAGGACAACGCGGAATGGGGAATGCGGAATTGCGGGAGGCGAGAGGTGGCGAATGACCAAATCCCAATGGCCAATGACCAATTGCGGATGGTATTTCCGTGATGCTCCTTGACGGCGCGCTGTGCGCGCCCACCATCATTGGTCATTGGAAATTGGTCATTGGTCATTTGATCCGGAGAATGCACGGGTCCGGTCGTGAATAATTCGGGCTGATCCCCGGCCCCCGCGACGTGAGGAGCCATGATCGAGGTGCTGGTGAGCGGCTGGCTGATCGGCGTGGCCATCGCCCTGCCTGTGGGGCCCGTCATCACCGAGGTGATCCGGCGGGGCCTGCGCGCCGGATTTCTCTCCGCCTGGCAGGTGGGCCTGGGCGCCGCCGCCTCCCACGCGATCCTCGTTTCCCTCACGCTCCTCGGCGTGGTGGCCCTCCTGGATCGGCCGATCTGGCACAGCATCCTGAGCGGCGCGGGCATCCTGGTGCTCGGCTACCTGGGCGTGGATGCCCTGCGAGCCAGCACGGTCCTCCCGGCCGCCGAGGATGCCGCCCGGGCCGGGCACCCCTTCCTGGTGGGGTTCAGCATCGGGATCGCCAACCCCATCACCCTGCTATGGTTCCTGACAGTCGGTGGCGCGCTGATCGCCGCGCACGGCGGAGGCAGACCGGGGCGACTCGCCGTCGCCTTCGGGGTGAGCTTCGTGAGCGGGGTCCTCTGCTGGGATACGGTGGTGGCGACCCTGGCCGGTTACGGGCGGCGGTGGATGGGACGGGCAACGCTCCGGGCGATCAACGTGATTGCGAGCGTGGTCTTCTTCGGCTTTGCCGCCCGCCTCCTCTGGAAGCTCGCCCAGACGTTCCGGTGAGAATGAAGCGTCCTCAGGGGTCCGGGAAGCCGGCGATTCACGCCCGGTCTTTTTGAGCCACCCGCCAGGTCAGAACCGCGCTCTGGCGCCGCATGGGGGCTACCAGGTGCGATCCCACCCGCTGCAATTTGCTCTGCAGGAAGCCCACCAGGCGCCGTTCCTGCTCCGGCTCCGTGAGCCGCATCTGCTCCTTCCAGAAATCCACGGCCTCGGCCAGATCCGCGAACGGCTGATCGAAGTGGTAGCCGATGATCTGGACGTCGGCGTGGATCCCCAGGCTGTGGAGGAGCGTGACGGTCTTGAGATAATCGTCCCGCCCCGGGTACGGCCGTCCCAACAGGAGCGGGTACAGCTCTCCGAAGTAGAACTTCTCCGTGCCCGGCCCCACGTTCTGCACCAGGGCGATCGCCCGGCGCGCCAGCGGCTCGGCCGT
>Ga0209343_10005885_pt1 | contig 14780 bp, 13 predicted proteins | sample RifCSPlowO2_02_FD_184026 | JGI IMG/M metagenome (GOLD analysis project Ga0209343, IMG submission 184026) | Groundwater microbial communities from Rifle, Colorado - Rifle CSP2_plank lowO2_0.2 (SPAdes) (version 2) | ecosystem: Environmental > Aquatic > Deep subsurface > Groundwater | place... | reverse complement strand
GCGCGGAGAAGCCTACCGGAGGAACATACGGGTGATGAATCAGCGTGGTGGTGAGGTCGGCCATGGTCAGCTCCGATGCTTCAAGCAATTCACTAGACGCTCCACTTCTTGATCAACTGCTCCGGGCTTAAGGCGTCATAGCCCTCAAAGGGCTGGTGAATCCAGGGGTTGGTGGGCAAAAATTCGACCGAGTAATCCGGCGTAAACGTGGACAAGCCTTTGGTCCAGATCACGGCGCTACGCAGCTCGGTGATGGGTTTGTAGTTGTTCTTGAGTTGATGGATCACCGCCTTGAGCGTGTGGCCGGAATCCGCCAGGTCATCCACCAGCAGGACTCTGCCGGCAATCTCGCCCTTGGGGGTGGTGATAAAGCGCGCGATATCCAGTGTTCCCTGCACCGTGCCGGTATCAGCCCGATAAGAACTGGTGGACATGATGGCCAGCGGCTTGTCAAAAATACGCGACAGGATGTCACCCGGACGCATGCCGCCACGAGCCAGACACAGAATGGTGTCGAACGGCCAGTCTGATTGGTGAATTTTGATGGCCAGCTTTTCGATCAGGTTGTGGTACTCGTCGTAACTCACATACAGGTGCTTGCCGTCTTCCGTCAACATAAATTTACTCCTGAATTAATAGCGTACCACGCATATAGCACGGGGGCTAGAGGCCAATTTGGCATAAATTACTTGACATTGGGCAGGCTCAGTCGGCCAAATAGGGATGACGCATCAGAATGGTCTGCGCCCGGTCCGGCCCGGTGGACACCATGTGAATGGGCACGCCGGTGATCTGCTCAATGCGCTGCAGATACAGACGCGCATTGGTCGGCAACTTCTCAAACTGGGTAACACCCACGGTACTGTCGCTCCAGCCGGGAATGGTCTCGTAAACCGGTGTGCAGCGCTCGATGTCATCAGCACCCATTGGCAGGATATCGGTCAATTCACCGTCGAGTTGGTAACCCGTGCAGAGCTTGAGTTCCTGCAGGCCATCGAGCACATCGAGTTTGGTAATGCACAGCCCCGTCAAGCCGTTGACCTGGGCCGAACGCTTGAGCAACGCCGCATCGAACCAGCCGCAGCGCCGACTGCGGCCGGTGGTGACGCCTTTTTCAGCGCCAACGGTACTCATGTGGTAGCCCGGCGTGCCTTCAACTTCCCACGCCAGTTCGGTCGGAAACGGACCGCCACCGACACGGGTGCAGTAGGCCTTGGTGATACCCAGGATGTAATGCAACATGCCCGGGCCGACACCGGAGCCGGCTGCGGCATTGCCCGCCACGCAGTTGCTCGATGTCACGTAGGGATAGGTGCCGTGATCCACATCCAGCAAGGTGCCTTGAGCGCCTTCAAACAAGAGGTTGGCGCCTTTGAGATGTGCCTCATTGAGTTCACGCGACACGTCAGCCATCATCGGTTTGAGTTGCTCGGCATGCCGCATGGCTTCGTCAAACACCGGCTGAAACAACACTTTGCCGTCTGCCATGTACGGCGCCAACGTCGGACCAAAATCAAACGCGACAGAACCGAGATAGGTGGTGAGTACATGGTTGTGCAAGTCCAGCAACTCGTGCAGCTTGCGCGCAAAACGCTCCGGGAATTTGAGGTCTTGCACGCGCAGGGCGCGCCGTGCAATTTTGTCCTCGTAGGCTGGGCCAATGCCGCGCCCGGTGGTGCCGATCTTGGCCTGGCCACCTTGCTCGCGCGCGGCTTCACGGGCCACATCCAGCGCGGCGTGAAAGGGCAGAATCAAAGGACAGGCTTCACTGATACGCAAGCGTGAACGCAGTTCAACCCCCGCCTTTTCCAGCGCCTCGATTTCTTCAAACAGCTTGGCCGCCGACAGCACCACACCATTGCCGATGTAGCACTTCACGCCCGGACGCATGATGCCGCTGGGCACCAGATGCAGCGCGGTCTTGACGCCATGGATCACCAAGGTGTGACCGGCGTTGTGGCCGCCCTGAAAACGCACCACGCCTTGTGCACTTTCAGTCAGCCAGTCGACCAGTTTGCCCTTGCCCTCGTCGCCCCACTGAGTGCCCACGACCACGACATTACGTCCTTTGGTTGCTATCATTTTCCGCTTTCGTTTCAGTTGTTCTTAAATACTTGCCACAATCCATTGCCCGTTGCGCGAGATCAATTCGCGATCGCAATGGAACTCATCAACGTCACTCTCATGGCCTGGCAAAACGCAGACCACGGTTTCACCTTGCGCACGCAAGGACCCGATCGCCACGCGCAAGTCAGCCGCCTCACGCCACGGCGCACGGATCGCCGCACGCAAGGGCCGCGCTGGCAGCACGCCCACCAGGGCCTTCACATCAAGGCTGAATCCCGCCGCCGGGCGGTTGCGACCAAACACGGCACCGACTTCGTCATAGCGGCCACCGCGCACCAGGGCGTCACTGGCGCCGGCCGCGTAAATTGAAAACCGGGTGCCGGTGTAGTAGGCATAACCGCGCAGATCAGCCAGATCGAAGCTGACCTTGGCGCCGTCGAGTTGACTCGCCAGCCACTTCAAGTTTGATAGCGATTCAGTGATAGCCGGCATGGGCTGGAGTGCCTTTTCAGCCTCAAGCAATACTTTTTCATCGCCGTAAAGCTGCACCAGCGCCAGAAGCCCTTGACGTGAAGATGGTGGAAATTTTTTCGTCAATACGGACAATTCGCTGGCATCCTTGGCTGCCAGCGCCGCATAAATTTGTTCGGCCAAGGCGATCTCGACCGGCACGCCCTTGAGCAGCGCGTGGACGATGCGGGCATCGGCCAGATCCACGCTGGGCGAGGCAACCTTGACCACTTTGAGGCAATCCAGTGCCAGCATCAGTATTTCAAGATCAGCCTCCAGCCCGGCATGGCCATAGATTTCAGCCCCGAATTGCAGGGGCTCTCGACTGGCATGGGGCGCCCCTGGGCGCGTATGCAGCACCGGGCCGCAGTAGCACAAACGGGTCACGCCCGGTCGATTCAACAGGTGAGCATCAATGCGGGCCACCTGCGGTGTGCTGTCCGCCCGCAAACCCATCATGCGACCGGAGAGTTGGTCGACCAGCTTGAAAGTTTGCAGATCGAGCGCAGCCCCGGCGCCGGTGAGCAGCGATTCAAGATGCTCCAGCAAGGGCGGCATAACCAACTCGTAGCCATAGCAACGCGCTGTATCGAGCAGGTTGCGACGAAGTTCTTCGATGTGCCGCGCTTCAGACGGCAAGACATCGGCAATGTGATCCGGCAGGACCCAAGCAGACATGTGATTTTGGGGTGCTGTTAAAAACGTGATTTTACCGGGCTATCAGACCAGAATCTGTCACAGCAGCCAGCAAATCATCAGCGCACCTGCAGACAGGGTGCACAGCCCGAAAAAACGCAACTGGCCATCGGTCAACTGAAGGATCTGCAAAAACATTTGGCGCCAGCGCGCAGGAGACAAGAACGGAAAAAAGCCCTCGATCACCAGAACGAGGGCCAGGGCCAGCCAGAAGGTCTTAGCGTCCAAACCCGTTTCTTCTCATCTCACTTTTTGGTCGGCGCGGGCGTAGCGTTGCCGCGCAGGACTTTGAAAAATTCGGAGCTGGCAGGATCCACCACCATCACATCGCTCTTCTTGTTGAAGCTGGCCTTGTAGGCATCCAGACTGCGATAAAACTGCGCAAACTGGGGGTCACGCCCGAACGATTCTGCATAGACGCGCGCAGCTTCGCCATCACCCTCGCCTTTGATCTTCTGGGCATCGCGGTAAGCGTTGGCAATCGTGATTTCCCGTTGGCGATCCGCGTCCGCCCGAATTTTTTCACCCTCGGCAGCACCGGTTGAACGCAATTCATTCGCCACACGCTTGCGCTCGGCTTCCATGCGCCGGTAAACCGACTCGGTGATGGCATCCACATAGTCGACCCGCGTGATGCGCACATCAATCACGTCCACGCCCCAGGGTTTGGCACCACGCACCTGAGCCAGCACCTCGCGTTTCACATCCGCCATCAATGCTTCACGCTTGTCGGACAGGAGCTCATTCACTGTACGTTTGTTGATTTCTTCCTGAAATGCATTTCGAACCACACGATTGAGCTGACTGGCGCCAGCCGATTCATTGGTGCCAACATTTCGAATGTATTCAGTCGGCTCTGAAATGCGCCAACGCACATACCAATCGATCACCACCCGCTGCTTCTCGGCCGTCAGCACCGGTTCATTGTCGGTACTGTCCAGGGTCAACAATCGCTTGTCGATATATGACACATTCTGAAACGGCGGCGGCAGTTTGAAGTTCAAACCAGGCTCGGTGATGACTTCCTTGATCTGACCCAAGGCGTACAAAATACCAAATTGCCTTTGATCCACAACAAACAGCATCGAACTGGCAAGCGCAAGCGCCACCAGAAACGTTGAAAAAATAAGACCTAGTCTGTTCATGCGGGGCTCCTAGCGGGTATCGCGATCACGGCTACGGGCAGCGTCCCGGGCACGCGCGTCAATGGTGGGAACGGCTGCCGAATTCGTCGGGGCCGCCGGCGCGGTCAACGCAGCGGCGTCAGCGCCCGGCCCCGTCATCTGGACAATTTTGTCAAGTGGCAGGTACAACAAATTGGAGCCCTGCCGGGAGTCAATCATGACCTTGGTCACGCTGCTGTAAATCTGCTGCATGGTGTCCACATACATACGGTCGCGTGTCACCTGTGGTGCTTTCTGGTATTCCGTCAGTACGGACCTGAAGCGCTGCGCATCACCTTGCGCCTGCGCCACAATTTTTGCCTTGTAGGCATCGGCCTCTTCCTTCAGCCGTGATGCAGAACCGATGGCCCGTGGCACCACATCGTTGGCATAGGCCTGTGCTTCATTCTTGGCCCGTTCACGCTCTTGGCCGGCTTTGAGCACATCATCGAAAGCGGCCTGCACTTGCTCGGGAGGACGTACACCGCTTTGTTGCAAATTGACGCCAACCACTTCAATGCCAACCTTGTAGCGGTCGAGTATCTTTTGCATCAAGGCCCGTACGCGCGGAGCAATCTGGTCCCGTTCTTCAGCCAATGCACTGTCCATGCGCATCTTGCCAACCACTTCACGCACGGAGGTTTCCGCAGCCTGAACCACGGCCGCCGTCGGGTCCTTGCTTTCAAACAGGAAAGCGCGCGCATCATTCAGCCGGTACTGGACCGCAAACTTGATTTCGACAATGTTTTCATCTTGAGTCAGCATGGCGGACTCTCGCAGGCCGGTGGCCTTGATGATTGTGTCGCGCCCGACATCCACCGAGCGAATCTGGGTCACAAAAACAAGTTCATGGCGCTGAATTGGGTAAGGCAGACGCCAGTTAAAACCGGCACCCACGGTCGAGCGGTATTTGCCAAACTGGGTGATCACCGCTTGCTGACCTTCTTGCACAATGAAAAAGCCTGTTCCCAGCCAGATCAACAGCACAACGCCAACAATCAGGCCAATGCCAATCCCGGCGTTCTTCATGTCTGGCTGAAAACCGCCACCAGAGCCGCTACCCCCCATGCCGCCGCCGACACCGCCGCGAATTGGGTTTTTCACATTACCAAACAAACCACCCAACTTGCGATTGAAATCACGCCACAACTCGTCGAGGTCGGGCGGGCCCTGGTTGGGCCCCCGCTTTTGACCGCGTTGATTGCCATTCCTGGGGGGCGTATCGGGTGCTTTGGTATCTTGGCGTTCAGGCTCGGACTCGGGCTCGCCTGAGTCCGCTGGCTTATCCTCACCGCGACCCCACCTGGGATCATTCAGATTGAACATCCCCCGAATACGCTCTGGCCAATAGGCCCAGCGAAAGGTGTGTAAATGAAGTTTCATCTCATGTTCTCTCGTGTATCGTTAAGGCATTGTGACCAATCCGCAGGCCACCTCATGATATTCAGGGAATTACGCGGCACCTGTATCGGGCAAGGCGTCCCCGCTCACCCTGCGCGCCAACTGCTGGCGCAGCGCCGCAACACCCTCGCCATTTTTGGCACTCAAAAATACGCGTGGTGTTGGAACTCCGTTTAAATCAAAAACATCTTCCAGTTGCAATGGATGCTGCGCCGGGTCAATGGCGTCAAGCTTATTGAAAACTAATATCTGTGGGATATCGGCTGCACCAATTTCACCCAGTACGCGCTGCACCTCGGCAATCTGTTCCAAAAATTGAGGACTGGCAGCATCGACCACATGCAGTAGCAAGTCAGCATCAACCGCCTCTTGCAGCGTGGCCTGAAATGCATCAATCAGCCCATGCGGCAGGTCCCGAATAAACCCCACGGTGTCAGAGAGCGAAATCGAACGTCCAGCCTCACCCAGATACAGCTGGCGTGTGGTGGTGTCAAGGGTTGCAAACAGCTGATCTGCCGTGTACGTTCGAGCTTTGACCAAGGCATTGAACAGCGTGGATTTACCAGCGTTGGTATAGCCGACCAGGGAAATATTGAAGGCCTCACGGCGCTCGCGTTGACGCCGCTGCGTCTGCCGTTGCTTCTTGACCTTGAGCAGACGCTCTTTGATCTTTTTGATGTTGTCGCCAATCATCCGGCGATCCAGTTCGATTTGGCTTTCACCGGGGCCACCGCGCATGCCAATGCCGCCGCTCTGACGCTCCAAATGAGACCACCGGCGCACCAGGCGTGTGCTCAGGTACTGCAGTCGAGCCAGTTCGACCTGCAGCTTGCCTTCATGGCTGCGCGCTCTCTGACCGAAAATTTCAAGAATCAGAAGCGTGCGGTCATTGACCGGCAGTTCAAGATGACGTTCGAGATTGCGCTGCTGCGCCGGGCTTAAACTTTGATCGAAAAGCACCTCAACCGCGCCAGACTGAGTGGCCAGCAATTTGATTTCATCGGCTTTACCACTGCCCACAAACAAAGCGGCATCGGGTGCTTTGCGTTTGCAGGTGATCCGGGCTACAGGGTTTAATCCTGCCGTCTGCGCCAGCAAACCCAATTCTGCGAGTTCACCATCAAAATTGGGGTATCCGAAATCAACCCCCACCAAGAGGGTCGGGGCAGACTGACGATCAGGCGGCTGCAGGTTCGTCACCCTCACCGGTTGAAAAATTCACAGCACGCCCCGGCACAATGGTGGAGATAGCGTGTTTGTAAACCATTTGTGTGACCGTGTTGCGAAGCAAGACGACATACTGGTCAAAAGATTCAATCTGACCTTGCAGCTTGATTCCGTTGACGAGATAAATGGAGACCGGTACATGTTCTCGACGCAAGGCGTTGAGAAAAGGGTCTTGGAGTAGCTGACCTTTGTTGCTCACGATATTCTCCGTGTTCAAAAATTAAAGAAGCATTGACGATACCACAGCAAAGTGTGATCTCTGGACCGGAAAGCTTAAACCCACAATAAATCGGACCCGCCTGCGCGGTCACTTATCAGGTGAAAAAAGCACCTGCCTTGCCAAGACTGGCGCCAGTCCGGCCAGCATTCAAGCCGCAGCTTTATCGGCGTAGGGATTGGTCGATGATTTGAACTCAATGCGCATGGGTGTGCCAACCAAGTCAAATTCTTTACGAAAACGACCTTCCAGAAAGCGTTTATAGGCATCGGTTACATGCTCTAGCGAATTGCCATGAATAATAATCACGGGCGGATTCATGCCGCCTTGATGGGCATAGCGCAATTTCGGGCGAAACATGCCCGAACGTTTGGGGCTCTGAAACTGAACCGCCTCCAGCAACAGACGCGTCAATATCGGTGTCGACATCTTGCAATTGGCCGCCTTGTAAGCTTGTGCGATGGAAGCCCACAGTGGCCCCAAACCTTGCCTTTTTGTGGCGGATATCAAGTGCATGGTGGCAAACTTCAAGAACGGCAAACGGGTCTCGATCGAGCGTTTAACGAGCTCGCGCTGATACTCATCCACCGCATCCCATTTGTTCACAGCGATCACCACGGCCCGTCCATTTTCAAGAATGTAACCAGCAATGTGAGCATCCTGGTCCGTAACCCCCTGGGTGGCATCAATCAACAACAACACAACGTTGGATGACTCAATCGCCTGCAGGGTTTTGACGACCGAGAATTTCTCGATGGCCTCAAACACTTTGCCGCGGCGGCGCAGACCGGCGGTGTCAACCAGTTCAAATCTTTGGCCGTTGCGCTCAAACGGCACGGAAATCGCATCCCGCGTTGTCCCTGGCAAGTCAAATGCAACCAGGCGCTCTTCACCCAGCCAGGTGTTGATCAAGGTCGACTTGCCCACATTGGGGCGACCCGCCACCGCCAGTTTGATGATGCCAGGCTCGCGTTGCTCATCAGCATCGTCCTGATCTTCCAAATGAAGCGGCGCCAGGGCCAAATCTACCAGCGTGCGAATACCCTGGCCGTGCGCGGCCGAGATCGCATGGACCTCGCCAAGACCCAACTCAAAGAATTCAACCAGTTGGGCGCCTGCCAGCATGCCCTCGGCCTTGTTCGCTGCCAGCACACAGGGTTTGCCGAGGCGGCGAAGATACTTGGCGATCTCGTGGTCCTGCGCCGAAATGCCTTCCCGCGCATCCACCACAAAGATCACAACATCGGCTTCGGCAACGGCCTGCGTCGTCTGTTTTGCCATTTCCTTGAAAATGCCACCGGCAGCATCGGGCTCAAAACCACCCGTGTCGATGACGATGAATTCGTGCTTGCCCTGCTTTGCGTTGCCGTAATGACGGTCACGGGTCAGTCCGGCGAAATCAGCCACGATGGCGTCCCGCGACTTGGTCAGTCGATTGAAAAGCGTCGATTTACCCACATTAGGGCGACCGACCAAGGCTACAACAGGTTTCATGATCTGGAATCTTGCCGTTACTCTGGCACAAATCCGAAAACGCCACCACTGCGCGTGACGACCACCAGCGTGCCCACAGCCAGCACCGGTGCAGCAACCACCGCCGAGCCATCGGTTGCGACGCGCGTCAGGGCAGACCCGTCTTCACGCGAGAGCAAATGAACGAGGCCCGCATCATCGCCCACCGCGATTGAACGCCCCACAACCAACGGGGCCGTCAGACTGCGGTAGCGCAGACGCTCAGACACCCAGGCGCGCTCACCGTCGATACGTCGCCAAGCCATGATTTTCCCGTCACTCTCGACACCATAAACATACTTGTCATCACCATGAACACCCGTGTAGCCAAATGCAGGCTTGGTCCAAAGCAAGGTGCCACGGGCTGCATTGGCACACCCAACAGTCGCCTGGAAGGCGCGCGCGCACACCACATCGCCATCGCGGCTGACACGTCCAACCAGATCCACCAGCCGCTCGATATCGTTGGTGCCACGTGGTGAGGCAATGGGGGACTCCCACTGAATGGCACCGTTGGATGGGTTGATGCCGACGAGTCGTCCAGATAAGCCCGCCACCAGCGTATCGCCAACGGCCAGCAAGACGCCCGCCTGACGCAGCACCAAGGACTCTCCGGGACGCTGCTGTGTCCAGAGTTTGCGCCCCGAAAGACCGTCAAAAGCAGTGACCGACCGATCAGCGGCCAGCACAAAAACGCGCCCACCCGCCACCAGCGGGGCCGTAAAACCTTGGGCCGGTAGTTTTTGACGCCAAATCTCGCGTCCACCATCCAAGGCAATCAACTCATTGCCACGCGTTACCACGGCGGCAAATCTGCCATCGCTTCCCACGCCCGCTGCAATCTGGCTACCGACATTGGTACGCCATAGCTCTGCGCCCGTACGCGCGTCCAACATGGCCACAACGCCATCCGAACTGGCCACCGCCACCGTGCCATTGTTAACTTTGACATCCAGCGGGAAGTCGACGGCCCCCACTTTCGCGGTCCACGCTAAACGCACACCCAGCAGACCCGCGTTGGGCGCCAATTCGACTGGTTTGGGTTTGTCTGGCGTACTCGAACAACTGATGAGGGAACCCACTACGACCAGACAAACAGCGACCTTTGTGGCTGCAGTTGATAGATTAACAAGCTTCACTTTGTCCCTTCCGATGTCGGCGCGATCACCGCGGGTCCGGCGCCAGCATTTGTCAACGCAGCAACATGACTGCCCGCCAACGGGTCAACCCCGAGCGAGTTCAACTTAACTTCCACCAAGCGCCGGTACTCGGTACGCTGATCAAAATTTTTAAAAGCATTTTCGTATTCTGCAATTGCGTCTTTTTTCTTGCCTTGCAGCAACAGGATGTCACCTTTGCGATCTGCCACCAGCGCCTCAAAACTGGCTGGGAATGATCCACTCAATTGTTGCAAGGCCTCGTCAAAAGCTTTGGAGTCCATCAACAGGCCTGCCAATCGCAGCTTCGCAATGGCCTGGTAACCAGTGTCCGAACTCTTGTCCACGACCCAGCCCAACGCCGACTTGGCGGCTTGCACATTACCCACACTGTAATAATACTTGGCGACCAGAAGCCCGGCCTGATGGGCGTAAGTCGTTGACGCAAAACGGTCTTTCATGTCTGCAAAAGACCGGTCAATTTTTGCAGTGTCTGCCGAAGTCACGACACGCTCCACTTCGTCATACATGGCGGCTGCCTGCGTGGCCTGATTACGCTGCCAATACTGGTAGAAATTCCAGCTGGCAAACGCACCCAACACCAGAATCAGAGCCCAGGTAATCGCATTGCCGTAACTCTTCCAAAAATGTTTGAGTTGGTCAAGTTGTTCTTGTTCTTCGAGATCTAATTGATTTGCCATGAGATTTTTTTTGATTAAGTTTGCGATTGTAGGATGGACGACCAGCCCAGCACGTCTGTTAGCGATTGGCTGACTTGTGCGCCACTGCCATCACGCAGTGATTTAACGATGACCAGATTTTTTGCTATTTCATCAGCACCAAAAACAAGGGCAAACCGGGCGCCACTGCCATCGGCGCGTTTGAATTGGGATTTCATGCTGCCCATCCCGTCACCCGAGCTGGTATGCATCTGAACACTAACCCCCGCCGTCCGTAGCGTTTGCAGTGTCTGCAGTACCAAAGGCAGGGCCTCAACATCAGGCACGATGGCATAGGCATCGAGCGGTGGCACGACACTGTCCAAGCCTTGTTCCCGGACAAGTTCAAGTACCCGATCAACGCCTAGAGCCCAGCCGACAGCCGGCGCCGGCTTGCCGCCCAGTTGCTCGATCAGATAGTCATAGCGACCGCCGGCACATACCGTTCCCTGGGAACCCAGGCGATCGGTCGTGAATTCGAATACCGTGAGGTTGTAGTAATCCATACCGCGAACCAGGCGTGGATTAACGATGTAGGCAACGCCGTTGGCATCCAAAATGGTCTTCAACGTGTTGAAATGAGCGAGTGACGCTTCACCCAAGTAATCAAGTGGTCTGGGTGCCGACTCGACCACGGTTTGCATCGCCGGGTTTTTGGTGTCGAGAATCCGAAGCGGATTGCTGTAAAGGCGCCGCTTGGCATCTTCATCCAGGACATCAGCGTAGCGCTCAAAGTGGTTAATCAACGCTTGCCGATGTGCCAGGCGTTCCTGCGGTTGGCCCAGACTGTTGAGTTCAAGCCGAACGTCTGTCAACCCTAAATCCTTCCATAGCGCTACGGCCAGCAAAATCAGCTCTGCATCCACCTCTGCGCCAGAAAATCCAAGGGCCTCGGCGCCAATCTGATCAAACTGCCGATAGCGCCCACGCTGGGGCCGCTCATGACGAAACATCGGGCCGATGTAATACAGCCGCTTTCCGCCGTCGTACAACATGGAATGCTCCACGACTGCCCGCACCACACCGGCAGTTGCTTCTGGTCGTAACGTCAACAGGTCCCCATTGAGGCTGTCTTCGAAAGAATACATCTCTTTTTCGACAATATCAGTGACTTGACCCAGGCCGCGAATAAACAGCGGCGTGCGCTCCACAATGGGCGTGCGAATGTTCCGGTACGCATAACACGCCATCAAGGCTCGCACTTTGGCCTCCAGCCATTCAACAGCAGCAGAATCAGGCGGCAACACATCATTCATACCCTTGATGGCAGTCAATTTTTCCTGCCTGGCGGCAACAGATTGTTCACTCATGGGCTTAATCAGGACGATTCGGTTGCCGTTTGCACACCAAAACGTTTCTCAACATAGTTTTCAACAATTTTCTGAAATTCTTGCGCAATGGCGTCGCCGCGCAAGGTCAAACGCTTTTCACCATCAATGAAGACGGGCGCAGCAGGGGCCTCCCCCGTACCGGGCAGACTGATGCCAATATCGGCTTGCTTGCTTTCGCCAGGTCCATTGACGATACAACCCATTACCGCCACCTTGAGCTTTTCCACGCCCGGATATTTTTCACGCCAGACTGGCATCTGGGCCCGCAGATAACCTTCAATCTGCTGGGTGAGTTCCTGAAACGTGGTGCTGGTCGTGCGACCACAACCGGGACAGGCCGTGACACTGGGAACAAATGACCTAAGCTCCAGCGCCTGCAAAATTTCTGCCGCAATGACAACTTCCTGCGTCCTGGATTCGCCCGGCTGGGGCGTCAAGGAGACGCGAATGGTGTCGCCAATTCCCTCTTGCAACAAAATGGAGAGCGCCGTGGCGGATGCCACTGCGCCTTTGGTGCCCATGCCGGCTTCGGTCAAACCCAAATGAAGCGGGTAGTCACAGCGCTTGGCCAGTTCACGGTAAACGGAAATCAGATCCTGAACACCACTCACCTTGCACGACAGGATGATCTGGTTTTCATCCATGCCCATCTTGACGGCATGACGGGCCGACTCAATCGCAGAAGTAATTAATGCCTCATACATCACCGGCTTGGCACCCCAGGGCAAGGAACGACGACTGTTCTCATCCATCAAACTCGCCAACAACTCCTGATCCAGGCTGCCCCAGTTCACGCCGATACGAATCGGCTTATCCCATCGCATGGCCGCTTCAATCATCAGTCCAAACTGTTTGTCACGCTTGTCACCCTTGCCAACATTGCCGGGGTTGATCCGGTATTTGGACAAGGCCTGTGCGCACGCCGGATAGTCAATCAACAGCCGATGACCGTTGTAATGGAAATCGCCAATCAGGGGAACATCAATTCCCATGCGGTCAAGTTGCTCGCGAATGTGCGGAACGGCCTGGGCCGCTTCTGGCGTATTCACCGTCAGACGTACCATTTCAGAACCAGCAAGCGCCAACTCCTTGACCTGAATAGCCGTGCCGATGACATCGACTGTGTCGGTATTGGTCATGGACTGAACACGCACGGGGGCATCACCGCCGACGGTGACCACACGCGCGTTCCACACCACCCGAGCCTGACGGGATTGCCGCGGCTTGGCTGTCGCAGATTCGATGGGTAATAAAGATTCCATTACTTCACCTCAAACCGGGCCACATTATTTTTTGCAATGCCCGTCAAATCAAAAGGCTTGCCACGGACTTGGACCTCCGTGGCATCAGCCCGGCCAACCACCACCGACAGTGGCAAGGCCCCGGACACACCAACAACCTCAAGATCACTCAGCGTCTTGCGCACTTGAACGACCCTGTTGGCATCGAGCACCTCGATCCATGAGGAACCCCGAGCCTTGAAGATGAGCAGGCCTGTTGTTGCGCCAGAGCCGGGCACGATGACCGGCGGCGAACTGGCAGCACCCTGCAACGCAGCTGAAGCTTCAGCGGTGTTTGAATTTTCCGCCCCCACAGCCTCTGACCCTGAAAGCGCAAAATTCGTCGCCGAGCTTGGTGCAGTCACCTCAACCGGCACTGAATCTTCAGTGGCCGCAGAAGCCGGCACCGACAGTGGCAACACCGAGTCAGTCGAAGCGTTCTGCGGTGCGCTGGCGACCTCAGTTTGCGGTCTGAAAGGAAAAAAAACAAGCACCGCTATTCCCAGCAATAACGCTAGCACGGCAAGAACAAAAGGCCTGGAGAGTTGATGCCAAAACGACAAGCCCAAACCATCACCAGCCGGACGGAATGGTGTGTTGATTCCGGACTCATCGGTCTTGAGAAGCGGCGCCGCCGTACGTGGCAGTTGCTCCAGGATCGGCGCCGCATCAATCTTCAGCGTACGACAAATGCTGGCAGCCAAAGCGCGAACAAAAACGGTATCTGGCAACAAGTCAAATCGATCAGCTTCAAGGGCTTCCAGTTTGGCTACAGGAACCTTGAGGCCAACGGCCAAAGCGTCGATGTGCAAACCTTGTGCTTCGCGCGCCATTCGCAGCATCGCGCCGCCCGACATATGCACCATTGAATCAGGGGCAGGAATCACATCTTCAGAGACAGGCAAAAAACGCTCATTCATCAAAGGCACTCCGTTGATAGGAGGCCGCTTCATGAGACTGCGGAAAACGCTTCTGTAGCTGCGTGGCAAGCTGCAACATGGCGTCTCGATTGTTCATACGTCGCTCCACCTTGACCCCGAGCCACAGCGACTCCGCATTAGCCAACTCACTGTTGTTGAGACGTCGCACATAGAATCGAGCACGAACAAAATCATCGCGCTGAAACAGCAATTTGGCCAGGTTATAAGCCGTGACAGGGTTGCCTGCATCAAACTCATAGGACTTCAATAGGCTAAGCTCGGCGTCGGCGGCCTGCCCGGCCCCGATCTGACATAAGCCTTGCGCCATCAAGGTCTTGGCTCGCTCCCCATATTGCGGGTTTGAAAGCGCCTGCGAGAACATGAGCATCGATTCAGGGTACCTCGCCTGCTGGCACAACAACCAACCGAGGTTATGCACAACATTTGAATTCTGTGGATTGATGCTTAGCGCCTTCCTGAAACTCTCCTCTGAGAACCGGAAATCATTGAGCCGCATGTAAATCAGACCACGCAAGTTGTAGGCTTCACCGAAAGTCGGATCCGCGGCGATGGACTGCTT
>Ga0209343_10005882_pt1 | contig 14783 bp, 14 predicted proteins | sample RifCSPlowO2_02_FD_184026 | JGI IMG/M metagenome (GOLD analysis project Ga0209343, IMG submission 184026) | Groundwater microbial communities from Rifle, Colorado - Rifle CSP2_plank lowO2_0.2 (SPAdes) (version 2) | ecosystem: Environmental > Aquatic > Deep subsurface > Groundwater | place... | reverse complement strand
GTTCCGAACCCCTTCGGCGAGCCGCACGTTATTGAAAATGAGGCGCATGATGTCGCGCTGCTCCCGCCCGCGCTCGATCACCTTGACGCCGGGAACAAGCAGTCCCTCCGAATGAATGTCATAAGGATCGGAGAAATAGGCGCCGGGAAAAGCCGCGCCGGTATCCTCCACGTGGGCGCGTGCCAGGGTCCAGAAGACCAGCCGGTCGCCCTGAAATATCGGACGGAAATAACCCCAATCCGGAGGATGACAGGAATAGCCTTTGTAGGGATCATTGGCGAGGAAGACATCTCCCGGATAAATGTTCTCCCCGTACTCGTTCATGATGTAGCGGACCGAGTATTTCGCTCCCACGAACTGGGCCGGCAGGCCGACGGGAATCGCAACGGTGTTCCCTTCTCCATCCCAGATGCCGACCGAGATGTCCTTGAGCTGGGAGATCAGATAGCTCTGGGCAGTACGTTCGATCACACGCCGCATCTCCCGGCAGATTCGCTGCAGGGAATGCCAGACCGTGGACAGGGTCAACGGATCCACTTCCGTTTTCACATGCTCCCCGACAGTCGGTCCAATCGAATTGCGGCCCATCGCCTTATCTCCTCGTCAGCAGGTCGCGTCCCGACGCATCCACGGTGCAGGCGACGCTATAGGGTACGGCTATCGTAGTGTCTTTCTCTTCGATGATCGGCGGACGAACGGCTCAGCGCACCGTTGCCCGGATCGCCTCGGCAATGCGCGCCTCCGTGGGGCTGATGAATTCTTCGAGCGCAGGACTGAAGGGAACGGGTACATCGAGCGTCACGACCCTTCGGATCGGTGCCTTGAGCTTGTCGAATCCCGCCTCCGCAATGCGTGCCACCAATTCAGCGGCGACTCCACAACTCTGGTGGCACTCGTCCACGACCACCACGCGTCCGGTCTTTTCCACCGACGCCATGATGGTTTCGAAGTCCAGTGGAACGATGGTACGCGGGTCCGCCACCTCCACCTGGATACCGTTTTTCGCCAGACGTTCGGCCACGGCAAGCGAGCGCTGCACCATCAGGGACGTGGCCACCACGGTGACGTCGGCGCCCGAGCGCTTGATCTCCGCCTGACCGAAAGGGATCGCCTCGTCGGTCTCGGGAACGGGTCCCCTGCACTCGAAAAGCAGCACGTGATCGATGAATACGGTCGGGCTGTCGCTCGCCGCGGCGGTCTTGAGTAGTCCTTTGACATCCCGCGGCGAAGAGGGAAGAACGATCTTCAATCCCGGACAGTTCCAGAGCATGGCTTGAGGACTGTGCGAGTGCTGGGCCGCGCCCGCGCCGCGCAGACCATGCAGCAAATGGAACACGACCGGAGCCCGGGTCTGTCCACCCGACATGTAGAAAGCGTTCGCCGCCTCGTTCACGATCTGTGGCCACGCCTCGAACGCGAAACTCGCGGTGATGAGATCCACTATCGGCCGCAGACCCGCCATGGCTGCCCCGATGGCGACCCCGCAAAACGCAAGTTCTGAAATCGGTGGGGCAATGACTCGGTCCGGAAAGCGCCCGGCAATCTCCCTGAAATGGACCCGATGCGGACTCAGACCCAGAAATCCCGTGGCAACTTCCGTAATGAAGTGAACTCTCTCATCGGCGGCGAGGATCTCGCGCAATCCCTCAAGCTTCGCCTCGTAATAGGCCAGTTCTCTCATCGTCTGAAAGGGGACAGACCACGTTTTCCAGTCCGGAAAACGTGGTCTGTCCCCATTTTTTCGTCAGGCGAAAACATCCTTCAAGGCTTCTTGCGGTTCTGGGAAGGGGCTCGCCAATGCAAATTTCGCGGCCTGATCTATGAGTTCCACGACTTTTCCGTCGATTTCGGCAAGTTCCTCCCGGGTGGCCGCGCCTGCCTCCACGATCTTCCGGACAAAGGCCAATACCGGATCGCCCGAGCGATACCAGTTGCGGAATTTTTCAGGAACCGTGCTTGCATCCCAGGCCAGATCGACATTCGTCACCACGGGAACCACGGGCCAGTTGCTCTCGCTTCCGGGCCAGCGCACGGTATGCGCCTCGATGAATTGCGGCCCCTCTCCCTGCCGGATCATTCTCACCGCTTCGGAAACTACGCGATACACGGCGAGCGCGTCGGTTCCATCCACCTGCTGAGCGGGGATCTTGTAAACCTTGGGCAGATCGGTAAGCGGATAGGCTGCCATGCTGAAGGATTGCGCTGCGCCCAGAGCCCTCCCGGCGCCGTATTTTCCATTGTTCTCGCAAAGATAAAGAACCGGAAGTTTCCACAGAGAGGCGATATTGAGGGACTCCGGTGCCGCCCCCTCTTCCAGGGCGCCATCGCCAAACAGGCAGACGGCGATCTGGCCCGTCTTGCGTGCCTTGGCCGCGTAGCCGGCACCCGTGGCCAATGGAATGATCCCGGCCACAATCCCCGATGTGTGGTGGAAACCCAAGTGGGAGGCCGCGATGTGGAACGTGCCGCCCTTGCCCTTGTTGTATCCATCCCTGCGACCCAGGATTTCGGCATACATGCGCCCGGGGTCCGCCCCTCGGGCCAACAGATGACCATGATTCCGATGCGTGGTAAAAATATGGTCATCCGGCTCCAGGCACGAGAGCGCAGGAACCCCGGTCGCTTCCTGCCCGATATAGACATGATAGTGCCCCGCGAAATGCCCCTGGTTCTGGAGTCCGATAAGGGTTTCCTCGAAATGTCGTATGAGGAGCATCCTGCGGCAGGACTCGATCATCCACTCGCGTGACTGGCCTGATTGATCAGTGTGGTCCATGATCTCAGCACCGTAGCATGTCGGGCGGTGAGGAGCAACGCAGCTAGGTCACCGGCAACCGGCACGCGGATTCGCTTGACAACCATTGGATCCGAAAAGATAATTTCGCCCCTCGCGGGGCGAATTAGCTCAGCTGGTTAGAGCAGCGGAATCATAATCCGTGTGTCCGGGGTTCGAGTCCCTGATTCGCCACCAGAATTCCACTGAGTTGCGCAGCCAAAAGATCGTAATTTGGTGACTCCGCCTCTGGGGCCGTGTGCAGCACCAAGGTGCAGCACACGGGTGCCACCTCACGCCTGGACGAACGTGGTCACCCGCCTTCTCGCACGCTCGCGCAGCGAGCATTCGCGCAACGTATCGGCCAGAGACTCCAGATTCGGGATGCCAAGGATCGTCACCGTCGGAAAGCTGGTGTCCGACGAGCGAAGGTGGAGGAGGCATTGACCGACAAGCCGCATCCCGAGCGGCTTGTGCAGATCGAAGTGATCAATGCGAAATAGCTCGACAGTGGGAACGTGATTGAGCTTTCCACGTTTTCGCCACGGTTCCAAAAGGCAAGGGCCTAGCCGCACCTAAGCCCTTGATTTATTGGTAGGCCGTGCAGGAGTCGAACCTGCGACCAACGGATTAAAAGTCCGCTGCTCTACCAGCTGAGCTAACGACCCAAAAGAGGTCGGATTCTACTGTGCGTGGCGCATCAGCGTCAATGAAACAGCGCTTTCTTGCACCGCACCAGCGCTGGAACAAGCTGCGTTTTCGCGCGCAGCACACAGGCCCCGCGCCCCGCATTCGTGTGGGACGTCAACGCTCGCGCAGCATGCGCCAGTACTCGATCTTCATGGTGACTGTGGCGCCTGCGATGATCGAAAACAACGCAAGGAACGAACCGAGCGCAAGCGTGGAGACGCCGCTCACTCCCTGGCCGATCGTGCAGCCCAATCCCAGCACGCCGCCGAAGCCCATGAGCACCCCGCCGATCAGATGATTGATCAGGTCCTCGGAGTCCCGGAAGCTCTCCAGCCGGAACGACCTGGTCGCAAGGGCGTAGGCGAGCGAGCCGGCCACCATGCCGAATACCGTGGCGATGCCGAAGGTCATGACGCGGCTCTTGTCGCTCCACAGCATGAGCAGCTCAAGGGTATAGGCAAGCGGCGAGACGAACGTCATCGATTCCATCCTGCCGCTGTTGGTGGCGAAGAATTTTTCTTCGAGGGTATTCGGATCCTCGGCGAGATGCCCGAGGTGCCCGGACAGATACCAGCCGGCGACGACCACAAGGCCCACCACGATGCCGCCGAGCAGGTTGTCAAGAGTCCTGAACTCGCGGCTGATGAGCGCAAACGCGATCAGGCCCGAACCGAGGACCGCTGCAACAGCGACGAGCATGGACTTTCGCTCTCCACCGAATCCCAGGGCGAGCAGCGACGGCACATCCTGGGTCGTCGGCAAAGACACGCTGACCGGGTCGATCACGGCAACGCGGAACACGCCGAACAATCCCTTGAGCGTCATGTAGGCGCTGACGGCAAGCATGATGAACACGACGACCGACTTGAGGTTGCCGCCGCCTATGCGCACCAGCGTCTTGCTGCCGCAGCCGGAGCCCAGAGTCATGCCGACCCCGAACAGGAAGCCGCCTCCGATATAGGAAAGCCAGGTGAAATTCGGCGTCGTATAGATGCTTTTCGCGACGTCGATTTGCCCTATGAGCTGAAGGCCCGCCGTGCCCAGGATGGCGACCGCGATCGCCAGCAGCCACATGCGCATGCGACTCCAGTCGCCCATGTTGAGGACGTCCGAGACCGCGCCCAGGGTGCAGAAATTGGTCCTGCTGGCGACTGCGCCGAATACGAATGCGAGCGCAAAAGCACCCCAGACGACCATGGAGGCAAGTGTCGCGGGATCGGCTTCGCTCATGCACAGCCTGCGCGCCGCAACTCAGCGCTTCTGCAGTCGGTGCTTGGCTTCTTCCGCGGCCGGGCTGGTGGGATATTTCTGCATCAGGACGCGCAGCGTCTCGCGGGCCGACTTCTGGTCGCCGAGTTCGGCCTGCGCACTGGCAATGTTCAGCATCGCATCGGGCGCCTTGGGATTGTCGGGCCACGATGCCACGACCTTCTGCTGGGTCGCGATCGCCACCTTGTAGTCGCGGGTCGCATAGTAGGCGTTGCCGATCCAGTACTGTGCGGCGGGCACGAGTTGGCTATTAGGATAGTTCACGATAAAGGTCTGAAACGCGGCGATGCAGGCCTGGTAATTCCCGACCTTGAACTGATTAAGCGCCGCCTCGTACGCTTCCTTTTCCTTCTGCACCTCGCGTTCAGGGGCGGTGACCCTTTCCTGGAACGACCGCTCGAGGCGGCGCAACCGCGTGTCGAGATCGACGTAGAGGTCCTTCTGCCTGCGCTCCATGGTCTGGGCCTGATTGAGGAGCACCTCGATCTGGCCGCGCAGCTTGGTCATGTCCTGCCTGAGCCCGTCGATCAGCTGCGCAAGATCCACCGCGCGGTCCTTCAACGCGGAGTCCAGTCGCCCGACACGTTCATCCATGCGCGCGATGCGTTCATCGAGCGCTTTCTGGCCAGCGACTGCCTCGGCCTTCAGGTCGGAGATCTGCCTGCGTGCTTCGTCGTCGTCGAACAGGCCCGCCTGCGCGCCGCCGGCTGCGAGCGCCAGAAACATGACAGCGAGCAGGCGTTGCTTCGCCATCGATCAGAACTCGCCGCTGTGGAGCAGGTCGCCGCGGCGGTTCTCGGCCCAGCACGCTTCGGTCTGTGCGGTGCAGCGCGGCTTTTCCTCGCCCAGACTCACCGAGTCGATCTGGGCCTCGCGCGCACCCATCAGAGCCAGCATGCGTTTGACGGCCTCGGCACGCCGCTGCCCCAGCGCGAGGTTGTACTCACGGCTGCCGCGATCGTCGGCATTGCCCTGGACGAGCATCTTCGCGCCGGCGTTGTCCGCTAGGTACTTGGCGTGCGCCTGCAGCAGCGGGCGGAAGTCGTCGCGAATCCTGTCGCTATCGTAGTCAAAGTAGACCGAGCGCTTGGACAGGATGTTTTTCGGATCCTTGAGGGGATTGGCCTGTACCTGCGGGGGCCGCACCGGCTGCGTGCTCACGGGAGGCCGCGTCGGTGCGGGCTGGACCGCCGCGGGCGAGCGGTCCTCGACAGCAGCCTTGCCCTCATCCTTGGCCGGGTCGCTGCCGCACCCATACAGCACCACGAGCGCAAACGCCGCGAACAATACCTTTCTCATGCCTTTCTCCTTTTGAACTATGACAACAACTGTACGGGGGGGGCGACACATCCCCTCGTGCTTCCCGAATTCATGGGCTGTAACCGGATACGGGTTGTCGCGGGTCGTGACAGCCTCCCTGACTACTTTCCAAGAAACGGGCCCCATGCCGGCTCGCGCACGTCTGCCGCCTGGACCGACAGACGCTGCTTCACGCGTCCGTCGGCCGATACGGCCGCCAACACCCCGCGACCGCCGACCTCGGTGGCATAAAGAATCATCGTGCCATTGGGCGCAAAGCTCGGCGATTCGTCGCGCTGCGTATCGGTAAGAACCTGCATCTGCCGGCTCCCCAGATCCATCACCGCGAGCTGGAAGCGACCGTCGCGCCGCGATACGAAAGCCATGGTCTTTCCGTCCACACTCAGGCGGGGTGAGACATTGTACCCGCCGTCGAAGGTGATTCGGACCGGCTCGCCGCCACCCGCCGGCATGCGGTAGATCTGCGGGCTGCCGCCTCGATCGGAGGTGAAATAGATGAACTGCCCGTCCGCGGAGAAGACCGGTTCCGTATCGATGGACCCCGATTCGGTAATCCGGCGCACGTTGCTGCCGTCGGCATGAATGAGATAGATCTGCGAGCCGCCCTCCTTGGAGAGCACCGCGGCAAGCTGCTTGCCGTCGGGGGACCATGCCGGGGCGCTGTTCGATCCCCTGAAATTCGCCACCACATGGCGCTGGCCGGTGGTGAGCGAGTGCACATAGACCACCGGCTTCTTGCTCTCGAACGAAACGTACGCGAGGCGCGTGCCATCGGGCGACCAGGACGGTGAAATGATCGGCTCGCGCGAGGCCAGCGCCACTTGCGCGCCCTGCCCGTCGGCATCGGCGATCCGCAGCTCGAAATGACCGCTTTGCTTCACCACGTAGGCGATGCGCGTCGAGAACACGCCGCGCTCTCCGGTCAACTTTTCGTAAATCACATCCGCGATGCGGTGCGCGGTGGCGCGCACCTGCGCCGCAGTCAGGGTGAACGCCAGGCCGGCAAGTTGCGCCTGCTTGGGCACATCGAGCAGGCGAAAGCGCACCTCGAAGCGGCCGTCAGGCAGGCGCTGCACGCCGCCGATGACGATCGCGTCCGTATTGCGGGTTTTCCAGTCGCCGAAATTTACCTGCGAAGGCTCGGTCGGCAGGGGATTGACCCCGCCCGCGTATTGCGCGCGGAAACGGCCGCTCCTGAGCAGGTCCGCCTCGATGATGGAGGTGATGCTCGTGGGAAGCACGGCCTCGCCCGCAAACTGCAGTACGGCGATCGGAATCTGGTTTCCGCCACCACCGGTAATTTCGATGGTGAGCTGGCCTCGTGCCGCACCGGCGATGAGCAACAGGCAGGCGGCGAGCAGATATTGGATAGTGCGTCTCATGCGAGGCGGAAGTATACAACCTCCGGCGCAGTCATTCATTCGACCGGGCGGAATTTCAACTGCAGATCGCGCTCGAACTGCTCGGGACGATCGGGCTTGGGAAGCGGGGAGGATTTCAGGATTGCGCGCTCCACGGCCTCGTCGTAGGCGCGGTTGCCGCTGGACTTGCGCAGCCGCGCGGACAGCACCTCGCCGGTCGGCAGTTGCGTTACGTCGAAAATCGCCTCCGGATTTCCCTTGATGTCGGCCGGCAGCACGACGTTGCCCTTGATCTTGGTCTTGATCTTGTTCGCATAGCTCGCGTCGACTACGGGCCCTGCAGGCGGCGGCTGCAAAGGCCGGGTGGGGCGCGATACCTGTTCCATCTCGCGCGTCACGCGGTCACGCATGACGCGGTCGAAATCGATCTTGACGTTCGGCTCCACCTTCTTTGGCTCCACCTTCTTGGGCTCCACCTTTTTTTTCGGTGGCGGTTTCTTTTCCTTTTCGAGCGCGATGTCGGGCTTGACCGGCTTCACCTCGACCTTGGGCTCGTGCTTGGGTTCGACCTTCGGCTCCGGCTTCGGTTCCGCCTGTAGTTCGGGTTTGGGCGTCTCGACCGGCGCAGGCTGCTCCACCACGGCTGGACGATCCCACAGCTCCACGACCACCGCGTCGGGCAGCTTCGACTGCCAGCGAATGCCGAAGAACAGGAACGTGAACAAGGCGAGATGAACCGCCACCGACAGCACCGCCGCCGGTGTGTTGACGGGATCACGATTGAGAGCGGCAGCGGACATCAGCCTGACGCGGCCTTCACGAGCAGGCCGACCCGCCGGATGCTCGCCTTTTGAAGTTCGTCCATGACCTTCAGTACAGCCTCGTAGCGCACGTCCTTGTCGGCGGCGATGACAACCGGTTGATCGGGATTCCTGGACTGCCGTTCGCGCAGCGCGCCAACAAGCTCCGCCATCGTCACCCGCCGATCCTGCGTCTGGCCCCCGCCCCCGCCACTCGCGCCGCCCACCCGCTCGCGCAGCATCAGTGACGTATCGGCCCGGATGATGACCTCGAGCGGCGCTGCAGGCACCTGCGCCGACTTGCCCAAGCTGGGCAGGTCGACGACGCCCGTGGTCACCAGCGGCGCGGTCACCATGAAAATGACCAGAAGCACCAGCATCACGTCGACATAGGGAACGACGTTGATCTGATTCATCAGGCGGCGGGGACGCATCAGCTGCCTGCTCTGCTCAACGATCCGCTCACCGAAATGCTCATCGATTGTGCGCCTGGCGCTGGAGGATGTTCGAGAACTCCTCCATGAAGCTCTCGAAGCGCACCGCCAGGCGATCCACGTCGTGAGAGAACCGGTTGTACGCCACCACCGCGGGAATCGCCGCGAACAGGCCGATCGCGGTGGCGACCAGCGCTTCGGCGATCCCCGGGGCCACTGCGGCGAGCGTCGCCTGCTGCACGTTCGCCAGCCCCCGGAACGAATGCATGATCCCCCAGACCGTGCCCAGCAACCCCACGTACGGGCTCACCGAACCGACCGAGGCGAGGAATGCAAGATGCGCTTCGAGCCTGTCCATCTCGCGCTGATAGGTGGCGCGCATGGCGCGCCGCGCACCGTCGACCAGGACGCTCGGGTCGGCGGCGCGCTGGGTATGCAGCTTCGTGAATTCGCGGAATCCGGCCTCGAAAATCCGCTCCAGGCTGCCGGTCGAATGGCGGTGGTTGACCGCGCTCTGGTACAGGGCGTTCAGGTCACTGCCGCTCCAGAAATCGCGCTCGAACTGCTCGGTCTTGCTGCGCGCCTGGCGGATGGTGAAGAACTTGTGGAAGATGAAATACCACGACATGAACGACACCACGAGCAGCAGCGCCATGACGAGCTGAACGATGACGCTCGCGTTCCATATCATTGCCGCAATCGACAGGTCTTGGGTGACGTTCATGCGCTTTCTTCCAGTTTCCTGCGGATTGCCTCGGGTACGCCGATCGCCTTCTGGGTGCGCGCATCCACGCACACGAGCGTCAGCTCCGCCGACACCAGCGTCTCCTCTCCCCGCTTCACCGACTGTCCAAAAACCAACCGAGCCAGTCCCACGCGGGCAACGCGCGCGCTCACCGAAAGCATGTCGTTCAGCCGCGCCGGCTTATGGTAGGCGATTTGCGCCGAATGCACCATGAACTGCACGTGCTCGCGCCGGGCGAGCTGCCCCAGATCGAGTCCGAGCGATAGCAGCAGCTCGGTGCGCGCACACTCCATGAAATCGAGGTAGTTGCCATGGTGGACCACGCCTCCTGCGTCCGTGTGCTGATAGTAGACGCGCTGCGGCCAGAAGAACGACCTGGAGGCGGTCACCGGACTCTCCGCGACAGGTCCGACCCAAAGGAGCACGAGGGGTCGGTTCCCCTCGTATCGTTACTCATTCTCATGCATCCTCGAACAGCGCGCCGTTGTCCGATCGCCGCGGCGCAGCAAGGCCGAAGTGCCGGTAGGCCAGAAGCGTCGCCACCCGGCCGCGCGGTGTGCGCTGCACGAAACCCTGCTGGATGAGGAACGGCTCGAGCACGTCCTCGATGGTGTCGGTCTCCTCTCCGATCGCGTGCGCGAGGTTCTCCAGTCCAACGGGCCCGCCGCCGAACTTCTCGATCACGGCGAGCAGAAGCTTCCGGTCCATGACGTCGAAACCGATCGCGTCCACATCGAGCATGACGAGTGCGGCGTCCGCGACTTCCCGCGAGATATCCCCCTGCGCCTTCACCTGCGCGTAGTCGCGCACCCGGCGCAGCAGGCGGTTGGCGATACGGGGCGTGCCGCGCGCGCGACGCGCGATTTCCAGGGCACCCTCGCCCGAGATCTCCACGTTGAGCAGACCCGCAGAGCGGCCAACGATGCGCTCGAGTTCTTCGGGCGTGTAGAACTCCAGGCGCGCGACGATGCCAAAGCGGTCGCGAAGCGGATTGGTGAGCATGCCCGCCCGCGTGGTGGCGCCCACCAGCGTAAACGGCGGCAGGTCGAGTCTCACCGAGCGCGCGGCCGGCCCCTCGCCGATCATGATGTCGATCTGGTAGTCCTCCAGCGCCGGATAGAGGATTTCCTCGACCACCGGCGACAGGCGGTGAATTTCATCGATGAACAGCACGTCGTTCGGCTCGAGGTTGGTGAGGATCGCGGCCAGATCGCCCGCGCGCTCGAGCACCGGACCCGAGGTATGGCGCAGGTTCACGCCCATTTCCCGGGCAATGATATGCGCAAGGGTGGTCTTGCCCAGCCCGGGCGGCCCGAACAGGAGCACGTGGTCGAGCGCCTCCTTCCTCGCACGGGCGGCCTCGACGAAAATCGAGAGCTGCCCGCGGATCTTCTCCTGCCCGACGTATTCGGTGAGCGAGCGCGGACGCAGCGCGCGCTCGAACGCCTCCTCCTGCGAACTCGCGGGCGCGGGCGTGATGAAACGGTCGGTCTCGATGGCCATAAACGAAGCATGATACTTCAAAGCATTCGACTACCTCCTCGCCGCGACGCGGGCGTGCGCGCACCAGGATGGTCGATGCAGATAGAGAGTTCGAAACCGCTCATCGAACGTCTCTTCCGATCAGTCGTTCGAGTTCTTGCGCTTGCGCCTTGAGCTTTTTCGGATTCGCCTTCGCGAGCTGTTCAAGATTCCGGAGTTTCCATCGGATGCTCGGCAAGTGTTCCAGATGTTCGATGCCAAGCAGGACCCAGCTCGGCTCGTTGCGCGCGAGCGACAGCAAGAACTCTCGTTCATTGTCATCCAGGCCGGTTCGCAGTTCGGCAGCCATGCGTTCTCGTGCCGCCAGCAGAGCTTCCAACTCCACCGGCTCTGCGGTCATCCCCCGGAACGTATTGTCGTACTCGCCGGAAATGTCCCGAAGGGTTGGGGAAAGCACCTCGTGTATCGGCCGGTTGTGGCACGCGAGATAGGCCACGAAGCTGCGCCTGATTCCAGGCGTGATCCCTTCATGGAGAAAGAGCTGCATCACGTCAAACAGGTCCCGCGGGTGTTGCCGATCCATGGCAGCGACGAGCTTTCCACCGTACAGGTCCTCCAGCGACACGACGGGCAACTCCAAATCGGCCAACAGCGCCTCGCTCGCCCGAGGCGTAAGCGATGCCGAGCGGATCGAGTGCACCGTCCCGCGCAGCACGAAATTGACTTCGACTTTCACTTCGAGATTGCCGCGACGAACAAAGAGCTTCGTTTCGCCGGCATCGGCCACCGTCGCCGCGTGGGTCTGGAACCCGCGCTTCTTGAGCCGATCGACCGCGCTCCGAATCGCCTCGTTGATTCTAGCGAGCGCATCGTCCCGGTCGAGACGGTGATCGACGAACACCAAGTCCAGGTCGACGGACAGCCGGGGCATGTCCCGCACGAAAAGGTTGATCGCAGTCCCGCCCTTCAGGGCAAAGACGTTGTCCGCGAACACCGGCGGTGCGACCTGGGTCAGCAGCCGCGCCGTATCGAGATAAACCTGATTCACTTGAGCACCAGCAGGCCATCTTTGGACTTCGATATCCACGGCCGGGCGCTGCCTTTGGGCAGGGCCGCGGCGTCGAGCTTGTCTGCCCATGGCAGGGACAACTCGCGGCCGAGCCGCAGACAGAGGCGAACCGTCTTGACACTCGTGCAGCGCTTGAGGAGATGCATTAAGACCTCGGCGCGCAGGTTGTAAGTGCCTTCGGCAATTTCCCTGGCCTCTTGCAGCGGTTGCCGGACGCCAACCTCGTCCAGAAGCTCGAGCAGCGCTCGTTCCGGCGTCGAGACTAGCGGTGCATTGTCACGGTTCTCGAATCGACCCACGCCAGGCATCTGCTCAGGCGTTTCATGGAACAGTCGCTTGCGGTGATACTCGGCGGGAAAATGCTGAATGAACCAATCGGGAAGGCGCGCGGCCACCCAGCCGTACAGATGCAATGCGGCCTGCTGCGAGACGTATTGGCGCACGCCGTACCACTCCAGCGCCGTCTTGCCACCGACATGAAGCCCAGCGAATTGCTGTTGGAGTAGGACGAGACTCGGGTGAAGCGACAACGCCTCGCGAGGGCGACAATAGACTCCCCGTCCAAGCCGTTTCAGCCAACCGGAGCGGGCATAGTGAACCGCGAGATCGGCGGAGATCCCCATCCCCGCAAGCTGCGCGGAGGTGGTCGGAGAGCCCGCAGGTAGACGGGTATACAGGGTGTTTAATTTGCTTTTATAAGTCGTAGGCACACTACGATTTTAGTTATTATTCTAATATTATGGAAGAGGATAATTTCATTTGATAAGATTTATCGTAGCTAAACTACGATAATATATCTTTTTCCAATACATGCTGGTTAGTCCGAAGTTCCCGCCTGTTTTCTTTCCAATAGCAGTGTAATCCCTTGGTTTGTTGAGGCATTGGTGTTTTTCCGGCTTGCGATATGTTCCCATGTATATGACTTGATAGTACTGCTATAGTGTGCTAACATGTTACCATGTATATCGAATTCGTCCCGAACCGGAATTCCCGCCCTGCGGTGCTGCTGCGCGAGGGCTGGCGCGAAGGCAAGAAAGTCTACAAGCGCACCCTCGCCAATCTCACCGATTGGTCCGCGGCGCGTGTCGAAGCGCTTCGGCGCGTGCTCAAGGATGAGCCAGTGCTCGCCCCGCAGGAGCTGTTCGTCACCGAGCGCTCGCTGCCGCACGGTCACGTGCAAGCGGTGTTGGATACCGTCCGGCGCCTGGAGCTGGACGCGCTGATTGCGCCCAAGCGCTCACGCGAGCGCGACTTGGTGCTCGCCATGCTGGTCGAACGGCTCATTCATCCGTGCTCCAAGTTAGCCACCACGCGCCTGTGGCACTGCACCACCCTGGCCGAGGAACTGGGGGTGGCCCAGGCGACCGAGGATGACCTGTATGAAGCGATGGACTGGTTGCTGCAAAGGCAATCGCGCATCGAACGCAAGCTGGCCGCGCGGCATCTGGCCGAAGGCACGCAGGTGCTCTATGACGTCTCCAGCAGCTATTACGAAGGCCACACCTGCCCGTTGATGCAGCTCGGGCACGACCGCGATGGCAAGCGCGGTCTGCCCATTGTCGTGTACGGGGCCTTGACCGATGCGCACGGGCGCCCGGTCGCTCTGCAGGTCTATGCGGGCAACACGGGCGACCCCAAGACGGTGCCAGACCAAGTGAACAAGCTGCGCGAGCAGTTCGGCTTGCAGCAGGTGGTGCTGGTGGGCGATCGGGGCATGCTCACCCAGACGCAGATCGACAAGCTCCAGCAGTACCCGGGGCTGGGGTGGATATCGGCGCTACGCTCTTCGGCCATTCGGCAACTGGTGGACGGTGGCGCGCTGCAGCTCTCGCTATTCGATCAGAAGAATCTTGCCGAGATCAGCTCGCCTGAGTTCCCCGGGGAGCGATTGGTGGCTTGTTACAACCCGATCCTGGCCACGCAACGTGCGCACAAGCGCCAGGACCTGCTCAAGGCCACCGAAAAGGCGCTCGACAAGATCGTGCGCGAAGTGGCTCGGCGCACCAAGACCCCGTTGAGTGCGGCCGAGATCGGCAAGAAAGTGGGCACGGTGGTCAATCGCTACAAGGTGGGCAAGCACTTTGAGCTGACGATGAAGGACGGGCAGTTTCACTATGCGCGGCGTCACCCGGAGATTGAACGCGAGGCCCAACTGGACGGCATCTATGTGATTCGCACCAGCGAGCCGCGCAGCCGTCTATCGGCTGAAGATACGGTGCGCAGCTACAAGAATCTGGCCCAAGTGGAACGCGCCTTTCGTTGCCTCAAAAGCATCGACCTGTTGGTGCGCCCCATTCGTCACCGCGACGAACAACGCGTCAGAGCACATCTGTTCTTGTGTATGCTCGCCTATTACGTGCAATGGCATATGCGCCGTGCCTTGGCGCCGCTGCTGTTCGAGGACGAAGAACTCAATGGAAATCGCAAAACTCGCGATCCGGTGGCCGCAGCCAAGGCTTCTGCCTCAGCCAAAAAGAAAAAGGCCGACCGCGTAACCTCTGACGGCTTGCCCATCCACAGCTTTGATACCTTGTTGGTTGAACTCGGAACCCGGTGCCGCAACTGGTCCCGCGTCAAGTCCGATCCCAATAGTGCTCCGTTCTCTCACCTCACCGAGCCCACCCCACTGCAACAACGCGCCTTCGATCTGCTACGAGTGTTGCCAGTGACGGGAACCCAAAATTCCCGATAGCGCTCGCTTGATCAGTACCTTATCTAACGAATAGCGTTTATCCGCCGCCGCACAAACGTTGAATCCTGCCGCGGCGGCGATGGCGGCGGATAAACCTCGTTGGACTGAACCGCCGTGCGAGCGGTGGTTATGGGGATTGTAAGCCTGC
>Ga0209343_10005881_pt1 | contig 14783 bp, 13 predicted proteins | sample RifCSPlowO2_02_FD_184026 | JGI IMG/M metagenome (GOLD analysis project Ga0209343, IMG submission 184026) | Groundwater microbial communities from Rifle, Colorado - Rifle CSP2_plank lowO2_0.2 (SPAdes) (version 2) | ecosystem: Environmental > Aquatic > Deep subsurface > Groundwater | place... | reverse complement strand
GGGCGTCGATCTCCATGGTGGGCAAATAGCGGTTGTGCACCATGTGCTGCTTGCGCACGCCGCGGATGTTCTTCACGGCGCTGAGTGTCTTATTCAGGCCAAAACGCTCCTGGATGCCGGCGTTTATCCCGGCTTGCGAGACAAAGGTGAGGGAGCCGCGTGCCAGCGCGCCGCCATAGGCGCCAAACATGGGGCGGTAGTGCACCGGCTGGGGTGTGGGGATACTCGCATTGGGGTCGCCCATGGCGGCCATGGCGATGAAGCCGCCTTTCAGAATCAACGCGGGTTTCACGCCAAAGAAGGCCGGTTTCCACACCACCAGATCGGCCCATTTGCCGACCTCAATACTGCCCACCTCGTGGCTGATGCCGTGGGCGATGGCCGGGTTGATGGTGTATTTGGCGATATAGCGCTTGGCGCGGAAGTTGTCGTTGCGTTGCTGGGCCTCGACCGCTTCGTCCCGGCCGGTGGAGGTGAGCGGTTCTGGGGCCAGCCAGCCGCGCTGCGCCTTCATTTTGTGCGCCGTCTGCCAGGTGCGGATGATGACCTCGCCCACGCGGCCCATGGCCTGGCTGTCGCTGCTCATCATGCTGATGGCGCCCAGGTCGTGCAGGATGTCTTCGGCCGCGATGGTTTCCTTGCGGATGCGGCTCTCGGCAAAGGCCAGGTCCTCGGCGATGCTGGGGTCCAGATGGTGGCAGACCATGAGCATGTCCACATGCTCGTCCAGCGTGTTCACGGTGTAGGGCATGGTGGGGTTGGTCGAGCTGGGCAGGAAATTCTCCTGGCCCACGACGCGTAGGATGTCCGGCGCATGGCCGCCGCCTGCGCCTTCGGTGTGGAAGGCGCACAGGCCGCGGCCCTTGGTGGCCGCAATGGTGTTCTCCACAAAGCCGGATTCATTGAGCGTGTCGGAGTGGATGGCCACTTGCACATCCGCCTCGTCGGCCACGTCCAGGCAGTTGCTGATGGCGGCCGGTGTGGTGCCCCAGTCTTCGTGCAACTTCAGACCGATGACGCCGGCGTTGACCTGTTCGTGCAGCGCGGCGGGCAGGCTGGCATTGCCCTTGCCCAGAAAGCCCAGGTTCATGGGGAAGGCGTCGGCCGCCTGCAGCATGCGCTCGATGTTCCACGGCCCGGGCGTGCAGGTGGTGGCAAAGGTGCCGGTGGCCGGGCCCGTGCCGCCGCCCAGCATGGTGGTCACGCCGCTGGCCAGCGCTTCTTCAATCTGCTGCGGGCAGATGAAGTGGATGTGGCAGTCGATGCCGCCCGCCGTGACGATGTTGCCTTCGCAACTGATGACCTCGGTGCCCGGGCCGATGACGATGTCCACGCCCGGCTGCGTGTCGGGGTTGCCGGCCTTGCCGATGGCGACAATGCGCCCGCCCTTCAGACCGATGTCGGCCTTGACGATGCCCGCGTGGTCCAGGATCAGCGCGTTGGTCATCACGCAATCGACAGCACCTTCGGCACGCGTTCTTTGCGATTGCGCCATGCCGTCGCGGATGGTCTTGCCGCCGCCAAACTTCACTTCTTCGCCATAGGCTCCGGCTTGCAGGGTGTAGTCCTTCTCCACCTCGATGAGCAGGCCGGTGTCGGCCAGGCGCACCCGGTCGCCCACGGTGGGACCAAAAATTTCCGCATAGGCGCGGCGTCCAATCGTTGCCATTACAGTTTTTCCTTGCTGCGTGTATCAACGGGGCCGTTCGTCAGGCCGCGAAAGCCGTAGACGATGCGGTCACCGGCCAAATCCACCAGTTCCACCGTGCGTTGTTGGCCCGGCTCAAAGCGTACCGCCGAGCCGGATGCGATGTTCAGCCGCATGCCCTGGGCCGCGGCGCGGTCAAAGCCGAGCGCGCCGTTGGTTTCGGCAAAGTGGTAGTGCGAGCCCACCTGGATGGGCCGGTCGGCGGTGTTGTGCACCACCAGCGTCAGGGTGCGGCGGCCCGTGTTGAGCGGGTGTTCGCCGTCGTCGGTGAGGATTTCGCCGGGGATCATGGTCGCCTCACTTGCCTTTGCGTGAATACCAGATGGCCGCCGCCGCGAGGCCGCCCACCACCACAAAGCCCCACACATCCGTGGCATGCGCGTGCGAGCCCGTCAGGCCATGACCATTGTGGGCAAATGCGGTGCTAGCCCCCGTGGATATTGCGTAAGCAGCTATCAAAGTAGTAGCGTTTAGAAAGCGGTTTCGCATGGCGTCTCCAAGAAATGATGTGCGACTGGTGAAGTGTCTGTGCCAGAAACACCGAAGCGGCCACACGCAGTGGGCAAGCTGGGGGGTGTTCATACGATCGGCTGGTGCACGGTGACCAGCTTGGTGCCGTCGGGGAAGGTGGCTTCCACCTGGATGTCGGGAATCATCTCGGCGATGCCGTCCATCACGTCGGCGCGGGTGAGCACGGCGCGGCCCTCGCTCATGAGCTGGGCCACGGTCTTGCCGTCGCGGGCGCCCTCCATCACGGCGGCGCTGATCAGGGCAATGGCTTCGGGGTAGTTGAGCTTGACGCCGCGCGCCATGCGCCGCTCTGCCAGCAAGGCGGCGGTGAAGATCAGCAGTTTGTCTTTTTCACGAGGAGTAAGTTCCATGGCGGTGGGGCGGATTGGGCGGTGGGGTTGACGTGTCAAACCATTATTAAGCAAGCGCTGTGCCTTGTGGGTGGGCCTACGCCATAGGGCGTAGAGCGCGGGCGGGCCGCATTGGTGTGGCATGAAATCTGCACCGCTGCCCTGTGCACCCCGAATCTCCACCCCCCTTGCCACCGCTGAACGCCACGCCCCAACGCGTGGTCAAAATCCGGCGTGACTACAACAACTGGGTGGCCAGCGAGACCATGGAGGACTATGCGTTGCGTTTTGCGCCGCAGCGCTTTCGCAAATGGTCGGAATGGCGGGTGGCCAACACGGCGTTTGGCGCTGCGTCCTTCCTGATCCTGGAGGCGGTGGGGGCCACGCTGCTGGTGCAATACGGCTTTGTGAACGCCTTTTGGGCGATTTTGGCCACCGGGTTGGTGATTTTTCTGGCCGGTCTGCCCATCAGCGTCTACGCCGCCCGCTACGGGGTGGACATGGACCTGCTGACCCGGGGTGCCGGTTTTGGCTACATCGGCTCCACCATCACCTCGCTGATCTACGCCTCCTTCACCTTCATCTTCTTCGCGCTGGAAGCCGCCGTGATGGCCTACGCGCTGGAGCTGGCCCTGGACATTCCGCCGGTATGGGGCTATTTGGTCTGCACCTTGGTGGTGATTCCGTTGGTGACCCACGGCGTGTCCGCCATCAGCACGCTGCAAATGTGGACACAGCCCCTGTGGCTGGTGATGCTGGTGCTGCCCTTTGGTTTTGTCTTGGTGCGTGACCCGCAGGCCTTTGCCGGCATTTCGCACTATGCCGGTGAATTGGGGGTGGCGGACCGGTTTGATCTGCACCTGTTTGGTGCTGCGCTGACGGTGGGTATCGCGCTGATCAGCCAAATGGGGGAGCAGGCGGACTACCTGCGCTTCATGCCGGTGCAGACCGCGCACAACCGCGCCCGCTGGTGGGGGGCTGTGTTGGCCGGAGGGCCGGGCTGGGTGCTGCTGGGGGTGGTAAAAATGCTGGGGGGCGCCTTTCTGGCCTACCTGGCCATCCGCCACAGCGTGCCCACCGACCGTGCGGTGGACCCCAACCAGATGTATTTGGCGGCCTATGAATATGTGTTTCCCACCCTGCGCTGGGCGGTGGCGGCCACGGCGGTGTTTGTGGTGCTGTCGCAGCTCAAGATCAATGTGACCAATGCCTATGCGGGCTCGTTGGCCTGGAGCAACTTCTTTTCGCGCCTGACCCACAGCCACCCGGGCCGCGTGGTGTGGGTGGTGTTCAACTGCCTGATTGCCTTCATGCTGATGGAGATGAATGTGTTCCAGGCGCTGGGTGAGGTGCTGGGCCTGTACTCCAACATCGCCATCGCCTGGATCATGGCCGTGGTGGCCGATCTGGTCATCAACAAACCACTGGGCCTGTCGCCCAAGGGCATCGAGTTCAAGCGGGCGCACCTGTACGACATCAACCCGGTGGGGGTGGGGGCCATGGCGCTGGCCTCCGTCTTGTCGATCACGGCCTACCTGGGGTTTTTGGGGGCCATGGCCCAGGCGTTTTCGGCGGTGGTGGCGCTGGTGACGGCCATGGTGGCGGCGCCCGCCATTGCCTGGGCGACCCGGGGCCGCTACTACATGGCACGCACTTCGCGCCCCGCCGATGTGCAGGCGCCCAGCGCGGGCGGCGCCTATGTGCGCCTGGTGGCCCGGCGCTGTGTGATTTGTGAGCGCGAGTACGAGGCGCCCGACATGGCCCATTGCCCCGCCTACCAGGGGCCGATTTGTTCCCTGTGCTGCACGCTGGACGCCCGCTGCGGCGATGTGTGCAAGCCGCACGCCTCCCTGTCGGCCCAGTGGTCCGCCACCTTGCATTGGCTGCTGCCCCGGCGGGTGTGGCCGTTTTTGGACACCGGCGCCGGCCACTTTTTGCTGCTGATGCTGGTGATCGTGCCGCTGCTGGCCACGGTGTTTGGCATGTTTTACCGGCAAGAGCTGGCTGCGCTGGCGCAAGAGGCCCAGAACCGGGCGCTGGTGGCGGCGGCCCTGCAGTCGGGGTTTTCAAAGACTTTTGCCGCGCTCTTGCTGATGGCGGGCATTGTGGCCTGGTGGCTGGTGCTGGCGCACAAAAGCCGGCAGGTGGCGCAGGAGGAGTCCAACCGCCAGACCTATTTGCTGGTGCAGGAAATCGAGTCGCACCGCCAGACCGACGAAGCGCTGCAAGCCGCCAAACTGGCGGCCGAGCGGGCCCAGCAGGCGGCCGACCTGGCCAACCAGGCCAAAAGCCGCTACATCAGCGCCATCAGCCACGAGCTGCGCACGCCGCTCAACAGCATTTTGGGCTATGCGCAGCTGATGGGGGAAGATGCCTCCATCCCCGCGCACCGCAAGCAGGCCGTCAATGTGATTCGCAGGGGCGGCGAACATTTGCTCTCGCTGATCGACGGCACGCTGGACATCGCCCGCATCGAAAGCGGCAAGCTCACGCTGGCGCTGCAGCCCCTGCACCTGAGCGAATTCGTGCAGGAAATGGCCAGCATGTTTGAGCTGGAGGCCCAGGCCAAGGGGCTGGCCTTCCAGTTTGAGCAAGAGGGGTCTTTGCCCGCCGTGGTGCGTGCCGATGAAAAACGGGTGCGCCAGATCCTGATCAACCTGCTGGGCAACGCCATCAAGTTCACCGAGCGGGGGCTGGTGGGTTTTCGGGTGCGTTATGCCCGCGAGATGGCGGTCATCGCCATCGAAGATACCGGGCCGGGCCTGTCCGTGCTGGAGCAGGCGCGTATTTTTGAGCCCTTTACCCGCGCCAACACGCCCGGGCCCACGGCACCGGGCGCGGGCCTGGGCCTGACCATTGCCAAGATGCTGACGGACCTGATGGGCGGTGAGCTCACGGTGCACAGCACCCTGGGCCAAGGCTCGGTGTTCAAGGTCAAACTGTTTTTGCCCGAGGTGCGGGTGACGCCTGGCAGCGCTGTTGCTACCCCAAGCCTGCGCAGCACCCCGCGCCACGGTTACGCGGGGTCGCGTCGGCGGGTGCTGGTGGTGGACAACGAAGAGGCCGACCGGGAGCTCTTGGTTCAACTGCTGACGCCCCTGGGTTTTGAGGTGCGCAGCGCCGCCAGCGGCCATGACTGCCTAGACCTGCTGATCGCGGGCTACCAGCCCGACGTGGTTTTTATGGATTTGGCGATGCCGGGCATCGACGGCTGGGAGACCATTCGCCGCCTGCGTGTGCTGCGGGCGGCGGGCCACCCGGAGGCTGCGGCCGATATGGCGATTGCCATTGTGTCGGCCAACGCGTTTGACAAGGGGCTGGACAACGATGTGGGCATCCCCACCGAAGATTTCATCCTCAAGCCGGTGCGTCACTCTGAGTTGTTGGACTGGCTGGCACTGCGCCTGGGCCTGAGTTGGCTGGAGGCGCCGCCCGCGACCGTGGCGCTGGCCGCACCGGCCGCACCGGCGCAGGGCAGGGCCTACCCCGAGGCAGTGCACCTGGGCGCCTTGCGGGAGCTGGTGGAACTGGGCTACTACCGGGGCATCATGAACCAGCTGGACAGCCTGGAAGCGGCCCACCCGCAATGCCAGACCTTTGTGGCGGAAATGCGGGGCCTGGCCCGGCAATTCCAGTTTGAAGCCATGGGCCAGCAATTGAACGGAATCTGCCATGAACCTTAAATCCCCGCTGCGCCCTGCGGACCACACCCTGGACCGTGCCAACAGCGACGTGGTCCTGATCGTGGACGATGTGCCCGACAACCTCTCGGTGTTGCACGACGCGCTGGACGAATCGGGCTACACCGTGCTGGTGGCCACCGACGGCCCTACCGCACTGCAGCGCGCCGCCAAGGTGCTGCCCGACATGGTGCTGCTGGACGCCATGATGCCCGGCATGGATGGCTTTGAGGTCGCCCGGCGCCTGAAGGCTGCGCCGGTGACGACGCACATTCCCATCATCTTCATGACTGGGCTGACCGAGACTGAACACCTGGTGGCCGCCCTGGCCGCCGGCGGGGTGGACTATGTGACCAAGCCCATCAAACCCAAGGAGGTGCTGGCCCGCATTCGCGTGCACCTGCAAGGTGCCCGGGAAAAGCGCCAGGCCCGCAGTGCGTTGGATGCATTTGGTTACGCCAGCATCACGGTGCGGGTGAGCGACGGCAAACTCATGTGGCAAACGCCCCTGGCGCGCGAGCTCCTGGTGCGTTATTACGGCACCGAGGCGCCGCACACCCCCGCGCCGGTATGGGCTTGGCTGCGCCGCCATGTGAATGGTGCCGAGGTGCTGATGGAGCCGCCGCGCCTGAGCATCGAGCAAGGCCCCAAGCGCCTCACGTTTCGCCTGCACCAGCAGATTGGCGATTCGGAGGGCGGGGGCGACTGGCTCATCATCATGCAAGAGGTGTCGGACGAATCCGTCATCGAAGCCATCGCCCTGAGCTTCAAACTCACCCCGCGCGAGGCCGAGGTGCTGTACTGGGTGGTCAAAGGCAAGATCAACCGCGACATCGGCGATATTGTCGGCAGCAGCCCCATGACCGTGAAAAAGCACCTGGAGCATGTGTTCGCCAAAATGGGGGTGGAAACCCGCACCGCAGCCGCCGGCATGGCCATGGCGCGTATTGCCCAACTGCACCCGCAGTTTGAACGGTAGTGGCCGGGCGCTGGCCAGCGGCACCCGTGGGGTGGCACACGCCCGGTTCAGTCCGGGTTGGCCAAGGAGTCGTAAACGGCCACGTCACTGGCACGGCGGGTTTGGGCCCGTTGCACCAGCACGGTGACGAGCAAGGCAGCGGCGGCGGAGCCGGTCATCACCGGGGAGCTGGCGAGCATGCTGGCCAGTCCATTGACCGCATGGACGCTGACCTGCTGGACATGGTTGACCAGGCTGATGATGTCGCTGGCTTGCACGTTCTGGGCGTCTTCAGGCAGAACGTGCATGTCCGACCAATCACTGCGCAGCCGGATGTTGGCAAAAATCCCATTGGCCACGGATACCAGGGACAACACGCCCAGGGGACGCAGTAAAAACTCGATAAGCCGACTTTGTTCGGCCGGGGGAACGGATTCATACACTTGGCCGACCAGCTGCGCGATGGTGTCGGGCGACACCGGGCTGGTCAGCTCCTCCGAACGACGTATGTCGGACGTCTCGTTGGAACTCATTGCATTGCACTCCTCATGAATGATCAGCACATTTCGTGGATATTTTGAATATTTCCCTGGTGCTACGGAGAATGATCAGGATAAACCAGTGTGGGCAGTCGACTTTTATCAAATGGTGTTGAAGTGTGACGACATGTAAAAGGCCCCAAGCTGCGCAGCTGCTGCGCGCAGGGCCGCCGTGTCGTACCCCGCGTAACCAAACAGCCAGCCCCGGCGCGGCGATTCCAGGGTGTAGCGCGACAGGGGCGCCAGCAAAATTCCGGCGGCTTGGGCACGGGCCGACAGGGCCTGGTCATCGTGTCCCAGGGGCAACTCGTGCAGCAGGTGCAGGCCTTGTTCGCTCGGCAGCAGCACCAGTTGGCCCTGGCTGGCATGGGCCAAGGCCTCGATCAGCACGCGCTGGCGCTGGGGGTAGAGCTCCCGCATGCGGCGCAGGTGGCGCAGCAAATGCCCCTCGGTGATGAAGCGGGCCAACACCGCCTGTGCGTCGCCAGGGGCGTGGCGGTCGCTCAAGGCGCGGGCCATGGCGAAGGCGGGTGCCAATGCGTGGGGCAGAACGACAAACCCGAGGCGCAGGCCAGGGTGCAGCGTTTTGGAAAATGTGCCCACGTACAGCACCCGCTGGGCGTGGGGCAGGCTGCACAAGGCGGGCAGGCGGTGGTTGCCGTACTGAAACTCGCCGTCGTAGTCGTCTTCCACCACCCAGGCGTTGTGGGCGTTGGCCCAGTCCAGCAGGGCCAAACGGCGTTTGAGGCTCATACGCACCCCGGTGGGAAACTGCGAGGTGGGCGTCACCACCGCCAGCCGGGCGCGGGGCCACTGCGCGGCACCTTGCTCTATCACCAAACCGTCTGCATCGACCGGCACAGCCCGCACGGTGACGCCGTGGCCTGTCAGGCTGGCGCGGATGCCGGGGTAGCCGGGATCTTCGACCAGGGCCTCGTCGCCCGTGTCCAGCAGCAGTCGCCCAATGAGGTCAATGGCCTGCTGTGAGCCGGAGCACACCAGCACCTGGGCGGCCTCGCAGCGGATGCCGCGTGAGGCCCACAACCACTGGGCGATGGCCTCGCGCAATGCCGGGGTGCCAGCGGGGTCCAGGTACTGGGCCTGGGCCATGCGCTCGGTTTTGCTGGCCTGGCGCGCCAGCCGGTCCCACAGCGCAAAGGGAAAACTGGCAGTTTCGGGCGCGCCGATGCGAAAGGGCACAGCCGCCTGCAGGGGCGGGTTCCAGCGTCGTACGGTGTCGGCGATCAGCTGCCCGCGTTGCGACAAAGCTGCGCTGGGGGCTGGGTGCAGCCCGGTGTGCGTGTGGCCCAAAACCCCCAGCGCGTGCGCCACATAGCTGCCATCGCCCACCCGTGCGACCACATAACCTTCGGACTGCAAGCGCTCCAATGCCCACAGCACGCTGTTGCGCGACACCCCCAGCGTCTTGGCCTGCTCGCGCGAGGCGGGCAGGCGCGTACCGGGCTTGAAGGTGCCCTGCTCAATGGCGCGGCGCAGCTCCAGGTACACCCGCTGGCGCAAGGTCTCTGTGCGGTGCGTGGGTGCATTGGCCCTTTGGATCACCATAAATTGGCCCTTTGATATGGATGCTTGTTTTATAAACTGAAGGGCCATTTTAGGAATAACTCTTCATCCACCCACTGCCAGCCGACCATGACCTACTTGCCCCAACACTTCGCCGAAACCGACCCCGCCACGCTGCACGCACTGGTGCAGGCCCATCCGCTGGCCACCTGGGTGGTGCAGCACCAGGGCGCGCTGCTGGTGAACCACATTCCGTTTCTGCTGGACCTGCAGCGCGGCGAGCACGGCACCTTGGTCGGCCATGTGGCGCGTGCCAATCCGGTGTGGCAGGCGCTGGCGGAAGGCGCATCGTCGGTGGCTGTGTTCACCGGCCCCCAAGCCTATGTCTCGCCCAACTGGTACCCCAGCAAACACGCCCACGGCAAGGCCGTGCCCACCTGGAACTACACCACCGTGCATGCGCACGGCGTGCCGCAGGCCATGGACGACCCGGCGCGGGTGCTGGAGGTGGTGACCCGCCTGACCCAGGTGCATGAAGCGGGGCAAGCCCTGCCTTGGCAGGTGTCGGACGCGCCGGCCGACTACATCGACAAGCTGCTTCAGGCCATCGTCGCGGTGGAGATCCCGGTGCAGCGCTGGGAGGGCCGGTGGAAGGTCAGCCAGAACCGCCCCGCTCCCGACCAGCAGGGCGTGGCGGCGGGCTTGAATGCCCAAGGGGGTGAGGCGGCACAGATGGCCGCCCTGGTGCAGCAAAGGACCGCCCCATGAAAACCGCGCCAAGCGAATCCTCCATCACCCTGGACACCCTGCAGCCCCCAGATTACGCCGCCTGGCTGCGCCTGGCGCAGGGCTACAAAACCTTTTACGAAACCGAGCTGCCGCTGGCCGCCTACCAGCACACCTGGGATCGGCTGCTGCAGGGGGACGAAGTGCACGCCTTGGCCGCCCGGGTGCAGGGGCAACTGGTGGGCATCACGCACTACCTGTTTCACGCCAGCACCTGGTCTGCGCCGGTGTGTTATTTGCAAGATTTGTTTGTGGATGAGGCGGCGCGCGGCCAAGGTGTGGCGCAGGCGCTGATTGCGCAGGTGGCCCATGCAGCGCGCGCACGCGGTGCCGTCCGGTTGTACTGGGGAACCCACCAAAGCAATGCACGTGCCCGGCGTCTGTATGACCGGGTGGCCACGCACCATGGCTTTATTCGCTACGACTATGCGCTGGAGTCTGATAATTGATGTCCTAATCTGATCGAAAGTGGTCCTTCTCGGTGCGGACATAGGGCAGTTCAGGCAACAGAATAAAGGCTTCTAACCACCACCCTGAAGATTGCCTATTATGAAAACATGTCTGATTGTGATTGACGTACAAGAGTCCTTCCGCCACCGCCCTTACTCCACCGAGCGCGACATCCCGGCCTACCTGGCGGCGCAAAACGCCCTGATCGAGGGCTGCGTGGCGCGGGGTGTGCCGGTGCTGCGGGTGCTGCACACCGACGGGCCCGACACGCCGGACAACCCCTTTGCCCTGGCCTCGGGCCATGTGGTACCGCTCACCGGCCTGGTGACGTTTACCCCGGCGGCCACGTTTCTCAAACACCGGCACAGCGCCCTGGTGGGCACCGGGCTGGACGTGTGGCTGACCGAAAACGGCGTGCGCCGCCTCATCGTCAGCGGCATCCGCACCGAGCAGTGCTGCGAAACCACCACCCGCAACGCCTCGGACCTGGGCTGGGCGGTGGATTATGTGGTGGACGCCACGCTGACCTTTGACATGGTGCAGCCCAATGGCCAGCCTCTGAGCGTGGCCGACATCAAGGCCCGCACCACCACCGTGCTGAGCGAGCGTTTTGCCACCCTGTGCACGGTAGAGCAGGCCCTGCAGCGCGCGCAGGCCGCGGTATGAGCGGCGCCCTGGCATCCCCCGTACCCGGTGCACCCCTGCAGGTGGCCATCCTGGTGTTTGACCAGGTGGAAGTGCTGGACTTTGCCGGCCCGTACGAGGTGTTCACCACGGCCAGCCGGGTACACCAGCGCCCCAGTGGCGAGGCGCCGGACGGACGTGGCCCCTTGTTCACCGTGCGCGCCGTGGCCCGCACGCTGGCACCGGTGCGGGCGCGGGCCGGGCTGCAGGTGCTGCCCGACGCCGATTTCAGCACTTGCACGCAGGCCGATGTGCTCATCGTCCCCGGGGGCGTGGTGGACGCGGCGCAGCAGTGCCCCGAGACCCTGGCCTGGATTGCCCGGCTCTCGGCCACAGCGCAGATCACGGCCTCGGTGTGCACCGGCTGCTTTTTGCTGGCCGCCAGCGGCGTGCTGCGCACCGAACGCGTCACCACCCATTGGGAAGACCTGGACGACTTGCGCCGCCAGTTTCCGGCGCTGGAGGTGTGTGACAGCGTGCGCTGGGTGGACCTGGGCCGCCTGCTCACCTCGGCCGGCATCAGCGCGGGCATGGACATGAGCCTGCACCTGGTCGAGCGCCTGGGCGGCGAGGCACTGGCGCTGCGCACCGCGCGGCAAATGGACTATGCATGGAACAAAGCGGCCTGATCGAAGTGCTTTTTATGCTCCTGCCCACCAGTTTGATCCTGGACTGGGCGGGACCCGCCGAGGCCTTGCGCATAGCCAACCAGCGCCTGCAGGCGCAAGGCCAGCCTGCGCGCTTTGCCATGCGTTTTGTCAGCCCACGCGCCCAGACCTCGACCTCTGTCGGCGTGCAACTGGCCGGGCTGGAGCCGCTGCCCGCGCATACCACGCTGCGCCATAGCTGGGTGGTGTTGCTGGGGCAGCCGGGTGAGCGCATCGACGTGCAAACGCCCGAGGCGCAAGAGCTGCTGCACTGGCTGCGCGGTCTGCGGCTGCACAGCGGCCAGTGTGAACTGGTGACCGTGTGCGCCGGTGCCGTGCTGGCGGCCCATGCCGGGCTGATGGCGGGGCGGCGTGCCACCACGCACCACCACCATCTGGACGAGCTGATGCAGACCGAGCCGCGCTGCGATGTGGTGGCCAACCGCGTGTTTGTGGAGGACGGCCCGGTGTTCAGCAGCGCGGGGGTCACCACCGGGATCGATTTGTTTTTGCACCGCATCAGCGCGGTGTGCGGCGCACCCCTGGCCGCGCAGGTGGCGCAGTCCATGGTGGTGGCGCTGCGCCGGGGACCGAATGACCCCGAGTTTTCGCCTTTTTTGGCCTACCGCAAGCACCTGCATCCGGCCCTGCACCGGGTGCAGGACGCTGTGAGCCAGGCACCCCAAAACGAATGGAGCGTGCCGCGCATGGCCGAGGTGGCCCACACCTCGCCGCGCCACCTCACGCGGCTGTTTTTGGAGCATGCTGACATCGCCCCGTTGCAGTACCTGCGCCGCATCCGCCTGGCGGTGGCGCAGGCCGCGCTGCAGTCGGGCCACAACGTCACCCAGGCGGCCGCAACCGCCGGTTTCAGCTCCGATACCCAGCTGCGCCGCGCCTGGCACCAGTTTGGGCTGGAGGGGACGCCCGCAGGGTAGGGGGCTAAGGGGGCTAGGGGGCTGCTACGATGGCTGTGCCCATCCCCGCACGCCTTGAGGAACCCGATGAACCCATCCCCTGAAAACCCGCACGCCTACCTGGAGAACCGGGCGCTTTTGCTGCTGCTGGTGGCCGTGTCCCTGGCCCTGGGCTGGATCTTGCTGCCCTTTTACGGGGCGATTCTGTGGGGCGTGATCATCGCCTTGCTGTTCACGCCCTTGTACCAGCGGCTGCTGGTACGGCTGAAGCAGCGGCGCACACTGGCGGCTGTTTTGACGCTGCTGTTTGTGTTGGTGATTGTGGTGCTGCCTTTGGCGCTCATCACCGCCGCACTGGCGCATGAGGCGGCCCTGGTGTATGAGCGGCTGCAGTCGGGGGAGCTCAATCCCACGCTGTATTTCCGCGGCCTGTTCAACGCACTGCCCGATTGGATAGGCGCACTGCTGGACCGCTTCGGGCTGGTCAATTTCAGCGCCTTGCAGCGCCGCTTGTCGGCCGCACTGACGCAGGGCACCCAGCTCATTGCGACGCAAGTGCTGAGCATCGGGCAAAACACCTTCGAATTTGTCGCCAGCGTGTTCATCACCCTGTACCTGGCTTTTTTTCTGATCCGCGATGGCGACAAGGTGCTGTGCACCATTGGGGCGGCGATCCCGCTGGCGAGTGCGCACAAGCAGGAGCTGCTGGACAAGTTCACCACCGTGATCCTGGCCACGGTCAAGGGCAATCTGCTGGTGGCGGCCATTCAGGGCGCACTGGGCGGCCTGGCTTTCTGGTTTCTGGGGGTCAGTGGGGCGCTGTTGTGGGCGGTGTTGATGGCGTTTTTGTCCTTGGTACCCGCCGTGGGGGCCGGTCTGGTGTGGCTGCCGTTTGCGCTCTACTTTTTGATGACCGGCGCCATCTGGCAGGGGGCCGCACTGATCGCCTACGGCATGTTGGTGATCGGTCTGGTGGATAACCTGCTGCGCCCGATTCTGGTGGGCAAGGGCACGCGCATGCCCGACTATGTGGTGATGATCACCACCCTGGGCGGCATGGCGGTGTTTGGCATCAACGGCTTTGTCTTGGGGCCTGCGATTGCGGCCATGTTTATCGCGGTCTGGCACATCTACGTGAGCACACGCACCTGATTCCATTTCCATATGAAACCTTCAGTGCTGCAGGTTTTTGGGGTGCTCAAAAAAGAAACGCAGCATCTCCCGCGTGGCATCGGGCCCCGTGGCATCGGTGTAGGAGCCCTGGCCGTGGCCGCCCGACCAGGCGTGCCCGGCCCCATGCACCAGCCAATGTTCGGTCAGGGCCTGGCCCCGGTCCCCGTGCTGGGTGGAGCGTGTATAGCGCCGCCCCTGGGCCGAGACGCCTTGCTCCACGCGTGCACTGCCGGGCGGAAAGGTGCCCGTTGGGTCTGCACCGGCGGCGCCCGCCAGCGCGGCGGCAATCACCTGCTCGCCGTTGCGCGGGTGCACGGTTTGGTCCTGGTCCCCATGGAACACGATGGTGGGGATGGGGATTTTGGGCTGGAGCGGCGCCTTGGGGGGGGCGCCTACATGGGCGGCCTTCGGCGGGGTGATAAATTGAATCTTGCCACTTTGCATCACCATGAGCGCCTCGGCCACATTGCTGGCCGAGCCATTGGGCAGGCCGGAATGCACACCCACCGCCGCAAACAGCTCGGGGTAGGCCGCCGCCACGATGGCGGCCATGGCGCCACCGGCCGACAAACCGGCCACATAAACGCGCCTTGCATCCATGCCGTGCTCTTGCATCACCGTCTGGGTCAGGCTGGCGAGCAGGGCCGGTTCGCCCCGGCCGCGTTGCTGGTGGTTGTGTTTGAACCAGTTCCAGCAGCGCGAGGGGTTGGCCTCTTGCGGCTGCTCCGGGTACAGCACGAAAAAGCCTTGCGCGCGGGCCTGGTCGTTCATGCGGGTGCCGACGGCGAAGTCGTCCGGGTTCTGTGTGCAGCCGTGCAGCATCACGACCAGCGGCAGGGGCTTGCCGCCTTGGTGGC
>Ga0209343_10005880_pt1 | contig 14784 bp, 16 predicted proteins | sample RifCSPlowO2_02_FD_184026 | JGI IMG/M metagenome (GOLD analysis project Ga0209343, IMG submission 184026) | Groundwater microbial communities from Rifle, Colorado - Rifle CSP2_plank lowO2_0.2 (SPAdes) (version 2) | ecosystem: Environmental > Aquatic > Deep subsurface > Groundwater | place... | reverse complement strand
ATGGTGAAGCGCGCGGAACCCGATTCGAGTCGTACGCGATGTACGACGAGATTAAGCGGAGCGAACAACCGGCAGGCCGGCTCTGGCATCGTGTTTATTCAGGCAATTTGAAGTCCGCAAATCGTTTGCGCAACTCGGACTTCAGTATCTTGCCCGTGGCCGTATGCGGAATCTCGCTGACAAACACCACATCATCCGGCAGCCACAACTTCGCCACTCGCTCGCGCAGGAACTCCAGCATTTCCTCCCGCGTCAGCGCGTGGCCGGCGCGCAGGACCAGCACCAGCAGGGGCCGCTCGCTCCATTTGGGATGTGGCACGGCGATCACCGCCGCCTCCGCCACGGCCGGATGGCCCATGGCCGCGTTCTCCAGGTCAATGGAGCTGATCCATTCGCCACCCGACTTGATGACGTCCTTGGCCCGATCCGTGATCTGCAGATAACCATCGGAATCGATATGCGCCACATCGCCGGTGGCAAACCACCCCGGCTCCGCGTGCGCCGGGCCGGGTCCATCCTCCTGAAAATATTGTGCACACACCGTCGGGCCACGCACCTTGAGCACGCCGGAGGATTTGCCGTCGCGGGGCAATTCCTCGCCGGCCTCATCGACCGCCTTCATTTCCACGCCAAAAAACGAGCGACCCTGCTTCATACGCAGGGTCTTGCGATCGTCAGACGTCAGTTTGTCGGTACCGCGAATGGGTTGATTGACGGTGCCGAGTGGGCTCATTTCGGTCATGCCCCAGGCATGGTGCACATGCACGTTATGTTCGCGCTCAAACTCCTCCATGACCGACCATGGACAGGCGGAGCCGCCGATGACGACCCGTTGCAGGGAATCGATGCGCTTGCCGCTGCGTCGCAAAAAGTCCAAGAGCGCCATCCACACCGTGGGCACGCCCGCGGAGAAAGTCACCTGCTCGGTTTCGATCAGGTTTTGCAGCGTCTCTCCGTCCCCCATCTTCGGCCCCGGAAGCACAAGCTTGGCGCCAACCATCGGTGCGGAATAGCTCAGGCCCCAGGCGTTTACGTGAAACATCGGCACCACCGGCATGACCACGTCGCGCGCGGACAGCGCCAGCGCATCCACGGCGCTGGAAAACAGCGAGTGCAACACCTGGGAGCGGTGCGAGTACAACACGCCTTTCGGGTGCCCCGTCGTGCCCGACGTGTAGCACAGGCTGCAGGCGGTTCGCTCGTCCAGGTCCGGCCAGGAAATATCCTCCTGATGTTCACCAATAAATTTCTCGTAGCAGTACACGTTGGACGCGGCGGGCATGTGGGACGCATCCGTCAGCAAGACGATCGCCTCCACCTGCGTCAGTTGCGGCCGGATCTTCTCAATCACCGGCCATACCAGCGGATCCACGAACAGCATCCGGTCGCAGGCATGATTGATGATCCAGGCGATCTGTTCCGGGAACAGGCGCGGATTGATGGTATGGGTAATGGCGCCCATGCCGGAGACCGCGTAATACAACTCGAAGTGACGATGATCATTCCAGGCCAGCGTGCCGACCCGGTCGGACGGGCGGATGCCGAAGGCAGTGAGGGCATTGGCCAATTGCCGCACGCGGCGAAACGCCTGCGCATAGGTATAGCGATGGCGCGGGTTATCCTGGGTGATGGAAACGATTTCCTCGTCCGGATAGGCGCGCTCCACGTGCCGCATGATGGCAGTCACGGTCAACGGCAGATCCATCATCAGGCCATGCATGGGTGAACCTCGCGAAATTTCGTCAAGCACGGAACACTGTCATCCCGAGGAGCTACGCGACGAGGGATCCTGCCTTGGAAAAACGACCCCTCGCTACGCTCGGGCGGACACCTTACTCCTCCAGACTGAAACATTATCAGAGTTGCAGCTTCTCCTGTACGAGCGATACCAGGTGCCGGCCAATGGGAATGGCGGAGGTGGCCGCCGGGGAAGGCGCGTTGCAGACGTGCAGGGTGCGGGAACCGCCGGCAAACAAAAAATCATGAACAAAGCTGCCGTCCAGTCGCACCGCCTGGGCCCGGATCCCCGCAGGATGGGGGCGCAGGTCTGCGAGGTCCAGTGCCGGGCAGTATTGCCGCACCCGCTCCAGGTAGGCGCGGCGATTCCAGGACGATCCCAGCTCCTGCAACGCCGCGCGCCAGTACTTCTTGCTCAGGCGCCAGAAACCGGGGAACGCCAGGGTCTCGGAAAAATCCCGCAATGAGAATGCCGGCCGGTCGTAGCCTTCGCGCGCCAGGGCGAGCACGGCGTTGGGGCCGACACTGACGCCGCCATCAATCATGCGTGTCAGGTGGATACCCACGAAGGGCAACGCGGGATCCGGGATCGGGTAGATGTGCCGCTGGATGAGATTGCATTTCTCCGGCGCCAGCGCAAAGAATTCGCCGCGGAATGGTATGATGCGGTAATCCGCGGCCAACCCCTGCTGGCGCGCCAGCCGGTCGGATTGCAACCCGGCGCAGGTAAGCAAAAAGCCCGTTGAGATTGATTCACTACCGGCCTGCAACTCCACGGAATCGAGTTGCTCCCGGAGGCGGGACACCTTCATGTTGAAGCGCACCGTGCCGCCCAGCGCCGCGAAGTTCTCCAGCATGCGCCGGCAAATGGCCCGGAAACTCACCCTGCCCGTGGTGGGCACATGGATGGCGCCGAGGCCGGCAATTGCCGGTTCGGCCCCATGCAACCGGTGTTGATCCCATACCTCGAAGTCGATGCCATTGGCGGCACAACGGTCGGCAAGCTGCGCCATTCGCCCCAACTCCAGTTCATTGGTGGCCACCAGCAACTTGCCGCACTGGGAGTACGGGATGGCATGTTCGCGGCAAAAGGCAATGGTCGCCTCCAGTCCTGCGCGGCAAAAGTGCGCCTTGAGGCTGCCCGGCTCGTAATAGACGCCGGCGTGGATCACGCCGCTGCTGCGACCGGTCTGGTGCTGCCCCGGCGCGGCTTCCTTTTCCAACAGCAGGATGCGCAAGTGCGGGTGGCGTTGCTGGAATTGCCAGGCGGTTGAGGCGCCGACGATCCCGGCGCCCACGATCACAAGGTCGAAACTCACGGGCGCATTGCGTACAGGTACAGCATCTCCACGGCCAGCGTGGCCCCGGCCAGGGCGGTGATCTCTGCCACGTCATAGGGGGGCGCCACTTCCACAACGTCCATGCCGACGACGTTGATCCCGCTCAACCCGCGCAGAACCTGTTGCGCGGTGTGCGTGGACAGGCCGCCGATCACCGGTGTGCCGGTGCCCGGGGCAAAGGCCGGATCCAGGCAATCAATATCGAAGGTGAGATAGCAATGCCGATCGCGGATCACTTCCCGAATGCGTTCCACCGTGGCGCGAATGCCATGTTCGTGCATCCACGGGGCCTTGAGTTGCTGGAAACCCCAGGTGTCATCATTGGGTGTGCGCAGCCCGATCTGGATTGAATGTTCCGGAATCACGAGGCCCTCCCGGGCCGCGTGATAAAACATCGACCCGTGATCACGTCGGCCGGGCTCGCTCTTCCAGGTGTCGGAATGGGCATCAAAATGAATCAGCGACAACGGGCCGTGCCGGGCGGCCGTGGCCTTCAGCACCGGGTAGCTGATGAAATGATCGCCGCCCAGCGCCAACAGCGCTGCACCTTTCTCCAGCACGGCGGCCACCTGCGCCTCGATGGCCGCCGGCACCTCCTCGGGACGGCCGAAGTCGAAGCCGCAGTCGCCGTAATCGACCACCGCCAGCCGATCGAACACGTCGAAGTCATACCCATCCTGCCGGCCCCACGCCAGAAACGTGGACGCGGCGCGTATGGCGCGTGGTCCGAAGCGCGACCCGGCGCGATTGCTGGTGCCGAGATCATAGGGCACGCCCATGACTGCCACGTCGACGCCGGCGAGGTCGCGGGTGAAGCGCCGGCGCATGAAACTGGGCGCGCCGCTGTAAGTCGGCTCGTCGCCGCTGCCGCGCAAGTCTTCACGGGTGAAAGCGAGATCCGTTTTTTTCCAGTAGGTCATTGTGTTCCTGTTCGTGGCGAGGGATCTCTTGCAGCGGGCGTGTTGAGAAATTGCTGGACGGGTCCTGTCACCGGGTCGTCCCACGCGTGCTCGCATTCGCTGCGCGCGGATGGAACGACCCGGTGCCACCCGTCCGTTTGCATTCAGCGTGGACGCCCGCTCCATTACTCCGCGCTGCGAGTGCCATAATCAATCGAAAGTTATGGTTCCGCCCGGATCACACTGACCACTTTTTGGTCTTGGGGTCAAAGGTGAAGTGCCGCGGCTTGCGGCGATCTTCGGCCAGCAGTTCCTTGATGGTTGGCTTGCCCTTCAATGCCTTCTCAATCGCCAGTTTCATGGCCTTGCGGTTGTTGCTGTAGACCTCGTTGTAGTCGATGTTGGCCGGTTCCTTGCACAGGTCCGGATGCACCCACACCATGCAGATGATGCCGATGTCCTCGCAACGGGCCTTCGGAATCAACCCCGCCTCCACGGCATCCAGCACACCCTCGGCGATGCCGGCCTGCACCGGGCCGGCGAACACATTCACGTCCACCATCTTTTTCAATTGCATCTTCGGCACCATCAGCGTGGCGGGCTTGACCATCTTGTCGCCGTCCACCAGCGCGAACAGACGCGAGAATCCCGCGGACTGGCCCATGAGATTGGCCATGGCCTGGCCCACCGGGCCATCCAGTTCACCGATGGCGATTTCCGGTTCAGTCCAATAGGGCTCGCTGCTGCCGGCGACCATGGCTTCCGCAAAGCGGATGCCGATTTTTTTCCTGGACATGTTTGGATCCTTATTCCTTGAATGTTTGAGCAACGAATGAGAAAGCCGTTTGATGTGTTACCTCATAAGGAGACCGTGTGCCGCAGGGATAGCGGCACCCGAGCCTACATGGACGTATTCACGGCGTGTCTCCGTTGAGGCAACACGGCGAACGGCGAAAAGCTCCCCGAGCTTCACCCAATCAGATGCCCGAGGGCAGCCTCCAGAATATCCATGCCTTCGTTGATCAACGCGTCGGGCGCCGTCAGCGGCACCAGGAAGCGGATGACGTTGCCGCGCACGCCGCAGGGGAGAATGACGAGGCCGCGTTTTGCCGCCTCCTGCACCAGTGCCTTGGTCAGGTCCGCCTCCGGCTCGGCCGCATTGCCGTTCTTCACCAGTTCCATGGACACCATCGCGCCCAGCGCGCGGATGTCGCCGATGCATTTCATCTTGCCCGCCATTTCCCCGAGGCGGCGGCGAATCAACTCGCCGATTTGATTGGCGCGATCAGCCAGCTTCTCCTTCTCGATGACCTCAATGGCCGCCAATGCCGCGGCGCAGGCGACGGGCGAACCGGCGTAGGTGCCGCCGAGACCACCGGGATTGGGGGCATCCATGAACTTCGCCTTGCCGGTGACGGCGGAAAGCGGGAAACCGCCGGCCAGGCTCTTCGCCAGCGTCACCATGTCCGGCTCGACGCCGGCATGTTCGATGGCAAACATGCGCCCGGTGCGCGCGAATCCGGTCTGGATCTCGTCGGCAATGAACAGGATGCCGTGCTCATCGCAAAGGCGGCGCAGCGCCTGCAGATACTCCGACGGCGCGATGTAGAAGCCGCCCTCGCCCAGCACCGGCTCAATGATCATGGCCGCCACGCGTGCCGGGTCGATCTCGGACTTGAACAGGTTATCCAGAGCCTTGAGCGCGTCGGCGACCGTGACGCCGTGATAGGCGATGGGGAACGGGGCGTGGTAGATATCCCCCGGGAACGGCCCAAAGCCGAGCTTGTAGGGGGCAACCTTGCCGGTCAGCGCCATGCCCATCAGGGTGCGGCCATGGAACGCACCGCTGAACGCGATAACCCCGGGGCGGCCGGTGGCGAAACGCGCGATCTTCACCGCGTTCTCCACGGCTTCCGCGCCGGTGGTCAGCAGCAACGTCTTCTTCGGACCGCTGCCCGGCACGATGGCGTTGAGTTTCTCCGCCAGCGCCACGTAATTTTCATAGGGCGTGACCTGGAAGCAGGTGTGGCTGAATTTCTTTAATTGCGCCTCCACGGCCGCCATTACGCGCGGATGGTTGTGACCGGTATTCACCACCGCGATGCCGCTGGCGAAATCGATGTAGCGCTTCCCCTCCACATCCCAGATCTCGGCGTTCAGCGCGCGATCGGCATAGATGGAGAGGATGTTGGAGACACCGCGGACGACGGCAGCGTTGCGGCGATCATGGAGACCGGCATTTGTGCTCATTCAATTTCCTTTGATGATTCGTTCATGTTGTGAATGCTCGAGCGTAATTGAGCTGTTGTTGGTAGTTAGTAGTTGGGGGAACCCCCACCCCACCTACCTACTACCTTCTACTTCTTATCCATCTCCCCGATACACCAGTACTTAATCTCCAGATACTCTTCAATACCATACTTCGATCCCTCGCGGCCAAAGCCTGACTGCTTCATGCCGCCGAAGGGCGCGACCTCGTTGGACAGGACGCCGCTGTTGACGCACACCATGCCATATTCCAGCGCCTCGCCCACGCGCCAGGAACGGCCGAGATCGCGGGTGTAGAAATACGCGGCCAGTCCGAACTCGGTGTCGTTGGCCATGCGGATGGCCTCCTCCTCGGTCTTGAAGCAGAACACCGGGGCCAGCGGGCCGAAGGTTTCCTCGCGTGCCACCGCCATATCCGTCGTGACATTGGCCAGGATGGTCGGCTCAAAAAACGTGCCGCCGAGCGCATGGCGCTTGCCCCCCGACACTACGCGTGCACCCTTGCCCACGGCGTCCGCAATGTGCTGCTCCACCTTTTCCACTGCCGCCATGTTAATCAGCGGCCCCTGGGACACGCCTTCCTCCAGGCCATTGCCCACGCGCAACTGATTCTGCACGGCGGTGGCGAAGCGGCGCACGAATTCGTCGTAAACACCGTCCTGCACCAGCATCCGGTTGGCGCAGACGCAGGTCTGGCCGCTGTTTCGATATTTGGAAACCATCGCGCCGGCCACGGCGGCGTCGAGATCCGCATCGTCGAACACGATGAACGGCGCATTGCCGCCCAGTTCCATGGACAGTTTTTTCACCGTCGGCGCGCACTGGGCCATCAGCAACGAGCCAATCTCGGTGGAACCCGTGAAGCTCAACTTGCGCACCACCGGGTTCGACGTCAGCTCGGCGCCGACCACGGCGGCCTTGCCGGTGACCACATTGAATACGCCCTTCGGTATGCCGGCCCGTTCCGCCAGGACTGCCAGCGCCAGCGCGGAAAACGGGGTCTCCGAGGCCGGCTTGACCACGGTGGTGCAACCCGCGGCCAGTGCCGGCGCGCATTTGCGCGTGATCATCGCGGCCGGGAAGTTCCACGGCGTGATCGCCGCGCACACGCCCACCGGTTCCTTGGTTACGACGATGCGCCGGTTCTGCATGTGCTGCGGGATGGTGTCGCCGTAGACGCGCTTGCCTTCCTCCGCGAACCATTCAATGAACGACGCGGCATAGGCAATCTCGCCCATGGATTCCGTCAGTGACTTGCCCTGCTCCAGGGTCATGATGATGGCGAGATCCTTCTGGTTCTGCAGCATCAACTCGTACCAGCGCCGCAGCAGGCGCGCCTTGTCCTTCGCCAGCGTTGCGCGCCAGCCGGGCCAAGCGGCGTTGGCGGCATCGACGGCACTGCGCACCATGGCGGTATCCAGTTTCGGGATGGTGCCGAGCACGGAGTTATCGGCCGGATTGGTGACTTCGATGACGCCGCCGTCCGCGGCCTGCACCCACTCGCCATTGATATAGGCCTCGGTGCGCAGCAGCGAAGGGTCTTCCAGTCTTGCCGATTTCGGGCTGATCTTTACCACTGCCATGGTGTCCTCCACAAATTCATCGGGTGGCATCTTAGAATACTCCCCAGTAATCCTGCTATGATATTGCGCTGCGGCATTTTAGCGGGAATCGGCGGCAAATTGCCTGTTCCACAACACCTTTGCTACCCCCGAATATTCCGGTTCCGAACCATGAAAATTCTTGTTCCCATCAAGCGGGTCGTGGATGCCAACGTGCGGGTGCGGGTCAAAAGCGACCGCACCGGCGTGGAACTGGCCAATATCAAGATGGCCATGAACCCGTTCTGCGAGATCGCCGTGGAGGAGGCAATACGCCTGCAAGAGGCCGGCGCCGCGAAGGAGATCGTGGCCGTCTCCGTGGGCGGACCGCAGTGCCAGGACATCCTGCGCACCGCGCTCGCCATGGGCGCGGATCGCGCCATCCTGGTGGAAACCGATGGCGAGACGCAGCCGCTGGGCGTGGCCAAGGCTTTGCAGACCATCGCTGCACGCGAAAAACCTGACCTGATCATCCTTGGCAAGCAGGCAATCGACGATGACAACAACCAGACCGGCCAGATGCTGGCGGCGCTGCTGGGCTGGGCGCAAGGGACCTTCGCGTCGAAGGTGGAACGTGCCGAGGGCGGCCTGCGCGTGACCCGGGAAGTGGATGGCGGCCTGGAGACACTGATGTTGAAACTGCCGGCCGTTGTCACCACGGATTTACGCCTGAATGAGCCGCGTTACGTCAAGCTGCCCAACATCATGAAGGCCAGGAAGAAACCGCTGGAGGTGCTGAAGGCGGCCGACCTGGGCGTGGACCTGACGCCGCGATTGAAAGTGCTGAAGGTGGATGAACCTGCGGCCCGGGTTGGCGGCATCAAGGTGGAATCGGTGCCAGACCTGGTGCACCGGCTGCGCAACGAAAAGAAGGTGATCTGACATGGCCATCCTCGTCGTCGCCGAACACGACCAGCACAAGCTGCGCCCCGCGACCCTGTGCGTGGTGACGGCGGCAATGCGCATTGGCGGCGAGATAACATTATTGGTGGCAGGCAAGGATTGCAGCGCCGTGGCACAGGCTGCGGCCCGGGTGCCGGGCGTGAAACGCGTACTGCATGCGGATGCGCCCCATTACGAACACGGGTTGGCCGAGGACCTGGCGCCGTTGATCGTCAGGGCGGCCGCAAGCATGACCCATGTGCTGGCACCCGCCACGACCTTCGGCAAGAACGTACTGCCGCGCGTGGCGGCACTGCTGGACGTGGCGCAGATCTCCGATGTCATGCGCGTGGAAAGCGCGGATACCTTCGTGCGGCCGATTTACGCCGGCAATGCACTGGCCACGGTGCAGAGCAGCGATGCGATCAAGGTGCTGACCGTGCGCGCCACCGGCTTTGATGCGGCGCCGGACGCGGGCGGCAACGCTGCCGTCGAGGCGCTGGAGGCAGCGCCGCCTTCCGGACTGTCGACCTTTGAGCGCCAGGAGCTGACCAAGTCCGAGCGGCCGGAACTGACCGCCGCAAAAATCATTGTCTCCGGCGGCCGCGGCGTGGGCAGTGCGGAGAACTTCAAGATTATTGATGCGCTGGCGGACAGGCTCGGCGCGGCCGTGGGCGCCTCGCGCGCGGCCGTGGATGCCGGCTTCGTGCCCAATGACTACCAGGTGGGACAGACCGGCAAGATCGTCGCGCCGGATCTGTACATTGCCATCGGCATCTCCGGCGCCATCCAGCACCTCGCCGGCATGAAGGACAGCAAGGTCATTGTCGCCATCAACAAGGACCCGGAAGCGCCGATATTTGAAGTGGCGGACTACGGCCTGGTGGCGGACCTGTTCCAGGCGGTGCCGGAACTTACCGCTGCGCTGGACAAACCGGCCTGACATCCCGACGCAGACCTGATCGCCCGCCGCACACCTGCGTCCGGCGGCGTTGCTGAGTTCGACCCTTGCTCCCGTTGTCACTTCGCGCCAACCCCCGCGCCCTCGGCATAGCCTACATCCTTGCCGCGACATTGCTGGTGGCGTTGGCGGATGCACTGACCAAGTGGCTTTCAGCCTCCTACGGCACGCCGCAAATCGCGTTCATCCGCTGCAGCTTTGGCGCGATCTACATGGTGGCCTTTGTGCTGGCGACAAGCCGCTGGCAGGATTTGCATACGCAGCGCCTGGGCGGGCACATGACGCGGGCGCTGCTGGTGGCGGGCGTGATCCTCGGGGTTTTTTATGCGCTGGCGAAGATCCCCATGATCGAGGTGGAGGCCATTGGCCATGCCGCACCGTTTTTCGTTGCCGTGCTGGCACCGGTGTGGCTGAAGGAACAGGTCACCGGCCACAACTGGGGCGCCATCGGCGTCGGTTTTCTCGGCGTGCTCATCATCCTGCGGCCGGATCCGGATCACTTCCACGTCGCCCACATCGTCATGTTCGCCTGCGCCATGGGTTATTCGCTGCTGATACTGCTGGCGCGCGGCCTGTCGCGCACGGAGACAACGCTGGCATTGACGTTCTATATCTATCCGCCTTCGGTGCTGATTACCGCGCTGTTCCTCTGGGGCCGGGAGTGGCTGCCGCCGACCCTGGCTCATTGGGGTCTGTTTGCACTGCAAAGCCTGTTCGCGACCGTGGCGACGTTGTTCTTCATCGCCGGCGTGCGGCGCGTGGATGCGACGCTGACCGCGACGCTGGACTACTTCACCCTGATCTGGGTGGCGTTGATTGGATACGCCTTCTGGGGCGAGAAGCCGGACCCGATCACGTTTGCCGGCATCGTGCTTATCGTTGGCGGCGGCATTTACATCGTGCGCCACAGCACGCGCAGGCTGGATGCGAGCATCGTGCAACAGGTGGAACACTAGGATAAATCCGATGCGCCGCAATTCCCCTCTTCTCGGCATCGGCTTCATGCTCGTGGGCACAGTGTTCTTTGCACTGGCCGACGCGCTCGCCAAGTGGCTGGTAGCCAGCTATCCCGTCGCGCAGGTGGCGTGGCTGCGCAGCGGCATGGGGCTGATCCTGATCGGCGGTGTCGCGCTGGCCGGTTCGAAGATCAGTCAACTGCGCACCGAACGGCCCGGCTGGCATGTGTTTCGCGGCAGTCTGAGCGTGGCTGTTTCAATCTCGATGTTTTACGGACTCAAGCACATTGCGCTGGCCGAATTCGTCGCCATTCTTTTCGCCACGCCGTTTTTTGTCGCGCTTTTGTCACCCTGGATATTGCGCGAGCCGGTACCGGCGCAGGCGTGGCTGGCGATCGTCGTCGGCTTCATCGGGATCCTGCTGGTCGCGCGGCCGGTCCCGGGGCATTTTCATCTGGCGCACCTGGTGACGCTGGGTGTGGCGGTGATGTTGTCCGCGATGTATCTGACCGCGCGCATCCTCTCCACCACCGAATCCGCGCTGGCATTGAATTTTCACATCTATCCGCTGACTTCCCTGGTGCTCATGTGGCCGGCCACGCACCAGTGGGTGACGCCGGATGCGAAGGCCTGGCTGATGATTGTGCTGCTCGGCGTGACCGCGACCCTGGCATTGTGGCTACTGGTCCAGGCCATGCGCCACGCGCCCCCGGCGCTGGTGGCGCCCATGGACTACGTGCGCCTGGTGTGGATCACGCTGTTGGGATATTTCATCTTCGGAGAACTGCCCGATGGCATCACGGTCTGTGGCATCGTGCTCATCGTCGCCAGCGGGGTTTACGTGCTGCGGCAGGGACACACCACCAAAACCTGATTGGTGCCGGACTGGGATGGGTAAAGAAAATCTGTTGATAACGAGTACGTGAAGGGCAGGTTTTCCTCGGAGAACTGGATGTGATTTGAGTTAATTCGCATGCATGAACTCCAAGCATGCGAAATCCCCGTGTTGTGGTGCTTCTGTTTGGCGATTTGGTCCGCGGCGACGGCAGCGTGTTCAATGCCGACGTACGTGGACAATCCGCCCGCAGAAGCGTGGTCGTCCTACGCATCGGATGCCGAAATCCGTCCTTTACAGGGTCCTCGTGGATGGCCTCTCTCTCGGGCAGCTATTCTCAAGGCGCCCTGGGGTGGGGTTGCCGGCATATCGGTATCGTTTCCGCCAGGCACTTCGTCGCTTTGTCGCTCGGCCCAGTCCTCAGGCGATCCCCAAGGGGCCTCTCGTGCTCCTGGTCGATGGCTTGTGGTTCGAGTTCGATGGAGTGCCGTGGGTTCTTTATTTGATGGCACTCAAACCCTGCAATGGCAATGTCGCGACCTTTCTCGACCCGCTGTTGCTGCCGGGAAGGGAGGGAGCGTCACGTTGGCAGCAAGCCTTGGCGACGATCCCGCCGGACGCCGCGCGTCGTATCCAAGCCATGGTGGCCGACAACCTCCCTGGAATGCGGCGCATCGCCAGCCAGCGCCGGTGGGTGTTGCAGCTTTGCCAATTCCATTTGCTCCTGAAACTGCAGGCGCTGCGTCGTGGCGTACGCTACGAGCTTCGCGGTGGACCCGTTCGCGAGGAGACCCACCAACTCATCCGCAACGCCTTGGAGTTACCTAACGGAACTCGCCTGACCCGAACGATTGCGCAACTGAAGCACCTATCCCACAGCGACTGCGGAACCCAGCGTATTCAAACGACAGTCTGCGAATTCCTGAGCACAATGCAGTTCTACCGCCAGTACCAGACATTCCCCAATCTGGGACTGCCCCGCACGACCAATTCCGTCGAGTCTATGTGCCGCCTCGTCCGGGAGATGTTCCGCAGCAGCCGTGCCGGGTCGAATCCGGCCTCCGTCCTACTCTGGGCAACAGCCCTCATTCGGATACGGCCGAATGTGACTTGCAATGGCCATTCGATCAACAGAATTTCCTGACCCATCCCCAAAATGCGACCGGTTCCCAGAAGCACCGTGACCCGCGCTTTGCACCGTTCGCCTTCACCGAGCACGGCGCCATCATGGCCGCCACGATCCTCAACAGCCCCCGCGCCGTCGAGATGAGCATCTATGTCGTGCGCGCCTTCGTGCAATTGCGCGAACTGCTGGCGTCAAACAAAGACCTCGCGCACCGCCTCGACCAACTCGAAGCGCGCATCGAACAAAAGCTCGCCACCCACGATGAGGCAATCACCAGCATGCTTGCGGCGATCCGGGAACTGATGACACCGCCGGCGCCGAAACGACGCGGGATCGGATTCGTGATCAACGACGATTGAAAGCGGGGAATTCAGGGGTACCCAAGACAGCGGTCACCCCCGCCGCGCGGCTCTCAGCGCATTATAGACGGTCGGTTTCGGAGTGATCGGCAGAAGGTCGGAGATTTGGAAGCTAATCCCTTCAGCGTGGGACCGAGAGTTTCAACAACACTGACCCCGTGATTCTCGTTTTCCTCAATATGTTCAGCAGATTGCAGCATGTTATCCCGTTGCGTCCCCTGAAAAATGCAAAACTTTTCCAAGATGCATATTTTCGCCTACAATTTCTTTCTGGTCATGTTGCTTAGTGAAATAATACCGAATTGAACGAGGTGTCCAATGAACGTCCAGGATGAAAAAGTGCTGATCGAGAAGCTTCGCAGCCTTCCGCCACAGTGCCAGTCGGAAGTTGAGGACTTCGTTGATTTCCTCCACAGCCGTAGTGATGACAGGCGCTTGGTGCATGCCGCCAGCGCCATGTCCGAAGCGACACTGCGGAAATTGTGGGACAACGAAGATGATGCCGAGTATGACCGCCTGTAACTTCGGCGATATCGTCCTCGTCCCCTTTCCGTTTACAGATCAGACCACCTCCAAGCAACGCCCCGCCGTTATCATTTCCAGTGATGCCTACCATCGGGTCCGTCCCGATGTAATCCTGATGGCCGTTACGAGTCACGTCCAGACCGGCGCTGGCCTTGGTGAAACCGGGGTGCAGGACTGGAAAAACGCAGGACTGCTCAAACCCTCCGTCATTAAGCCGGTCATTGCAACAGTCGAGCGCCGGTTGGTCATCAAGAGGCTCGGGCAGCTGACAAAAACTGACTTGGCGGGACTGAGAAAGGTTCTCGCGCTGATCCTTGGTTCGGAGCCATGAAGAACGTAAGCGGGAAACAGGGAGAACCAACGAAAGACCAATATGACTTCTCGAAAGGCGAACGCGCGAAGTTCTACCATCCGGGCGCTGTATTCCGGCTGCCGGTGAATGAGGATGAATCGGCAATAGATTCTCCGCTCCAGAAGCTCACGGATCAGGGTGTTTCATAGTAATCCACGCGGCAGACCAACCTCGTAGGCACGCAAATAAACCTGACACCTTTTACCACGTAAGCTGGTTCATGCGCTGTTTCAATGAACCCATCGCGCGCCAGGCCAATGGCGAGGACCACTGCACCGGCCGGTTCTGGGAGGGACGCTTCAAGTCCCAGGCCCTGCTGGATGAGGGGGCGCTGCTGACCGCCATGGTCTATGTGGATCTGAATCCGGTACGGGCCGGGATGGCACAGACGGTGATGGAGTCGGATTTCACGTCCGCCCAGCAGCGGTTGTTTGAGATCGCCCGGACTTCCACTCCCCCCCGCAAGAATGAATCACAGGAGAACCCCAGGCTGCTCGCCTGCTCCGGCACCGAACGCCAGGACCGGCCCACCGATCTGCCGTTCAATCTCAAGGATTATCTGGATCTCGTGGATGGCAGTGGGCGGCTGGCTTATCCCGGCAAGCGCGGGGCGATCCCGGCTACCCAGCCCAGGCTCCTGAGCACCCTCGGCATTGACGCCAATGAGTGGATGCCCACCGTGACCCAGATGCAGCGGCGCTTCGAACTGTTCATCGGGGCGCCGCATCGGCTCCGGCACATCGCAGAGTCCCGCGGCTGGCGCTGGGTACGCGGTCTCACTGCGGCCCGCAGGCTCTACGCGCGGGCGAATGAATAGCAGCTTGTAGATTTCCCTTTCTGCTTCAACCCGATTGCCGTTCAGTTCCGGCGGCGACGGGGGACCGGCTTTCCCAAAACGACGACAGTGTGGAGTTCACGGCGGGATTGTCCCCAGGGCGGCCCG
>Ga0209343_10005876_pt1 | contig 14788 bp, 12 predicted proteins | sample RifCSPlowO2_02_FD_184026 | JGI IMG/M metagenome (GOLD analysis project Ga0209343, IMG submission 184026) | Groundwater microbial communities from Rifle, Colorado - Rifle CSP2_plank lowO2_0.2 (SPAdes) (version 2) | ecosystem: Environmental > Aquatic > Deep subsurface > Groundwater | place... | reverse complement strand
TGCAACAATCAAACGATTCCTTTGGTACGGCGCCAAGTCACGCAACTTAAATAAAAGAGAGGCTTTCAAATTGCCCAATTTGGTAAAAAGGTTTCGAAATATGTTTTTTATTTTATTTAAAAATCCTGACATATACCTCTAGTAACTAGTAACTAGTTAAATTTTTCGAAGTGCCATACTAGGCACTTCTCAATGTTAAATGTTATGTGTTAGGTGTTAGGTGTTAGGTGTTAGGTGTTAAATATTAAATGTTAAATGCTATGTGTTAAATGTTAAATGTTAAATGTTATGTGTTATGTGTTATGTGTTATGTGTTAGCAACTAATTACTTTTTAAATTCCAACCCATAATGCAAACCGCCGGCATCTATTTCTCCCGTTTTTTTAAACCCAATTTCAGTGGCTAATTTCTCAACTAAATCTTTGGGTATTCTTTGTGGCGGACCTATAATCCCCTGCTCAAACCAATCTATTACAAAAAGCTTACCTTGCAACTTTAATATACGATAAGCCTCGTTTAAAATATTTTGAGGATTTTGCACTTGATGTAAAATATTGGCACACAAAACAAGGTCCTGTGAAGCATCCGGCAAATTGCTTCCATTTGGCTTTTCCAAATTGCTTTTTGAAGTTTGAATCTGAAATAATCCGCTTATTCGTTTTTGACCTTCAATAGTTTCAATGGCGCTGTCTAAAATATCAATGGCGGTTACCTTGCCACTTCCTCCAATAATGTCTGCCATTGCTTTTGTAAAATGTCCGGCGCCTGCGCCAAAATCAGCAACCTGCATACCCAAGTCCAAACCAAAATTTCCAACCGCCTGCACTGGATTTAAAAATATACCTCCTGTATTGTTTTTTGGAATATCTAAAACGAATTCACTCATAAATAAAATAATAAATTTTTAAACTAAAGCAACCGATGCAACTTTATCACTTTGCAACAATCTCATAATTCTTACTCCTTGAGTCGCTCTCCCTAATTTTGATATTTTTTTAATCAGCACTCTTATTACCTGTCCCTTTTCTGAAATTGCAATTAATTCCTCCATGTCACGCACAACTCTTACTCCCACCACATCGCCTGTTTTTTGTGTAACGCTTGCCGCCTTAATGCCGCTTCCTCCTCTTCTTTGTTGTTTAAATAATTTTAACGCTGTTTGTTTGCCATATCCGTTTGCCATTACGATAAGCAAATTTTTATCTTTATCCTCTCCTTTTATTATATCACTGCTCACAACTCTATCATCAGCTTTTAAATTAATACCTCTTACGCCGGAGGCGCTTCGCCCCATGCTTCGGACATCTTTTTCTGAAAATCTTATATTTTGTCCGTTTTTAGTGGTTAGAATTATTTCATCATTTCCACTTGACACCCCGACCCAATTCAATTTATCATCTTTTTTTAGTCTTATGGCAATTAAGCCGCTCCTCCTGACATTTTCAAAATCCTTAGCCGGAGTTTTTTTAAGTATTCCATTTTCTGTAACCATTACTAAATAACTTCCTATCTTTAACTCACTTTTTTCTCCTCGAGTCAGAGGAACAATTGTGGTTACAAATTCATCTTTTTGTAAGTCTAAAAAATTAACGAGCGCTTTTCCGCGTGCAGTTCGCATTGAAGAAGGTATTTCATGCGCCAAAGCTTGGAACACGCGGCCAGTATTTGTAAAAAACAACAATCTGTCGTGAGTTGATGCCGACAAAAATTGGTCCACAACATCATCTCCCCTAGTTTCCATGCCAATAATACCCTTACCACCTCTATGCTGAACTTTGTAAGCAGAAGGAGAGACGCGCTTTATATAGCCGTCTCGCGTCATGGAAATAATGGTTTCTTCTTTTGGAACTAAATCCTCTTCGCTAAATTTGCCTACGGCCGACGCATAAACTTTAGTGCGCCTTTCATCTCCATATTTGTCACTTATTTCTGTCAATTCTTTCCTTATTTGAGCTTTTATTTTGGCTTCACTGCCAAGTAGAGCTTCGTATTCTTTTATTAGCGCCTTCTTATCTTTCAATTCCTCGTCCACTTTTTTTCTTTCCAAATTTGCCAGATTATGCAAACGCATATCCAAAATTGCTGTTATCTGAATATCGGTAAATTTAAACTTGCTCTTTAAATTTTTGTGCGCGTCTTGCCTGTCTTTGCTTTTCTTTATCGTATCTATTACCTTATCTATATTATCCAATGCTTTTTTTAATCCTTCAAGGATATGCGCTCTTTCCTTTGCTTTGGCAAGCTCAAATTCTGTTCTGCGCCGCAATACCTCGCGCTTATGCTGTAAATATTTTTCTAAAACTTCTTTCAAATTAAGCACTTGTGGCTGAACTCCGCCTACAAGCGCCGTCATATTTAAGTGAAAAGTTTTTTGAAGTTCTGTATATTTATAAAGTTTGTTTAAAGTTTTTTGAGGCTGGGCATCTTTTTTTAATTCTATAATAATGCGAACCGAATTTTGTCTATCACTTTCATCTCTAATATCGCGCACAGATTCTAATTTTCCTGTTTGCACCAGTTCTGCCATTTTTTCTATCAAAATTGACTTATTAACTTGATAAGGAATTTCTGAGATTTCTATAAAAAGACCGCCCTTTTTCTTCTTTTTAATATACTCTTTTATTTCTGCTTTACCGCGCATTACAATTGGACCCTTACCTTGTCCGTATGCTTCAAGCATAGCTTTTTTGTCATAAATTATTCCTCCAAGAGGAAAATCCGGACCCTGAATAAATTTCATTAAATCTTCCACAGTAGCTTTTGGATTTGCAAGCAGGTGTGTTGTTGCGTCTATAATTTCTTTCAAATTATGCGGCGGGATATTTGTTGCCATACCAACCGCTATCCCCAAGGTTCCGTTCAATAAAAGTTGCGGCAATGCTGAAGGCAAAACCCGCGGCTCTTTGTGTTCGCCATCATAGTTATCCATCCATTCAACAGTATCCTTGTCTATATCATCCAGCATCGTGGAAGTTATCGGCCTTAATTTTGCTTCTGTATAACGTTCCGCCGCAGGATTATCTCCGTCTATTGAACCAAAATTTCCTTGTCCCAAGACTAGAGGATAACGCATGCTGAAGTCTTGCGCCATGCGCGCCATTGCGTCATAAATCGCCGCATTGCCATGCGGATGATATTTACCCATAGTTTCACCTGTAATTGCCGCTGACTTCCTAAATCTGGAACTGGAATTAAGGCCCATTCTGTGCATTGTGTAAAGAATTCTTCTATGAACCGGCTTTAGTCCGTCACGCACATCCGGCAAAGCACGTGCCATAATAACACTCATCGCATAACTTAAATAACTATCTTGCATTTCTTCAACAAGAGGCCTGATTTGTATATTTTGTTTTTCCAACTCTGGTTTTTTAACTTGTTCTTTTTTGGGCATAAATTTTGTTCGCTTCGCTCTTAAGTTTCAAAAACCTAGTTACCTATTACCTAACACCTAGAACCTTTTTGTGAGCTTTAACGAGCTTTAAATATCTCCTCTGCTTCTTGTGGAATAATATTTTCTTTGTTTATATTTTTAAATCTGTTTTGCGTATCTATAACAAAAAAGGTCACCGACACAATTACAAGTAAACCAAGGATAGCAAAAAAAATAAAAAGACGTTTTTTATAACTCATTATTTTATTCGACTACGTCTCACAAAATGACTACCGTTCACTGTCTACGGACTACGGCTCTGAATTGCAGTAGTCGGTAGTCGGTAAGCTGTAGTCAAATTAAGCGCTAGCTTAATTTTTAAAAACAACCACCTCCATCTTTTCTTCCGAATCCGGCAAATCTTTTTGTTTTATTGTTAACTTTTCAATCGGCTTTACATCCGCCTGACCTATTTCTTTTAAAAAATCGGAAACCGGATCTAATTTTACGCTTAATCCTTTAACCTGATAATGCATTGGGATTACAATTTTGGGTTCAATTTGATTTGTAATTTCAACCGCGGTTTCCGCGTCAATTGTATAATTTCCTCCAACAGGAATCATTAGAATATCCACCTCTCCCAAAGCATCGACCTGCTCCTCTGTTAACTGCCTTTGACCCAAATCGCCCAAATGAGCAATGGTCATATCCTCCATTTTTATAACATACATAGTATTTGTTCCGCGCTCCTTTCCTTCTTTGTCGTCATGGAATGAAAAAATTCCCCTTATTTTAACTCCTCCTGTTTCATATTCACCCGGGCTATCTACCACAAAAGGACTGCCGCTGATGTTGACTATATTATTGTGGTCAAAATGTTCATGGGTAACAAGCGCAATTTGCGCTTCAAATTTTGGAGGTGTTAACCCCAACTTTTTTTCAAAAGGATCTGTAACTATAGTGGTGGAGCCACTTTGTATTTTAAAACATGCTTGTCCGTACCAAGTGATAATCATTTTATTCGGCTACGCCTCATAAAAAGTAACTAGTAATCCGTAACTCGTAATCAGTAATTTTTGATTTGCCAAAGGCAAATAATCTTTTTTACTAGTTACCAGTTACTTGTTACTGATTATTGTAAAGAAAGCGAAGCGAGCTTTTACTACTTTATTTTATCATAATCTTGCATAAATTAAAACTAAATGTTAAGATAGATAACATGCCAAATACAATTACAAAACAATCGGACAAGCCGAATGTAAATACTGCGCGACAAGTAGAAAAAAACATCATGAAAACCGCTGTTCAAGCAGAAAAATCGTTATTTCAGTTGCCCAAAATAGGCGATGTGGTTGAAGGCGTTGTAATAGATAAAGAAGGCGGAGTGCTTTACATAGATCTTGGACACATAGGAATAGGGGTTATTTTTGGCGTTGAATATCTAAAAGCACAAGACGAAATTAAAAAATTAAAAAAACAAGATAAAGTAATAGCAAAAATCATAGAAGTGGAAAATGAAGACGGATACAGAGAGCTTTCTATGAAAGAGGCAAAAGAAGAAAAAAATTGGAAAGTCATGGAAGAAGCTCAAAAAAGCCAAAATTCTTTGGAAGTGGAAATTACTGACGCGAACAAGGGCGGACTTATGGCGCGCATCGGAGATTTGGAAGGATTTTTACCCGTAAGCCAGCTGGCTCCTGCCAACTATCCGCGAGTTGAAGGAGGAGATAAAAATAAAATTTTAAACGAATTAAGAAAATTTATAGGCAAAAAAATGCGGGTGCAGATTTTAGACGCAAATTCAAAAGATGAAAAACTAATTTTTTCAGAAAAAGCCGCGGAAAATGAAAGCATTCAAAGCGCGCTTAAAAAATACAAAGTTGGAGATGATGTTGACGGAGAAATAACTGGCGTTGTGGACTTTGGGGCATTTATAAAATTTGATCCCCTGCTTGAAGGCTTGATACACATATCCGAACTTGATTGGAGTTTAATAGAAAATCCTAATGAAGTTGTAAAAGTTGGAGATAAACTGAAAGCTCGCATTGTAGATATAGCAGATGATGGCAAGGTGTCACTATCTTTAAAAATGCTAAAAGAAAATCCATGGAAAGGAGTTGAAGAACAATTTAAAGTTGGCGGCGTGTTTGAAGCAGAGGTAGCAAAAATAAGCCCGTATGGCGCGCTTGTAAAAATAGAGGAGGGAATACAGGGCTTGGTGCATATATCGGAATTTAAAGACCAAGAAGAAATGAAGTCCAAACTAAAAGAAGGCAAAAAATACAAATTTGAAATTGTAAATGTTGATACAGGGGAATACAAAATTGCATTAAAACTAGTGGAATAGTTAGTAATTACTACATTACTAGATGACTAGATAACTACATAACATAGAACATGGAACACATAACAGCATAATAACTAAATTACTAATTTCAAAGTCAAAAATAACAACAAATTCTCAACTAAAAACAAAAAGGACTGTCGCTATTGACAATCCTTTATTTTTTTGCTATAATGTATTCAGTTGTAGGTGAAACAACTGGCAAAAACAGAAAACGAAATCCCCCCATTGGGGGAGAAAGGAGCCAGAAATGGCTCGTAACACCCACATCACCACGGCAGACGAAGCCTTCCGTGTCGCGCGTCAGCGCGCAGACACGGGCGGCAGCGATGACGCCCAGAAGTTCAACCCGTTCTGGGCGGCCGTGAACGCTGCAAAGCGTATCACGGTTCGTTCGCCTGAGGACGGGCAGGCCGAGCTCTTTGCCGAGCTGGAGGCTGCGGTCTCAATGCTCGACGAAAACGAGAAAGGCAAGGCGCCTTGGCGCCTAGTCATTCCTGTTTTCAACGAGGAGGTCCACATCGGTGGCCTCTTCGCTCTCGCCCGCGCCTGCGGAAGAACCGCAATGGCGCACTCCGTTGCCGCCATCGTGAAAGCGAAGCGGCTCTCCAACCTCACAACTGGTGACTTGGAGAAGTTCGGACTCGTGGAAACACGGGTCTCGGACGACGGAAGTAGGTCCTGGCTTCAGCCAATGATCGGCAAGGAGGCAATCACCTCCGCCGCCGAGAAGATGGCAGAAGCCGGCCTCGTTGAGGGCGCGCGCGCACTGCGCGTATACCTCAACAAGGCGAGCGTCAACCGGGCAACCGGAATCGCTCGCCGCGAGGCAAAGTCGAGTGCTTCATCTTCGGATGAAGCACCCGTTACCAGTGAGGAGAGTTCGGACTCCGACGAGTCCTAACCTCCTTTCTGCTAGCGACCCCAAGGGTCGTTAGATAACTGGCCTTAGAAGAGCCAGACGTCTGATCTAAGACGGTAAAATCTTCTTCGAGTTTCACCTACTCGCCCGGTGTATCCCGGAGGGTTGCGCTACGCGCACCCCTCCGGGATCACCAACCACATCTCCGATCACAATCCGATCGGTTTTTTGTTGAAACAAAACAAATAATATGCTATAAATTTATTTTATGGTAAACTACTAAGTAATAAGCAGAAAAATAACTAAATAACTAAATAACTACATAACTATATAACTAAATAACTATATAAGAAATGGTAAAAAATAACATGAAAACTAAACCAATATTTAAAAATATATTCACAATAATTCTTGTGTTTGCAATAATTGCTTCTTTCGCTTCGTTGTTCTACTCCCCTTTTGAAGAGGTAGAAAATATATCTTTGACTACACTTGTAGAAAAAATAAACGTAGGAGAAGTTAAAAGTATAACTGTTGAAGAAAACGACTTAAGTATTGTACTTCAAGACAACACAAAACTAAAAAGCAGAAAAGAAGCAGAAGCATCTTTAACCGAGTCTCTAAGTAATTATGCTGTAAATGCAGAAATGCTAGCCAATGTAGACATAGAGCTCAAGGCACAAAGCGGAGCTCTGTTTTGGGCTGGGGTACTACTACCATTTATACTGCCATTTTTAATAATTGGATTTTTCTTATGGTTTATGATGCGTGGCGCTCAACGCGGCGCAAATCAGGCATTTACTTTCGGTAAAGCAAGGGCAAAGTTGTTTGGAGGAGCGCAGGGTAAAAAACAAAAAATAAACTTTAATGATGTCGCGGGCGAAGAGGAAATAAAAGAAGAACTGAAAGAAATTGTAGAATTTTTAAAAACTCCGCAAAGATTTCTAAAAATGGGAGCGCGTATTCCAAAAGGAGTTATGCTGATGGGGCCTCCCGGAACTGGAAAAACACTTTTGGCGCGCGCTGTAAGCGGTGAAGCCGGGGTGCCATTTTATTCAATAAGCGGCTCTGAATTTGTTGAAATGTTTGTTGGTGTGGGTGCGGCCCGCGTAAGAGATTTATTTGAAACCGCTAAAAAAAACGCGCCTGCTTTAATATTTATAGATGAGATTGACGCGGTTGGCCGCCTCAGAGGAGCAGGACTTGGCGGAGGAAATGACGAAAGAGAACAAACTTTAAACCAAATTCTTTCTGAAATGGACGGCTTTGAACAAAATGTCAATACAATAATAATTGCCGCAACTAACCGTCCTGATGTTTTAGACCCAGCACTTCTTCGTCCCGGACGGTTTGACAGACGAATCATTATAGATTTGCCGGATATCAAAACCAGAGAACAAATTCTAGAGCTTCACGCAAAAGGAAAACCCCTTGCTTCAAATACAAACCTAAAAGAACTCGCGGCGCGAACACCGGGATTTAGCGGAGCGGATTTGTCCAATTTGATGAATGAAGCGGCGATATTTGCAACACGCAAAAAACAAAAAACCGTACGACAACAAGATTTGTACGACGCGATAGAAAAAGTTATTTTGGGTCCGGAAAGAAAAAGCAAGGTATATACTATGCAAGATAAAAAAATAGCCGCATATCATGAAGCAGGACATGCTCTTGTTGCGACGACCTTACCAGAAAGCGACCCCGTGCATAAAATTTCTATAATATCACGCGGAGGGGCCGGCGGATACACCCTCAAGGTTCCGGAGGAAGAAAAAAGTTTTCAAACCAAGGCTCACTTCTTGGCTGAACTTGCTGTCTTACTCAGCGGATACGCCGCGGAAGAATTAACATTCAAAAATATATCTACAGGAGCTTCGGACGACCTTAAAAAAGCATCGGATTTAGCTCGTCGACTTGTAACGCGCTACGGAATGAGTTCGTTGTTGGGTCCCGTTACTTTTGGTGATAGAGAAGAAATGGTATTTTTGGGAAAAGAACTTGCAGAAACAAGAAATTACTCAGAGGAAATAGCATACAAAATAGACAACGAAGTTGCAACTTTTATAAAAGATGCGCACAAAAAAGCAAAAACCATACTAACCAAACATAAACTAAAATTAAAACAAATAGCTGAAGAACTCATAAAAAAAGAGGTTCTTGAAAAAAAAGAGTTTGATAAATTAATGCTGAAGTCTGTATAAAAATTTATATGGCATTAAAACAAAATTCCCTGTTTAAACAGGGAATTTTGTTTTAATTTATTTTAAGCTTTTTACACAATTTCTATCTGTAAAGTTCTAATTCCAAACTGTAAGGCATCGTACCTGGTCGGCATCCAGATATCAACTCGATGCCAATAGCGCGCGTTCATTCTGTCTTCAACCACAAATACTTTGTCGCCAAACATAGATGGTATTTTTATTTTAGTCCCTATGGGCAAAAAGTTTGCCGCTACAACGCCATCGCGAACCTGCGTGCCGCTTGCTGTAACAAAAGGACTAAAATCTGTTTGGTCTAAAGTTGAAGAATAAGCTGTAACCGAAACCCATAATCGCTGATTTGCATTTTCCTGTTTTTCTGCGGGAGGAACAGGCGGAACAAAAATTGCGCTCTGGGCTACAATATAAGAAGTTATCTGAACTTCAGTCGCAAAGTTTCCTTCTGTATAACTGTCTGCCACTTTTTTGTATTGTTCCGCATTCAGTAAAGAGGATATCTTTGCGGTATTACTATCATAAGCAATAGCAAAATGCGCTGAAAATACAACAGAAAATACCAAAACTACCGTAAAAATTTTTACTGAGATTTCAAGAAATTTTATTTTTTTTGCTTGCGGAGAATAATCTCCAAATTCTAATTTTAGCTGTTTCCCCCTTTCCTGATTACGCAAGAAAGGGACACTTAAGTTAGCCATAATTAATTAGTCATTTAACAAACCCGCATACGCAGATAATTTAAATGCCTATTAAAAAATTCTATCAAAAAATCTCCCGTTTTAGGAGATCTAATAGATTATAGCATTAAAATAACCATTTGTCAATATAAATGCCTACTTCAACACTACCTCATAAATTTTAGCAAAATTAACGAAAAAGTCAACCCTTTTACCTTATTTTCTTGCTACAAATTAAAAATCGTACAACATCATTGCCTTTCTAACTTTTTTTAAAGTTTCTGCGGCAACCTCTCTGCCGACCTGTGTTCCTTGTTTTATTATTTTTATAACTTGCGCTTTATCTTTTTCCACTTCCTTACGCCTTTTTCTGATCGGCCCCAAAAGTTCTTCCAGAACTTCTGTCAATCGTTTTTTTAATTCAACATCCCCCAATCCTCCCTTTTTGTATTGTTTTTTTAACTCCACAATTTCTTTTTTGCGAGGGTCAAAAATATCCAGATACTCAAAAACCACATTTCCCTCTACCCTTCCCCTATCTTGCACTCTTATGTGTTTTGGGTCTGTATACATTTGCATAACTTTGCGCGCTATTTCACTGCTTGAATCCTTCAAATAAATCGCGTTGCCTAGTGACTTGCTCATTTTACTTTTTCCATCTATACCGCTTAAACGCGATGCGCTAGAAAGCAATTCGCGCGGTTCTATCAATACTTTGCCGTATACATTGTTAAATTTTTTCACTATTTCACGGGTCTGCTCTATCATTGGCAGTTGGTCATCTCCCACTGGAACTAAGTGCGCGCCAAACGCCGTGATATCTGCCGCCTGACTAACTGGATACATTAAAAAACCCGCAGGCACATTTGTTCCAAAATTTTTTTGTTTCATCTCTTCCTTTACCGTTGGGTTTCTTTTTAAACGAGAGAGCGTTACCAAATTTAAGTAATAAATTGTAAGTTCCGCAATTTGCGGAACTTGCGATTGCAAAACTATGCTTGTTTTTTTGGGGTCAATTCCAACCGCTAAATAATCTTGTGTTACCTCCAAAATGTTTTCCTGTATTTTTTTAGGATTTTGAGCGTTATCAGTCAAGGCCTGAACATCGGCAATAAGCACAAATGTGTTGTACTTATTTTGTAATTCAACTCTATTTTTCAGCGAACCAACATAATGGCCTAAGTGTAGAGGCCCTGTCGGTCTGTCTCCAGTTAAAATTGTTTGTTTATGTTCCATGTTTTTTTAGTTTAGCATTATTGTAATAAAAAATAAACCGCTGAAACGTCTCGCCCAGCACCTTTTGCGCAAGCAAACAGGTGCTGGGGTACGCTTTAGCGGTTTATTTTAAAGTGTGCAAAGTCCAACTTCGCCGAGTCATACTCGGCTTCGCTTTTATATAATATAAGTATGTGCCGAGTCGGACTCGGCTACCTTCGTAAACTCGTTTCCTGCGGAACCGAGTTTGACTCGGTGAGCGGGTGAAGGGAATCGAACCCTCGTCTCGTCCTTGGCAAGGACGTATAATAACCATTATATGACACCCGCATACCCCGCTTCGCGGAGAAATACGTAATTCTAAATCCTACCAGCCTGATGGACGGGCAGGAATTCGAAACGAATTCTAATTTTCAAAATTCGAAAAAATACTATCAGTGCCGGACCCCAGAATCGAACTGGGTACGCTTGCCTCTTCAGGGCAACGCTCTACCAATGAGCTAGTCCGGCCCCTCTTGTCGCTCAAAATACTGGTGCGCCCTACAGGAATTGAACCTGTGGCCTCATGCGTGTCATGCATGCGCGCTAACCTCTGCGCCAAGAGCGCTGGGATATTATAATTTAATAATCTGGTCCACAAAAACAAAACTGGTGTGGGCGCGCTAGGATTTGAACCTAGGACCGGGCGTGTATAAGACGCCTGCTCTACCGGGCTGAGCTACGCGCCCCCTGTGGTGCCGCGGGAGAGACTCGAACTCTCACTCCAAAAAGGAGATAGATTTTAAGTCTACTGTGTAAACCAATTCCACCACCGCGGCAACTTTATTATTATTTTACTATTTTTTCTCCCCTTCGTCCGCAGAGTCCACTTTTTGTTGTTCACCAGATATTTCTTCTTTCTTCTCTTCAATACTTTGCTCGTCCTCAGCCACATCATCATTATTTTCTTGCATTTCAGAAGCTTCCTGGGCATCCGCCGGCTCTTGCGCCTCTTCTTTATTACCCCCCATATCAAACACTAAATTCTGAACTTTTGTCTTTCGCTTCTTTGTTTTCTTTCCAAGCTGTTTTCTGATGTAATATAACTTCGCCTGTCTTATATGCTCTGTACGCAAAATTTCAATTTTTTCTATTGCCGGCATATGCAAAGGAAATGTCCTCTCAACACCCACGCCTCCGGCTCCAATTTTGCGAACAGTAAAAGTTCCGTCTAATCCCTTGCCGTGTTTTACCGCTATGACAAGACCTTCAAAAATTTGTATTCTTTCTTTATCACCACCTTCTTTTATTTTTTCGTACACACGTATAACTTGCCCCGCTCTTAAATACGGGGTATCGCTTTTTTGTTTATCTTTCAACAAAGTTTGTAATATATTCATAAATTTAAATTAACTGATTGTATTATTTTAGCACGACTCTATATATATTTCAAGAAGTCAGCCAGGTCATTGGGTAAATCTTCCTCAAATTCTAGTAACATATCCTTATTATACGGAATTTGCAAAAAATATGCATGTAAAAATAAACGACTAAGTTCGGGTGGACATGATTTCTTTTTTCCGTATAATTTATCACAAACTATAGGATGACCAATAGAATCTAAATGCACCCTTATTTGATGCGTTCTGCCCGTTAGCGGTTCCACATTCAAAAGAGTAAATTTACTATACCTTTTTACTACGCTCCATTTGGTTTCAGACGGACGAACTTTTTTTGCTTCAACCTGACTATATTTTTCTACCGTTTGACGCTTGCCTTTATATGCCTTTATTTCTTTTTTTATAGTCCCTTTATCCTGTTTTGGACTTCCCCAAACCAGGGCAAAATATCTTTTTTTTATTTTTCGCTGTTTAAATAATTCTTTTAGTTTTTCATAACTTTCTTGCGTTTTAGCTACTACTAAAAGACCCGATGTTTCTTTGTCAAGCCGATGCACAATACCGTGTCGCTCCGTAGCTTCATGTAAGGGACGGCTATGCGCTCTTTTTTCACCCACTCCACGAATTTCTGGATATCTTTTAATTAACTCGTCCAAAAGAGTATCTCCCTCTTTTTTGGATGTCGGATGAACCAATAGTCCTGAAGGTTTATTTATAACAATCAAATTTTCGTTTTGATAAACAATATTTAGATTCATCGTGTGTAGAGTGAGTTTGGCACCAAGCTTCCAAACTCCATCTCAGTAAATGCAACGCTTATTAAATAGCTCGCTCTTTATTTTACCAAGCTCATGTCTATTTTCAAAATCGCTATGCCGCAAATAACTTAGGAATCGATATGGATGACAAATTAATTTTTGCAACAAAAACTTGGAAGTAAAAAATTAAAAGTGTTAAAATATGGATATGAAAAAATACATACTAATCATTTTTCTTCTTTTATTGATAGGGTGGTTAAGTCAGTTTCCGCTAAGCCCGAAACCAATTACCATTATATTATCTCCCCACTTTGATGACGCGGTTTTGTCTTTGGGCGGACTGATTGCAAAACAAGAATATAAATTGCTCGTCGCAACCTTTTTTGCGAAAAGGCCGACAGAAGTTATGCACACCGAGTGGGATAGTATGGCCGGATTTTCTAACAGCGACGAAGCAATTTCCACCAGAACAAAAGAAAATAAAACCGCCCTTTCGCCGTTTAACGCAATCATTAAAAACTATGACTACCTAGAATTACAATACAGGCAAGGCAGTGAAAGTGAAAATGAAGCAATTAAAAACGAAATTATTGCGGACATATTATCCATTCTAAAAACCTATAAAAATAGGGAGATTTTTCTATACGGTCCCACTACATTTGGAAAAGGTATAGGATATCCCGACCATGAGATAGTTCATGAGGCTTTTATAGAAATTTACAAAACAAATACAAATTCTCGTATCCATTTCTTTATTTATGAAGATTTTCCATATATTCGTGGATTTATTATGAATGATGATGACAACTTCGGTGAATACTTAAATAAACAAACAAACATACAATCCGAGGAGCTCGTAATTGAACTGAACAAATCACAGCTACAAAAAAAGATCGCGGGCATTTATGCATACGCGTCACAAATAAAAGGATTTATCTGGCTAGGAAATGACTTCGTGTTTTTTTTAGATGAATTTTTTCAATCAAGGTGCGAAACGCATTCACCACCGATTTATGCTTGCGAAGTTGTGCACCAATTATAAAATTTGTATTTTAAGAAAAGTTGTTAACCAATCCGGTGGCCGTTGAATTAGTTAACAACTATGATTATGTGGGAGAGCGCTGATTTTATCCCTAAATTAACAACCGAAATACGCCCACTGCGTTTTAGTGTTAAATTTTATAGTTTCTATTATTAAATTAAATTCTTGGTGTTGAATTAATGGACTACTTTAACTGAAAATTTATATGTGGCGCTACCGCCTCGGCAGTCGCTAACCGTTACTTTAACCGCATAGGTTCCCACACTCTGCCATATGTGAGCACTCGAGAAACTCCAGCCTTTACTATTTTGCGGATTTGGAGACTGGCACGCTTGGGCGACTCCGGCGCCGTCACCCCACGATATTGACCACGACAAATTATCCCTATCAGCATCGCTAGCGGAAAAACTAAACCAGATTTGTTCACCAACTTTTATGTCGGATGGAACCGATGGGACGGAGGTAATAACAGGAGGTTTATTGATTGTATTCGTAGTGCCGTCAATAACATCTTCTTTTACATTTACACTTATACTAGTCTTTGCGGAAAGTCCGCCATCATCAGTAACTTTAAATACAGGAACGTATGTGCCAACTTTAGAGTAAGTATGGGTAAATGTAGCAGTTTGAGTTGCGCTATATGGACTAACAGAAACCATCCGTTCTACGGTGCCAGTTTCGTCTCCCCAAATAACCGAGTATGAAAGTGTGCCCTGTTCGGGGTCAGTAGCTTTAATTTCCCATTTTCCAACTTCATCTACTTTAAGAACACTAGGACCTGTAATACTCTTAACTACGGGCGGCAAATTTTCGCTCTGTTTTTCCGTAATAATAAATGTGGAGTCGCTATCGTCATACTGATTTGTGTTTTCCGAATCAGTAACCCTTACGATATACGATGAACCTGCGGATATAGCGCTTCCGG
>Ga0209343_10005870_pt1 | contig 14794 bp, 17 predicted proteins | sample RifCSPlowO2_02_FD_184026 | JGI IMG/M metagenome (GOLD analysis project Ga0209343, IMG submission 184026) | Groundwater microbial communities from Rifle, Colorado - Rifle CSP2_plank lowO2_0.2 (SPAdes) (version 2) | ecosystem: Environmental > Aquatic > Deep subsurface > Groundwater | place... | reverse complement strand
GTGGTTGCCTTTTCACGAAGCTTACGAGCTTGACTGATTTCTTCTTTGCTTATATGCACAGTTCTTGCCATGAGTCACCTCCATGGCAAGATTATATATTAGTGTCAACTTGATTGCAAGTTGGAATAACGATACAGAACACGATACGATTGTTGGTAGGAAGAGTAGCTTTTATGAAACCATTAAAGGTATTCACAACTTAGCGCTTTTTCATCAGAAAATGGAGATTAGAACAGTTATTCATAAATTAAATTACAAGCGTCTGCTTCAGTTTTCTGAGTTTGTCTATCATAATTTCCCATTTACTATTCACATTGCTTTAATGGGAATGGAAACGATTGGATTAGCAAAGGAAAATATAGATATGCTTTGGATTGACCCAGTTGAGTATATCCCACAACTCAAAGAGGCAACTATTTGTCTGAACAGACGGGCAATGAATGTTTCTATTTATAATTTACCATTATGTATTCTCCCCAAAGAATTATGGAGATTTAGTAAGCAATCGATTTCCACTTGGAAGAAAATTTATTCCCCAGTATGTGTTGAGTGCGACTATTGTGAACAATGTGGTGGTCTATTTGCTACTTCTGGCGAAATCCAGAGTAAGTTTATTCGTCCTTTAAAAAGTTACATGGCATAAAAAAGTTCTTGACATTTACCTCTTGTAAGGATTATATTATATTCAAGTTTCAAGATTAGGAGGTGATATTAAATGAAACACCTTTTAACGAAAATCAGCCTTTTTGCTTTAGGGGTTCTTACTTCTGTAGGTTTATACTCAGGTGATGTTAATGCCTCGTAGGTACAGGGAATAAATAAAGCTTCAGAAATTACAGAAACAACGCCTCTTTATTTAACGCAAAGCACGACCTACACAGCAAATGCCCAAGACGGTTGGCATTACTCACATAGTTCCCATGCCTCTCATTATTCTCACGGATCTCATAGCTCTCACTATTCCCATTATTCATCTTGGCGGTAATGCCGTTTTTGAAGAAATTTTTAAAGCCCCAAGTTTATGAGTTAAAACTTGGGGCTTTCTATTTTTTGGATTATAGAAATACTAAAGAGAAATCCACAAGGTTTCCCAGAGTTCTTCTGTTGGAGAATCCGGGGATGTTTTGACGATATATATACCCAAAACATGAAAAGGCAATAATAATAGAGTTTTCTCTTGCATCCTGAATCTTCCATTCTTAGATTTGACTTCTTACTCTTGACTCCTGATTAATGACTTTCCGGTATTATCCACAAGAAATATTATTAAAACAACCCCCTCATTCCCTTTATTAAGGGGGGATTTAAAAGAAACCTTTGTATAGTCTGGACAATTTGTTATAATCTCTCAAACAGGAGGTAATAGAAAAATGACAAAGACGATTCATGCCATATATGAGCATGGCATATTGAGACCTTTGGAACCCATAGAAGGCATAATGGAAAATAGTGAGGTTGAAGTAACCGTATCTGTTGAAAAAGAGGCTTCACATCCTATCTTAAGATTTGCGGGTATATTGAATGATGAGGAAGCAGATGAAATGATGAAGGTGGTGGAAGAGGAGTTTGAAAGGGTAAACATGGATGAATGGAAGGATTAGTCTTGATACAAATATTGTGATACGGCTATTCAAAAATGATCCCGCCGTTATAAAGATGCTTGCCGACTTATCAATTGTTTATCTCCCTGTCCCTTGTGGTGGCAGAGATTCTATTTACAGCAAGAAACTCATTTCAACAAACAAAAAACCTAAAAATTTACAATGAATTTATTGATGCTTGTAATGTCTTAAACATTACAAGGGAAACAGCAAACTTTTATAGCATAATTAGGCTGGAACTGAAAAATAAAGGGTGGCCTATACCTGAAAACGACCTCTGGATTGCATCTGTCTGTATGGAACAGAACATGCCACTTGTTACAGGAGATGCCCATTTTGATAATATATCCGGTTTAAAGGTTGTAAAGTGGTAACAAGAAATGGATGACTACAGAAATCAGGCACACCTTAGAAAAAATTGATCAAGTCTGCCTTGACCGTTATTGCCTTTTCCCTACATATCGTCGAACAATTCAAGGATTGCTATCACATAAGGCTGACATATAATTCCAATGAAATTAAAGGTCGTTATAGAGAATGCTATAAGAATAGAATATCCGATAAAAAACTTGAAATCTTGCAGCCTCTAAGAGATAATCTTTTTAAGGAGTATTTTTAACATGAAATACATTATTCTACTTGGTGATGGGATGCCTGATTACCCAATTAAAGAATTGGGTGATAAGACGCCGTTGGAGTATGCGAAGACTCCGAATATGGACTTTATTGCAAAAAATGGGACTGTAGGATGTGTGAAGACCATTCCTGATGGATTCCCGCCGGGGAGTGATGTGTCAAATTTATCCATACTCGGTTATGACCCTGCAAAGTATTATACAGGCAGGGCACCACTTGAGGCGGCAAGTATTGGAGTAAAGCTATCACCGACAGATGTGGCTTTCAGATGTAACCTTGTTACACTCAAGCCAACAGATAGTGAATTAATCATGGAGGATTTCAGTGCAGGGCATATAAGCACGGAGGAGGCGAAGGAACTGATTAATGTATTGGATAAAAAATTAGGGACAGACGATATAAAATTTTATTCAGGGGTCAGCTACCGTCATCTTATGGTTTGGAAAAATGGAAGTAGCAACTTAAAACTTACGCCACCCCATGATATTTCTGGCAAGAATTTAAAAAGTTATATTCCTCAAGGAGATAGAGCTGATGTCTTAATACGATTAATGAATGATTCCCAGATGTTTTTAAGCAGTCAAAAGATAAACCAAAATAGGAAAAATAATGGTAAAAATCCTGCCAATAGTATATGGCTATGGGGTCATGGCAAGGCACCTGCAATGCCCACATTGAAAGAGAAATTTAATCTTACAGGTTCAATTATAGCGGCGGTGGATTTAATGAAGGGAATCGGTATCTACGCCGGTCTTACACCTGTTAATGTTCCGGGTGCTACAGGATATATTGATACTAATTATGAAGGGAAGGCAGATTATGCCTTAAATGAATTGAAGGAGAAAGATTTTGTATATCTCCATGTAGAGGCGCCTGATGAGGCGGCACATAGTGGTTCACTAAAAAATAAGATAAAGGCGATTGAAGATTTTGATAAAAGGGTAGTCGGGCGGATTTTAGAGGGAATCAAGAAATTTAAGGAGTATAGGATAATGGTAGTATCCGACCACCCATCTCCAATTTCCATTAAAACACATTCAGCAGAGCGTGTCCCATTTGCGATTTATCCAGCAAAGGGTGGCAACGGGGCGTCTAATTTTAATGAAAAGATAGTAAGTAACCCTTCAGTTAAGTTTGAAAAAGGGCATGAATTAATTGAGTTTTTTATTAAATAAGAGACTGGCATACCCTTGACAGAAGATGATTCTTCTGTCAAGGGCATATCTCTTTAACAGACTCGTAGGCACATCGGCTTAACATTGTTATCAGCTTCCTGTCAAACTTGAAATAAGGGCGTATGATTTTGGGAAGGGAAAAGACAAGATGCCTATGTGGAACAGGTTCAATAACCTCATTGGCTATAAAGTCTGCGAATAATACAGAGCGTTTAGTGGTGCAGGATGGACAGAGACACCTATCTTTGCATGAGAAGGGGAGGAGATATTCTTCTTTACACTCTGGACATCTTATGCGTATGAACCCATTCCTCAAGATGCCACAGTTTAGATACTTCTCCATCTCTGATTTAACTACTGGTCTGAAGAATCCATATCGGGACACCCATTCAGTGAATGGGTCGTGAAATTTATCATCATAGAAGTTTATAAACATCTCCCAATAATCCTCTACAATTTTATAGAGGGGAGTTGAAACTGGATTTCTGGGGCGATATTCTCTTTGACCTATCCTGAGCGAAGTATGTCCTGAGCGGACTTGAAGAATTTTTCACTTTAGCGTGATGGTTCATTTCTTCTCTTTTTTCCTTTTCATTCTTTGTTTTAAATTCCATTCGTCAATTACCTTGATAGGGTCTTCCCCTTGCATAATTCTGTTTGTATATTCCTCTACTTCGGGCTTGTAAAATTGATTAATTGCCTCGCCGACCCTCTCGTCCACAATTACATTTACTTCTTCGCACATCCTCTCCCCAAAAGAGTTTATTTTGGACTCTATTTTTTCTAATTTATCAAGTATTGTATTAAGTATATTTTCTTCTACTTGCATAAGTTTGTTAATTTTCTTTATGATTTTCTATCTCGTCCACAATGGATTTCCTAAATCTCTGCTTTTGAGTTTCCATTTTTCGGGAGCAGGAATGGTGCCTATATATACCGAGCGTTCTTTGATTATATCCCCGCATATAAAACAATCTATTTGTTTAATATCTGTTTTTTCAGCCTCTTTGGGCATAAATTAATTCTCCGTAAATATTTTTTCCAATCCGTGTTCCTTAATTTTTCTTTTCAGCAAAGCAAGTTCTTGCTCTGTTGTTAATGTTTTTTTCTTTTCAGGACTCTCATAACCACACAACTCACACAAAAAATCTATAATTTCCGCTTTAAATATTTCAGGTTTTTCTACTATTAAGGAAGGGATAAACTTTATTTGAAATGGTTTTTGTCCATCTTCGTTATTTGAGTTAAGAATTTCAGAAATATAAGAATAGGATTTACCATTTAAGTTGGCAAATTCATCCCTGTTAATTGCGTGAGCAACAGATTTAAGCCTCTTTTCTAACTCCGAGGCTAACTCTTTTATCTTTGCCTGTTTTTGCTGAATTTCTATATCCGTTTGCATAATTTCACCTCCCAATAGGGTAGTGGTAAAAGATATTACGCTTGACTATACCTGACTTATAATTGATAGGAAATTGCTTTTCACAGAGTGAATTGTAGACTTAACTTAAAATAGCTGTCAATCATTATTTTGCCATTTTTTTGACTTTGGAAGGTAATTTTTAACGGGGTCAGGCTTGCATTATTGCATGTTTTATACTTTGATACATCAGATAGCAATAAAATAGCATGGGAGGATAGAGGATGTAAAGAAAAATTTCCAATGCAATATTTTAATAATGCAACAATGCAAGCCTGACCCTATTTGTGGTGCTAATGAGCTAAGAGATTTTGCTATAAAGAATAATTTTCTGGATGTGTTGGAAAATAGATATTAGATAGCTAATTATAAAGGAGGGACGCTTCCCATATTCTTCAATATCGCCAAATTATTTATGCCTTATCCCATTCTTCGCCGCTAATGCCCGCCTGTCTGATTATTTCTCTAACAAGGCTTATATGAATATCTCCGCTCCCATGAGGGTTCGGGATACGGATTTTTTGCTTGCCCTTTATCATAAATTGATGCCTGCCTCCGGAAAATGGGCCGGAATATCCAAGGGTTTTAAATTTTCTGATTAACTCTCTTCTTGAAATGCTGGATGGCATGGTCAGGCGGTTGCAGTTTCTTTGATATTTATCTCTATATCCTTGACCTTTGGAACAGGGTCTCCATCTTTTAATTTGAGAACAAGCCATTCGTCTAAGACATCTATAAGTTCTTTTCTGCACTCCTCAACTGTTTTTCCGTTAGCCCAGACACCCTCAAAACCTGGTATCTCGGCAAACCATGTTCCGTCATCCAATTTTTTATATTCCGCTGTTTCCAGAGCCCGTTGAATATATTCAAATAACATGGCAACCTCCTATAATTTGAATATTAGCAGATGTATTTACTGCTTGCAAGACGATTTTATAGGCTGCATCAAAAACAGTACGAAATGGGAGCAAAAAGGGGAGGGATTTATTTTCAATATGTAAGTCCTCAAGAGCCATCAATGACGATTATGATGGATAAAATGGTTGAGCAGTATAACAAATGAGTAATAGCTCAGTAAAGGCTATTTAAGAAGCTATATAATATAAAAAAGGTGATTAATCTCTTATCAGGTGTTATAATTTTAATGGTGAAGCCTCCTTTCAGGAAAAAGGTTCACGATATTATGATAGCAATGAACTAAGGGGGTATTCACTTAAATATTTTTTGCTAAACTAAAGTTACTAATTTCTAAATCAGGAGGTGAGTTGTAATGACAAAGCTTGTTATTGAGACAGACGATAGTTGGACGAAGGAAAAGATAAGAGATTCTATATATAAAGAGATAAGCCTTCTTAAGAAAGCAGTAAATAGAATTCAGAGCAAACTGGAGCATTTTGAAAATAAATACGGAAAACTTGACAGGGAATCTCTTTATGGAAAGCTCGATGATATGGAGCTTATAGAGTGGGAGGGGGAAATAGAGACCCTTGAAAAGTTTCAAAAAAAAATAAACTCTCTTGAGGAAATAACTTTTGAGTATTATTGAATATCGTCAAATTGAATTATCAGATGTCCTTGAAGAAATAGAAAGGATTTGTATAGAAGGTTTATAATGAATATGGCTACATTAATTGAAAAGGCGAGAAAGGGTATTATTACACCTGAGATGGAAGCAGTTGCAGAGACGGAGAGAGTAACTCCTGAATTTATAAGGAGTGGTATTGCAGAGGGGAATATTGTTATCTTAAGAAATATAAAGAGGGCAAATCCCCCTTCCCCCCCCTTTGTAAAAAGGGGGCGGGGGGGGATTAAACCCCTCGGCATAGGCGGTGGCTTAAGGACGAAGATAAATGCAAATATAGGGACTTCAGGTGACAAGGTAGATATTAATATTGAGTTAGAGAAATTGAAGGTTGCAATAGAGGCGGGTGCGGATACTGTAATGGATTTGAGCACTGGCGGTGATATAAATCTTATCCGCAGAGAGATTATAAAGAATTCCACTGTGCCTATAGGGACAGTCCCAATATACCAGGCAATATGCGAAGTTGTTCAGGAGAATAAGAATCTTTATGAATTGACTGCAGACGATATTTTTAATGTTATTGAAAGGCACGGTGAGGATGGTGTGGATTTTGTTACTGTCCATTGCGGAGTAACACTGGATACTGTAAAGAAGATGAATGAGGAGGGGAGATTACTTGATATTGTGAGCAGGGGAGGGGCACTGCTTGCAAAATGGATGTCCTATACAAAAGAAGAAAATCCTCTATACTCCCAGTTTGACAGGCTAATTGAAATTGCAAAGAAATACGATATGGTTTTAAGTCTTGGTGATGGTTTAAGACCCGGCTGCCTTGCCGATGCAACAGACAGGGGACAGGTTCATGAGACAATAATCCTTGGAGAGCTTACAGACAGGGCAAGAGAGGCGGGGGTTCAGGTAATGATTGAAGGACCGGGGCATATGCCTATAAATCAGATTTCCGCAAATATCCTTCTTCAAAAGAGGTTATGCCACAATGCACCATTTTATGTCCTCGGACCTCTTGTAACAGACATTGCACCCGGATATGACCACATCACATCTGCAATTGGTGGTGCAATTGCCGCTGCATCTGGTGCAGATTTTCTTTGCTATGTAACACCTTCAGAACATCTTAGCCTTCCAACAGTAGAGGATGTAAAGGAAGGTGTAATTGCATCAAAGATAGCTGCCCATGCCGGAGACATTGCAAAGGGGATAAGGGGTGCAATTGAGAGGGATATTAAAATGGCAAAGTTCAGAAAGTCCCTTGACTGGGAAGGACAGATAAGCTGTTCAGTAGACCCTGAAAGGGCAAGAAAAATCAGGAATGAAAACCCGCCGTCTGAAAACGATGTCTGCACTATGTGTGCATCGTTCTGTGCAATAAAGATAGGTAAAAAGGATTAATTTGGATTAAGTATCTCAGTATCACTTTGTCCTTTGGGTATAGATTCCTTCCCAGTCTGCAGGTGGAGGATTTTTTTCGTAATAATCGGTTAAAGACAGATAGGTGTTTGACAGTGTATCGGATTGATCCTTTTCTATAACTTCCCTGAACAATTTTTCTGCTTCAGGGAATTGTCCTTTCATAAATAAATCAAATCCTTTTTCGTATTTCTCAATTATATCCAATCGTTTCTTTTCAATTGTATTCTGCCATCCCACCAGTTCATATACATTTATGGGTGTTGCGCTTCCCTTTAAGAGAACTCTCGCCATGCGGCGGAAGATAAATTTTTCAGGATGATATATCTTCACTTCCTTATAAGAGTTTTCAGAGACAGCAATACGAGTTCCAAAATCTTTATTAAGAGCCTCAAGGCGGGAACATAGATTAACTTCATTACCAATTGTTGTATAATCAAATATTCCACTGGATCCCATATTCCCAACGACCATCTCCCCACTATTGATCCCAACCCTGATATTTAAAAATATCCCCAGCTTCTCCATCCAGTTGCCCCTATTTTTCAACGCCACGAGCATTAATAATGCGGTTTCGCAAGCCCTTGCGGCATGGTCTTTCTGTTCTTGCGGTGCATTCCACATTGCCATAACATTGTCTCCTATGAATTTATCAACCGTCCCTCCTGTCTGCTGGATGCACTCCACCATCCTCCCCATGTGGTCATTAAGAATATGGCTTACTTCCTCAGGGGGCAGTTGTCCTGACAGGGTAGTAAATCCTTCAATATCAGAAAACAGGACAGTCATATATTTCTTTTCCCCACTGAGTCTGAGACTTTCCGGAGACTTGAGTATTTCCTCAAGAACTGCTGGTGCAATATATTGTCCGAAGGCTTTTTTTATGTATGATTTTTCCTTTCTCTCATTGATGTATTTCAATAAAAGGACTCCGAGATATGTAACTGTCATTGATGCAAGAGGATTTACGATTGGGAGTATATATCCATGACTAAAATACCACCAATGAAAACCAGATACTGAGACCATTATTGTAGAGACAATGAGAATACCATAAGGACCTGTAAACCGCGTAACCAGCGCTATAATAAAAGTAAGAACGAGAAGATATATTTTTTCTAAATTAGGATTGATTGTTTTTAAAAACTTTTTTGATAGTATGCTGTCTATGATATTGCTATGTATCTCCACACCCGGACTGACAGGACTGAACGGCGTTGCCCTGAGGTCTGAAAGTCCGGCAGCAGTGGCTGTTATCAACACAATCTTATCTTTAAAGGTCTTCTCATGAAGTATAGGTTCTTCCCCTGATTCACGGAGGTCCTTTGATGCTATTACATCATGATAGGAGATGTATCTGTAGAAAGGCTCATATGCACCGCTATCGTGTGTATCTTTTACGGCTCTTCCTCCTTGATATGGAATAAAGGCACTGCCATCGGAAAGCAATGGCATAATTGTATCTCCTATGATTACCCCTTTTTTACTTACCTTAATTTCTTTGGCAGGTATGTCTTTGGCAAATGCAGCAATCTGAAGGGGGAAGGATAGATACACCTCATCCTTAAATACCACAGCAGGCAGAAACTTCCTGGACACCCCATCACTGTCAGGGAATAGGTTTATGTGACCTATCCCTGCTGAGGCGCCAGCAACCTCAAAAAACGGTATTGTGGCGTTATAGAAAGTTTTTAAATGGGTGGAATGAGATGGAAGAGGGATTGATGACTTTGATAGAACTGTATTTATCTTACTTACTGTATCTTTGTCTGCTTCAATATTAGGATTCTGGACAATATCTTTATAATCTGCATAAAACACAGATGCCAGAAACACATTTCCTGCATTTTGTACTGCTGAAACAAATATTGCATCATTCAATTCTGGCCTGATGGCATCCAGCTTCATCACCAGTTCTTCTCTTATTTCAGGCACATCTGTATTCATGGACAGTGCTTTTAATTCATTGATTTGTTTTGAGTCAAGCTCCCCCCTGACAGATTTCTCTGAAAATATAATATCAAACCCGATTACCTTTGCCCCGTCAGCAACAAGATAATCCAACACCTCTGCATATGACGATCTGGGCCATGGCCAGCGTCCGTAATAAGGCTCCAGCTTTTTTATTGAATCTTCTGTAATGCTCAGAATGATGATATTATCTGTAAATGATGTGGGGGCTGCATAAAAACGATGGCGGACATCAATTGTCTTTTTTTCAAAAGTGGATAGCTGGTCTCCCGGATCAAGAAAGACCAGAAAAGATATTAGAAAGGCAATACAGAGAGAGTAAATTAATCCCAGTCTCGTTTTATCTCACCTCTTCCACCAACAATATGGCAATCAAAGCAGAAGTCATATCGTTTATTCTTACCCTCTCCAACCCTCTTTAGAATCAGAAGAGAGGACTGTGCATTGTCAGGAACAACCTCTTCGCCCTTCAGAGATACAAATTTCCCGGTTGGGGCTTGCAACGTTTTTCCGTCTTTTAATATGACATCTACTTCACCTATGCATGTGCATATATCCATACCTTTTTCATCCATGATAACAGAAAATTTTGTCCCCCTTATACCGGCTGTAGCGAGTGATGTGGATATATATGCCTTGCTTCCTTTTGGCAGTTTTGAGTTAAGCCATGCAGAACCCCTATTTAAGTTTGCCTTGAATTCTTTTTTATCCTTTCCTACCTCCATTTCTGTGTCAGGACCAAGAGTAAAGCTTCCTATTTCGGAAAGTTTAATTACAGCAACAGCAGTCTTATCTGTTCGCACCCTGTCACCAAGAGACACAGAACTGCCTTGTCCGATTTTTTCCCATGAGCTGCCTTTCCAGATTTCCAGATTTCCATTTCGGATAGTAATCACCTTACCGTCAGATGCCCATGTATAGCCGCCCGTGAAAATGAAAAATAATGCTGTAAAAACCAAAACCCTTAATGTTCTATTCATCAAAACCCCCACTTCACTCCTATTGTAAAATGAGTATTTGTTCCTCCTTTGCAGCCAAAGGAATCCTCCACATATTTCCCCGGTTCTAAAAATGACGAGGTTGCCGTTAAACTCAGGTCTTTTATCAGGGGAAGACTTAATATGATGTCTACCTCCCGCCCTAAGTCATTAGAGGTGGAACTATATGAGGCTGAGTTATAAACGAAATTGTATAATGTATTATTGGGTAGATAGACACCATCTTCAAGCCTGTGCACACTAAAAAGATGTCCATCAATTTTCCATGTCAGGGAATTAAAAATGTCTCCGCTTAGACTTAATCTCAAGTCTGTAAGGTTTTTCATACCAAACCATCCTATAAGACCGGTGTGTTCATAGTAGGAAGGAAAGATGGGCTGATAAGTATTTATTGTGTTGTCATTTGGATCCTTATCGCCTGAGTAGATATCATATGACAAAATGACTGAATTAATCTCCTGAACACCCGTTTCCACTCCGACTTTTGTATGTAAAAGAAAGGATTCAAGATTTTTAGTGCCGAAATCACCACTCTGAAGATTTCCCTCAAATCCTAAAAATAAATTTTCAGTTATATTTAATTTTGTCAGGAGACCGAAAGTGTGAACCTTATAATCTTTGCCCTGCGAATCGGAAGATACTATCTGGGGTATAAGGGGCGATGAAGCATAATTCTGATAAAAGTAGTATGGTTCAAGCTTCTCAAAGGACTCCAGAAAAAAACTTGTATAAAATCCCGACACATACGCCCTGTTATCTATAGTTTTTCCATCGGCAATACTGCTTTCTCCAACCTTGATAAACAAGGCATTCCATTTCTGATAGGGTGTTGGCTTTACGGCAATGCTTATCGCATCATGGGTATATCCAATCCAGTGCCAGTCATTACTCCCAAGTATCCGTTCTTCTCCTTTTGCTATCTCCTGCCGACCTATCGTTATATCCATATTTTCTAATGGAATACTTATAAGGTCAATATATGCCTCTCTTATCTTCGTATTGCTTTTGTCTGGAAAATTTCTTAATGAATTACCAAACTGTCTGAAATCCCGGATTTGAAAACGTCCTCCTATGTGTTTGAATCCAAAATCCAACCCAAGCCTTGTCCTTGCATAAAATGTCTCCTCCTTATCGTTTGTGTTATTGTTAAAATCGTAGTTATCCATATAATCATAACGACCTATTATTTCACCAAAGGGGCGAAGATTCTCATTTAATTCTGCGGCTTTTGTAATTATACCAGTGTTCAAGGTAATAGTTATTACCATAAATAAAGGAATTATTTTCATTATCCTTTGTGTTACTGTGTAACATGAATGTTTCATAATATGTGAATTATAGGTTTTTGAAAGATAGCTGTCAAATAGATTCTTCTTAGATTTGTAAACCCCGTTAGAAAGACTTTGCCTTTCTAACAGGAAGGTTCACACGGGGCTTTCTAACGGGGTAAATGATTTCTTGCTTCTGTCATGTTCTGTCTTGGAGTATACTAATTTAAAGGCATATGTTATGGATAAATTCAAACTCACTTCCGATTTTAAACCAAAGGGTGACCAGCCCGAAGCCATTGAGAAGCTTTCCAATAATATCCTGAAAGGTATTAACCATCAGGTTCTCCTCGGTGTTACAGGTTCAGGCAAGACCTTCACAATGGCAAATGTCATAGAAAAGGTTCAGAAGCCTACACTTGTAATGGCCCATAATAAAACACTTGCTGCCCAACTTTACAGTGAATTTAAGTTTTAAACCTGAATCCTGCGTGAAAATGAGTTAGATTTTTGCCAGTAAATGCTATTTTTAAACTTTTGGGGCTGCGTTTTGTCATTTTTTGACCTACAATAAATGGAGCTTATTTCCCGAATACCAATAATTCCGGCTACTGGTCGTCTACTACAGATGCGAGCGATTCGTCCAATGCGTGGGGTGTGAATTTCGACCTTGGCGGTGTCTACGGCAGTTATAAGTCATTTAAGGTCTATGTCCGATGCGTTTGCGGAGGACAGTGAATTCCCCTCACCCCTCCCTCTCCCCAAAGGGGAGAGGATTAAGGTGAGGGGGATTTGGTTATTTGATGATTTGGTTATTTTATGGGGAAATTTCAGGGATGCTTTCCACATTTCTTTTGGGAAATGAAAAGGCTATTAGATAAATATGGGAAGTGTCTCATTTATCTTTAAATTTCTATTGACCACCTGATTTTGGGGTGGTATTTTAAAACCAATATTTTCAATTTTCTATACACTATTGGCAATAATCAGCCATATGTTCTCTTTAAAAACTGCCTGCAACGGACGGCTAACACGTTGCAAAAGACTTATGTTCAAACCCTTCGGGCTTCTTTTGCAACGGAAACGTTATACGCCATCGCCATAAGGAGGAATTAAAATGCCCATAGAAGAAGTAGTAGAAAAGTACCTTCAGTTAATAAAGACAGAACATTTTGCAAAATATGAGAAGGATTTCGCAAGCAGAGTTCAAATAGGTTTAAATAAAGGATACCAGCAAGGATTTTATGAACCAGCAATGATCTCAATAGTAGAAGGAATTATAAATAACCTGAATGGATTGTCAGTATCGACCGATAGAGTTAAGATTTCCACCAAAAGTATTTTTATTCACGGAAACAAGTCTCAGGTAGAATTTGAATATTATGGGCAAAGAGTCCAAAGAGAATTGGGGGACCTCATTTTCATACTATCCGTTATCTATAACGGGAGAAAATATTTTGAAAAGTTTACGATTTCACAGTTCAAAAAAGATGACGATAAATTAAGATGGGATCTCAGTAACAAAGAGCAAATCTATTTACTTTCCCGTTTCCCATCATTTCGGGGGATAAGAGGTTCTATAATTCCTATGAGGGAGTTCAATCTACCTAATTATTCTGGATGTTTAGGTTCTTTCAATTTGCTTTTCAGACCAGGAGATTTTGTTTTTGTAAGTGCTCCACAATTAGAAAGTTCCGTGGGAAATAGAAAATCCATCGATATAGTCAATATATCCAAATTCTGGGAACCACCGAGTTATTATTTTACTTACCCCATACCTTTTGATTGGCCTCATATAGAAGAATTGTTCTATTTTTGGCGAAAACTATGGAGGCACGGAATGCCCATTCCATTTTCCCCACCCTATTTTATAGGTATTCTTGGTTTTTCTCGTTCTGCTTCTAATATTCATGAGTTTGTGGATAAGTATTTAAGAGGCAATATTGGAGAGCTAACTTATTCAGATATTGGAATTTATAACACTCCTGCTTTTGATTTCCTCCGTGAGTTACTTTCTGCAATAATGAGAAAAGCCCAAAAAGAGAAAAAAGCTGAATTTATAAATTTCATCGACGAATTTTTTAGGCATCCATATGGTGGCAATGAGGGAGGTATGAGAGAAGGCGTAGAATTTGATTATGAAGACGGAGGTATTGGCATTATCTATACTTCAATCAATTTAGGCGAAGGTAAGGAATAATGGCGACGGCGTATAACACGGTGTTTGTGGAAAGCTACGCTTCCCCAAATGCTCGCTATCGCTCGCACTTCACAAACACGCCGACCGTTGCGTGAAATGCCAAAGCCTGCCCTTTGTGAAAATAGAGAAATAATAAAATGAATGAAAAAACATCTTATTTATTGGATATTTTAGGGCTTAAAGAGAAAGAATTTGCTATATTTTGTGGTGCTGGGATTTCTAAAAATTCCGGTTTACCTTTAGCAAATAAACTAAAACAATCCATTCTTGAAAAATTGCCGATTGATAAGAAAGATATTGACGAGGTAATGAAATCTAATCTCCCTTTCGAGGCGTTTATGGAAAGCCTTTCAGAGAATACAGATATTTCAAAAATATTAGATATTTTTAAAGATGGGGAACCAAATATAAATCATATCCTAATAGCGAGGCTTGCAAAGAATGGTTACCTTAGAACAATATTCACCACCAATTTTGATTTGCTCATAGAAAAGGCATTAGTAGAAAAAGAAGGGCTGAAAGAAGATGTGGATTTTAAGAGATATTATAAAGAAGAGCATTTTTCTGAAATA
>Ga0209343_10005869_pt1 | contig 14794 bp, 12 predicted proteins | sample RifCSPlowO2_02_FD_184026 | JGI IMG/M metagenome (GOLD analysis project Ga0209343, IMG submission 184026) | Groundwater microbial communities from Rifle, Colorado - Rifle CSP2_plank lowO2_0.2 (SPAdes) (version 2) | ecosystem: Environmental > Aquatic > Deep subsurface > Groundwater | place... | reverse complement strand
TTCCCACCTTGCACTTGCTATCTCAGGTCCGGGAGATACGATATTGGTGCCGTCTCCGACTTATGCAATTCATACATACGCATTTATTATTGCAGGTGCAGATGTGGTTACTGTTCCCTTAAGAAAGAATAATGATTTTTTTGAGGAACTGACAAATACATTTAAAAGACTCTGGCCTAAACCAAAGGCAATTGTAATAAGTTTTCCACATAATCCTACGACTGCCTGTGTTGAACTGCCATTTTTTGAAAAGGTTGTTGCCTTTGCAAAGGAGCATGATGTCATAGTGATTCATGACCTTGCCTATGCGGATATTGTCTTTGATGGATACAAGGCACCGAGTATGATGCAGGTTCCCGGGGCAAAGGATGTAGGTGTTGAGTTTTTCACACTTTCAAAGAGCTATAATATGCCCGGCTGGCGTGTAGGTTTTTGTGTGGGGAATAGGGAAATCATAGGGGCTTTACAAAAACTAAAGGGTTATCTTGATTACGGAATGTTCCAGCCTATTCAGATTGCTGCTATTGTTGCATTAAATGGTCCTCAGGATTGTGTAGCTGAAATTTGTAATAAATATAAATTAAGAAGGGATGTCTTGGTAGATGGACTTAACCGTGTCGAGTGGAAAATTGAAAAGCCAAAGGCAACCATGTTTGTATGGGCAGAGATACCTGAGCAGTATAAGAAGATTGGCTCCATTGAATTTGCAAAACTTTTATTGGATAAGGCAAAAGTGGCTGTCTCTGCCGGGATTGGATTCGGTAATGGGGGAGATGGGTATGTCCGTTTTGCCCTCGTTGAGAATGAGCAGAGAACAAGACAGGCTATCAGAGGAATAAAAGGACTATTGTGAGGGTAAGATAAATCTGTAAGCTATCCCTTTCTCCTTTTGATTAGTTCGTCAATACTGAAGTTTCCTCCACCGGCTGCTGATAGGAATAAGAAAATAAATGAATATAATGCAGCTAACTCCCCTCGATTGAGGAGCGGCCAGAATCCCATCAGAAAATGTGCCATGAAGTAAGCAACTGCCATCTGTCCCGATAAAATAAAGGCAATTGGGCGGGTAAAGAATCCAAATAATATCGCTAACCCGCCGAAAAACTCTAACACACCAGCGAGCCCCATTAATGAGAAGAGAAGTGCTGTTCCCCCTGGCTTACCGCCAAAACCGCCAAACAAACCAAACAATTTCTGTGCCCCATGCGGCAGAAAAAGAAAGCCACTCACAATACGGAGCAGATTTAACGCAATGTTTTGAAATTTACTCTGTGTCTTGCTTAGCATCGTATTTAGCTCAAATCCCGCTTTAGCGGGATTTTATTTGTAAATAAGTTAGAAATTGTTTTTTTATTATATACAGTATAAGCCCTTACAAAAACCGGTGTCAAGAAAAACTTGTTGAAAAAATTGGTGAAATAAAGTGTAATGTTAAAAAAGGAATAGCTCTTGCTTTTAAAATATCATTATGTTATAAAATATTCATTTTTGGGTGTTTTCGCACAAATAGAGAGTAATTTGTATGAAATATTTTTCCATTTTATTAAAATCTATATATTTTCTGTTATTTTGTTTTATACTGCCATCTCTTGCTGCTGAAGAGGGTAAGCCCTCATCATTAAAGAGTTATATAGACCAATTTTATAACTTTAAGGTTGAAGATAAAGAGGCGATACCTCCACCCCGTAAGTTGGCAATACCACTAACTCTTTTGCCAAGGGATAAATATGGACTGATTGATTGGGCAGGGAGTATCAGAAGCGGTATAATTTCTCCAATTCCTTCACTTGATGGATCTATTGATGATGACCCAATTGACCTTCTTGTATTTATAAAATCAAAGAAAAACTTTATGACAAATGTTTTATTTCCTCACAGTATTCATACATACTGGCTCAGCTGTAAGAATTGTCATCCGGGCATTTTTGTGCAGAAGGCAGGTGGAAATGAAGAAATGACCATGTGGGATATATTAAAGGGGAAATATTGCGGAAGGTGTCACGGTAGAGTAGCCTTTTCTCTCAGGGAATGCTATAGATGTCATATTGAGCGTAAACCACAAGATACGATGGAAGAAATAGAGAATGAATAAAAAAATAGAAGCTTGCCCTGAACGAAGCCGAAGGGACAGAAGTCAGAAGCCTGCCCTGAACGAAGCCGAAGGGACAGGAGTCAGTAAGCAGTATGCAGTAAAGAGTAAGCAAAAAAAAAATAAATTGCTTACTGCCTGCTGCCTACTGCCTACTGCCTACTTCTTAGTTCTTGCCTCTTGCCTCTTGCTTCTCGTCTTTATCTCCTGTTCAGGGATTGTAAAACCAGATAAAAATGGATGGATGGAGGGGAGGCTGGTTCTATACTTATATCTTCCTGATTCTCCTCAGCAGGATATAAATTTTACAATTGAGGAGATTGGAATTAAACAAAAAGATGGGGGTTGGATTAAATTATCAGAAAAACCATTTACAATAAAGTCTCTTAACATTACAAATGAACAGGTTTTACTAACTGAATCGTCTATAAATGAGGGTGAATATAATAGGGTGATGATAAGGGTCTCAAATGCCAGTGTCAGGAGAAATGAGAAATTTCATACGCTCGCACTACCACAGCCGAAAGGGGAAGTAGAGATAGAGGGAACTGTTGTAAATATCAAACGTGGTGAGAGCATGGCAATATTTTTAACATGGAATCCTGATAAATCTATATTGAATAATTACCTCTTCAATCCTTCAATAAATATTGAATCTCAGAAGGTCTCTACTCAGACATTACTTCTATATGTAACAAACAGCGGTTCGGATTATGTTTCAGTTATTGACAGGTTTGAAAATAGGGTGGTAGGTGTTATCGGTGTAGAAAAAAATCCTACCGGGTTGGTCTTAAGTCAGGAGCAGGAAAGGCTATATGTACTTAATTCTCGGTCAAATAGTATATCAATTATTGATACATCGCAGGATTATGTTCGGGATAGAATACAGTTTGCTTCAGGGATTGAACCTATTGAAATGGCGATGATTCCTTACACTGATAAGAGAAACCATGGGAAACTCTATATTACAAACAGGGGGTCTAATGATGTTACAGTGGTGGATACATTTATGAAATCACAGATAAAGAGCATAAATGTTGGAAATGCGCCGCTTGGAGTATCTGCCAATTCATCGAGGCAGGAGATATATGTGGCAAATAGCGGGTCAAACTCTGTTTCGATTATCGATTCAATGACAGATGCGGTAAAGGCTACAATAAATGTTGATAGAAAGCCTGTAGATATTGTAGTTGTTAGAGATAACATTTATGTCCTTAATGCCGAATCAGATAGTATTACAGTGATAGACACAATCACAAAAACGATTAAAGGGAGAATACAGGCAGGTATTAATCCGCGAAAGGGAATTTATTCTGAACAATACAACAGGATTTACCTTTCAAATTATGGTGTTGGACAGGTTTCTTTTTTAATTCCGTCATCTGCAGTTATTACGCGAAGTATTGATGCTGGAAATAAGCCTATAGGACTGGCGATTGATGAAGGGAGAAATCGGCTTTACATCACCGATTATAGTTCCAATAAGGTGATACTTATCAATCCTATATCTGAAGTTGTGGAAAAGGCAATTACATCAGGAGATAAACCTTATGGGATTGTTTTAGTGAAATAAATATTTAGCCACTGTCTAATATAGCCTCGCACATAATTATGTGGGGGGAATCTGTGGCTTAATATATTTTTGTTCAGTGGAAAAGCAGGATAGGTTGAGTGAGAATAATAAAAAGAGTTGTTACTATAATAGGAATAACAATTTTATATCTGTTGATTGGTTCCTTCAATAAAAGTTTTGCGGATAACCTATCTTTGAATGGAGATATGGTTTATTCAGTGAGCGAGAGTAAGTTTGCAGGAAAGATGACAAAGAGGTCAAGTTTATCGCAGATTTATTCACTTGCTTTTAATAAAAGTTTTACAAGGACAATAAGGTTTTCTGGAGATATTAGGGCATCCCAGAATAAAGTAGATTCAGCTGTAAGTAGTTCAATTGACCCTTCTCTGTTTCTGAATATGAATAATGAATATTTTAATTCTGCTTTGGGATATCAGATTAATGACCGTTTTCTTACGACTGGGAACATGATAAACACCACCTCAAAAAATGTCACCTTCTCAACAGCGCCTGCCGGTTTCCCTTATCTGAGATTAAACTATAATGAATTGCAAACAAAAGATAGATTTTCGCTGGTGAATACAAGGCAGTCATATATAAATACCAGCACAGATTATACAATCAAACGAATAAACTTATTCTATAATTATACCCGCTCAACATTGGATGATTTTGCCTCAGAAATAAAACAGGAGAACCAAACGCATCTGGGAACCGTCAGTTATAATAACTCTTTTTTTGATAACAGATTGAATATTAACACTAATCTTGGTGTAACAAGGTCAACCTCTGCAAATATAAGCATATCTGGCACACCTCAGACCTTTCCTGAAAAGAAGGATACAATCAATGGGCTATATGCAGTAGACACACTACCGGGTGATGGACAATTATCAGATTATTCATCATTGATTGATGATAATAAATCTTCGGATGCAGGGATTGATTTGAACGGCTCTTACAGGAATATAGGCTTGAAATTGAAAAACAAAGAAACAATAAATACTATATATCTGTATGTTGATACATCGGATGTAAACATAGCAAATATGAATTTCGGCTGGAATATATATTACAGCAATGAAATGTCCGGTAACGCATGGAGTTTTGTAAATGTATCAGATAGTTCTTATTATGATGAAGTCAACAAGCGTTTCAATCTGGTTCTGGCGGTGCCTATAAGTGCGATATTTTTTAAGGTGGTAAATACAAATTACGACTCTTCAGCCCAGAAGATAAGTGTTACGGAGATAGAGGTAATAGGGACAATCTCCAGAGATACCAGTGTTACAGTTGAAACGATTAACGACAGACAATATGGCGGGTTGAACCTGAGTCTGAGGCCAACGATGAAGACGAGCATTTCATACAACATAAATTATGATGAATCAAAGCTATTGCCTTCTATTCGTAAAGATACGAATGTCAATCAGGGAATAGCATTATCCTATGCAATGTCCAAATACGCATCTTTTTTTCTAAACTATCAAAGCCAGAAAACTGAATCATCATTAAGTGAAAGTATTGGTTCAAATAACTATACATTTTCAATAGGCACGAACCCGATGGAAACTATAAATGGCTCAGTTGCCCTCAGCCGTTTTGAATCTCTTTATGGAGGCAGTAGAACTTCAGAGACGAATACCGGAAATATAAATATGTTCTTTAATCTGTATGCTGGTATTGACCTTGGAACAGGTTTTACATTAAGCAACATCGATGATATTAGTAGAGGAACAAAAATTACAACCAATTCAGTTAATGGAAATTTAACCTTATTACCGAGGAATAGCATAAATATCCTTATTGATGGAACATTTTCATCTTCAATATCTGATACCGGTGGAGAATCGAGCAGTTCTAAATCCGAGACTTTAAGGTCAACGATAAATATAACTCCATCACGATTCTTAAATTTAGTTACCAATATTCAGCATCTACCTGAGACTAAACAGAATTACTCTATAAATACACGACTGCCGGGCAGACTCCAAGTAAATATTAATTATAATGTTTCAGAAGCGGGGGCAGAGACAATGGGAGGTAGCATTTACTGGAATATAAGCAGATATCTATATATTTCTTCAAGCTATAGTACAACTCAGATTCACAACACTACTGGGGACAGCAGTAATTTATATGGTCTGACACTATCAATTCGAAGATGAAAATAAAAACAAAAAACTTAATAATCTTCTTTGCAAAATTTGTGTTAAGTGTATGAACCCCTTAGAAGTTCCTTATTTTATTATTTTTCAATTAGTATAACTTCTAACGGGGTGAATGGTAACTACTTTAATCAATGTTGACAAGGGAGGGATGATGGAGATAATATCACTAAATATGCGAGATAAAAATTTAATTAACTCCAGAGGAAAAAACCTGATTAAACCGTTTAAACCGCTTTTAAAATCTATGTGCCCTCTGTGGCTGATAATTTCCTTTATATTAATTCTGAGTGGGTGTGGCGCGGCTCCTAAACAATTTATCAGAACTAATGTAAATTTTCAGTATATTAAAAAGGTTGCAGTTCTCCCGTTCAATAATCTAACGGATGACAGATATGCCAGTGAGAAATTTAAGAGCATTATAGTAATGGACGTACTTGAAGCTGGTGTGTTTGAAATGGCAGAGGAGGGGGAGGTTAATAAGGCGATAGCCGATGTTTTCAGAGAAATGGGATTCAGAGAAGGGGAGCTCGTTGCATTGGATATTGATAGCATCAAGAGAATTTCTGAAAAGCTTGGAGTCCAGGCGGTTTTTATTGGTTCAGTTGAGTCATACGGTCAGAGCAGAGTAGGGGGAGCACAATATGGCATCGTTTCCATATCTCTTCGGCTGGTTGAGTCTAGTTCGGGGATAACATTGTGGCGTGGTTTTCATTCTGAAAAGGGTAGCAGCTTAATGAGGTCTATATTTGGAATTGAGCAGAAAAACGAGATTGAATTAAGCCGCGAACTGTCAAAAAAATTACTGGCAACGCTTTTTGGAAAGTAGACAATGGTTAAGAGATTTAAAGGCATTATAGTTATTTTATTATATGTCATTTTATTAAATATGCCTGCCTTTGGAGACGAATTGGACTGTTTAAATTGTCATCAAAAGGTCTATGAGGAAATAATAAAATCATCATATAAACACCCTGATTCTATACAGAGAGATTGTGTAGGTTGTCATATCTCTAAAAAAAGCAGTTTCTCAGATGTAAATATCTCAGAAAATACCAAGACCATGAGGGTCAATCTTAGAAATTATGATGAGGAACATATCGCTATTTTAAATAATTTATCAAAGGATAGTGTCTATCAAGCTAAGATTATACTAATAGATAAGGATGGAAGAAAGAATAAATCTGAGATATTAAAATTTACACCTTCTTCTATCTCTGAATTTTGGGTTAATGATAAGACTCCGCCTGTAATCAGCAATATCAAGGTTAACAGGATTGATATATCAGTACTTACAAGTGGAGAAATAGAATGGGAGACTGATGAGATGTCAGATTCAAAGGCAGAATATGGGACTACAGGAGACGGAGATTACAGATATTATTCAATCTCAGATGCTTATACAAGAAAGCACATCATCAAATTGAATAATCTTGAGAATAAAAAGAAATATCACTTCAGGGTCACATCAAGTGATTTATTTGGAAATAAAAATGTTTCTGACGATTATACCTTTGATGTTTCAAAGCCATTTAACTTTAAGAAGACTTCAGATATTAAAAAAGATAATAATAAACCTGATTTCAGAATAGTGAAAGTTATGAAGTTAAAGCCAGAAGAGATTCTGAGAGAGAAAGACAGCTCAATGTCCAGTGTGGCAATTTACTTTGCCACCTCAAGTGAAGTTATATCCGTTGTTGAGTATACTATAGTGAATAAACCAGATAATATAAAAAGGGCTATTTCTAATGAGGAGATTCATGGTAAAATGATATTGAAGAATAGAAAGGAAGTAGGTATTGACACCTGTAAAAGGTGCCACAGACAGGGTGCGTCTCATCCTGTTGGTATGCCTTCAAGGGGGAATATAAAGATACCTGACAATCTTCCAACTTTGGAGGGAAAGGTAATTACATGCATAACATGTCATATGCCGCATGGGAGCAAGGAACAATATCTTGCACGAATAGATTTTAAAAGAGATATATGTGTTTTGTGCCATTTGGATAAATTATTATAGATATAAGGGAGGAATATATGCAAAAGATTAAAAGGTCTAATATAAATTATTCAATTAAAACACGGTTTCAGGTCATGCTTTTTTTAAAGGTTGCAATGATTGTTCTTGTAAGCATTGTAATTACTACCAGTATATTTTATTTTTATTCCAATCGTGAAATAGGAGATTCCTTTAAATTTTTTCATGTTACGGCGAGGAATTTTCTGGATTATCTCCTGCCCGCGGTTATGGTATCGGGGGCTTTTGGGCTTGTTGTTGCTCTGATTATAACCCTTTTTTTTCCGCATTCCTTTGCAGGTCCACTGTATAGAATAGAAAGAGATATAAAGGAGAAGATTGGGGAGGGCGATCTGACGGCAAGGTTTCATTTAAGAAAAGGTGATAATGTAAATGAACTTGCCGACAGCTTAAACAGCATGCTTGAAAAACTTAATTTAAAGATGATGGATATAAAAACTATCTCTAATGACCTGTCGCGTTTATTATCTTCTAATGAAAATATTCCTATTAAAGAATTTAAGGAGATTGAGGAGAGATTGACAGGGGTTGTCCAGAAGTTTAAAATCCAATAAACTCGGAACACAGTTTTGAAAAAGTTAACAAATTTATTAATATCAGCGATTACGGCGGCATTATTATTTCATGGGTGTTCCTCTTCCCTTGTAGTCTATTCTAATCTCAAACGGGAAAATGAATTACTTGAAATAAAGAGAGTTGGAGTGTTCCCCTTTGTAAATGAAAGCGGGAAACGGGGGGCGGGAGAGATTGTTACAAATACATTTAATACCATGTTATTCAAAAGTGCTATATTCCAGATAGAAGAGATAGGTAATATAGAAAAATTTCTAATTACTGAGAAGGTGAAGACTATTCATATGATTGACTTGGAGCAGATAAAGAGATTAGGGGTGAGATTAAGAATTGATGCGGTTTTTATCGGTGTTGTAGAGGAGTTTGAGGGCGGAGATTGGGAAGGAAAGTTTACAACCCCTATGGTAGCTATCCGCGCTAAATTACTTGATATCAAAAGCGAAAAGGTGTTATGGATGGTTAGGCATAAGAAGAGCGGTGACGATTATGTTACTGTATTTAATTTCGGTCGGGTTAGATCAATAAGTGCCCTTACAACAAAAGTAGTCTCGGAGATGATTGATACAATCAAATGAAAATCAAGAAAACAGAAGTCAGAGGTCAGAGGTCAGAGGTCAGAAGTCAGAAGATAGAAGTCAGAAGTCAGAAGCCAGAAGCAAAATATCTTGTCTTTTTCTTCTTGTATCTTGCTTCTTGTATCTTGCCTCTTTCTTCTTGTAATGGAGGGGCATTCTATCCTTCCGGGAATAAATATGTGGCAAAGGTAAATGATTATACCATCACAGAATATGATTTTAAGAATAGACTTGAGGGATTTCATACTATAGAGAATATAAAAGAGAAGATGAAGATAGATATTGCCAGTGTGGATTACTACAAGATTCTGAATGATATGATAGATGACAAACTTATTGTTCAGGAGGCTGTTAAGATGGGTCTTGACAGGGCACCAGAGTTTACAGGTGATTATAAACTCTACAGACTAAATCTCTCTTTATATATGCTAAAAAAAGAAGAAGTTATTGACAAGATTAAGGTAACAGATGAGGAAATAAAGAGCCGTTATATAACCATGTACGAGTCAGTGAGGCTGCGGCATTTCTTTACAAAGGACAGGAAGAAAGGGGAGATGATTATTAATGCAGTTAAAAAAAATGCTGATTTTACCAATTTCATAGAGAATGAATCTGAAGACGCTGATGAGATTAAAAAAAAGGGGGGGGATGTGGGTTTTAAGAGGAGAGGTGAATTGCCGAAGGAGATAGCGGATGTAGCCTTTGGCATGAAAGAGGGGGAAATCAGTGAGTTAATTAATACCGTGCATGGTTTTCATATAATCAAATTAGAGGAGAGAAGAACACCTGATGAAAAAATTTCCGAAAAAGAGAGAAAAAGGATAGAGAGATTAATCTTTAACGAGAAAGAAGGGGGGGAAAGCAAAGAATACCTATCACAATTAAGAGAAAAGGCAAAAATTATAATTAATGAAGATATACTGGAAGGCATCAAAAGAGATAAGGAATTTGACGGGGGAAAGGAGATTGTGGCAGTCGTGGAAGGAGAGCCTATTAAAAGGGATGAAATTCTGGCTCGTTTGAGGTCAGCACCTGAGGTAAAAAACGGAGACGAGTTAGATAGATTAAAAAAATCGGCTATAGACAGCCTGATTAACCAGAGGCTCCTTGATAAGGAAGTTGATAGAAGAAATTACGAAAAGAATGAAGACTTTAGATATTCACTTTTACTTACAAAGGAGGCTATCTTAAATAAGCTTTTTAAAAACAAAATTATTGCTCCTGCAAGTAAATTAGATGATGAGGAAATAAGAAAATATTATGATGATAACAGAGAGATATTTAAAGAGCCTGAAAAGGTAAGAATGAGCACTATTATAATTAAGGAAAAGGAAGATGCTGAGAGAATTGTTGATGAGTTAGAAAATGGGGCTAATTTTGATGCAACTGCATCTGCTATATCTAAGACTTCAGTAGTCTCAAAAAGTGAAGATACCGGTTGGTTGTATGCCAATATGCTGCCGCCTGATATTAAAGAGAGGCTGAATAATATGGAGATAGGCGGAATATACGGCCCTTTTAATTTTGACAGAGATTTTATTATTATTAAGCTCATCGGGAGGGAGGAAGGGAAACCGAGAGATTTTGAATCTGTTAGAAATGATATTATTGAACCCTTGAGGAAAAAAAAATATGAGCAGCTTTTATCTGATTACATTAAGAAGTTAAGGGCAGTTTCAAAGATTAGAATAAATGAGTCTATTATGAAAAGTCTTATAAAACCCAAGATGGATATGGTGGAGTAGCAAAATGAGCCGCAGGAATCTCAAAAAAACCATTGAATATATGCTCGGAAATTCCAAAAATTTACATTTTATTTTTTACATTTTAAATATAATTTTATTCCTATTTATCCCGTTAGAAAATACCCAGCGGCTTGCCGCGAGGTTATACCATATTTTACGCACACGGGGTTTAATATTCCGTGTGAGTTTTCTAACGGGATTTATCTGCATGGCATTTTTGGAAAGCTGTATGCTTCCAAAAGTGGCTCTTGTGAGGAAGACATGTGTTGACTGCCATCAGAAAGAATATAAGAAATTTTCCAGTGATGAGGGTCAGCACATTCCGGTAACCGAGAAGCTTTGTGAAGGATGCCATATTCCTCACGGTGCCATAGGTGCGCTTTATTTAAAAAGTCAAGGAGCTGCTCTATGTTATAGCTGTCATGAAAAAGATAAAGGGAAGATTGAAAAGAAAAACCTCCATGACCCATTAAAAAAGAAAGACTGTTTAACCTGCCATAACCCGCACTCATCAAAGACAAAAAAATTATTGCGTGTGGATGGGAATGAGCTCTGCTTTAAGTGTCACAGTAAAGAAGATTACCAGAAGAAAAAGGTTCATAAACCTCAGGAGGAAGGATGTATAAATTGTCATTCCCCTCATTCATCGGATAATACTCACGGACTCATAATGCCTGTCAAACAATTGTGTCTGGGCTGCCACAAAACAAATAGCGAGTTAAAGATAGCCCACAGGGATTACCCTTTTGAAGATAGTGATTGCACGGGTTGTCATGAATCCCATTCTTCGTCAAATGAAAAACTGTTAAGGGAGTATATTCATAAGCCTTTTGGCGAACTTAATTGCGACTCATGTCATAATCCTTCAAACTCAGAATCACCTCTGGGGGTGAAGATAAAAGGAGATGCCCTGTGCTATAATTGTCATTCCGATAAAAAAGAATCTTTTAAAAAGGCACATATCCATTCTCCGGTCAAAGACGGTAACTGCCTGTATTGCCATAACCCACATACCTCGGATTATAAGAATGGATTAAGAAGTCCTGAAAAAAACCTATGCTATAGCTGCCATGAAAAAGAAAAAGAAGAGCATCAAAAAAAATATATTCATACAGCTTTAACTAAAAATAATTGTTCCGACTGCCATGACCCTCATGCCTCCGAACAAGAGAAGGGGCTGAAATTTGAAGATAAAATTTTGTGCTATAACTGTCATAAGAAAAGCAACTTTAAAAATCAGGTATTACATCTTCCTGTTGCAGAAGGAAAATGTATCATGTGTCATTCCCCTCATGCCTCTGATTTTGAATATGAACTCATTGCAAAGGCAGACGAACTCTGTTATAACTGTCATGGTGACGGAAAGAAGTGGATTAATAAATTGAGTGTCCATACGCCAGTCAAAAACGGTAATTGCGTAGGGTGTCATAAGCCTCATGGCTCGGCTATAAAGGGGATACTGGTTCAAAAGAAGGAGTTCCTCTGTCTAAAGTGTCATGCTGATACAGAAAGAGAACTGAGAGAGGAAGATTTACATCCTCCATATAAAGATGGAAATTGTTATAGCTGTCACGATTCCCACGCCAGTAATAAAAATAAGCAATTGACAGATGATGAGACTGAGCTATGTTACAATTGTCACAAAAATTTGAAAATAGGATTTGCAGCCTCAAGGCATATTCATGCTCCTTTATCGGAGGGAAAATGTGTGATATGCCATAGCCCTCACGGGGGTAAGATAAAGGGGTATTTAAAAAGGTCTTTGAAACCGCTTTGCCTTTCCTGCCATGGTGATATTGGGGATAAGCTAATAGCTCAGGGTGAATTTATACATAAACCTGTTAGTGAAGGGGAGTGTCTTAAATGCCATCGTCCTCACTATAGCAGAGAGGAAAAACTGTTATTGGCTGATACTCCAGCAATATGTGCAGGATGCCATGAGAAAGAGGATAAGGTTTTTATGCAGAGGCATAGGAATATTTCGTTCAAGGATGGAAATTGCACTGCCTGTCACGAAGCACATTCCTCCAAAAATAAAGGGCTGCTCCATAGAATTCTTCATAAACCATTTGAAGATAACAGATGTATAGAGTGTCATCCTACTTCAGAATGATATGAGATTTAAAATATTTTTAATAATATTAATTTTTGGAATAACTTTTATATGGGTAGGAAATGTCTATTCTCATAAAGGGGAGAAACATGAAAGACCCGTTATTAAGGAGGTGGAAGCAGAGAAGACTCCTGATAATATACAAGAAGAGACAATCACACCACCCACTGTTACACATGAGGCACATGAACATCTACCGGAGATGAAAACAGGCTCATTCAACCTTATTCAGGTTGGGAAAAAACCTGGTTATAATATTGCACTAATTTTTACCATAACTATAGTTGTTATCTGGGGGTTAGTTTCTTTTTACTGGAAGGATAGTGATAAGTGAGAGGGAGAGGGTTTTTAAAAAATGTTAAAAATTCTGCAGGCTTAGGGATATTTAATTATGAAATTCCTTCATATGCCAACAGATCACCGTATATCCTTGGTGGTATTACACTATCATCTCTCGTTATCCTATTTGTAACTGGTTTTATTCTTGCACAGTTCTATAATCCTGCTGTATTAGATGCCAATCGGAGTATTCTATATATAAAGGAGAATGTCTATCTTGGATGGTTTGTAAGGGGGATACATTACTGGTCGGTACAGATAATGACTCTTACTCTGTCACTACACATAATCAGGGTATTTTTTACTTCATCGTATAAAAGCCCAAGGGAGTTTACATGGCTTAGCGGTGTATTTCTCCTTTCCCTGATAGGGGGTTTTGTATTTACAGGGACTGTCTTGAAGTGGGACCAGGAGGGCTATGAGGCATTGCAGCATCATCTATGGGTGGTAGAACAACTTGGAGTTATAGGGGTTTTTCTTTCGGAGAAATTTTCAGATGTTCATATATTAGGCAGGCTCTATACAATTCATATATCAATTCTGTCAATCCTTTCTATTCTTCTATTATTGCTTCACCTGTTTTTAGTAAAGATACATGGAATTTCACCATCGCCATGGGGAGGTGAGGTAAAGATGGTAGATTTTACCTCTCATATAAGACAGTTAATAAAATATGGTCTATTTACACTTTTAATTATTTCCATTCTTGCTATTACTGTAGAGCCGCCTCTCGGAGGGATGCCGGTAGAAGGAATTGAGGTTACAAAACCACCATGGATGTTCCTATGGATATACTCTTTAGAAAATATATGGGTATACTTCCTGATAGTTGCCCCGTCTATTGTTTTTTTAATATTAATACTTTTGCCTTTTATAGATAGGAATACCTCAATAAAATTTCATGAAAGGAAGACGGCAGTTATAATATTTGTTCTGTTTATTTTTGCAATAATCTCTCTTATTGTAAATGGAATAATTACATCGGCAGGGCATCATATGGAATGACTGTTACATCCCAACTATGTTGTATCCTGCATCCACATATATAATCTCACCAGTCACACCGCTTGAAAGGTCACTGCAGAGATAGAGTGCTGTTTTTCCGACCTCTTCTGCTACAATATTTCTTTTTAGTGGTGATTTTTCACCACAATGTTCCAGCATGGTTCTCATCCCCGATATACCTGATGATGCAAGGGTTTTTATAACCCCTGCCGATATTGCATTTACCCTTATTCCATTCTGTCCCATGTCTGATGCAAGATAGCGGACACTTGCCTCTAATCCTGCCTTTGCTACACCCATAACATTATAATTTGGTATTACTTTTTCAGCCCCATAATAGGTTAAGGTGACAATATTCCCGTTTCTTCCCTTCATAAGTGGCTCGGCATGTCTGCATAACAGTGTCATTGAATAGACACTCACATCCATTGCCAGTAAGAATCCCTCTCTGCTTGTATTGATATATCTGCCAGAAAGCTCTTCTTTATTTGCAAAGGCGAGGGCATGAATCATAAAATCAAGCCCCTGAAAGCTATCACTGATTTTTTTGAAGACTAATTCAACCTGTTCATCCTT
>Ga0209343_10005868_pt1 | contig 14795 bp, 14 predicted proteins | sample RifCSPlowO2_02_FD_184026 | JGI IMG/M metagenome (GOLD analysis project Ga0209343, IMG submission 184026) | Groundwater microbial communities from Rifle, Colorado - Rifle CSP2_plank lowO2_0.2 (SPAdes) (version 2) | ecosystem: Environmental > Aquatic > Deep subsurface > Groundwater | place... | reverse complement strand
TGTTGCTAAAGTATGCCCCTATGGAAAACGAAGTCTTGAGCGTTGGGCGGCTTCATACAAGAATGGTGGCACAGCGGCCTTGGAGCCTAGATCAACCGAACCGAAGCGTTATCGAACCGAAACCCCTATCTGGCTTAAAGAGAAAATCCTCACCATCCGAACCGAAACCAAGAAATGCGCCCAGAAGATTCATTGGTAGCTTGAGAAGGAAGAAATTCAGATCGACACGCGCACAATCGGAAAAATCTTGAAAAAAGAGGGGCTCGTGCGGAAGTGTCGGGTAAAACGAATCAAATACAAATATCTCAAAGCTGAACTGAAATCCGGAGAAATGATCGAAATCGATGTAAAATATGTGCCTGGAATGGTTGCGGGACATCAATATTTTCAATATACAGCGGTGGATCGGGCCTCACGCTGGCGGCATCTTGAAATCTATGACGAACAGATAAACCTCCATAGTGTTTTGTTTCTTGAAACGGTGATTAGTCGAGCGCCCTTTACTATCCAAGCCATCAAAACAGACAATCACGCTACCTTTACTAATTATTACACCGGAACCAACAAAAGAAGCGACTTATTGGTAAAGTCGCTTCATGCGCTGGATGTGGCATGTCGGGAGCGCGGCATCAAACATTATCTGATTGACCCCGGAAAGCCGGCGCAGAACGGAACTGTGGAAAGGAGCCATCGCGAGGATCAAGAAAAACTTTATGATCAGATGACATTTCGTTCGGAAGAAGATTTGCGCTACCGTGTCAGATTATGGAATATGTACTACAATGACCCTGAACACTGCGGACTTAACGGAAAAAGTCCGAATGAATTTTTAAAAATTACTAATTAAAATTTCTCTATGCAGACGAGGCATATTTTTTAAAGTAAAGCTTAAAATAATTTATGGTTTGTGGATTATAATTTACCCGCCAGTGTCCCAATTGTTTTTGGAAAATGCGCGCCGCCTTTTTAATTCCCAAGATGGAGATTATTTTTTTTACATCCTCAAAGTCGCCGTAATTTAAAACCGCCTCTATAATCGCCTCATTGGAGAGGTGATCAAAATTTTGAGTGTACCATATCAGATATGGCCTTTTTTTTATAAATTCCTGGGGTGTCATACGGCCATAATAACACAAAAAAATCATAAAAACCAATCAACCGCATGCCTAAAAAGCTAAGTTTCCCATGGGAAACTTAGCTTTTCGAGAACAACTGTATGCGTATGGTGAACTAGAAAAATCCGCCGCATCCGGCAAAAAGCACGTCTTCACCGGAGGGTTGTTGCAGAAAAATGTTAGCTAACTCGTTTTGTTTTTCTCCAGAAATTTTTTGGCCGCCTCCACAAATAATTTAAAATACGGCTCACTCTCGCGGATAAAAACGGATATGCGTTTCCACTTGATGTCCAAATACTCATGCGCCAATACGTTGCGAAGTTTCACCCATTTTTCAAATTTTTCAATAAAATCATTTGACAACTTAAGCTCCCAAATCGCGTGTTGGAGAGAACTGCGGTAGGTATCTGGTATCAATTTTTTCTGGCTACCGAGAATAATTTTCGATATGTCAATTGAGGCGTTCATGATATTTTCAACCCAACGCTCAATTTCGTTACGTCTCCTTATTTCTTTCTCATATTCCTTTTGTTCGGTTTGGCAATAAATTTTATATAAGCGCAGCTGTTCTTCCAAAAAACCAATAGATTTATGCAAATCCTCGGCGTCGCGCGGCATTAATGATGCGGAGCGCTGAGAAATAGCAAAAAAATCACTTACAAAACTTCGATAATCTTCAGCTTCTTGGGTAATAACCCGGCGAAAACGCTGCCATAAATTCCAATCCTTAATAACCAGATGTAGTCCGGCGCTCGCTGTTTCCGCAATACTTGCCGGCGCGCGATTTAATACGACTAAGTCCACGTTGTCTGTTTTTAAAATATCAATGCAATCATTCCAAACTTTATCTTCTTCAGGATACTCCCGACCTTGCTCCTCCCATTCTACTTTTTCCACTTCGGGTTTAAAATACACCGCGATATCCCAGTCGGATCCCGAATGCGCGCGTTTATTCGCCTGTGAACCAAACAAAAACGCCATCACGATGTCATCGCGCTTTTTAAAATATTCTTTAAGTTTTTTTATGACTCCATCGCAATCTGACATAAATACAATATAGCACACCAAAAATGATTATTCAACTGCATATCAGACGGCCAAAAACCGAGTTTCCGTTCGGAAACTCGGTTTTTCTGAAAAATAACAGTATATGCGTATGGTGAACTAGAAAAATCCGCCGCAGCCGGCAAAAAGCACGTCTTCGCCTGATGATTGCTGCATCAAAATATCCGCCTCGGTTTGATTAAAAATATCGCATCCTTCTTGATTTTTTACATTATCAGCAACTTTGAATAAACGGCTATCGGCAGAGGATTTACCGGAAGAGAGCGGCGTGTCTATGGTCGGCGAATACAACTTCAATAGGCCGATTCCCAAAAAGGCGGCCAGCAATCCCAAATATCGTTTTTTATTTTCTGAAGTCATAAATAATTAAATCATTATTTTACACTCTTGAGTCCAATTTTTCGCTCCAAGGTCACGATTCGCGCCAGCGCATCTTCAAATTCATCGCGGTATATAAAATATTTACGGATTTCCGCCACATCATGTTCCAATGTATCCAGTCGCGCGTTGATATGTACGATTTCAGCATCAATGTGCATGATACGCTTATCAAGCAGATCCAAACGCTTATCAATGAGTTCAAACCACTTATCAATTTGTTCAAAACCCTTATCCACGCCGTCAAATCCTCTTTTCACCATCACGGCCAAATTATTAATTGTCATATGTTTTTTAGCCATAAATGCAATACATACAAAATAGTACCATATGGCGCCATCGCAGTAAAGCCCCCGCTATCCACATAATCACTCCGGCATTTCAATCGCTTATGAGAACACCAACGAAAATATAGAACTTATGCTTAAAGGATAATCTTATTTACTTTACCGCGTAGTTTTTCGCGGCAAATTCATACTGACCGATGAATATTTTTTTGATGGGAATAATAGAATTCAGTTCATAAAAAACAAGCATGGCCTCGCGGTATTCTTTTTCATCCAATAAAGACCTGCAGGCAAGCAAAGCTTAACTTAAATAAAGACCGCTGGACACGACTTATTCGGTAATCCGGCAAACTCCGATAATTCTGCCTTTTTGCTTGATGACAAATTTATTCCCCAAGAAAAGCGGTTTAACCAGTGTGACGGATACTGGCTGTAAAATATGGATCCTCTGGTAGCCGGAAATTGACTTGATTGATGCCGTTCCATTCGCCGATTCTAAAATTAAATTGCTTTTCGGCGCATCAATAAAAATACAAACAGGCCTCGCCATAGATGTTTTATTTTGCCCTGGAGTTACGGCTATTTTTCGGGTCGTTATAAAATCTTTAAGAACCGCCTTGTATAGGGTTGGACCTTTATACCAGCTAAGCGAGGATGTTCGTTTTAAAAGATTGTTCCCCGAAAATGCGGAGACCGGTATTATTAAGGTTTTTTTTACAAGTCCCTTGCCACCAAAAATTTCTAAAAATTCTTTTTTTGCCTTTTCAAACCGCAACCTCGAATAACCTATGGTATCCACTTTGTTCACTGCGATTATCAACTTTTCTATTCCCAGGAATTCAGCTATTTCCAGATGATTTAACGTTTGCGGCTTTACACCTTCATTTACATCGATTATCAGGATAGCGAATTTCGCCTCGGAAGCGCCTGTTAACATATTTTTTATAAGTTCTTTGTGCCCCGGGACATCGATGAATTCAAACAATCTTCCGCCCAAATTTACCAGGGCGCGGGTGGTGTCAAGCGTCATTTCATGTTCTCTTTCATATTGAAAACTGTCAAGCAAATGCGCCCACTCAAATTTTTTCCCTTTGCCTTTTAGGGCATTTCTTACGTCCCGCATTCTGTCGTCAGGAAGCGATTTTGTTTCAAATATCAGCCGGCCAATCAGGGTTGACTTGCCGTGATCTTTTTCGCCTAAAAGTACGATAGTAATCATAAATGTTTAACACTCGGTGTTGCACAATTACATATACCCCAACGCTCTTAAACGTTCCATAACCGCCCGCGCTTCTTTATCCTGTGCTCTTCCCATGCGCTCGGATAATCTTGTATTTCCCAATTCTTTTAATATGGCGGGTATTGTTTTTGCTTCGGATTTTATGGCCACCGTGCATTTTGTACATCCTAAACTCCTGAAGCGCTCGCCGTCTCGCGAAAAATAAAGCGGGTTTATTGGGACGTCGTTTTCATAAATATATTGCCAAACATCGATCTCCCGCCAGTGAAGTATGGGGTGGATGCGGTGATGGTCGGCTTCTTCGTCAACCGAGTGATGTCCCCATATTTCCAACGGCTGGTTCTTATAATCCCATTTCCATTTTTTATCTCTTGGCGAAAAAATTCTCTCTTTGGCGCGAATCCCATGCTCGTCTCTGCGAATTCCCATGATAAGGCCGTCAAATTTCTCTTTTTTTATTAGCTCTTTCAATGCTTCGGTTTTATTCGCGCCGCAGCAGGAAACCCCCGAAATTTTATCTTTTTTAATAATACTTTTTGCGGTCAAAACTTTCAGGCCCCATTTTTTCGCAAGTTCGTCGCGGAACGCGTAGGTCTCCGGAAAATCAATGCCATTGTCAATATGAATCACAGGGAAAGGAACGCGATTAAAAAACGCCTCGCGACAGAGTGCGAGCATAACTGTGGAATCTTTCCCTCCCGACCAAAGCACAGCCAAATTGTTTAATTTATCCTTCGCCTCGCGGAGGATCAAAACGGACTTTTCAATCAGATTATCCAGCATATCGCATATTTTATGGCGTTTTAGAGATTTACGCAACTGACGCACTGGAACAGAAACATGATTTAAGTTATCATGACGGCAATGACCGAAGAATTTTTGCAAAAAGTCAAAGAACTTATTAAATCGATTTTGGCCGCCAAGCCGGATTTTTACCGGAAGAAATTATCGTCTGCGGGGATTGACGAGGCGCAGCTTGAAACACTTAACGAATCTGATTGGAACTTGATTCCCATACTTACCAAACAGGAATTGGCTAATGCCCCCTACGCCTCCAGATGTTATGGAGAAAAACCCGGCCTCAATAAACTGATTTTTTCCGAAGAAGCGGATCAATACTTTTTAATCCACCGGACGCTGGAGGAAATTCGGCAAGAGCGATTGCCGTATGACGGGACCCGGCCCATGGCAATTTTTTCCAACGTGTATGAGGCGATTGAACGATGCCTTTATTTTTATGAACAAAATGTCCTTCCTTTAATCGGCGAATTTCATAACCCGGCGGTAATTTACGCCACGGCCCGCCAATATAAAGTTGACACGATTTTTATGGACCGCGCCGCGATCCGCGCGTTTCGCGAAAAACTGTTAGAAATCCTGCCCGCCTTAAAAAGCGTTACCGTGATTGATGATACGTTCTCCGCAGAGGACTTTGAATGGCCCGCGGACACGAAGCTTAGCTTCGTGTTAAGTATTCCGGAAATTGGAGGCGTTGCGTATGCGTGTCCGGAGTCCATCGCTAAAAAAGATCTTGTATTTCATCCGGCGGATAATGTGTATATTGAGCCCTCGGCGCTTTCCATAATCACCACCCCGCGTCTTAAGGCCTGCCCCATGCTTCGCTACCGCAGCCATCTTTATTTTGAAAAAACTCCTCCGCGCTGCGCATGTCAAAAAATATCATTCAAAATTTAATCCGCTTAACTTATACGGCGAGAACAACCTATGTTTCTCTCGAACGGGGTAAAACGAAAAAAAGAATGGTGGGAAACCGCCTTCAATAAGGATTATTTAACTGCTGATTCATATTTTGTAAGTAGGGCACGAACAAAACGCGAAATTTCTTTTTTGCTTAGACAGACGGAAAAAATTGGCCTCGCAAGAAATGCGAAGATTTTGGATTTGGCTTGCGGATACGGCGCGCACGCCATCGCTCTTGCCAAACACGGATTCCGTGTAACCGGAATTGACACCTCCGGATATTTTCTGAAAATTGCGCGGAAATCGTCCAAAAAGGAAAAACAAAAAGCGCAATTCAACCAAAAAGACATGCGCAATCTGTCATACCAAGAACGCTTTGACCTTATTATCAGCATGTATACTTCCTTCGGATATTTCTCGAATGAGCGCGATCATCAAAAAGTATTACGCGAGGTTTCCAGAGCGTTGAAACCCGGCGGCGCATTCATCCTTGATGTGAATAATATTGCGCGTGTGTTTATACAAACAGTCGGGCGCGGGATGCATGACACGAAAGATAATGACGGCGTATTCGTTGAAAAACAATTGGATCCGGCGACAATGCGCTGGTTTCTTGATTACTCGTGGAAAGAGCGCGGGGCGCAGAAGCGGAGCAAACTTAGCATACGCATATTTTCCCTGCCTGAATTGCGGCATCTTATGGAAGAAAACGGATTAAAAATCAAAAAGGTGTGGGGATATTATGACGGATCGCCATATCAATTCGATTCCCGCCGTTTAATTATTCTGGCGCGGAAAATATAGAGACCAGACTGTCCCAAAACTGTCCGTCAACACCGGGTGTTAAACGAAAAAATACCCGGTGTTTAGAGTTTTCAGACAGGCTATCGCTATCTTCTGGCAGGGATTATAAAACACCCCTAGGGGTGCTTAAAAATTTTCTGCGCGTTCTCATACGCTATAAGCTGCGCGGCTTTGGCGTCAAGCGCGCCCAAAATACGCCGCACGCGCCGAATGAGCCCGAAATAAATTTTAACGTCCCATCCGGGATGGCCAAACCTGGCATCGGTCCCCACTAGAAATCTCTCGGGAATTTCTGTAAACAACTGCGACCAATCCTCATACAGCTTCCCGCGCGAATTCACCGCCTTCTTTAAATTCTTCCGAGCCGAGTGGGCTTTTTGGTATTCCCAATCATAGCGTTCCCCGTCGGCATTGATTGCGACGACCGGATTCTTACATTTGCGCTCTTGACTTCCGCCCATTTCATTTTCCATCACTACATCCATCATCATGCCCGGATACTTTTTCAGAAGTTCCCGCGCCTTACGGGCAGTGGTCATACCAGTATGCGCCAAAATAATTTTTAAATCCGGGTTGTGGCGGTACATGAGTTCCAGACCGCCGAATATTTCCTTTTCATATGATCTTCCATCCTCGTCCACGGGTTCCGCATGCAAGGTTAGCCACATTTTTTGGGAAACAACAAGACGCACCATCTCAAGAAACGGCTCAAAAGAAGGAGGATACATAATTATATTTTGTCCGGGCCGCTTTTTAAAGTGATATAATCCAATTTCTCCCACCCCCGCATATTTACCGCAGGACATATCATCCGCAAGTCGTTTAAGAATTGCGTCCAGTCCGCGCCCCGTATACCCCTCATGATACGCTCGATGCATCCAATAAGTGAGGTAATTCGACCCGCAAAATTGGGCGACTATTCCGCGGCTTGCTTCCGCCAGCTCATTACGGAGGCGCACTCCCTCCTCATGCGTGCTCCAGCGTCCGTCATTTGGGGTCGGCATCACCACGGCAAACTCTATGCCGGAACGCCTTATCACCCCAAGAATTTCATCAATTCCGGGAGGAGAATGCTCGGGTCCTCGCCGCATCACATGTATATGTACATCGGCCATAGGTCCGGCGTAAATACTTTTAACTCCGACTTGCATTTTTTTATCCCCCGCCTTATTCTTAAAAGAGCTTCTTTTACACTAAAAAAATGGACGAAAAAGTCAAGGGAGAAGATTATGGATCGCAACTATCGCACAGTCCTTTATCTTATAGTTATTTTTTTATGGCTGTGGCTGCTTTTTTTGCAGTATTCAACGGCGGTACCTGCGGAAAAAAGGAAACTTCGCATCTACACAGGAAACGTAGAAGTTGCTGTTCCGCTCTTTGAGGCGTTTGAAAAGGCGTATCCCGACATCCAAATTGTTTATGACAGTCGTGCCAAGGGAAACGAAATGAGAAACATAATACGGTTTGAATTAACGCACCAAAAGCAGACTTTTGATATTCTGTTCCATAATCTCAACACGGATTTGAGAAATTTGATCACCGAATTCAAGGGAAACGGCTTGATCCCCTTTCAGCCCAAAAACGCCGCCGGGCATGCACTGGACGATCCGAAAAAATATTGGACTGCGATATTCAGCACAAGGTACGTTCTGGGCTACAATACCAAGCTAATAAAAGAGCCACCGCCAAATTTTGACGATTTAATAATGGGAAAATATGAGTTTATGCTCGATCCACAAGATTTTGGATGGTTTGAGGGGCTCACCCAATGCCTTGGTGAAGACGAAGCTAAATATTTTCTCCAAAAATTGGCTTCCCAAAAACCGCTCATGCGCAAAGGGCACACCCTGAAAGCCATGCTGGTCATAGCCGGAGAGGCGCCGACCGCAACTATGCTTGACACAACCGTGCTTGGTTTTCAAAAAAAAGGCGCACCTCTTGCCTGGAACCCTGATCTTCAGCCCCTTATTGCCCGAACAGCGGTTATGGCGCTGGCCAAAGGACCCAACGAGAAAGATGCTAAGCAATTCATTGAATTTACCCTTTCCACCTGGGGACAGGCGGTTATTGAAGCAACTGGCGCCATGCCCGTGCGTCTTTCGGAACAAAAGAAAAAGCAGTGGCAAAATACCTGCTTTCTTAAGCCCATGGATGTTTCGGCGGAAAAATGGAAAGCGCTCTATGATACATACCGGAGGATCTTTTCTATAAAATAATGTCCGAATAATCCCAAATAATCCCAAGGATCCCCCCGGCTTCATACCAAAAATCTCCCGCCAAGCGGGAGATTTTATAATCCCTGCCAGAGGACCATGGGCTTGCCCAGGGTTGAATGGCAGCCCGAAGCGAAGCGGAGGGGATTATATAGACCCAGTAATTTTGCAAAGCATATACGCATTTTGCAAAATTACTGGAAGGTACGGAGTACCGCGGGCTTATCCGTGGGTCTCTATTTATATTTATATTTCTCATAGAGCACAATGAGACTCGGACGGGTCCGCAAGAAAATTTCCGCGCGCGCTTTTTTTAGATCATTCTCGCGACGAACCGGAACATATTTAAACCCAAACGCGCGCGCCAAATATTTAAAATCCGGGTTGGTAAAATCCGTTCCGACATGCGCCTTGAAACTTCTCATTTGCATGGTTTTGATAAGGCCGTAGGAACTGTCCGCCACCATAATAATTTTTACGGGAAGTTTTAGGCGGCGAATGGTTTCCAGCTCCGCCGCGCTTTGCAAAAATCCGCCGTCTCCGCACACCACCACCACGCGGGCCTTGGGCTTAGCAAGCGATGCGCCCAGAGCTCCGGGTATGGCAAAACCGATTGAAGAAAATCCGATAGAAGGAACCACGATCGGTCCCGGAGCTTCATAGCAAAAAAGCACCAGGGCTTTATGAATACCGGTATCGGGAAGCAATATATCTTTAGCCGAGAGCGCGCTTCCTAAAAATTCTTCCCCCAAAAAACGATAAAGAAGTTTTCCGCCGAAATACTCATACGTTTCCTTTCTCACGCGCTCCCGCCATTGGGCGGCATTGCCTAAAGAAACGGGCGGGATGTTAAGCTGCAACGAGCGTCGCGCGATATCGGAAAAAAAATGTTTAAGGTCAACCGTATATATTTCCTGGGGAGAAAACCAGGATAATTTTGTATGGGGATGGTGTGAAATATCCAAATGCCGTATTTTCCTATTTTTTATCCAGGTATACGGAAATGGTTTCTCGGCGGTATCAAAACCCACCGTAACCGCCAGATCTGTGCCGGACAGAAAATCGTTCCACCCGGCCATTACTCCAAAATTCAACTGATGATTTAGCGGAAGCGCGCCTTTGGCGTTTCGCGTAGAAAAATAACGCATGGGGAATTGATCCACAAAACTTATGAATTCTTTGGTTGAAGAATACTCCAATACTCCGGGACCCAAAATCGCAACCGGATTTTTACTACGTTTAAAATAATGAATAAAACGGCTCGCGGCTTTTACGGACTCATCCCTGATTTTCAGATATTTGGGAGCAACATGCGCATACGCGGCCTCATCATTGAAAACATCCTGCGGAATCACCAAACAACGCGGACCGTGGGGATGAGTTTGCATATCAGACCAAGCGCGGGCAACCGCATCCGGAATATCTTGGGCGCGCCCAATAAGCTCGGCACCCTTGGAAACCGAGGCAAACATTTTTTCAAGCTCAACGCACATTTGCGTGCGGCGCGCCAAATATTTACGACCAACTTGATCCGTGATAACGAGCAGGGGTGATGCATCCAGAAATGAACTGGCAATGCCGCTCACCGCGTTCGTTCCTCCGGGACCGCGCGAAACATATAGTACCCCCGGCTGTCCGGAGAGACGCCCGTAAACATCCGCGGCAAATCCGGCGCCGCGTTCATCGCGCATGGTTATGAATTTAATCTTGCTTTTGGAGAGCGCCCGAAAAAACGGGGTGGCGTCTCCGGGAAGCCCGAATATATGAGAAACGCCATAACGCTCCAAAATTTTTACCAGAAGTTCTGCTCCTTTCATCCCGTTAGAAGCCAACCGCGATCAATTGATGCGGTTGGCTGTGTTTACGACTTGTATTTAATTGGTGGTTCATAAAGATTTTCATATATTGATGCGCGATCGCGGCTTCTAACGGGATTCATGGAATGAAATATGTTAAACACTCGGTGTTTAACATATTATCCAAAGGCTTTGCGGTATAACTCGCGAAAACCTTTGAATTGGCGGATTCCTTTAATGAGTATTTTTAGTTCTTTTTCGGAAACATCGGCCGCAACTTCATCTATGGTTTTACAAAAATCTCCGTAAAAACTAAAAGTATTTTTTGACAGCCCCACATCATGCAAACGCCATACGCTTTTATTATGCAAAAGATAATACAGCGAAATATAACTTCTGGTCACGAAAAGCCCGAAAACCGGATTAATTATATTATGGTCGCGCAGGGCGACTTGCTGACGAATAAGAAAATGCCTATTGGCATAATTCAACCCCCGCAACAAAAAATCAAGCATGCTGGAACGCTGAGAAACTACGGCCCGGCCGTTAAGAACCGGACGCCTCCATTTGGTATCAACAATGGTGGCCAGATCCGCCCAATATCCCAGATCAAGCGCCACATAGGGCTGAGTGCCGCTGCGCATCTCATACTTATGCCCCAATTCATAAAGCGTTTTCCAGGTAATTCTTAAATGAGCCAGAGAGGCTGATTCAAAAAATTTTTTTATATCAATGAAATAATAGCGATCCGCCATGACAATGAACGGCCTCAACTTTTCACTGGCGCGGTATTTCATGACATAGAAATAAAATTGATGAGTTGCCGGTTTCTCGTCAAATTGGGAACATTCATAAAAAATAGGGCCATATCGTTCGGAAATTATCGCGTTTTCCCCCAATTGCTCTTCGGTCCAGGCCAGCGCTTTTTGTAAAAGAGGCGAAAGCGCCGGACCGGATTCACGCGTTACCAGAGGAATGACTTCGGGAGGCAAGAATGTTTCGGCAAGCGCGCCGGAAAGAATTTGCGCCCGCTGTTTTATTTCCTCCTCCAACCGCTGCGTATTTTTAATAATAAGGCCAACCAACTGAAGCATATCGGAAAAGGAAAAACTCTCGCTTATAAAATGGAATATAGCATTTTCCGGAAACGGCTCGGCGTTTTTGGCCGCAATTAGCGCCTCGCGATGAGCCCGGGCACACTCTCCCAGCGCGGCCAAGGTCTTTTGATAACTCCGGATAAGATCTTGAGCGTTGGGCATGATTGGATTATAGAGAAATAAGCGCCGCGACCTCTCACAATCAATAAATCGTTCCAAAAACCGAATGGGGTGGAGCGTTTCCACAAATGGATACCGAAAACAAAACCACCAATACTGTTTTCGGTACTCGCGCTCCAAATCATTGGCCAGCTTGCGCAAGTCCTCCAGCGCCCAACGGGTATTATCTAAATCCAGTCCCTCGGCGGCAAAAAGAGGATCGGTTAGAGTCAGGTTATAAAATTTTTGCAGGGGTTCCGGTATCACACGGTTCATCATACTAAATACATCCTCACCGCACAAGAAAAAGTTGATTGACAACGACGAACATTAATCCATCATAGAAGATATGCCAATACTTTCATGGAAAAATACAAAGAATCCGCATACGTTCCGTTGCTTGGCTGCGGGGATTTTTGTCGTGTGGGCCGGGGCGCTGGTTGCCATCACTTTTATCTATCCGCAACCGGTTGTAATCACGGATGAAAATCTTGAAAAATTCAGGGAAATCACGGAAAAAGACCCGCTTTTTTATGATCCGGCTATGGATGTCGGATTCCTGCAGGAATCCGTGGCTGAAATGAAACACCAAGACGACTTGATTCTTTATGTGGATCGCCTGTTCCGGCCCGGAGGCGATCCAAAATACCGCGACGTATTTCCCGAAGAATGGCGGCTTTGGCCGGACGAGTTTTTAGAAACGCTGCCATATATTCACGTCGCCACCAAGAAATTTCTGGATGCGCCGTCGCGCGAGGGAGCATTAATTTTGCTTAATTGGCAGGAAAAAGCCGGTGTATCCTACCAAAAAGCCATTGATCTTCATATCCTGGCGATGGAAAATATTTTCCGCGCGAACCCCAAAGCGCCTAAAACAAAAATCATATTTCTGGGCTCCGGCACCACCCCGGAAATCGTCTATAATGATTTCCTGCTCATCCAAAAAAATGCCTTAAAAATAGCGGAAGAAATTGCTAAACGCAAAAAATGTCTTTTTTCCGGTAAATGCCCCGCGTCCTCCCAAAACAGCGTCGAAAAGTCAAGTGTCAGCGATCAAGTGTCGGATGTCAAAGGTCAAATATCAGACGTTATCCCATTTAAACCGCTACCCAATGAAATTTTAGGAATCAGGCCCGAAGACAAAATATTCGGCCCGTATTGGGCCGAAACGCGCTGTTTTGGACAATCCGAAGCCGGCGCCCCACTTAGCCAACCGTTTTATGTCGTCATAAAATCACAAAAGACCAAACCGAAATCATTAATTATCCCAAGATTAACCAACGAGAGATATTACCACGACTATTCAAAAATCTCCACATGGGGAGTTGCCGACATCAACGCAAGAGCGGGGATTATTCTGCGACAGCACCGCGAAACAGTTGACTATCTCTGTTCCGATCTTACATATCTTCCCGATCTAATAATAATGTACCTTGCGGAACAGAAAAACGCGGCCGATGGATTCTCTGCCAGGAACCAACTCTCCACACTTCCGTATCTTATACAAAATACCCTTGACACCGCCTTTTTCATTACCAGCCAGCCGCAATATGACCAGAAGTCATTCAATCCGCTCTACCTTATGGTAAACCGCAGTGCCTATTCCTTATATTTCGGCGCGTTTTCGCCGGCGATGTGGCGCCTTGATGAAGATCTGAAATTATCACTGGCGCAAAATCTTGATTTCCGCGGCGGATATATAACGTACCACGAGCTGCTTAAACGCGGAATGACCAGTACAGAAATAACCGCAATCAACGATGTGCTTTCATGGTCGAAACTTTTTGATCAATTCGGTTATTGAATTACAACTATTCCTTACTGCTCGTCAGCGCATAAGCTGACGCTACTCCGTATCAGAATCAGTCCCCAAAAATATGACTTTTTTGCGCGGCCGCGGGGGCTGAATTCGATTTAGTTCGCTATCAAACAAGCCGAGCATAACTTCTACGATATCGAGATTTTTTATGGCAATATTATTTTTTTCTTGCGGGTCATTTGTCAAATCATATAATTCATCAACCGCGATATCATTAACGCGATTATCAATGGCATGCAATTTCATGTGCGGTGGATAATTTTTATATCGCGGCCAAATATATTTATGTGTTTTATTTTGTACAGAATATCCGTGACGTTCGGTTTCGGCGATGGCAACAAAATTAAGGTCGTTATCAAACATTTTAGTGAGCGAGGCCCCCTGTACGGAAAAATCGGCCGCCATGCCGAGTATGTCTAAAATCGTTGGAATGATGTCTATGCTCCGGACAATTTGATCCGTAGAAGAGGCACGTGAGAACCCCGGCGCCATTATGATTAACGGGACACGCAGCAACTCATTATAAAGTTGCTTGTGGCCGAGCATTCCATGGTCAAAGAATTCTTCTCCGTGATCAGAAGTAAAAACAACTATTGTAGAATCAGTTAGTTTTAGCGTGCCGAGAAGCTCCATAAGATTTCCGACAAAGTCGTCCACATACTTGATCGCGCCGTCATAAAGCGCTTTAAAATGAAAAAGATTGTCTGGACTGTCCCGGTCTATTTGGCTCAAAAAGTAGTGGTAGGGACTTACTTTAATATTACGCCTTTCAAGTGTTTGGCGAAACGGAGGGTTCTTAATATGATCGCCGCATGTCGGATCAAACAATTTTTGATACGACTTTGGCGCAAACCAGGGATTGTGTACCGCATAGGTATGAAAAAAAAGGAAGAAATTTTCCCGCGCGTGTTCTCTTAACCAATAAAAAATATCATCCTGCGGTATGCCTCCGACAGAACGGCTGCGATTGGGGTTCTCGGAATAGTAATCAAACCCCCTGCTAAATCCGAGTTTACCGTAAAGATTTCCTCCGTCCGTAAATGCGGCCGTGCGATATTCCAGCTTTTTCAATACTTCGGTAAAAACCGGAATACGCCGATCCAGGATATAGGCGCGCCTCA
>Ga0209343_10005862_pt1 | contig 14806 bp, 17 predicted proteins | sample RifCSPlowO2_02_FD_184026 | JGI IMG/M metagenome (GOLD analysis project Ga0209343, IMG submission 184026) | Groundwater microbial communities from Rifle, Colorado - Rifle CSP2_plank lowO2_0.2 (SPAdes) (version 2) | ecosystem: Environmental > Aquatic > Deep subsurface > Groundwater | place... | reverse complement strand
AGAAGGAGGGGATAAAGGGGAGGTCGTAAAGGGGGGAGAGGGGGGATTTGATAAACCCTATGCAGTAAGGTTTAAGACCCCTCATGAGGGGAAAACTATCTTTAATGACCTATTAAGAGGTGAGGTAGTATTTGATAATTCTGAATTGGACGATTTGATAATACTACGCTCTGATAAGACCCCTACATATAATTTCTGTGTAGTTATTGATGACGCAACTATGAACATTACCCATGTGATAAGAGGGGATGACCATCTTGCAAACACCCCAAGACAGATTCAGCTCTATAAAGGACTTGGATATCCAATACCGCAGTTTGCCCATCTCTCAATGATTTTAGGCTCCGATAAAGCCCGTTTGAGCAAGAGGCACGGAGCTACATCCATTCTTGCATATAGAGATATGGGTTATTTGCCTGATGCAATGGTTAATTATCTGGTCAGACTCGGGTGGTCTCATGGCGACCAGGAGATATTCAGTATGGATGAGCTTATAAAATATTTTTCCCTTGAAAACATAAATAAATCTGCGGCTGTCTTTAATCCTGAGAAACTCCTGTGGGTGAATAGCCATTATATAAAAACAGAAAATCCTCTAAGACTCGCAAAGGATTTGAGACCGCATTTGGTAGCAGAGAAGCTAATCCCCCCACCCCCCCCTTTAGAAAAGGGGGGAAGGGGGGATTTAATCACAGATGAAGAGATTGCGAAGGTTATACCGTTATTACAGGAGAGGAGTAAAACCCTTTTTGAAATGGCAAAGGGGATGGAGTTTTATTTTATTAAAGATATAAAATATGATGAGAAGGCAAAAGAGAAACTATTTACTCTATCTATTAAACCTGTTTTGGAAAAATTGATAGAGATGATAGAAAAAACTGAGGACTTCTCTCATGCTCCAATAGAGGGCATATTTAATAAACTTGTAGAGGAGTCTAAAATTAAATTAGGCAATATTGCCCAGCCTGTCCGCCTCGCTCTTACAGGCAAGACAGTGAGTCCGGGAATTTTTGAAGTTATACTGGTTCTTGGGAAAGAAAGAGTTGTTGAAAGATTGAAGGTAGCCCTGAAAATGCTCTTGAAAGGTTGAATACCTTTTATCAATTATCCAACCTACTTAATATTTTCTTAAATACCTTTAAAAAATCTTTTCTACCTGAAAAGGCATCAAATTCTTTAAGTTTATTGCAGATGTAATTAATATCCATATCCTTGTTTTTAATAATTACGGAATTTACATCTTCCAAATCCCTTGGTCTGCCGGCAAAGATTTTGTGAATAATCAGGTCCTCGGGTGATGCAAAGGCTACCTCATGCCCCATAATAGTTATCTTCCTTGCCCTTCTTATTGCTTCTAATTCGTATTGGGTAAACGAAAATATAAAATCAACCCTTATGCCTGTTGTCTCATCTATAGCAGGCAGCACCATAGTCTGCTTAACAAAGGACTCTATCTCTTTTGGTATAGCCTTTAAGGAGAGTTCTTTTACTACAGTGAGAACATCGTTAATGCGGTCAATATTTATACCGAGGGTTATATCAATATCTCTGGTAAGTCGGGGTTCTCCATAAAGAAGGACTGCCTGACCTCCAATAATCATGTATGGGAGATTGCATTTTTTTAGACACGCACCTATCCTTGAGAGGATTTCTTCAAACATGAATTTAAAATCTTTGCAACCTTTATATCCACCTCTATTCCTTCAAGAGGATTTTTGAGCGGCAGCACACCAAGTTTTACACCTTCATTCCACATATCCGTGAAAATCTGAAGGGATTGGTTATAGCTTAATCTTCCTTTATCCCGTATAAAATCCTCTTCAAATTTTTTCAAACGTTCAGGATTTTTTATCATTGGACTAAAGTTCCACTCTCATCATCTTTGCCACCTGATTTACATCCTTATCCCCTCTACCTGATAAACATACCACAATTATCTCATTCCTATTAAGTTTCTTTGCAAATTTTAAAGTATATGCAATAGCATGGGCGCTTTCTAATGCAGGTATTATACCTTCGGTTTTTGAAAGGAGCTCAAACGCCTTTAGCGCCTCTTTATCAGTAGCTGATACATATTTGGAACGGCCTGTCTTTTTGTAATAACTATGCTCGGGGCCGACACCGGGATAATCAAGTCCTGCCGATATGGAGTGTGCAGGCCTTATCTGTCCATTATCATCCTGCAACACATAACTCTTACTTCCATGCAAGACCCCTACATTACCCTTTGCCAGTGACGCACCATGATGACCTGTATTGAGACCATATCCAGCCGCCTCTACACCAATAAACTCTACCTCCTTATCATTATAAAAAGGATAGAAAATCCCCATTGCATTACTCCCGCCCCCTACACAGGCAATAAGATAATCAGGCAGTCTCCCCTCCCTTGCCAATATCTGTAATTTTGTCTCCTGACCGATTACAGACTGAAAATCCCTTACCATCATTGGATATGGATGAGGTCCTGCTGTAGAGCCGACAACATAGTGTGTATCCCTTACTGTGGTTATCCAATTCCGCAACGCCTCATTCATGGCGTCTTTTAAGGTCTTCGTCCCTGAAGAGACTGGTGTCACCTTTGCACCGAGTAGCTTCATCCTGAAGACATTCAGCGACTGTCTCTCAATATCCTCTTCGCCCATGAATATTTCACACTCAATTCCAAAGAGTGCTGCAACAGTAGCAGTAGCCACACCATGCTGGCCTGCACCTGTCTCTGCAATTACCCTTTTTTTCTTCATCCTCTTTGTAAGAAGTAGCTGTCCAAGTGTATTATTGATTTTATGAGCACCTGTATGGCAGAGGTCTTCCCTTTTTAAATATATCCTCGCCCCGCCTAATTTCTCCGTCAGTCTTTTTGCAAAATATAGGGGTGTAGGCCTCCCGGCATATTCACTTAAATATTTATGAAGTTCCCTGTGAAACTCCCTGTCCCTTTTTGCCTCATGGTAGGCATTCTCCAGTTCATTGAGTGCAGGCATCAGTGTCTCAATAACATATTTCCCGCCAAAAATCCCAAAATGCCCTTTTTTATCCGGCAACGAATTTCTCATGTCTCTTAACTCCTAACCCTTTTTATAAACTCTTTAACCTTTTCTTTATCCTTCTTACCTTCCCTCTCTTCAACTCCACTACTCACATCTACTCCGTATGGTTTGACCTTTTCTATAGCCTCTCTTACATTATCATGGGTCAAACCGCCAGAGAGTATAATTCTACCATACCCCTTTGCCTTTATTGCCAGATTCCAGTTAAATATCTTTCCAGTCCCACCGTAGCTATCTTCAGAATAAGCATCTAAAAGGAATGTGCTGATTTTATATTCTGCTATCTGTTTTAGAGAATCTTCATCTTTTATCCTTATGGCTTTTATTACCTTACTCCCCCTTACTCCCCCTTTATTAAAGGGGGATAAAAGGGGGATTTTACTGCAATATTCAGGTGTCTCATCTCCGTGAAGCTGAACGATATTAATATTACATTCATGAATAGTATTAACAATATTCTCTATACTCTGATTTACAAAAACCCCGACATTTGTAATAAAAGGTGGGAGTTTTGATATTATCTCTTTAGCTTTTGTTATTTCTACAAAGCGGGGACTCTTTGGGTAAAATATAAATCCAATTGCATCAGCCCCGCAATCAGCAGCATAAAGGGCATCTTCTAAATTTGTTATCCCGCATATCTTTACCTTAATCATTTGGAGAAATCGTCTAAAACTAAGACTTTTGTTTCTATCACTTTTTTCAAAGTAGAATCATTTGTCAAAAATGCACCGGCATCATAGTGAATGCCTGTAGCTATAAGTTTTCCAAAAAGCTCTTCTATTAATCCCAAGATTTTCTCTCCTTGCGAATATACTTTTCAACATCAATTCTTTTCCACAAGTCAGCACCAAGCCCTTCGAGCTCCATGATACTATGTTTCTTTACTTTCTCTCTTATCAGTTTCTTCTTAATGACCACCTTTTCATCGGGTGTAAGCTGCTCAATTGTGTCAAGGAGCTTTTGAAAAGAGATTTCCAATTTTACTGTTTTTAATGGCATAAACTACCCCCTCTATTTTTTGTTTTAGTCTAAGGTATCACCAATTCTGCTGTAATTCTTATGTGTTTAAATTATATCATAGTAAGTGCTACTTTTCACCAATACCGCACCTGATGTGGGAGAAAAGAACTTATGTTATACTTTCTTTTTTTCTAATATCTCAAGTTTTAGTCTGCTTTTGTTAATCCCAAAGTGAATTTCTCTATGATGGTCAGGACAAAGACAAACAGTGTTATCTAAAGTATCTGGTCCACCATCGGCAAGTTTCCCAATATGATGAACTTCAATGTAAGGTAGATTGTGTGTACCAATAAATGGCTCATAGCTACACCCTTTAATCTCGCATCTAAAATTAGCACGTAATTTGGTAATGGCTGTTACCATTGGTGACCTGTTATGATGCTTAATATTATATTGCCGCACAGCAGGCGAAATATTACCGATACCCTCTGTTGACCACCCCTCTTTTTTTAATCTTTCTATCTCTTTTGCTTCGGCTTCTGAAAAATCATCAATCAATTTTTCGAAATATAATGATGGATTTTCCAGTTCATGTCTTATTCTTTCGGATACAAAAGCAAGTCTTTCTGCATCATCATTGAACTCTTCAAAGATTTCTCGATCAATCTTTGTGCCTCCAGACCACTTGCCGTATTTGCCTTTTGTTTTCAGATAAAGTAGATGCTGGATTTTTTCATAAACAACTACCTCTGGTTTTTGAAGAAGCCCGGCGAATTCAGAAATTATTGGCGGGAATTTGTCGTTGTCAAGAAGAAGAGAATCGGGAGGATTTATACAAATGATATGAAATAGCAAGATTATTTCCTGACGTTTCCAGACAGCCATTGTTCTGCACCTGCAAGCTTATAATTTGGTGAGAAGCCTTCGTAAATCCAGATTTTGTTTATTTCTTTGACTTCCTCTTGTGAAATCAGTTCCTCACCGAATATTTTTTGTATTTGCAACAATTTTTTTAATATCTCTTTACGAACTTCCATTTTAAAAGGTCCAAGTCCAGATGTGCCATCTCGCTTGGTATTTTCTCTCATATCTTTATTATCTCTCAACTCATATAGCCAATCACGAAACTCTAATAGATGCTCATAGTTTTCGTAACCAGCTTCCACAAAACCTTCCATCGAATGGTCTCTTTTTACAACAGTGCATACCCAGCACCCAAAACGGCTGTTTCCACAGGGAGGGGTAGAATCATCCACAACAAGAGGATACTCTCCACTATCAGCCTCTTTATACAATGAAACAAGCTCGGAATTATCACTTCCCCAGAGGCATAAATATGTCTATATTTTGTAAAACAACAGTTCACGGCTTTATTCCCATAAGAGATCTGTGTTTTGCCAAGTTCTCTAAAGATGGATAATATTTCTTATTATGGGGAAGCAACAATCGTTTGCCCCCGAAAAATTTAATCTGGTATGGCGATTGGTTGCTTTCAATAAAATTCTTTGCAATAATTACTTTGTAGTTGTCATCAATTGCTACTAACCCTCTATCAAACGCTCGATGCAAATTAGGGCATAATGCAAGCCCATTGTCAATTGTATCATCAAGGGACAGAGTAAACGGAACAATATGACAGGCATCAATCATAGAGACACTTTTTGTAGCATCAATTCTTAGTCCTGATATGCAACAAGTATTATTATAGATTTTAAGCACTCCTCTTTTGAAAGCACTGCTTCTCAGAAATACTTCTTCTTCATAGCTCTCGTCACCAAGTTGACATTTGATGTCGTTTAACTTATTTCGGTATTCTTCCGCACTTTCTTTCAAAAGTTCATTGCCCAATTCTTCCAAATAGTTATTTCCAAAATCTCCACCAGAAATTTTGTCCTTACTTTCAGGGAAGTATTTATTCAAAATTGTCCATCTCAAAACGTCTCTGTTTTCTTTTACTTTCAATAAATCAAAAAGGGCAACATCTATTTCTGCAAAATCAACCGCTGTATTCAAATTATTAAAACTTCTCATAGCTCCTTTTAATTCTAATGCTTTTTCATATCATGGTTTGGCTATTAACCTCCAAAACTTATCACTTGTTAAATGATAGAATGGTAGCGCAAAAATGGCAGTGTGTTTTGAGGTTACAAGTAAATGCCAATAGCTTTTGAAGGCAGAGGCTAATTCAGGAGTTATATAAATTCGATTTGAGTCTATACTACCATTTTCAATCAGTTGAATGATGCTCAATAGCAGTACAGGTTTGTGAGGAGCAATTCCGTGAGCCTTGTCAACTTTTAAGTTTTCAAATCTGTGAATGTAGTGCTTTAAGTTCATCAATATGTAAATGCGGAGCTTTTAAACCGGCCTATGCTGACCCTTATAGTTGATTTTGCTACAGATTCCGTTAATCCAATACCCTTAAGCACATGGGATACCTCTGTCTTCCGGGAGGAACATGCCGAGCCAGAAGATAATGCAACCCTGTCAGCAATTCGAGACAAAAGAGATTCGGCATTTACACCATCAATACTAATATTTATTGTGCCAGGCAACCGCTTATCAGGATGATTATTAAACATAATACCATCTATTTTTGAAAGATTTTGCATAAGGTTTTCTGATAATATCCTTATTCTTCTGCTTTCATCAATCCCTAATTTTCCTGCTAACTCACAGGCATATCCTAAACCCACAATACCTGGCACATTTAAAGTGCCAGATCGTAATTCACCTTCTTGACCTCCACCTTTAATAATAGGATTAACTTTGGTTCGTGGTAGTTTTCTCTTAATATAAAGTCCTCCAACTCCTTTGGGGCCATAAATCTTATGACTTGAAAAAGAGACTAAATCGATTGGTAAATCATTTGTGTTAAATGGTAACTTACCGACTCCCTGGGTTGCATCGCAGTGAAATGCTATCTCTTTCTTATTGCAAATCTCCGCTAATTCATTGATGGGATTTATCGTCCCTAATTCATTATTAGCAAACATTATTGACACGAGTATTGTATCATCAGTAACAGCATCTTCTACCTTTGTTGAAATCATCCCATAGCAATCGGGTTGAAGATATGTTACCTTGAAACCGTTTTTCTCTAATTCTTTAATCGGTTCAAGCACACTGCGATGCTCAACTAAAGATGTAATAATATGCTTGCCATTAGATGAATTTGCAAGACAGTAACCTTTTATTGCTATATTGTTGGATTCTGTCGCACCGCTCGTAAAAATTATTTCTTGAGGTCTTGCCCTAATTAATTTTGCACATTGAGAACGACTTCTTTCTACAGCTTTTTTAGCAAATTCAGCCTGAGGATAATATCTACTGTCAGTATCCCCATAGTATAGATTATAATAGGGTAACATCTCTTGGAGTACCCTATCATCAAGTTTGGTCGAAGCATTATTATCCAGATAAATGATTTGATCCATTGCTAAGAGTCTAAAGAATTACCTTGCCGGAGCATCGTTAATGAATAAAGCATCAGATTACCATATCCCTGACCTTATCAAAAATCTTTTCTGTTTAAGAAAACTAAACCTCTGGCAATCTCTCCAATGCCCTCTTTATCTCCTCTTCTGGCATCTCAAAGTCTTCAAGTTTTCCTGATAAATAGCCGTCATAGGCAGACATATCAAAATTTCCGTGACCGCTTAAATTAAAGGCGATTACCTTCTTCTCCTTTGACTCCCTGCACTTTATCGCCTCGTCAACAGCAGTTTTGATGGCATGTGCCGATTCGGGCGCAGGTATTATTCCCTCGCTCTTTGAAAATAAAATCGCAGCGCCGAATACCGGATTCTGCTTATATGCAACTGCCTCAATAACCCCCTCATGTAATAACTGACTTACAAGGGGTGAGTCACCATGATAGCGGAGTCCTCCTGCATGTATTCCTGGCGGGACAAAGTCATGCCCGAGTGTATACATTTTTACCAATGGTGTTAACTGGAGTGTTGGACATGCTGCAGGCTCTACAGCAATGAATCTTATGTTTTCGCCATTCAATTTATCTTTTATAAAAGGGAATGTAAAACCACCAAAATTACTCCCCCCGCCACAGCAGGCAATCAGAATGTCAGGCTTCTCACCGAGTTTCTTAAACTGCTTCTTTAATTCAAGTCCAATGACAGTTTGATGGAGCAACACATGATTCAGAACACTTCCAAGAGAGTATTTTGTATCATCATGGGTAGCAGCATCTTCCACTGCCTCGCTTATTGCTATGCCAAGGCTTCCCGGAGAATCTGGATTTGATTCAAAAATTTTTTTGCCTGCCTGAGTCATCTTACTCGGGCTGCTGTGAACCTCTGCACCCCATGTCTCCATCATTGACCTTCTATAAGGTTTTTGATTATAGCTTACCCTCACCATATAAACAGTGCACTGGAGGTCAAACATCTTACATGCCATACTGATAGCACTCCCCCATTGACCCGCCCCTGTCTCTGTTGCAATCCTCTTTGTCCCTGCCACCTTGTTGTAATATGCCTGAGCTACAGAAGTGTTTGGTTTATGGCTTCCAGCAGGACTAACACCTTCATACTTGTAATAAATTTTTGCAGGTGTATTAAGTGCCTTCTCAAGTCTGTGTGCCCTGTATAGAGGCGTAGGCCTCCAGAGTGCATAGATATTTAAGACTTCTTCAGGTATTGCTATCCAGTTTTTAGGGCTCATTTCCTGCTCAATGAGGTTCATCGGGAATATAGGGGCTAAATCATCAGGTCCCAGAGGCTTCTTTGTTCCGGGATGAATCGGAGGTGGCGGTGCAGACGGCATATCAGGGAGAATGTTATACCATTTCTTCGGCAAATCTCTTTCACTCAAAACTACCTTTGTCTCATTCATAATAAGTCCCTCCTTTCAAAAGTCCTATTTTTTTAACATATATTCGCCTGTATTATCAATATTAAGATTCTTTTTCCCTATAGAGGTATTTAATGATACTGAACCTTTAATCTGATAACTAACTTTATCACCATTTAAAACTTTAAGGGCTGTATTCCAGAAATCAGGCCTATCTATCCCAATCCTTGCAGATACAGTGAACGGGGCGTTCCCCTTTGCCTTCACCTTTACCCTTTCTTTCAGTTCGCCGTCAACCAACTCATTTCCTTCAATTTTGATTTTATATAGAAATTTTTCTATCTCAAAATCCATGAGATTTGGATTATAGATATCGGCAGTTAAATTTACGTTAATCTCTTTAAGGCTGACAGATGAGACCTCAATCTTCTGTAAGGTAATCTCAGGTTTTTTGAAAAGTCTGCCCTGGCAGGCAGAAAAGAGCAAGAAGGAATAAAAAAATAAGAGGACGCTGATTAACGCAGATTTACAGGATAATTTTAAAAATCTGTGTTTATCTGCGTTCATCTGCGTCCAAAATTAAATTCATTAACTCATTCATATCATCAATTATCCAGTTTGCACCTGCCTCAACCAGCTCTTTTTTATCCCTATATCCATAAGTAACGCCGCAGGTATATGTCCCCGCCCTTTTCCCGCATTCTATATCTACCGCACTGTCCCCAACTATGAGTGTTTTTTTCGGGCTAATCCCCACCCTTTCCATAACCAGATTTATTGTATCAGGATGCGGTTTCTTATTTTTAAGGCTGTCACCGCCAAGGGCTATTTCAAAATATTTGGCAATATCAAGCTCTGACAATATCTTTTTTACAAATCTCTCAGACTTATTTGAAACTACAGCCTTTTTTATTCCTGACAAATTTTTAATGACAGTCATCACATTTGGATAGAGGACTGTGTTATCCAGAAGGTGTTCCAGGTAGTATGCCCTGAATATATCAAGGGCATTACCAATTCCATCCCCCCCCGATGACTCCACTGCTCTCCCTTCGCTTCGCTCAAGGGCAAGCCTTATAAGAGGCTCTACTCCGTTTCCTACATAAGTATAAATAAGCTTATCAGTCACCTCTTTAAGATTAAGCTTCCTCAGCGTAAAATTAACTCCATTTGCAATATCAACCTTGGAGTCAATGAGTGTCCCATCAAGGTCAAAGATGATTAACTCAATATCTCTTTTCATAATCTTTAGCTACGAATGAGCACGAATTCACACAAATAATAAATCCTGAATGCTAATATTATAATTTAACATTCAAAACTATTTTAGCCATTGTTTAATAATTTCGGATTTAGAATTTTCATTCATTCGTATCTATTCGTGTAGATTCGTGGCTAACCGGTATCCAAATTTTTCATTCAATAATCTATTAAACCTTGGTCTGTATATAATATCAAACGCATTTTCTTTTCCGGGGAATAGTTGTAGAGCTTCTCTCTTCACAAACCTAACAAGTTCATAAGCCTCTTCGTAATTTATGGGCTGCTGGAGAATCATGCTCTGGGTCATATCAACAATAATCCTGAGTCTCCTCAATTTTCTATCTTCTTCAAGCAATTCCTCTCTTGTAGGCATTCTATTTGCCTCCCCTTTTTTTGATTAATTCAATAATATAACTCCCCCTTAAAATCACTCCTGGGACAATCAAAAGCATATGAGGTATAAGGATATAAGGAAACGGTTTAAGCCTTAACCAGAATCCAACAGGCCAGACAAGTCCGCCAGATATTATCAATATAAGTCCCAGAGTCTTTTTGTTCATATATAGTCTAAAAGCCTAAGAGTCCAAAAGTCTAAAAGTTATTTTCACTCTTAGTCTCTTAGACTCTTAGACTGTATTTACTGTTTCTTCATTATTACTTTTATCTTTTCACCTGCTGTCAGCCTGGCATCAGCATTCTTACCATTTATTAAGGCAACCTCAAGGGCAGCTCTTTCGTCCTTTGCTACATCCTTTGAAACAGACCTGAATGTATCTCCATCCTTTACTGTGTATATATGAATAAATTTATCAGGCTTGATAAATTTATTATTTGAGTCTCCTCCATATGGCATCCCTTCTATCTTTGTTTTATACTTATCCTCCAATCTTTCAAGATTACCTCCCCTCGCAGCAATTATATTTGCCTTGTCTTCAGAAGAAATAATCCTTTCTATGGTGTCAGGATGTGTAGCGAGAAAGCCGTGATAGCTTGCACCTGTAAACCTCTCACGGGTTTTAAGCTTCTTGAAGAAATCCTTCATAACCCTTGGGTCATAACCCGATGAATGGGCATATATAATTCCAAGTTCATCAGACTGCATCTCAGCCTCCCTGCCATATCCACTCAATATATGCTGTGATAGCTGGGTTGTTATAGTAATCCATGCACCTGCCTCTTTTCTTATATCCTGACTCGCTATAAGTCCAGCTATTGTAAGGAGGGCACTTGCAATACTTTTATTCATCTGGCTCACAGCATGATGAGATGTTACATGCCCTATCTCATGCCCTAAAATCACTGCCAACTCAGCCTCGCTGTTAACATATGACAGCATACCCCTCGTAATATATATATATCCACCAGGCAATGCAAAGGCATTGACCTCCGGACTGTCTACAATCTTAAAGTGATACTCAAAGATAGGGTCTTTTATAGATTTTACCAGTTTTTGCCCTACTTCATTTACATACTCCTGAAGGGCCTTATTATTAAAATATCCATAAGCCTTAAGGATATCCTTGTCAGCCTCTTTTCCTATCTCTACCTCTCCGGCAGGTGTAACGCTGTTCAGAGTGTCAACTTGGGGGAAAAAAATCAAGAGACCGCCGATAGAAAACAGAAAACAGAGAATAGAAGACAGAGTACTCCACCTTTTCTGGCTTCTGACCCTTCGACTTCGCTCAGGGCAGGCTTCTGACCCTTCGACTTCGCTCAGGGCAGGCTTCTGGCTTCTGACTTCTGTCATCTGTTTTTTCTCATTTATCAGTCATCTTCTTAATCAACTCACTTACTTTTCCATGTGACATCTCATCAGTATAATCATCATAATCATTTTCAAATCTTCTGAGGTGTCTCTTCTCTTCATTAATCAGAAAATCAAACAAATCCTTTACATTGCCATCTTCCAGTGAATCAGCAAAGGTAGAATATACCTTCACCGCCTCCTTTTCCTTGTTCATAGCAACAGTTAATATATCAATGAAATCTGCATCATCCTCCAATTCATGCGCAGCTACAAAATCAGATATACTTAAGCTTTTTATCTTCTTTGTTATCTTCGGAATATCTCCTCCAGCATCTATCTTCTTTTCTAAATTTGAAATGAGCTCCTTATGCCCCAGTTCCTCTCTTGCCAGTTCATCAAGAAACTTTTTTGCATTGGATAAGTTTGCCCTCTTTGATGCATCAGAATAAAACTTATTGGAGTTTTCTTCCAATATTTTTGCAAACGCCAGCACTTCTTGAACTGTCATTCCGTCCATTTTTACCTCCCCTTTAAAAACAGGGATTAGGGATTAGGGGTTAGGGGTTAGTAAAAAACTACTCCCCCATATTAGCAATTAGAAATCTTTGTCTAAACGCTAAACCCTAAACGCTAACCTCTGTATTTTAGACCCTTTCATACGGGTCAAATAGTTTTTTATATTCCTGGATGGCAAACCTGTCTGTCATGCCTGCAATGTAGTCACAGATAAGCCTCTCCTTTTTTTCAATCTTTAAGTCCTTTTGAACATTAGGAGGCAACAGTTCAACCTTTTTAAAGTAGGCATCAAATAGTTCTCTTATGAATCTCCCTGCCTTATCCTCCATTCTCTTTACCCTGTAATGTGCATACAAATTTTCCTTCAAAAAATCCTTCAACTCCCTATCCATCAACTTCATTCCATCGCTAAAAGATGAAATCCTTTCGCTTGCATTCCTGACATCATCAGTCGAACTGATACCATATCTAAAAATATTTTTTCTTGTCTGTCCAACAAGGTCTGTTACCTGCTGATTTATAATAGCCCTTACAATCTGATACTTGAGTATGTTTGGGCTAATATCATTAAATTCCTGTTTTATCCTCCGATAGTTTTCCTCCCATATTCTCACCTCCTTCAAACTTTCCATATCTATCATCTCAGAAGTTATGCCATCATCCAGATCGTGGCTGTTATATGCAATGGCATCCGAATAATCAACAATCTGTGCTTCAAGTATTGGAGATGATGCGCCAAATTCTTCAAAGGCCGGGTCATCATATTCTGTCTTATGTTTGGCTATCCCCTCCCTTACTTCATAAGTCAAATTCAAGCCTCTGAATTCAGGATATCTGTTTTCTATGTGGTCAACTATCCTCAGAGATTGTTTATTATGCTCAAAACCGCCATAGTCCTTCATCAATTCATTCAGAACCTTTTCGCCTGAGTGTCCAAAGGGTGAATGTCCGAGGTCATGTGCAAGTGATATTGCCTCTGACAGGTCTTCATTTAAGCCGAGAGCTCTTGCTGCAGACCTTGCAATCTGGGCAACCTCAAGAGTATGGGTAAGGCGTGTCCTGTAATAATCCCCTTCGTGATATACAAAGACCTGAGTCTTATATTCAAGCCGCCTGAAGGCTGAACAGTGAACTATCCTATCCCTGTCTCTCTGAAAGGCTGTGCGATATGGATGCTCTGGCTCAGAATGTCTTCTCCCCTTCGTATCCCTGCTGTGCATTGCATATAGTGAAAGCCTCTTACTCTCATATTCATAGGCATCAACAGGATTATGCATGTTTTAAGAATATAATAAAAAACAGATGGTGTCAATTTAAACCAAAAATTGGCTTTACTCTTTTTAAAAAAGCACCGATAATATTGATATGTCAAAGAAGGTAGTTGATATATTCATATCTGCAATAGCCCTACTACTGTTTTCACCTATATTTATAGTTTTATCCATATTAATTAAACTGGGTTCTAAAGGAGATATATTCTTCAGGCAGGAGAGGGTTGGTAAAGACGGAAAGAAATTTTTTATCTGCAAATTTAGAACTCTCTTTACGGGCTCCGAAGACAAAGGCCCGAAGATTACCGCAAAGAATGACCCGCGAATAACAACAGTGGGAAAGGCAATAAGATTCTTAGGGCTTGATGAGCTGCCTCAATTAATAAATGTTTTAAAGGGTGAGATGAGCATCATAGGCCCAAAACCTGAAATACCATCTATTGTTATGCTGTACTCCGAAGAAGAGAAAAGGGTCCTCTCTGTCCTACCAGGTATTATCTCTCCTACACAGCTTCTTGGAAGGAGCGAGATACATAAGTTTCCTGAGGTTGTGGATGATGCGGAGGAATACTATATAAAGTTTATCCTGCCTGAAAAACTCTCTATTGACATTGACTATGTAAACGACAATAAGCCGTTTAGAGATTTAAGGTATCTGTTTGCAGGTTTAAGGTCACTTAAGCCGCTTAAACCGTTTAAGAGGCTTAAAAAGCTTGATGAAGAGGAGAGGAAAAATGTATTGATTGTCGGCACAGGTAATGCGAGTGAGCTCATCTTAAAAGAATTATGCAAAAATCCAGGATTAAAATGTAATGTAATAGGATTTGTAGATAACGACCCAAAAAAAATTGGTGCAGAGATTAATGATGTTAAGGTTTTGGGAAGAATTTACGATATTCCTGAGCTTGCAATAAAAAACAAAATTAACGAGGTAATTATCGCACGCCCTGATTTATCCTCAAAAGACCTGAGGGCAATTATTGAATTCTGTAAGAAAGGGGATGTCCGATACAAGCTTGTATCAGCAGTAGAAGACCTGAGCGGTGGAAGAGTTAATATATCCAGCATAAAGAATGTGGATGTGGCTGACCTCCTCGGCAGACAGACTGTAAAACTTGATATTTCATCAATAGAGAGATTCATCAAAGAAAAGAATATACTTATTACGGGCGCAGGGGGGGCTA
>Ga0209343_10005861_pt1 | contig 14808 bp, 17 predicted proteins | sample RifCSPlowO2_02_FD_184026 | JGI IMG/M metagenome (GOLD analysis project Ga0209343, IMG submission 184026) | Groundwater microbial communities from Rifle, Colorado - Rifle CSP2_plank lowO2_0.2 (SPAdes) (version 2) | ecosystem: Environmental > Aquatic > Deep subsurface > Groundwater | place... | reverse complement strand
GCGCACCGGGCCCCTCCAGCTCTTGCTCGCAAGAACTGGATGCGAAAAGAAAGATTATAAAACAAAAATCGCCCGGGCCCACGGGTGGGCTGCGCGAAGTAGTAAAAAGCTTCGCTTTTAGGGGGCTTTTTGCTTTTTATAAATTAATATTATAAAATATCGTTAATGAAACCTGAAAAAGGGAGTTCTGGGAATCTTGGACCCGAGACCAAGCGCGAACGCATTCTTGGTAGTCTTGCTTTATCCCTTGTTGTGGCCGGACTATTTGTTGCGCTACCTATATGGAGCGGGATTGAAACGGGATTTGATGCGTTTGAAAACTCAACCATAGCGATTGGCATAGTAGTAGGGGCTTTAACGTTTGTTCTGGCCTCTCGAAGAAAAACCAAAAATTAACATTTTGCTAAGATGATAGTAGGGACGGGGTTGTAGCTCACCAGGTAGAGCGCGGCATTCGCATTGCCGAGGTAGGGAGTTCGAGTCTCCCCAACTCCACCACAGTTGATATTAATTACTATACTTTTAGATCTTCGCTAGTTCGCTTATCAGTACATCGTTTTGGATACCCATCTTTGGGTCATCCAAAGTGTAACGCACCGTACCCTTCTCATCGATAATCAAATAGGTGTGTCCAGCCATGCTGCCGCGGTGCATTGATGAGGGCAGATAAAGCATGTCATATATGTTCGATACTCTCTTGTCCGTATCCAGTAAAATCATGCCCTTGCCAAGCTCTGGCATTTTTTTAATAGCCTGTGTCCACTGATCAGCACGATCATTGACTATCGATACAGATACTACTTGTTCAGAATTAAGCTTGGAGTCAGTCCCAAGGGCAGCCATCTGGTTCCAGCAGGCCGGGTAACACATAATGCCTTCGTTAAAGAAAAGAACAACTTTTTTGCCGCGCTGTTGGCTAAGGGTGAATAGCTTACCATCATATGAGGTCAAACTGAAGTCTGGAGCTGTTTGGCCTAACATGGCTGCCAACGGGTCTTTGACTGGGCTGTTTTTTGACTTGCCGTTGCTTGTCAATTGAGCTGCTCCAAACATTACTCCGGCAATCAGAATTAAGATAATAACAAGTCTTTTACTCACTGTCCCCCCCCTTTTTATTTATCTCGTTGCTGGCCTGGCGATAGGCAGCGCGGCCAATTGCTAAGAACAGCAGGACAAACAAAGCAGCCCAGAGCGCTTCTGGCACTGAGCCGGCTACCCGGTCAATGAAGCGGGTGAGACGGGCCGCCAACAAGTTAATCTCCAGCTGGTAACCACTACCGAAGACATCCGGATTAGTGCGTTCATAAATTAAAATAAACAGACCAAAGGTCGTAAAAACAAACCCGGAAATTAAATGGGACAAACTGAGTGAAATCTGTCGGCCGAATAATGAATAACTGACACGCCGTTTTAGGGACTCAAAGCGTTTTATGATACGTCCCCGGTCTATAAAAGCCGCAACAATAAACAGCGGAACCACCATACCGACAACGAACGTCAGGGCATATAATCCACCCAGCCAGATTGACCCGGGCAAGGCCGACAGGGCCAAAACGCCGGCCAGCACCGGCGCACAGCAGGTGGTGGCAATGCCAGAGAAGAGGCCGAGCACGTAAATTGAGCCAAAATCATATTTTTGCAGTTTGGGATGGACATGTATCGGTAGCATAAAAGACTTACCCAGCAGTAAAGACAGGCCCATCAGTAGCATAAAGATGCCGCCAAGAATAAAGAACAAACTATGGTTGTCCGTGAAGAAACTACTTAAGCCGGCTATGCCGAGTCCCAGTGGTAAAAAGATAGTCAAGATTCCCAGGAAATAGATGAACGTCATTAGCAGTATCTTACTTTTGGTTCTAAAAACCGAAGCCAGGTAAGCCGGCATCAGCACACCTATACAGCAAGGGGCGAACAATGCTGCCATACCGGCGATAAAAGCAGTGACAAACGAGGCAGCAGCTACTAGTTCCATGAGCTATATATCCTCACAGCATTTAGCTAATATTTTAGTGATAGCTTTTTTAGCCGGATCGTTGCGGTAGGTAAATATTATCCAGGCGGCCAGCCACAGGACTAAAAGTAAAATGAAAACCGCCAATTGTATGTCGGCGGTAATTAGCATGTAAAGTACGGCTGTCAGTGACAGGAAAAAGGGCAGGCTAAAAATCCGTAAACTTTTTGGCAGCTTACGGTAAGTAAGATAGAAGATACCGGTTATGCTTTGGCCGACAAGTAGGGCCAGCAGGATCCCATCACTGAAGCGGTCGGCTTTGTACAAAAAAAGTAACACCAGCCAAACCGAAGCGACCGCCACGCAGAGGGAACAGAAAGCTTTATTTACTAGATTTTTAACAATCAGGCTGGCTATGAAGATCAAACTGATTGCCAAAAAGATGTAGAACATTAACTGTAGATTACAGCTAAAAATAAATATATTCAAGTATTCGAATATATAAATATGTGTTAATATTTGTATATGCACCAGAAAATCATTAGCTTAGAGGAAGAAACCTTTAAAGTTTTGGCTAACCACAAGCGCTTGGAAATTCTACAGCTACTAAAGCACCAAAGTCTTAACGTTAATGAAATGGTGCAAATGCTGGGCCTGAGCCAACCAAACCTTTCCCAACACCTGACCCTGCTGCGCCATTATGGGTTGGTAAAAGTTAAACGCCAGGGCCAAAAAGCCTATTATTCACTGGCTGATAATAAAATTACCAAAGCTGTTGAAATGGTTTACCAGTTTTTGCAAAACCAACACGGCTTTACAGACGATTTTCCGGCAAAGTTATTATTCCCAATCGTTAAAGATGTAGTTTGTGGCATGCGTCTCAGTGCCTCCGAAGCTTTTGAAAAAAGCACCCATCATGGCAAAACCTATTATTTCTGCGCCAGCGGCTGTCATGAAAAGTTTGTTAAAGGTCCTGGGCAGTATGTGAAGCGAAAGGAAATGGTCAGTGCATCACGGGCATAACAAGAAACTAATAACTATAAGTTTAACTGCGGTTGTGGCAGTACTGGTGTTAGCTAAGCTATTAGAGATTAATGCCCTGCTATTGCTGATATTGATATGTCCTATCATGATGATAGTCATGATGGTCAAGATGGGTAATAATCATAAGCATTAGAAAGGAGATAAAAACCATGAAACTTACAAAAAATAAACTGGCAGGTGCTTTTGCCTTGGCAACGGCGCTACTCTGGACTTTGTGCTCGGCGTTGGTAGCAATTTTTCCGGATTTTTCCTACAAAGTTACCAAATGGTGGCTGCACGGTATGAACATTGATAGTCTTGGCGAGTTTAACCTAAGCTGGGGTAACTATCTATCGGGCGGTTTGACACTGGTTATTTCGCTTTGGGTTACCGGCTACGTTCTAGGCTGGAGCCTGGAGATTTTTGGCAAGTCAACCAAATAGTCAAGGAGGATAGCGATCATGATGGGCGGATCAAACTGGGGACATGACGTGATGGGCGGCTACGGTTTCACCGGCGCTCTGCTCTGGGTAATAATCCTAATCGACCTTTTGTTACTCGGTATTTGGCTATTCAAACAAATCCAAAAGAAATAATGCACCACAATTCCGGACATCATAGTAGTAAAGAACATGACAAACATACCGGGCACTCGGTAGCCATGTTCCGCGACCGGTTCTGGTTGAGCCTGCTACTTACCATTCCGGTCCTACTTTATTCACAGCGTATCCAGGACTGGCTGAACATAACAGCGCCTAGTTTCCCTGGCTCTGAGCTTGTACCGGCAATTCTTAGCAGCGTTATTTTCTTTTACGGTGGCTTAGTTTTTATTAAAAGTGCCATCGGTGAAATAAAGGCCCGCCGACCAGGCATGATGACCCTGATTGCCATGGCCATCAGTGTAGCCTTTATTTACAGTCTGGCTGTCCAGCTCGGGCTTCCGGGTGAGACCTTCTTTTGGGAGCTGGCAACTTTAGTAACTATCATGCTACTTGGCCACTGGCTGGAAATGGCTTCTATTAAAAAAGCCCAAAGCGCTTTAGATGCCATTGCCCAATTAATACCAGATAAGGCTGAAAAGTTAGTTAAGGGCAAACCTCGGTCGGTGCTGGTTAGCCAATTGAAAGTTGGCGATTTGGTGTTAATACGACCAGGCGCGGCTATACCGGTTGATGGCCAGATTACAGAAGGCAGCTCCTCTGTTAATGAAGCGGCCATTAGCGGTGAGTCTAAACCGCTCAGTAAGACAGTTGAAGACGAGGTAATAGCCGGCACTATTAACCAGGACGGCTCACTGACAGTAAGGGTTACTAAAATCGGCGAAGATACGGCTCTGGCCGGTATCATGCGTTTGGTGGCTGAGGCCCAGGCTTCTAAATCTAACGTCCAGGTGCTGGCCGATAAAGCTGCCTTTATCCTGACTATCGTCGCTATTGCGGTGGGGTTGTTAACATTTATGTTTTGGCTGCTGGCCAAAAACAGCGGCTTTGCGCTGGAGCGTAGTGTGACGGTATTAATTATCGCCTGTCCGCATGCCCTGGGCTTGGCTATCCCACTAGTAGTATCAATTTCAACCACCTTGTCGGCCCGTAACGGTTTATTGGTTCGAAAGAGATTGGCTTTAGAATCAGCTCGTAACCTCGATGTGGTCTTGTTTGATAAAACCGGCACACTAACCCGTGGTGAGCACGGAGTTACAGATATCTGGCCGACAAAGGGCTACAGTCAAGATGATATCTTGCGGCTGGCCGCCAGCTTAGAACAAAACAGTGAGCATATCGTCGGCAAAGGTATTGTCAAATATGCCCAGGAAAAAAAGTTACCGGTCGGCAAGCTGACGAACTTTTCAGCCCTGCCCGGCTTAGGGGTTAAGGGCACACTCGAGGACGGTAAGGCTTATGTAGCTGCGAGCCGGCGCTATATCGAGGAGAATAAACTGGCAGTGCCAGCAGCAGTTGAGTCAAAGATAAGATCAGCCGCCAAGCAAGGTAAGTCCGAAGTCTATTTGCTAAGAGATAGTAATGTCATTGGAGCCTTGGCTTTAGCCGACGTCATTCGCGATGAATCAAAAGCAGCTATTAGTGCCTTAAAGAAGTTAAATATTAAGACGGCCATGGTAACCGGTGACTCGGAAGATGTTGCGCGCTACGTTGCCCAACAAATAGGCTTGGACCAGTATTTTGCCGAGGTTAAGCCCGAAGATAAAGCCGCTAAGGTCAAACAACTGCAAGCTGGTGGCCAAAAGGTCGCCATGGTTGGCGACGGTATCAATGACGCGCCGGCCCTAACTCAGGCCGACATTGGTTTGGCAATTGGCGCCGGCACTGACGTGGCTATTAAGTCGGCAGATATTATATTGGTTAAAAGTGATCCGACTGACGTGGTTAAGGTCATAAGACTATCCAAAGCAACTTACGGTAAGATGAAGCAAAATCTGGTTTGGGCAACCGGCTATAATGTTGTGGCTATACCATTGGCAGCAGGCGTACTTTATAAGTCCGGCATTCTACTGGCTCCAGCTGTTGGGGCGGTACTAATGTCGTTATCGACAATAATTGTAGCCCTAAACGCCCAGCTTTTAAGAAGACTGCGTTTTTAAAGCGCAGACATGGTACCCCACCACTGAAGTTGGTATAATAACTGAGGCAATTGCGGGGATATAGCTCAGTTGATTAGAGCGCATGCCTGGCAGGCATGAGGTCCGGGGTTTGAGTCCCCGTATCTCCACCATTAATTAAAGGAAAAATATGACAGAGCATTACCACAATTTAGACACAGATGGTCTAGAGCCTACAGAAGATGAAGTATTGGTACAGCCAGGAATAGTTGATGACGGTGCTTCACTAGCAGATAAAACGTCACCAGAAGAAGAGGAATGGACCCGTAGGCTACTGAGAATGCGGGAACTACCTGAAGCTGGGACTTTTCGGTTTAGAAACCCCCACGGCGAATCATAAAGCCATCACTCTGTCTTAACAGATACACCCAATTGTCAACCCCTTCGTTCATCACGCTGATATACTTAAGCTTATGAATGTCGTTATAAACGGCTTAATGACTAATTACCACAAAGCAGGCAGTGGTAAAGTAATTGTTTGTTTGCACGGTTGGGGTGACACTATCGCGACTTTCTCAAAACTAGCTGAAAAACTACAAGAAGAATATCAACTTTTGATGTTGGATTTACCTGGTTTTGGTGGAACACAAAAACCCCCAACTGCCTGGGGCTTAGAAGATTATGCAGATTTTGTGGCAGCATGGCTTGGTAAGCTCAACATAGAAAAAATTGAGGTAATTATTGGTCATTCTTTTGGTGGTGCTGTGGCTATAAAAGGCGTAAGTAGCTTCATTTTAAAGCCAAGTAAGTTAGTCTTACTGGCATCGGCCGGTGTGAGAGAGGAAAAATCTTTTCGCCTTAAAACGCTTCGGGCTAGTGCTAAAGTTGTCAAAATTCCTCTGTATTTACTACCTGCTCACAAAGCCACGAAAATCAAGACTTACCTTTATAAGAAAGCTGGCTCTGACCTAATGTTATTGCCGCAAATGCGGCAGACTTTTATAAAAACAGCTGGCGAGGATCTACGCCTAGCTGCCAAACTAATTAAGCAACCGACACTTTTAATTTATGGCGACAAGGACCGTGAGACACCGCTCAAAGAAGGCCAGCTGCTAAATCAAGCCATACCCAACTCAACTTTGGAAATAATTGAAAACGCCGGACATTTTTTACACCAGGAACAACCAGGAGCAGTCATGCAACTAGTAGAGGACTTTTTAAATGTTTAGATCGCTTTTGGCTATGTATCGACCGCAGTTCGCAATAACTATTGTCTACATGCTGCAGGCGACAGAGTATCAGATTAATTCGTACTTGAAGTGGCTGTGGCGCGTACAAGACTTTAGCAAAGTCACCTACCGTAAATCACTAGTCAAAACCCGTCATTCTAAAACCCTATTATTCGCGGTAAAGGTTGGCATGCTGGCACAACTTATTACTGCCCTGGTTTGGGGAATATGGGCCTTTAGAAACGAGAATCCATCATTAATATTTGCTGTAGACCTTCTTTTTAGCATACCGCTTGTATGGACCCACCTAGTGGTCGTGCCACTTCTACTCGGAAGATGGTTGTACGTAAACCCGTTGTCTGCTTTTAAAGTCCGACATTCACAGAAAATATTCAGGGACCACCCGGGCATTAAGATCGCAGTGGCTGGTAGTTACGGCAAGACGACCATGAAGGAAATACTCGCTACAGTACTCGCCGAGGGCAAAAAAGTTGCTGCCACGCCGGCCAATAAGAACGTGGCTATCAGTCATGCTATATTCGCCGCCAGGCTAAAGGGTGATGAAGATATCTTAATTATCGAATACGGTGAAGGAGCACCTGGCGACGTAGCCGGTTTTAGTAAAAATACCCATCCGAATATCGGTATTATTACGGGGTTGGCTCCTGCGCACCTGGATAAATACAAAACACTTTCTACTGCCGGAGAAGACATTTTTTCACTGGCGGATTATCTAAAAGATAACGTCTATGTTAATGAAGAGTCAGAAGCCGTAAAGCCGTTTATTAAAAAATCCTATAAACTTTTTAGCTCGCAAGAAGCTGTCGGCTGGAAAGTTAGTAATGTGAAGACGAGCATTCATGGCGTTAGTTTCTTAATGAAAAAAGGGACTAAAACTCTCAGCCTGCAAAGCCTGCTTTTAGGCAGGCATCAGGTCGGCCCCTTAGCCCTAGCTGTAGCTTTGGCTGAGAAGCTTGGCCTAAGCGAGGAGCAGATAAAAATAGGTGTTTCTAAAATAGAACCTTTTGAGCATCGTATGCAACCACGTGAGGCTGGCGGTGCTTGGATTATCGACGACACCTATAATGGTAATATTGAAGGTATGCTAGCAGGTCTTAGGCTACTTAAAGAGTTGCCAGCCAGGCGCAAAGTTTATGTTACACCTGGTTTAGTAGATCAAGGTAAAGACAGTGCTGCTATACACCACCAGCTTGGCAAGGCCATTGTCCGGGCAAGACCCGATCTTATCATTTTAATGAAACATTCTGTTACAGACGGTATCATCCGGGGCATACGGGATGAAAAATATAACGGTCAGTTAGTTATCGAGGAAGACCCGCTTAACTTTTATAACAATTTGGATCAGTTCGTGGCAGCCGGGGATTTGGTGCTGCTGCAAAATGACTGGCCCGATAATTACAATTAATTAGCATAAATTGTATACTTAAATTCTAATGAAAACAGTTGCAGTCATCTTTGGCGGTCAATCAACCGAACATGATGTCTCTATTATTACTGCCTTGGCTTCTGTTATTAAACCTCTTGAACTGACAAAACAATATAAGGTTGAAGCAGTTTATATCGCTAAAGACGGTTCCTGGTACTGGGATGAAAAGCTTAAAGACATCAAGCTTTATCAAAGCGGCGAGATTGAGGATTTTATGCGCAAGGCACCGAAGGTTCATCTGCTATTTGATAATGGACTAACTCTGGTAAAGTCCAGCCAGTTCGCCGGCCGTAAAATGTATAAAAAAATAGATGTTATCTTTCCGGCTATGCACGGTACACACGGCGAAGACGGTGAGCTGATGGGGCTGCTGGAGATGGCCAACGTACCATATGTGGGTTGTGATTTTCGCTCAAGTACGGTGGCCATGGACAAAGTGCTGGCCAAACAAGTCACAGAGTCCGCCGGCATTCAAGGCACACCTTGGGTATGGTTTTCTAGCAGTGAATTGTCTAGCCCAAGAAAAATCTTGGAATCGATCAAACGTCTGAAGTATCCTTTATTCGTTAAACCGGCGCATCTTGGCTCTAGTATAGGTATTTCTAGAGTCGAGGACGAAAAGGGTGTCATGAATGCCCTGGAAGTTGCCGCGCACTATGATGACAAAGTTATTGTCGAGCAAGGTGTGTCGAATCTAATCGAAGTTACTTTGCCGATAATGGGCAACATCGAACCAGTGCCGGCATTACTCGAGCGGCCGCTGACCAAGCCGGAAGATTTTTTTGACTTCGACATGAAATATATGCAGGGCGGTAAAAAGGGCAAAGGTAATGCCAAAGCGGGCGCCCAAGGCTACAGCGAAATTCCGGCGCAACTTCCAACAGAATTTTATAAAAGGGCCGAACAAACCGGCTTGGATATCTACAAGGCATTGGGCTGCAGCGGCATTGCCAGGGTTGATATGTTAATTGACGGAAAAACCGGTAAAGTTTATTTCAATGAGGTGAATCCACTACCAGGCGGCCTATACGCGCATAATTGGCGCAAAGCTGGCGTCTCCAGCGTCGAGCTTGTAACTAAACTTCTTGACTTTGCCCAAGAGCGTTGGCAAGCCAAACAAAAAATAGCCACCAGTTTCAGCACTAACTATCTCAAGCAATTCTAGATAACTTCTCTGTTAGAATAGAAATAAGCAATGAAGAGATACAATCCGAAAGTAATTGAACCTAAGTGGCAGGCAGTTTGGGAAAAATCTAAAATTTATCAAGCCACTGAGGATAAAACTAAGCCCAAACGCTATGTCTTAGAGTACTTCCCATACCCCAGCGGTGCGGCTATGCACGTTGGACATGTGCGAAACTACACCATTGGTGATGCCATCGCCCGCTATAACCGCATGCAGGGCAATAATGTTTTGTATCCCATGGGCTGGGATGCTTTTGGTCTGCCAGCCGAAAACTACGCTATTAAAACCGGCATCAGTCCTCAGGAGGCAGTAGCCAGGAATGTTGAGAACTTTAAACAGCAGCTGATGCAGATGGGCTTTTCTTATGATTGGTCACGGGAAATCAACAGCACCGACCCGAGCTATTACAAATGGACCCAGTGGTTCTTCTTACTACTTTACAAAAAAGGTCTAGCTTACCAGGAAGAGAGCCTGCAATGGTGGTGCCCGTTTGATAAAACCGTTCTAGCCAACGAACAGGTCGAAGATGGCCGTTGCTGGCGCTGCGGCAACTTGGTCGAAAAGAAGGCCTTAAAACAATGGTTCTTTAGGATTATCGACTATGCTGATAGGCTAGCTGATGACTTAGACAACGTCAATTGGTCCGAAGCTATCAAAGCCATGCAGCGTAACTGGATAGGCAGAAGTCAGGGGGCGGAAATCAATTTCGCCGTTGAATCGGATCTAAAAGATTTGGATTTTGTTTTTCTCCATGGATTCAAGGGAACAAACAGCAATGATTTTTGGCCTTGGTTAAAGAAATCGTTGCAAGAAAAGGGTGCGAAAGTATACGCACCAAATTTACCCCATACGACCGAACCGATTATTGAGGATCAGGTTAATTTCTTATTAAAAAATCATAAATTCTCCGAAAAGACGGTTTTAGTAACCCACTCACTTGGGGGGGTTGGTGCGATGAAATTATTGCCTAAACTCAAGCGGCCCATTAACAGTCTAATTATGATCGCGCCGCCGCTACGAACAGAATTTCTTGATGGTAAGAAAAGGGAACCTTTGATAAAGGCGTGTGATTGGGAATTTGACTTTGAAGCAATAAAAAAGCACGCGAAGAACATCACTGTATTAGCTGATATTGAAGATGACGTCGTCCCGATATCGCAGCCTCAAGAAATTGCCGAGAATCTTTCGGCCGACTTCGTAAGTCTAATTGCCCAAAAGCCGCACTTTAATTCAGATATTGAGCCAACAGTACTTGGGCAGATAATTCCGAAAATCAAGGTCTTTACTACCCGCCCAGACACAATATATGGAGCAACATTTCTGGTCCTGGCGCCTGAGCATAAAATACTTAACAAGTTAAGTATTTCTAAAGACGTCAAAGATTACATAGAGCAGGCTGAGCGTAAATCGGAAATTGATCGAATGGAAACTGAACGCGAAAAAACTGGTGTCTTCACAGGTGCTCATGCCATTAATCCGGCCAATAACGAGAAAGTACCAATTTGGGTTGCCGATTATGTTCTCCCTGGCTATGGCACTGGCGCCATCATGGCTGTACCAGCTCATGATGAACGGGATTGGCAATTCGCCAAAAAGTTTAAGCTACCGATCATCCCGGTCATCATGCCGCAGCTAGATTTTTGTATTAGTTACATAATGGGGCAGAAAAATATCTCAGAGTCGGACATAAAAAAGTTTGATGGCGAGGTTGTCGGTAAAACCGATGCCGGCTATTTGAAAGTTAAATTCCCAAAGATTGCTCAGGAATCCTACGAAAAGCTTATTGAAGAGAAGATAGAAGCCGGTTTTTGGAACGAGTACATCGGCGATGAAGTTGTATTTATTTTCAAACACAAAAACGGCAAGTTAGAGCGGCTGGTGCTTAATTCAAAAAATGAAAGTCATATTAGAAAACTTGGTCATGCCTTTAATGACCAAGAAGACAGCGAAGAGTCGGTATGGGGATGGCTGGGCGCTAATAGCTTCTACGGTGAGTTTTTCTTAAATAACGACGAAGGTAAAATGATTAATTCTGGCCCATACAATAACTCACCTACCGCTGAAGCCCGAGAAAAAATGACCAAGGATTTTGGCAGGGAACGCGTTAACTACAAAATCCGTGATTGGCTGATCAGCCGCCAACGTTATTGGGGCGCACCAATCCCAATTATCCACTGCCAAAAATGTGGTGTAGTGCCCGTGCCGGAAGATCAACTGCCGGTTCAACTGCCCGAACTCAAAAAGTTCGAACCGGCTGGTGATGGTCGTGGGCCACTGGCTAACGTGCCGGAGTTTGTGAACGTTAAATGTCCAAAATGTGGCGGCCAGGCTGAGCGTGAAACCGACACCATGGATGGCTTTGCCTGTTCCAGCTGGTATTTCCTGCGTTTTGCCGATCCGCATAATGACCAAAAAGCTTTCGCTAGAGCTAAAGTCGATTTCTGGTTGCCGGTAGATGATTACATCGGTGGTGCCGAACACGCGGTCATGCATCTACTCTATGCCCGCTTTTGGACCAAAGTCATGTTTGATGAAAAATTAATTGATTTCGACGAACCTTTTAAAACCCTGCGTAACCAGGGCATGATCTTAGCGCCTGACGGCCGTAAAATGAGCAAAAGCTGGAATAACACCATCGAGCCAGACCAGCTAATTAAACAGGGTTATGGGGCTGACTCTATCCGCCTGCTGGAACTATTTATCGGTCCCTGGAACCAGGCAGCTAGCTGGAGCGTAGAAGGGCTGGGCGGTACCTTCCGTTTCCTGCAGCGGGTCTGGACCCTGGTCGGTGAATTCTTAGACGCTAAAGACGAAGCCAAAGGCCACAACACTGAGCTTGAAGTGCAAATTACTAGGCTTAGCCACAAAGCCATTAAGAAAGTCAGTCAGGATATGGCAGAGCTTGGATTTAATACAGCTATCGCCACTTTGATGGAAACAGTTAATGAGCTGTATAAGATTAAGAGCGAGCATAACTTCAGTCTGGCTAAGAGCGCCTGGCGTGACGCTTTAATTGTGTTGACCCAACTGCTGGCGCCGTTTGCACCGCACATAGCTGAGGAGCTTTGGTCAGAGTTGGGCCAATCAGGCTCGGTGCATATCAGTAAATGGCCGGCCTGGGACGAAACACTGGTTAAAGAGGATCTAATCACCTTAGCTGTTCAGGTAAACGGGAAAGTCCGGGCTGAAATCTTGGTTGAGGCTGACATTGACGAAAAAGCCGCCATTGAAGCGGCTAAAAATGACGATAAAGTCGCCAAACTCTTAGCCGGTAAAAAGATTAAAAAAGCGATTTACGTACCTGGACGGCTAGTTAGCTTAGTTATCTAAGGGGACTGTCGATAAAGCTCGGCTAGTTGCTGCGGCAAATCAGGTGCGCTTGGCTGAATATGGGCAACCTCCGGGCGGTTATCGCCAGCGGCTGCTTTATAGGCTATGAGCAGGCTGGCTCCCAGTGTAAATGCCGCTGCCGCCAGCCCCATTGCTATCCTATAGTTTCTCCAGATTTTTCTATCGATATTGTCGTATCTTACTTGATCAGATCCACCCTCAAAGGGCTTACTCATATGGTCTTTGAAATCCTCCGCAATAATTACAGTAACCGACGGACAATGAGCTATAATAGCAAATAGCTGCAAATAGTAAATAAGGAATTTTTGAAGTGGGAAAACCCAAAAAACGAACTAGTTCGCGCCGCACTGGCATGCGCCGCTCTCACCAGTTTGCTAAGCTGGCCAAGCAGGTTAATGCTAAAAGCCCAGTTAAGGTGAACCTGAAAAAAACAGCTGCCAAGTAAGAAGTTATACACCCCCATGGGGTATAATAAAAACAAGGACCAACTTAACAAATGAGTGCCAATCGCCATCTGGGCCGCATAGTCGCGCTGCAAACCCTCTATGAAGAGGATTTTCGCCGCGAATGTGCGGATAAGGCTTTTAAGCTAGCTGCGGTTTTATCTCGTAATATTGAGCGTTACCGCGAAACCATTGATGACAAAGCTTTCATCAGGCAGCTAGTCAATGGTGTAGCGAAACATCAGCCAGAGATTGACGATATCATCCGCCCGGTAGCACCGGAATGGCCGATCGAGCAAATTGCTCGCATTGACCGTATAGTGCTGCGGATTGGTGTTTACGAGTTAACCATAGCCGAGGATGTACCGCCTAAAGTAGCTATTAACGAGGCGGTGGAACTGGCTAAAGCCTTTGGTGGCGATAACTCCTCCAAGTTCATTAACGGTGTGTTGGGGACGGTCCTGCGCAATAAAGAAAAAGCTACTAAACTAAAAGCCAAAAAAACAGTCAAAGCAAAGAAGAAAGCTAAATCTATTGAAAAGACCTAAACCTATACAGCGTTTTAGAAGGCTAGTCCGGCGTCCGGCCATTAATGAGGTGGTGCGTGAACCGACGGCCGGTGGCGTTATCTTTCGTCACTCGGCCAAGGACCCCAAGATTATTGAAATCCTGCTGATCCAGGACAGTAAGCAGCGCTGGACCATACCCAAAGGCCACATCGAGGAGGGCGAAACCGCCCGCCAGGCGGCCGAACGTGAAATTCGCGAAGAAACCGGGCTGGGGCATATGAAGGTCTTGGACTGGCTGGGTAGAATTAATTTCCGCTACCGCCGTAACAGCAGCCTGGTGCTGATGACCACCGAAATATTTTTAGTCAAAGCCGAAGGTAAGAGCAGTTATGTTAAGAAAGAAAAATGGATGGCCAGCCTGGCCTGGTTGCCAGCCCCGGCAGCCCTGGATAAGATTGAATATGAAGATATAGGTAAATTAATGCTACTAGGCCTCAAGAAGATAAGGAAACAGAATCTGTAAATGGATACATCTAAATACAAAGCTTTTGCCGATAAACAATTTGGCGGTTTCACCGACCTGGAGCTGTTAATTATGGCTTTCACCCACCGCTCCTATCTAAATGAGCATAAAACTACGGCCAAAGGCCATAATGAGCGGTTGGAGTTTTTGGGCGATGCCGTGCTGGAGCTGGCTGTAACTGAGCATCTGTATAACAACTTTAAAGAACCAGAAGGCATCCTAACTAACTGGCGCAGTGCCCTGGTGCGTACCGAAAGCATTAGTGCGGCGGCTGACAGAGAAGGCTTTGAACCACTGCTTAGATTATCCCGCGGTGAAAAACGCGGTAGTGAACGGGCTCGCCAACAGATTTTGGCTAACTGCTATGAGGCCGTGGTTGGTGCTCTTTATCTAGACAAGGGTTACGATGCTGTTAAGGAGTTTATCAGCCGCACGCTGCTGCCGACCCTTAAGGACATTCTGGAACACGGTTCCTGGTTGGACCCTAAATCCAACCTCCAGGAACTGATTCAGAGCCGCGAAGGTTTTACACCGGTCTATAAAGTCACGTCGGAAGAAGGGCCTGACCATGACAAAATATTTGTGGTCG
>Ga0209343_10005860_pt1 | contig 14808 bp, 20 predicted proteins | sample RifCSPlowO2_02_FD_184026 | JGI IMG/M metagenome (GOLD analysis project Ga0209343, IMG submission 184026) | Groundwater microbial communities from Rifle, Colorado - Rifle CSP2_plank lowO2_0.2 (SPAdes) (version 2) | ecosystem: Environmental > Aquatic > Deep subsurface > Groundwater | place... | reverse complement strand
AGGGCTGTATATAGTCCAAGCCTCGCGCTAAAGCGCTACCGCCCGAATGGCGAAATCGGTAGACGCAAGGGACTTAAAATCCCTCGGGGGTAACCCCGTGCCGGTTCGATTCCGGCTTCGGGCACCAATCAAATCAAGGGCTTACCGTTTTGGCGGTAAGCCCTTTTTGTTGGTGATGGGTTTTCGTGTCTATAGTGTGTCTGTTAGGCGATAGGGCACAAAAAAGGCTTCCCGTATCGGAAGCCTTTTCAGTTTCTAGCTTGGGTTACATTGGGGTCACAGTAAGGGCGCCGCCTCCTGTGCCGAGGTGCCCACGGGCTAGATCGAGGCTTGGCGTCCGGGTTCGGGGCAGGAACTGTCAGTGACGACAGGCAGAAAACGGCCAAATGGAGTCGTCGGGCTAGCCTATTCGAAGCTACCAGTACGCTCGCGCTCTTCTTCGTCCTCGCGAAGCTCTTCCGCTGCGATTCCTCATCAAGCCCTGGATCGTTCGCAAACCTTATGTGCAGTACCGAACAGAGTTTCATCTCTGTCGCTATTACAGTGTTCTCAACTTCTGTTAGAGATGTTGAGCATGCTTCGGCAGAACCGCCTTTTGATAGCCCTTTCAGAGGCCGCTAAAAAGCGCCTTTTCCGTCATATGGAATGGGTGGCATTACCGCAGGGCGAAATTCTCTACGAGTCCTGCGAGACAATAAGTCATGTCTATTTTCCCGTTGACTCAATCATTTCGCTCCTCCATGTATTGGGGAACGGTGATTCAGCTGAGGTATCTGTGGTTGGTAACGAGGGACTAGTCGGTATTTCGCTGTTCCTGGGCGTCGATAACACAATCAGCCGTGCAGTCGTACAAAGTGCTGGTCGTGCCTACCGAATGCCTGGAAAACTACTCCAGGACGAGTTCAACCACCACAGTGAGCTGAATATACTGATACTGCGCTACATCCAGACACTGATTATCCAAATGTCGCAAACATCAGTTTGCAATCGGTATCACTCCATCCTCCAACAGCTATGCCGTTGCTTACTGTTATCGCTGGATCGTTTGCCGGGCAATCAGTTGACGATGACCCAGAAGCTCATTTCCGACATGCTCGGGGTGCGTCGTGAGGGCATCACTGAAGCTGCCGGTATACTGCGGAGATTGGGCGTGATCGCATACAACCGTGGTCATATCACTGTGCTTGATCGTATTAAACTCGAACATATGAGCTGTGAGTGCTATGCCATAGTCAGGCAGGAGACTGATCGACTACTGCCTCGGAAAGCGCCGTCTTTTAGCTGATTGAATAGCCTCGAGTTCTCTAAAGGCTTCCATGCCTAATTGTGAGTCCGCTTTTGGCCGTGTACGGCCTACAGCAACTGTCGTCGCCACTTGATGCCCTGCTCGTCGCCGGAGCCTCTGTAATCGACCTCGGTCAGCTATGGGCGCACCGGCATCGAGTCGCTGGTGGTGCAGGCGCGGCGTGACCGAGACAGCTGCATGGCGCTGGCCTGGATGTCCGTGTGAACAGGCACACTCGTCAGGCCTACGCGCTCAAGTGCCTGTCCAAGGCCGTCGACAGGCAGATCATGGGTGACGCACCGGCCAGCCGGTGCGGGTGGGCTACACTCAAGAGGCGCCGATTTAACGATCAACTTCGCAGGGGCGCCTGACAAGTACCTGCTAAAGCGATCGCCCCCTGGCCAGGGGGTAGGAGTCTTCGAATGTCTACATTCGTAATCATCCTCGCCGAGGAAGCCCTACAAGTGTTTACCCACCCGGCGCTCGATCTGCTGACAGGGGAAATCATCGAGCTGGAAACGGAGCCGGCGCCGGTCCAGCTGGAGCTGTTCGAGCCGCTGGATGGAGAAGGAACGTGAAAACGCTACTCGCTGGGCATGCTCACCACCAGTACAGAAGGCTTCCTGCGGAACCAGCAATGGAAAATGGCTGTCAACATGATCGAAGCTCGTGATCGCTACATGACAACATGGACGCGATTATAGCGGACCTTCCCGGCACTCACTCCGAATAGATAGTGTGGTGTGGACTAGTGTACTGCCTTGCAGACGCAAAACGCTGCAATCAAAGTGGAGAAATCTCGCGGCGGAGCGCGCAGACGACTTCAGGAGGAAAGCTCTTATGAGCGAGAAAAATATTTGCAAGACGCTTGAGCAAGTAGCAGAGAGCAACGAAGTCGCCGCCGTGGAGCTAATGCTTGCGGTCGAACGAATTGGCGACGAACAGCTGAAGCAGCAACTGTCCAATATGATCCACCGCATGAACTTAGATGCAACCCAGCTGCGCCGCGCCCGTGAGGGGATTTTACAGAACGACTGAACTTGTTTAGCAGTTCGCAGCAGCAAAGCAGAAGGCGCCTCCGGGCGCCTTTCTTTTACAACAAGTCACGTTTACTGCGTGTCATACTCACCCTCGGCCGCTCGGCTGGCATCCACGCCGGCCGGGGTGCCTTGCTCGGCTGCAGATCCGGGATACGCTTATTTCGTGGCTTCTTGGGTTTCTCGCATCATGACCAGCGGCAGGAGCCAGGGCTATGGTGGACTACACTGGCTGGGTGGGCGTTGCTCGTCATCGGAGGTGAAAATGAGCCATCGACAACACGTTCGCCATTACGTGGCCCTGGCGCGAGAGGCCAATCACATCGCTCTTGCCTACGTGCGGAGTAGGCAGTGGGGAATGGCAGCAAACATGATTGAGGTTCGCGACAGGTACATGACCGCTGCGCGCGAGTGGCGAAGGCTCGCACCTGCCTTGAGATGCTCAGATGTCTTTTATATATGAGCGCATACGTAGTGACGATGTACGCGGGCATGGCCCGCGCCAGGAATCACATGCTGATCGCTGCGCGACGGGCTGGGCTTGCCAGTCTGTCTGAACGGGCACGGCTCGACAGGGATCGGTACATGGCGAGTGCCAGGGAAATGAAGGGGGGCTAAAGCAGATGAGGCGCACAGCGATGGACGATGAAGAGGTCTACACGCTGCCAGCGGAAGTGGAGGTGATCGCGGATGAGGTCGCCAAGCAGGTTGACCAGTTGATCTTCGACACAGTGGAAGCGCGGGACTTCGCGGTAGTGGATGAGGAGGGGCTGTCGTATTGCTTCCGCTCGTCACACCTTGCCGCGCTGGTTTTGAAGCGCTTGAAGGAAAAGTACGGCATCAGCTAAAACGTTAAAGCCCGTGCCGGGAAGGCGCCCTTTTACAAGTCTCGCTTGCTCCTCAGCCGGACCGGCGTCCGTTCCTCCGCTGGCATCCATGCCGGCCTTGGTGGGCGGTCGGCGAACGCGCGGCGGTTGGTGTGTTCGTCCAGGGACTCACTCGCCAGGCGCTCTTCTGGTGTTTGCACCACTTCTCGCGCCCATTGCTCGCGCTCAGGGTCCGGGGCCTCTACGTGGCAGGCCTCGCGCGGGTCGAGGTCTTCGCGCGCTAGCTGGGAATACGGCACGCTATCGTGCTCCACAATGGGCTTGTCTTGGGCATCCAGTCCGAGACTCAGCGCGAACGCTATCCGGCGGGCTACCTCGGTCGGGTCGTTGCCCATGTTGAATTGCGTGTTGATCTGGACGTCCGGATCCTCTTTTATCGGTGCCGGGAACATGCGGCTTAAACATTGATTGAGAAACAGATCCGGACGCTCTTTGGCAACCTCGAAAAGCCAGTCAGGACCGAGGCGCTTGTACACTTTCATAATGTCGGCTGCCATCTTATCGGTCAGCAATTTGCGCTGTTCGCGGTCGATGCTGCCACGCTTGCGACCAGATCCAGGCGGCTTGGGTGTGCCAGGACGAACGCCCATGGCTCAGGCTTCCACCACGCCTGAGCGCTCGAAAGCGGTGATGATCAACGCGCCGTCGATCCTTTCCACGACAAGGCCGACCTCGACGGCATGGGCCTCGGCGAATCCGGCAGCGGCGTCGGGGTGCTCGCGCAACACGGAGGCGAAGGTAGCAGGGTCGCGCAGCGCAGCTGCTAGCGCCTCGGCTTCTCGGCGGGCCTGCATATAAGACCCCTTGGAGCCGGGCTCGGGCTTATAGACGAGCGTCATTGATTCACCTCCAGCAGGTTAAGCAGGTTAGCGAGTTTGAGCATGGCCCCGCCGTGCTGTTGAGCGGCAGGGGCGGTAATAATGTCCTCGATCTTGCGCAGGACTTGCGGGTGCTGCCCACTGAGGCGCAGGCGCTCAACGACCTCGCGGCCGGCTGCAAGCAGTTCTTGTTTAGTTTTCATCGGTTAACCCTCTAGTCCAGTTGCACAACTCTGACGGTCTTGCCTTCGCTATTCCGCTGCAATTCAAATTTCACATCGTTGCCGACCGTAAAGGTTGCTATTCGACCTAGTTCGTCCCTTTGAATAAGCATCGTGAAATCGCGAGGCGGTGCGGTACGCGGCGGCGGTGGTGGAAACTCGCTCGACGGCGCTTTATCGGTAAACTCCCGTAAGTGCTCCGGCACTTTCGGGTTCACCAGCGGGCGCTGCTTCTTGACTGCTTCTTCGGCACCCGCCAGCGCAGCCTGCCGGATAAGTTCTCCCAGGGCGTTACTCAGCATGGAAGGGTCCAGCGCAGCTGCTGGCGGCTGTTCCTGTTTCTGGAACTTCGGGTCACGCTGCAGGCGTTTTAATAGGTTACTCATTCTTCACCCCCTATGAATTTTCCGCCTTCGTCGCGGCCGGCGTCGGGCTCGGTGCCGTTGTACACAATCCCTCGGCGCGCCAGGGCATCTAGGATTGCAGTCAGCCCGCCCCGCTGGGTTGCTGTAAGGGCGCGTTCTTCGAGCATCGTCGACAGCTTGTTACGCATCAGGCTGAGTCGGCGAAGCTCAACATCCAAAGCCGGGCCTGCGTGGACAGCGGCTTGCCACACAAGCCAGTCAACTTCGGCTGGCGTGTTCGAGGGTCGAGGGTTCGGGTCAGGACGGCGAAAGGCCATGATCAGCGGCCTCCATCACGACGGCGGATCAGCTCGCGATAACGTGCGGCAAGCCTTTCGTCGGAGTTCCAGCGTTTCCGGTCATAGCGCATGATCCGCTCGTGCTCTGCTATCTCGGTTGCCAGGGCGCCACCCGAAGGAAGGCTGTTCGCGCCTATCGCTTGGCTGTACAGCGCGGTGATTATCTCCACCGTGTTCGTGGCCTTGATCCAGCCAGTTGAATATTGAGACAGGTGTTCTTGCTCGTGCGCCGGGAGGCTCTGAAAGTAGTTCTGGACCATGCGCAGGTTGGCTTCAAAGCTGCTGCCCCACCTGTCCTTCAAGATGCCCATCGTCCTGGCCTGGGCTTGGTCGTTCGCTCGAAGGACAGCTTCGTAATCGGCGTCGGATAGCTGGTCGGTCGGGTCTGACGAAACTGGAGTCCGCACCCCGGCAAACCTGCCGGTTCCGTGCTGGAAGTCCTCTAATTGTTGGAGCCAGTACGCAACCGACTGAATCAGTTCAGGTGGGAACCGCTGTGTCGCGGCCCAGTTGCAAAAGGCTTGGAACGCTGGATCGTTGGAAAACTGCCACGTTTGGTATTTATGACGTATCTGCGGCATCCGGGTCGGGGGGTTGGCCAAGCTCTGCTTGAAGTAGTTGATGCAAAGTTGAATATCCCTTTGCACGAATCCCAAAGAAGCCATATCCGTTTCGAACACCGTCGCGATGGCCGCGACGTTGGCTTCCACCTGCTGGGGAAGCGGCTGCGAAGTGGGGCGCTCGCTAAGGTAATCAACGGGAGTTTCCCCCCAACTGTCGGCTGGCGTTATGGGCGCTACAGTGCCCGGCGATACCGGGACAACCTGGCCCCCGTTCGAATATAAATCGAGGTCAGTCGACATCGAGAAGTCTCCGATCAACAAAACTTAACTCGCCCGTAGTAGAACGAAACAGTGCGACCGGCGAATCCTCCAACATGTACTGCAAACCCATCTGCCGAACGTAAGAGGAAAAACGGCGATATTGCTTCTCGTCGAGCGGGCCGAACGCTTCCATGGCGATATGATCGATGATCGTCGGCCAGAAACCATGCATTTCGCCATGGTTATCGCGCACAAGGGTGATTACTGCGTCGACTATTTTTTGGTCAAGAGGAGTCATTTTTTCGCACGCTCCAATTGGTTAACCATCACCATCCAAGGTTTAAAACACTGTCGATGCACAACCCGCCGGTGTATGGGTTCGCCGTAGAGGTTGTAGACCTTGATTAATTCGGTCGCATAGTGGTTGTGCTCATCGATGAGACACCACGCACATTGCGTTGACACTGAATCCGGGTAACTAGATAGACGATTCTCGATAGCCTCCATCGTTGGCGGCGTTGATAGCGAAACAAGCCTCCACATCCGGCCAGGGCCACACCACAGGCCTACTTCAAATTCAGCGGCGAGTACTTCATGAACTTCTTCTTTTGCTAAATAACTAAGAAGCCGCGCCATGTCGGGCGCATCATTGGCCATGCTGATCGCGACATACTTTGCAATCGATTCCAGTGGCGCCGCATAAGCGCCGAATTGAATCGCCACTGCGGCAACGTGCCGGTTAATCAACTGAGCGTTCATCATTGCCGCAAACTCGCATGCGTCAGCAAGGCATTCAAGCAAGATTGCTGCGAATCGTGATTGCGTTCGATGACGATTCCGTCACTAACACGAATTGCGGACCAGCCGGTAGCGGCATCAAAAACCAATTTGTGGTTCGACGGAAGTGTCTCACCCACGCTCGCTAAAAGTGCTGGAAGCTCGTGCCAGGATAAACAAAAAACTTCCGCATAACCGTGGCCGCACTGCAGCACTATCCAATTCGACACGCTGCTTCTATCACTCGCAATTACCGTCACAGTGTCAAACACGTGCAGTTTGCTGGCAACTACGGCCCAAAACGACGGCTCTTCAATCCTAGCGCGGGTAACACCAGGGGGGCTGATAACCCGCCAATCGTTCGCGGCGCATTCTCGCAGTTTGATATCGCTGTCGCACAACGACTTAGGTGGTAGCGACTTGAATTCTGTCACAACGTCGGATCGACTCACGGGTATTACTCCATCGCGGTTAGTTGATGGAGCCGGTATATCGAAAAGAATGCCGAGTGTGAAGAAAAAGAACTGTCGTTCTAACTTAGAGCGACAGCGTTTGTATATACGAAGTGGCTGTTTCGAGGGTGGCTGTTTCGAGGCGGCTGATGCGTCTGTACTGTAGTGATACATACTCGCCGAATTTTTCAACGCCGGGTGCTGGTGCTAGTTAGTCTTCAGCGCTGGAGTATTCCCCCCCACCCCCGGTCTGACATGACCAAGCGAATCAAAACCCCAACGATTTCAACACCTTGTCTACCGTCCGCCATGCTGGCGGCTTGCGTAGTTCCATCCACTGCTCATCATCACTAAGGGCAATGGCACCTTCGATGTGGCTACGGACGAACAGCGCGCGAGCCTCCAGCTTGCCCGGCGTCCAGTTCCTGAGCTGCCTACGGTGGCGCCACGCCATGGCCACGATGGCGCGGCGGGTTCGGCTGGCTTTGACCTTACCGGCGTGCTGGCTACGGATCCTCTGGTCTTCCTTCTCGGCCAACAACTCGGCCATCAGGTCAAAGACTGGCGCGGCCTGCTTCCACATGACAGATCCAAGCCTGCGCTCCAGCTCTACAGCGCTAGGCCCGCTCGACTCCAAGGTTGTATTCATAACTAAACCTCACAGGTGTTAACTGCTCTTATACGCATTACGTGCACCAAATCAGGTGTTGGCCTGCATCGTCACCCCGGCTCGGCCCTCGTTTGTGGCTTCCGGGCCCTTGAGAGCCGTTTTGAGCTGTTTTAGCGTGTCAGATGTACCGTTTTTCTAGCGTCGCTCCTAGCGCACAACAGGCACCAAACAGACACGAGAATCGAGTTTCGTCCTTCGTTTCCACTGAAACCACCGTTCTAGAGCTACAATCCGAGGGATTATAAATCCCTTTTAGTAATGTTTCTTGGCGTCATGGCAGCAGTCGAACGACTCTCCGCATGGGTCTGGCTTGCACCAGTCACTCGTGGAATATCTAATTTGTGGGTCCGTCACATGTGCTTTCACCAGAGCTATGCAGTAATCGAGTTATCAATTCAGCTGTAGTCTCATTTTCTTTTTTTAATGCCATTAATTCATCGAACGTCTCTTGTGGCAGCCATGCTGCGAGCTGCTTTAATCCAGACTCGCGGCAACGCTGACGAAACCGGCGTTGCCAGCTTGCAGTTTTACTTACCGATTTAGACTCGGTCAGCTCTAACCAGCCTTGCGCACGCAGGCGTGCAGCATCCTGCTCAGCCAACACTGTTCGCGCATATGACGGATGAACCAACTTCGTTGCTTTCATTTTCCTCTACCTCTCACACATGCGGCGTCCAAGCGTCCAGGCACGTCCAAGCAATTTTCTTTTGTTCTCTAAACATTAAATTTTCACTTTTTCCTATCGCGTACAATTGTCACGTCCATGGACGCGCTTGGACGTGAGACAAACACGGACACATGTGGACAACCCACCATCAAAGCAAACTCGCTTTATCAACTGAGTTCCGCAGCCGCACGCCCTCATAAACCCGTCGCCGATCCCCATCGGCTCCTAATCGAGCCGTTCGAAGCTCTGGAACCGCCGCACGCAGATCGCGTCCGAACGTGGCTTCGGTGCCGGCATGATCCCGGCCGTGACTGCTACACCAGAGCCGCCACGTCATAAACAGCTGCTGCCGCCCGACTTGGGCGCCTGGCTCCACCACACAGCATTCGCGCAGGAAGGCACCTATAGGCGAGCCCAGGTCTTCGAGTTCGCGCACCAACTCCTGCGCGGTGGCTGGCTGGCGGAATTGACCCCGAGCCGCTAATCGCTCCAAGCCATCCAGTGACCAGTTCAAGATCGCCGGCAGTTCCGCCGTCAGGCGATCCGCCAAACCTAGATCCTCCTGGCCCAACCACGACCGTGTGAGCTGGAGGATGATGAACCGGGAAGCCAATGCGCCACTGGCATCCGTGATGCGAGGCAGTTCGTTGGTCAGCAGCAGGAAGCGCACGCCCAGCGTGCCAGTCCAGGGCTCTGCGTATTTCCGGTCGATGGTCAGGGCGTCCTCGCCGCTGATCGACAACAAACGTTCTGCCAGCTTCTGCTGATCGGCCCGGCTGCCGAGCCGAGCATCAGAAATGATGGCCAGCCTTTTCCCGATGAGGGGCTGAAGGCCAAAATTGGTGCCGATGCTGTCGAGCGTCGGACCGGCGTGGTTTTCCTCTCCGAGCATGCCGCGCAGCACGCGGGCAATGGTGCCCTTGCCGCCGCGCCTGGGTCCAACCACCGCCAGAATCTTCTGCCGTGAGCTATCGCTGGTCAGCACGTAGCCGAAGAATTCCTGAAGCGTCTCGATAGACTCTGCATCGTCGCCCCACAGGCCATGCAGGAAGGCCAGCCAAGCTTTGGGTGGCCCTGTATTCGGATCAAACGAAAAGGGCAACGCGGTAGTCGTGAACAGCCGGGGATCGTGCGCCCGCAACGTCCGGGTCGGCATGTGTAGCATGCCGTTCTCCACTGCCAGCAGGTCATCGGGATCGTCGTCGCTCGTCGCGCCATACAGCCAGCAGGGCGGGGCGTTGTGACTTTGCAGATGAGCTGTCGCCCGCAGAGCCCCCTGGATGTCGCCCACCTTCGCGCGGTTCGGGGCGAAAGGCTCACGCCCTTTCTTCGTCATGCAGTGGGCGCCCTCCAGATAGGCATACACCGCCGCTTCCACATCGTTTTGCTGAAGCGGCCGATAGGCGCCGTCACACCAGGTGTAGAAATCTCCGCGCCAGTGAAGCAGCAGGCTTGTACCATCCTGCGCACTGAAGCGTTCGGCGATAAAGCGTCGCGCGTTGGGCATGGGGTTGGTGCGTGACAGCGTGCGGTCGCGGCGCACCTTGGCGAGCATGGTGCCGATGTAGTCCCCCTCTCGGCCATCCTGTGCGACCTTGCCGTGTACGAAGGCACGCAAGATGGCCGTAATTTCGACATCGTTGAAACCGCGTTTCACCAACAGAGAGGTCAATGACATGTCCATAGCCGACCGGCTAGTGTCGTCGAGCCCATCGCTGTTGCCGTCCCAGCGCCGGCGCAGCTTATCGTCGCTGTCCAGAAGCTCAACAAAGCGCTTGGGCAATCTACCTTCGGGAGGGGCGATGCTGCACTGTTTTCCATTTGGCCTTTCTGCGAGCGCTTGCCTCCACACTCTCAGCAGGGCGTCGGGTATCGGTGGGATATTGGCAATGTCGCCGATCAACAGGTAAGGCTTGCCGGTGTCTGGATGGACGCTGGGCGGTAGCACGTCTTGCACGGTAAGACCGCCTTTACTGGTGCACCTCAGTTCCAGACCGCCGCCGGCAACTACGCACGACGGCATAGCTTCCGGCAGGTGAAACAATAGTTTGGCCCTGCCAGGCCGGCCCGAATCAATCCGTACGGCATCGGAGGCGGCCAGCAGGGCATTGATGTCCACCCCGCGCTCCTTCAGCCAAGGCTTCGCCTTTGCCATGTCGTCCACGTCAATGGCGCATGTGGGCCGATCGCAGTAGGCATGGGCCAGGCCGAGATTACTGCTGCCGTTCAGCCGGACCGCTTGATCAGGCGTTCGGATGCAGTTCTCGGGCAGATTCCAGCCCTTAGCGGTCGGACCTTTCTTCCCGGCCGGAATCGGTACCAGCGCCAGCCCAGCGTCGAGGTAATCGGCGATCTGTTCGTCTCGGGAGGCGGTCATGGCGATCACTCGGACTTCCGAGGAATGCCCTCGGCGGCGATGCGTTCAATCTCGCTTGCAGGTATACGGCGGTCTGAATCGACCATGACGTATTGCAACAACCCGCGACGCATCAAGTCGTAGATTTTTGAGCGCGAGAGGTCCAACACATCAGCGGCGTGATTTGGGGTGTAACAGAGCTTCGACTTTTGCATGAGAGTCTCCGAATGGCTTGAAAACCATGAGGAGACTTTGCACCGACACCCCGATGCGGGCACGACAGAAAGCTCTAATTATGTCGACCTCAGAGACTTGAGGTCTCGCTCGATCTGCCGCTCGGAAACCTCATAGAGGTGCTCAATGATTTCGACGATCCGCTTTTTCTCGAAACCTGCATCACAAAGCGCCTTGACGTAGGTGCGCCGTCCGCTGGATTGCAGTCGGCCACGTTTGCCTTCCCCAAGCGCATTGAGCTTATCGAGCAGTTCTCGGCGAAAGGCTTCATCTAATGCAGCCGCATCTACAAGCTCCGCGCGGAGCTGCCGCCGTTTCGCCTCCAATTGAGCCAAGACATCGACCGGGGTCGGTTCTACGGTGTCTAGCAGGGTTTTCTTGATTGCCATGGATCAAAACCTCGCCTGCAGCTGAATAACTTGTGCCATCGGTTCCGCTTCTTCATTCAGCAGCCGCCATAACTTTTCCAACGCTTCGACCATCTCATCGTGCATCGGGTCGTGCATGTAGTTCTTCGCCTGAACGCCACCCAGCCCGTGGCTGAGTAGGCGGGCGAGAACGTCACTGGAGACACGGTAGGGCTTCTTCATCAAGCGGGTTTCGATGGTGGCGCGGATTTCCTTGCCGGTGAAGGGGGCGCCTTGCAGTTCCTGCGCCTCGGCCATGGCGGCGCACACATCTGCAGCGATATCGCTGATGTAGCTAATGTGCATCGGACTGATGCCGCCATTGCTGGAGAAAACGTATTGCCCTGCGATGGTGATCCGGTCGATGCATTCCAGCGCCTCGGGCAGCAGGGGCACCCAATAAACGCGTGGTTTCTCTCGTTTACCCTTGCCGTCGATCATCCGCATCGCCATGGCGTCGCGGTCGACGTCGGCCAAGGTCACCCTGGCGAGCTGTTGCATGCGCTGCCCACCGGTGAGGACGTGCAACATGGCGATACTGCGGCGCGGCTCTGGCAGTACCTGTATGCGGCGCCAGTAGCTGCGAAACTCGGCCAGGGACAAGGCGCGGTCGCTGGCGTTTGAAGAGCCCTTCACCTTGTCCAGGTCCGCGGCCGGGTTGCTGGTGAGGCTTAGCTCGCGCATGGCCTTGGGTGCCTTCACGTTGCCGCGGGCGTTGATCGCAGCCCGAAAGGCCGACTTGATGTAACTGCGGATCTTGTCGGCTTGGCGCGGTTTTCCTTCATCGTTCAACTTGCCGACGATGGCCACGCAGTCGTCAATATCGACCTGTTTCGCCGGCTTGCTCCACAAGTGCGGGAAAGCCGTTTCGACGTCCTTCTTGATCTGGTTGCGGACCGCCGTTGCACTGGCCTTGCCAGCCGCTCCCAGCATATCGGCGTAGGCGGTCAGCAGGTCGCCGAGGGTGGCCTGCCGTTCGGCTGCTTCGCGCTCGGCTGCAGCAGCCTTGATGCTTGCCAGCCGCTCGGCCTCTTGCTGGGCAAGATAAGCGTGCAGGTCGCGTGTGCCGGACTGATATAGCTTCGACAATTCACCGGCTCTGGCGCGTGCCTCTTTGAGAGTCAACCCGGCTTGCCCGCTAGCGTCATACACGCCCAAAGGCACCTGAGCCTGCTTACCGTCCGGGGTGGTGTACCTGAAATAGAAGCCGGCACCCTTGGCGCGAGCGCGTAACCGTAACCGACCAACACCCCGCGCTTTCGCGGCATCGGTCAGCCACACGTCGCCGCCGTCCTTCGCATCGTGAATCGCCTTCTGGACTGTCTTGTCGGTGAAGCTGCTCATGGCCTTTTCCTCATTTCTGTGTCTATACCGTGTCTATTAGGTGCCAGTTACAAGCGGACACAAGCGAACAGGTACACACAAAGGATAAAACACGACCATTGATTTACAAGGCTATTTATTAGATTAAAAAACATAGGCGGACACAGCTGGATAGCATTTTTAGAGACTTAAAATCCCTCGGGGGTAACCCCGTGCCGGTTCGATTCCGGCTTCGGCACCATATGCAGCCAAACAAAAAGGCCAACCTCACAGGGGTTGGCCTTTTTGTTTGGCGTGCCCAGTTTGGATCGCTTTGGGCCTGTTCTGATCGCGCGTCCTGCGCCATTGCGGGCTGCACTTCAGCGCCACCGCCGCTGTGGCGCCCGGAACGAGGGCGGCCTTCACTCTCCTTTCATCCTGCTCAGGCTAGGCGCCACACACGCGCTGTTAGCCAGACGCAGCCGCCTGGCACTTAGTGAAAATTGCACTGGCCTCACAGTTCACTAGCGTTATCATGCTGGCCGGCGCCGTATATCGGTGCGAGCGCTGGGCGGATGCACCAGCAGCAAGCGCGCAGATGGCCATAATGGGGCGCGCAGCAGGGCTTACGCGTTATTCCTTACGGCATGAATTCTGCAGAAAGCCGAGGAGTTCGTTTTCAATGGGACGGCAGGGCTGTGTCCGCCGTAGCGCGTCAATTTTCATGGAAGGCAACGTCAATGGCCATACGTATCGCGCTGCATCACAAAACCAGCTACCACTACGATCGCCAGGTTGGCTTGTCGCCCCATGAGGTGCGCCTGCGCCCGGCCCCCCACGCGCGCACGCCAATCTTGTCCTACTCGCTGAGCGTGACCCCGCAAAAGCACTTCATCAACTGGCAGCAAGACCCGTACGGCAACTACATTGGCCGTTTTGTCTTCCCGGAAAAATCCGCGACCCTGGAGTTCACCGTCGACCTGGTGGCGGACATGACGGTGATCAATCCGTTCGACTTTTTTGTCGAGAAGTACGCCGAACAGTTCCCCTTCAGCTATCCGGCGCAACTGAGCGATGAGCTGGCGGCCTATCTGAAGGCCGACGAGCCAGGCCCCTTGCTGGGCAAATGGATGGCCGCAGCGCGCAGCGAAATGCTTGGCAAGGCGCAGCCGATCAATAATTTTCTGGTGGCCATCAACCAGCGCCTGCAGGCGGATATCGCTTATCTGTTGCGCATGGAACCGGGCGTGCAGACGCCCGAGGAAACCCTGGAGAAGCGCTCGGGCTCGTGCCGTGACAGCGCCTGGTTGCTGGTGCAGATCCTGCGCGAATTTGGCTTGGCCGCGCGTTTTGTCTCCGGTTACCTGATTCAGTTGCGCGCCGACCAGGAAGCCCTCGATGGGCCGAGTGGGGCCGAGGTCGACTTCACCGACCTGCATGCCTGGACGGAGGTGTATATCCCCGGTGCCGGCTGGATTGGCCTCGACCCGACCTCGGGCATGCTCGCCAGCGAAGGGCATATTCCCCTGGCCTGCACCGCGCTGCCATCCTCGGCGGCGCCGATCAGCGGCTTTACCGACAAGGCCGAAGTCACCTTCGCGCACGAAATGACCATCACGCGCATCCACGAGGATCCGCGGGTAACCAAACCCTACTCGGAAGCCGACTGGCAAAAGATCGATCAGCTCGGTCAGCAGGTCGATGCCGACTTGAAACGTCAGGATGTGCGCCTCACCCAGGGGGGCGAGCCGACCTTCGTCTCCATCGATGACATGGATGGCGCGCAATGGAATACCGAAGCCCATGGCGAGCAGAAACGCGAGCTGGCCGGGGAGTTGCTGCAGCGCCTGAAAAACCACTTCGCCCCCGGCGGCATGCTGCATTACGGCCAGGGCAAGTGGTATCCGGGCGAGCCGCTGCCGCGCTGGGCGTTGAACATTTTCTGGCGGGTCGACGGCCAGCCGATGTGGCTCGATGCGACGCTGTTTTCTGCCGATGACCACAGCGATGGCTATGGCGCCGCCGAAGCCAGGCGGTTTACCGCCGAACTGGTGAAAATCCTCGGTTTACCGGCCAACTGCCCGATCCCGGCCTACGAAGACGTGGTGCAGCAGGCCCATCTGGAACAAGGGCTGCCGAACAACCTCGACCCGCTGCAGCTGGATCTC
>Ga0209343_10005855_pt1 | contig 14812 bp, 12 predicted proteins | sample RifCSPlowO2_02_FD_184026 | JGI IMG/M metagenome (GOLD analysis project Ga0209343, IMG submission 184026) | Groundwater microbial communities from Rifle, Colorado - Rifle CSP2_plank lowO2_0.2 (SPAdes) (version 2) | ecosystem: Environmental > Aquatic > Deep subsurface > Groundwater | place... | reverse complement strand
CCTTCACAACCTCATCTTGTCTGCCTCCTCGAATGTCTTAAACCTGAAAACACCCTTAGCTATGAATACCTTATCTTTTCTAAATGCTGCAATCAATTGAAAAAATCTATCCAGATCGTCTGTAAATCCCTTCTTATGTCTTGTAATTCTACCTACAATCTTCATTCTGTATTCTCTGTGCCGTTTTGTTTAAAATTATAATTTTTAAATTACTATAACTTAAAAGCTATTTCTTTAGCAAGATGCCATGAAATACCCTGAAAATTACCTGCAATGGTGATTTACTTTAGTCTTTTCATTCTATATCATTGGAGCAAATCATCATAATGATTGATTTGAAAACTTCAAACACTATAACCGCACAAAAATAAGAGGATATATGCATTCACTTCGAGTGAAACGACCACAAAACATTTATTTGAAAATGCATAGCGAGCGCATTCCCCGCAGCTTGCTGCGGGGAGCTTCAAAAGAAACCATAGTATATCACCCTGACCGAACAATGGCCTGAGATTATTTCAGGATTGATTCGTAGGGGTGTCTCGTAATATAATTACGTTGTCAGAAGAACGTATAATTTTAAAAAGGAGAGGTGAATGCGTCTTGTAATAGTTGAAGATGACCGCATGTTACTCGAAAATCTAAGATTATTACTCAGTGGTGAAAAGAGTGTTTCAGTTGTGGGGGCATTCAGTTCAGCGGAAGAGGCGCTGCAAAAACTAAAAGAGAGTCCTCCGGAGGTAATACTATCAGACATTGGCCTGCCAGGTATGTCAGGGATAGAGTTTATAAAAAAGGTAAAAGCAGAGATGCCGGATACTGAAATAATGGCCTTTACTATTTTTGAAGACAGGGAGACTATCTTCTCAGCACTAAAGGCCGGCGCCTCCGGTTATGTCCTCAAAGGAAGCACTCCACGAGAACTTATAGAATCATTAAACACCCTTTATCAGGGCGGCGCCCCTATGAGTCCCAAGATAGCGAGGGCAGTGATCCAGGAGTTTCAGGATGAGGCTGCAAGCGTACAATATCTGCTGACGCCAAAGGAAAAAGAGGTTATAAAGGCAATAGAAAAGGGCTTCAGCTATAAAGAGATAGGGAAAAACATGTGTGTCAGCCCTCATACAGTCCATGCCCATATAAAAAAGATCTACGAAAAACTCCAGGTAAAGACAAGGCAGGAAGCCCTGATAAAAGCAAGACGCCAGGGGATTATTTAAAAGAACCATCAGCTCTCACCTCTTTTGATTCTATTATAACTGATCAACAAACCAATCCCGAATATACCCTGAAAATTACCCGACCTGGTAATTTACATTGCATTGCTTATATTGTACCTTTTGCAAATAATTCCTGATTATATAAGGATGTGTTTCATGGTAAACAGGAAGAAACATTCAAAGAGGGGAAAGACTATGATTACAACAATGTTTAAGAAAAGAAAATGGACGGGAATAATACACGCAACTACATTCATATTTCTATGTTTTTCCCTGTCTGTTTTATCGTCACTCAGTTTATTAGTTGTGCCGCACACAGCCTGGTCCATGGGTGGGGATGAGGTAGACCGTCATGTGTTCTGCGCGGAAACGTATTATAAGTTATGGAGTGTACCAATGCGGATTGGGCTGCCCATTGTTAATACCACAGTACGGATCGATGGTGAACGTGTAAAGTTACTCCCTATTTCCAACACTGATGGAGTCAATTGCGACCCAGGTGAAAACTATTACTCACTCCCTTCATTTCCTCTAACTCACTGGGAACTGGAAAGACCCGCGGGCAGTAATGCAATACTTAGCAATGACAACACCCTCATGCCAAGCCTCAATCTGGATGTACCCGGGGAATATACTGTGCGATTGTTTACCTGTACGCCAGAATGCAATATTGATGAACCTCCAACTGAGACATTTCCGGAGGGACGTACGATAACCATCCCTGAACAGATGACGTGGATTAGGTTCACAGCGCATGAAAATATTACACTCCCGCCTGAGAGAGAGCCGATTATAGCCTCTACCGAAGATCCAACAAACAAATCCGACTTCCCTCACGCCCAATCAACCTGCTTCCCTCCCGGAACTTCTGAGCCAGGATTCACCGATCCCCAGTGGATGAGGAAGGAACCCTGGTCCGGTGAATGGGAATCAGAATCTGAGGAGATGAACAAATACAGGCTTGTTGAGGGAGAAGTCTTTCATAGCCGGGTTAGCCGGAAGGATAGCCCTACAAACCACGAGAGCCAGGATTTCAATATTTATGTTAAGCCGGATCCTCCTATGAATTACCTCCTCAAAGAGGGAAGGGAATTTTTGGACGTGGAATGGGAACGAGATCATTTTCCGGAGAGCTACTGGCCGACCCCAGGTGATCGAGTCTCCATCTATGGCCATTGGATTTTCGATTGCGCCCATGGTAATCCTACCGAGATCCATCCTCCGGTAATGGTTGCCACACACCGTCCGCGCCCCATCAGGATTCCAAGCAACAAATTGTTCGATTTCAACGGAACTACAAGCAATGCCGGAACTAACGTATATGTCCCCGGCATTGTTACGGATGTCTGGATCAACCAGGAATCAGGTGAGGTTACTAACTGTGGGTGGACCAGTCTTTATAAACCCTCGCCCTGTTACATTCCTGATGATACAGATTCATACCCGGAATTTTGCTCCACGTGCGACCATACGTATTGCGATGAGGAGGATGAATATTGTGAGGAGGATGTTTATTGCCGATATCGAACCTGCGTCACGGGGCCATCACCAATTCGCAGATATTTTCAGTTCAACATCTATCTGCCACGGAGTCCACATCTCATGATGGCCAAAATTGGCCGATCTGCCCCCCCTGCACCACTTTACATTGGGCTATTTACCTCGGATGGCACCCCTATTGATATAGATGGTGATCCAACTATTAACATTACGAGACAGGATAACTATTTTGGAACCTATCTCCAGGTAACAATTAACCTCCTTGACAACGATTCAGACAGGTATGGACGGAGGATAGAGGCCGGCTGGGTCTATCCTTCTTCAGACAACTGGGGGCTTGAACGCTGGCGGCTGCATGTTGACTCCATTGATGTTCATGATTCCGGTGATGGGTTGGTGCGTGGAGACGGGGATTGGAGGTTCTGGATTAATACCAATAACGTTTCAAAGGAGTGGACCCGGCTCTTCGACTGTTCATCTTGCATAGGTGATAGTCTTATAGGGGATAATGTAGTAACTTACTCCCAGCTATTAGGACCTGCCCCATGGAGCACCGGTACTGAAGGCGTCCTCGGGCCTGATATCTTACGTTATCCCAATTACCGTGACCTCTATGATTGGCATTCCACCGGTCAAAGACTCTGGGTTCATGCCACAGGGTTCGAAGAGGATACCCTTGCATCTGATGACTCGGGCACTGTAGGTGAACTCTTTTCTCCGCTCTACAGGGGTGATTATGATTTCCACATTCCAAACAGATGCAGGTCAGAATATGGAACTGGGTTGAAGGAGTATTTTGTTTACTCTGGTTGTACTGATTACACACTGAACTATAGATTATCCTTCCAGGAAGAAGCAGGATCAGCAGACCTGACAACGGCAGCTATGAAACAATACAGTTCTTATACCATCAGATATTCAGACTATCTTCTTTGTTCACGCCTGGATTCCGGAAAGGGACCATGCGTTGTTCTTCCCCCGGTAATGGGTATGGCATGGCACCCCATTGACCTCAGACTAACACCTGATAGCCAGGGCCGGCCCCGCCCTGTCTCTGTGTACAACAGCCGGTTGTTTAAACCACAGGAACCCGATGCCGAGTATTTCCCATACGGGGACAGGGGGTCGATCAAAACGACATTCGATCATATCGCACAGTACAGGCCGAAGGTTCGAGACTGGTTATTGAATCGGATGAGAGAGAAAATACAAATACAACTGCCTGTGTTAGGTGTGAATGAGATCGAAGCAGACTTAGAATGGTTTAATGAAAATATCGCTGATGTGACACCACCCGTCGTAACTCCGCCGGGTAATCTCACTGTTTATGCAAGCGAAGCCGGTGGTGCCAGAGGAAGCGCCTCAACTGCCCTCGCCGCCTTTTTGTCAGGAGGCTCGGCAACAGATAGTGTTGATCCTGCACCAGTCAGATTAAACCCTCAAGTCTCTGGCGCTGATGTAGATAATAATACACTCTTTCCAATTGGAACAACAATCATAACCTTTAGATTCCAGGATGCGAGCGGAAATATTGGGTATGCCAATGCAAATGTAACAGTTGTTGGTAAACCAGGTGTTTCTGGAAAAATCATAAGCAAGGCATGGAAATCGCCGGGTATTATGTTTGTCAATCTCCAACTGACGAATACAGGAAAAGGAATCGGCAGGAATATAAAAATTAAACAGGTTGTTCCCAGGACACTTTCCGGTACAGGAACAGTTACATATAACACCACACTCTCACCCGGATTACCCCATACAATCGGGGACCTTGATGTTGGAGCTTCTACAACAGTTGGACTTTATCTGAATGTTCCATCAATGGTGACCAAATTTTCTATAACGGAAAATGGGACGGTTCAGGATATAGTCGGAACAACTTTAAACTACTCGACAGGACAGGCCGTGGTTCCATAAGCTATATGGTAGAGATAATTATAATTGGAATTTAATTAACAAGGATATAAACAATAAAACAAGGAGAAATGCCATGAAAGAAAAAATCTATAAAAAGACTATCATCATGTTCATCATGGGTATATTGATTCTAATGATTACTACCTCAGCCCATGCATTACCATGTATAGAAGATTGGTGTTTTGACACCATCCCTGACAGTGGAGATATTGCAGGTCCTGCTGGTTCAACAATCGGGTGGGGTTATACAATAACAAATCCTGATCCTGTAAACTGGTTATCTTTTGTTGCGTTTGGTGCAGACCCGTTCCTGTATGGCACACCCGATGCCTCTGTCTTTGATTTTCCGACTGTAGCCCCTGGCGATACAGTGAGTGTGGCCTATGATGGTTTTAATGGACTATTCCAATTAACCTGGGATAATGATGCGCCGGATGGGTTTGTTAACACCGGTAACTTCCTTTTAAATGCCGAATGGCTTGATATCTTCGGAAATACAGTTGGATTCTCATTTAAAGAGGCCCCCTTCTCTGCAACTGTGACAAGTGCTGTCCCGGAGCCATCTACCCTGCTTTTGCTTATTGCCGGACTAATAGGACTCGCAGCTATATCAGGGGAAATAGTTGTCAGACAATAATAATATGAGAAGGTTATGGAGAGATAGGTCATGAAATTCATGAAATTGAATGTAGTTTTTACAATATTAATTATAACGATGTTCATAAACATCCTCGTTGCTGAGTTTGTATCTGCTATAGAACCAATAGATATAGAGCCAATAGAAATAATAATAACACCTCCGCCCACTGTACGTATAAATTATCCTCCGGATGGATCTTATTATACTGCCTCCATATGTCCATTCACAACTTGCACAGCAGATATATATCTTTTTATAGAAATTGTATCAAGTGCTCCTGTATCACAGGTTTCTGTAGAGATACTTCGTAATGGTTCAAACTATGTTTCATACAATTTATGTCAACCTGATGATCCCATAGAACCGGGAGATACATCCTGCCCAACAGACTTAGATCTTTTATTGGCGGATGTATTCTCTTTGCCGGAAGGAGCATATACTATAAATGTTACTGCTTATGGCAGCTTTATTCCTGGCAATGCATCAGTCCAGATTAGTGTTTATCCACCGATAGGTTCTCCCCCAGGTCCGGTAATCATTAACAGAGTTGAACCAAATGCTGGATCACCACCTATCCTCGTACGTGACCCAGATTTTTACTCTGACTCAACTGAAGTTAGCATAATTGGAGATAATCTCCATACTAACCCATTCCTCAAAGTTTATTTTTCTCCGATTGGACCCTATCCAGATCCTGAACTTGATCCATCAGGAGGTTTACCTACAAATGAGTGGTGTTTATATGAAGCCAGGATTACCGGCAGTAGCGTAATAAATGGAGAGTCATACTTAAATATAAGGATACCTGAGATACCGGAAAATACCAGATGGAATTGTAGTTCCTCTGATATAACTGCGACTGTAAATTCCTTTGATTTTCAGACTGGTTGGCGTCTCGTAGTAAAAGATCCATGGATTCGTCCGGAAAGGGTACATACTTATGAGGCTATACCAGACCCATACAAATCATTATCATTACGGGAGACACCCTTTGATCTAACCAGGCCCAAGTATCCGCTGCTTAATGGATTTGGATTTGATAATGAAGACGATGATGCATCGATAAATGAATTCCTTACTGTATATGGCAATAATGCCTATGTTTGTCTTGGCGCTCTTGGTTATTGTGCAAGCAGAGTCCTCAATCCAATATATACAGGTATCTGGTATCCTGTATATTGGATTTGGATTGATAGTAGTGGTGGTTCATGCAACGGACTGGCCTCTACAAGCCTTTTGATGAATAATGAAATTCTTCAAACGGAAACATTTGATAACAGTGTTCACTACCCTGTTGGATTCACAAATAGTGGCAGCCCTGCTGAATATGATGAACATTGGTATACTACATTTTTCGGGCCGCCGACACCATTGGACTTATGGGGCACAATAAGGATGAACCACGGGGTTCAAACCAGCGCAGAATACATCGGAGAAATGTTATTTGATATGAGCGAGATATATTCTTCAATTACAGGGGATCCTGTAGCACGTTATTTTGAGATCGAAGAAAATCCAGATTTATATGTAGTATGTATGGTGGATTCCGGTAAAGGACATTGCGTTACACCCTACTTTGCAAATGCCGATGTTATCGGGGTATACGATAACAACAAACCTAAAAATACCAATAGCTACATAGAAATTAATCCAACTGATAATACGTATTCATTCGTAACGGAAAATGGAGGAATATATAGTGGTAAGGCCATATATACCTTCCCATTTTTTATCTGGTTAAATGGCAGAACTATGCCATCGTTGGTTGGAGAACTTGCAGAATTCTTATTTTCAATGGTGTTTGGTAGTGCAGACGGTTTAATTACCACTCAAGATGGAAGCCGCTGGGGTTGGGATAAAGATGGTAATTTTATCGACGAAATGCCTGGTGCCAAGGCCATAGTCCCTGTCGGACAATCTATCCCTACGAGAAATATCCCGTTAGTTTTACCCGTAGATAAAGGAACACCAAATATCCAGGTAAACAGCCGTGGAGGAGATTACATATTTCACGCTGGACAAGGTGGGAACATCCTGCAATTGGCAGTATCTGATTCGGTTTCAGGGGATACTGACAATGTAACAGTCGGATATGAAGAAGACCACCTTACATCATTTAGTTTTATACCAGAGCGAAATGCATCTAAATTAACACCCAAGATTGGAATGTTAATGGGAGAAAGAGAGGTTGCCCTTTTTAGATGGTTAGGGCTTTCGGTACCAGGTGGGAGTGAAGTAAAATTCAGGGCATTGAAGGATGCAAGAGGGGTGGAGTATGAGAATAACACTGGAATAATTACACATCACTACCTTACACTTAATTCAGTTGACGGTGCTTCAGGGTATTATCATGACATGATCTTTGGCCCTTTTGAAATCCCAGCCGGAGCCATACATCATACAACTCTTAGCAATTGGCCATCCGGAACATCTCTGCTATCTGAGATTGATATTGACCGTGATGGTAATATGGATATAACAGAACTTGTGTCAGGTGTGCCGGTTCAGTTAAATATAACAGATATTACTCCACCTTCTGTAACACCACCGGCTGACATTATGGTTGCTGCAACAGAAAGCGGCGGCGCCAGAGGAAATGCATCTACACAACTTGCAGAATTCCTGATTGGCGGTTCAGCAGTCGATACAGTTGATCCATCCCCTATACGGCTAATTCCAATTATTGCCGGGGGTGAAGTTACTGACAATACCCTGTTCCCAATAGGGACAACACCAGTGACCTTCAGGTTTATTGATATTAATGGCAATATAGGAACAGCCACAGCCAATGTAACAGTTGTTGGTAAACCAGGCGTTTCTGGAAAAATCATAAGCAAGGCATGGAAATCGCCGGGTATTATGTTTGTCAATCTCCAACTGACAAATACAGGAAAAGGAATCGGCAGGAATATAAAAATTAAACAGGTTGTTCCCAGGACACTTTCCGGTACAGGAACAGTTACATATAACACCACACTCTCACCCGGATTACCCTATACAATCGGGGACCTTGATGTTGGAGCTTCTACAACAGTTGAACTATATCTGAATGTTCCATCAATGGTGACCAAATTTTCTATAACGGAAAACGGGACAGTTCAGGATATAGTGGGTACAAGTTACAACTATTCAACGGGACAGGCAGTGACACCATAAAATAACAGTTTGAGAATATTGAGGCGAATACTAAGTTGTACAACAATCTTATAACAAGTAAATAACAGGAGGGTAAACAATGAGACAGAGTAGATTTATAGGTACAATAGTAGCGTGTGCAATGTTTTTACTTTTTATTGGCTTTATGCCGGTTAATGCTCATGCAGGAGTTTGCACTACGCCACCCTGCGTGAATTCTGCTGATATTATTGACGGGGAGGTAAAAACGTCTGATATCGCTGCCGGTGCAGTCACTACAGGAAAATTGAAGAATAATGCCGTAACCGGGGCCAAAGTCCAGGATGGGAGTCTTACAGGGACGGATATACAGAATGGGTCTGTTACCGGAACTGATATCCAGGATGGCTCTATAGGTAGTGCTGACATTCAGGATGGAGCGGTGAGCGGTGCTGACATTGGCGCAGGTGCTGTTGGAACATCTAATATCAGCGATGGGGCGGTAACCACAGGTAAAATTGCCCCTGGTGCAGTGGGTTCAACACAGATTAATAACACTCAGATACAGAGCCGTGTAACAGGAACATGTGCTGTTGGAAGCAGCATAAACAGTGTGAACCAGGATGGCTCAGTTGTATGTGAGACAGACGATAATACAACTTACACCCCAGGCACAGGTATTAATATCATAAATGGATCTGTGATTGGTATTGCAGATGGAGGTGTTGGATCTACACAGATTACTGATGGCTCTGTATCTTCTGCAAAGATTGCCATTGGTTCTGTTGGTTCTGCTCAAATCAATAACACTCAAGTACAGGGTCGTGTAACAGGAACTTGTACAACAGGCAGCAGTATCCGCACTGTGAATCAGGATGGGACAGTAGTTTGTGAGGCAGATGACAATTCAATCTACACAGCCGGCACTGGAATAAACATTACAGATACTACAATCAACATTTCTAATGGAGGTGTTGGTACTACACAGATAGGTGATGGTTCAGTAACAACTTCTAAGATTGGGACAGGAGCTATAGGGTCTTCACAGATTGCTACAGGAGGTGTTGCCTCTGCTAACATTGCTCCTTTGTCAGTAGGGACATCTCATTTGATTGACGGGAATGTAACAACAGCAAAGATTATGAACAGCGCAATTGGCTCAACTCAGATAAGTGATGGTTCAATAACAAGTGTAGATGTAGGATTTAACTATGCAGGCAGTGCAAGCAAGGGAGGAGCTGCGTCAGACCTCTCCTGCATCGGTTGTGTATCACAAACAGAATTAAATTTTGGCGGTGTTAAGCCTGCTCAGCGAATAGTAGTTGCAGAAAGTGGTGGAGATTATACAAGCATAGGCGCTGCGTTAGCCGCCATCAGCCCCTCTTCATCCAACCCATATGTCATTGATGTGATGCCTGGAATATATACAGAATACATAACTATGAAAAGTTATGTCCATCTGCGAGGCGCAGGCCAAAATGTAACAATAATCCAGTCACCCAATATAATTTATGACGTCATAACTATATCAGGTATAAGAGAGGTGATTGTTTCCGGATTTACAATAAAAGGAGGACGACGTGGAATCTACCACTACCAGAATGGTGTTTATATACCTTCCAACTCTGTAATAATTGAAAATAATTTAATTACAGGGAATAACTGGGAAGGGATTGACAATGCATTTGGTGTTACAAACACCAATATTATGATCAGAAATAATGATATAAATGTAAATACCGGTGGTGGAATTTTTAACTCATCTGCCTCACCAACAATTGTCGGCAACAGAATTTCAGCTAATCTTTCTACTGGTATTTATAACTCATCATCTTCATCTCCAATGATTATAAATAACATTATTACAGATAACACATCAACTGGAATTTATGTCGGCAGTGGTTCTTCTGCATTAATAAAAGAAAATACGATTAAATTTAACGGAGGTTATGGTGTTATTAATTCCGGGACCTCTGTTGCTTTCAAAGTAATCCATAATTGGATTACAGACAACGGTGGAACAACTTATGATGATATATACTGTAACGCAATCGGGTCGGGAGAGAATGTAAGTTTCAACGTATTTAATAGTAGAACAAATAATGGTGTATGCGATGGAAATTTTAATGTAAATTACTATGGTTATACATGGTAAAAACTAGCTTAATTAGTTAATAAGCCATCATTCTTATGTAAGGGGGGACATGCAATAAGGGCAGCGCAACCTTAAATATAGGTACATGTCCTTATTTTGTTTATTTCGTTGGTCGCTGTCCCTGTGTTGTTGTTACTCATAACTTCTTTTTTCGTTTGTGTGACAGGATTGCTTCAAGGTCGGTTAATATCTCAGGCATTTCTAATACAGATGAGAATTCCCGGACCCACATTTTTATTCTTCCCACATTTAAATTCGGGTTGGCGTCCATTATTGATTCAATATCCACAATATCCCGTGGACGGCGGGCAACTGCCTTCATAATAATTAAATCTTCCGGCGGAGGTAACGGAATTTTAACACCACCCACTTCAACCCACATAGCACTGCTAACCGCCTCTTCTTCAAATGGTAGAACCCCTAATGAAATATCGACATCAATACCGCTGGATTCGTGACGAAGCAAAAGAATGCGATTCTTGGTAGCAAAATCCAGCGCGTTTGAGATTCTTGTAACAAACCCTAACTGTGTTCCTGAGGAAAGAAATTCAGCCCAGTCATTGTTATCAAGCAAAACTAATGCATCAACATCCTGTGTGAAGCGGGGACGACCAAGAACAGAGGCAGCTACACCTCCAATAACAACACCAGGGGTATGACTGGCTTTTAACCACTCAACCAGATCACGTAATACAACCAGAAGCGGGGAAAGGTTATCATTTTGAGACATCATATGCCTTTCTAAGCCGATTCCATCTTATTCTTACCTCATTCTCTTCTTTATTTATAATATCCGTTTGTGCAGTAAATACTTTGCCGGAAGCCATAAGAGTTACTAATTGGTGCAATTTTTGTGGAATAGTGGTCTTACGCAATTCTTGTATCTCTGCCTCGTTAACAGATTCCCACCGTCTTTTGTATTCCCGGGCTTCTTCTTTTGTGATTCTGGATTTCATTTAAGAAGTATATCCTGAAAATGAAGAAATTAGCAAGGCACAGTTGAAAATGCATAGCGAGCAATAGCCCCGCAGCTTGCTGCAGGGAGCTTCAAATCACCTCTACAGGAGCACCTTTCTTTACATTAAGCATCTTTGCTGCATCGCCCATATAGGTATATATCTCGAACAGGCCAAAGCTGTTGATTATTGTACCGGGTTCTCCCTTATTTACCTCTGCATAATATTTCTTAATTCCTGTTATTTCAACTTCCGCTATTCTTGTACGAATATCTGAAGTTGAAATACCGCTTTTTACTATATCATCAATATCCTCATGAGTTATATTCGTGATGATATTTCCAAACCTGTCAATATAAATCACCTTCCCCTTTATGATGCCATGCCCTCTTTCAATTTCAGGGATATCAAGTTTTCTATAATCGGATATTGCATGCCCAAAGTGATGGAACTCTATACCCTTTGAGAGCCATGCGGCTACTGGTGCGAATATATCACGGCCATGGAATGTGGAGCTGATACCCTTTAGAAAATATTGTTCAGTAGTTAATTCTAATATATTTGGTTTTGGATCCTCTTTTATTATAAACGATAGCACACCATTATCCGGTCCTAAGAAACAGTGGCCGGAGGCATTCACAAGGATTGGTCTCCTGCTGCTTCCGACACCGGGGTCAACTACAACTACATGGATAGTGCCTTTGGGAAAGTACCTGTAAGATTGGCTTATTACAAATGCACCTTCGAGTATATCCTGATTATCAATATTGTGTGTAATGTCTACAATATTAGCAGACTCGTTTATATTGTATATCACCCCTTTCATTATTCCTACGAAAGGGTCTTGAAGACCAAAGTCTGTTGTGAGTGTTATTAATTTCATCCGAAATTACCACTAATCTCTAATTCTTTATAGCCCCAATTAGTTCAGATATGTTATTAAGTCCCTTATCTTCCATATATTTCTCCAACCCTTCTACTATTTCTATTGAGACTCCTGGATTTATAAAGTTTGCCGTGCCAACTGCAACCGCGCTTGCCCCGGCAAGTAAAAACTCTACTGCATCGTTTACAGTAAAAATCCCTCCCATCCCGATGATCGGAATCTTTACTGCTTTATATACCTGCCAGACCATCCTAACAGCAACAGGTCTTATGGCTGGCCCTGATAAGCCGCCTGTAACATTGGCAAGCCGCGGTTTCCATGTCTCTGTATCAATAGACATGCCGAGTAATGTATTTATAACTGATAGGCCGTCTGCACCCTCATCTTCACATACCCTCGCAAAGGAGGCAATATCAGTAACATTTGGTGATAGTTTTATTAGGACTGGCAACGTAGTAGCCTTCCTGACAATTTGTACAACCCTGCGTGTTGACTCAATGTCTGTGCCAAACGCAATCCCGCCCTCTTTAATATTTGGACATGAAATGTTCACCTCAAGTCCATGAACACCAGCGACTCCATTAAAACGCCTGGCAACCTCTCCATACTCATCCACTGTTGAACCAAATATATTTACTAATACCTTCGGGTTAAACTGTCTGAGGAAAGGGAGTTTATCTCTTATAAAGGCATCAACCCCAATATTAGGGAGGCCAATTGCATTTAACATCCCTGAAGGGGTCTCACATATCCGTGGCGGAGGATTACCGGGTGTAGGTTTTAATGCTATTCCTTTTACAATAATGGCCCCTAAACGGTTAAGATCACAATGTTCCGTTATTTCTTCACCGTATCGGGCAGTTCCGGAAGCAAGCGTAACAGGATTCTGAAAATCAATGCCTGCTATCCTTATTGATAAATCCGGTTTCATAGAACTATTGTATCCCCTCTAAATACCGGCCCGTCTTTGCACACAAGGTAATATCCTCTATCCCTTCTCTTTACAGCACATCCCATACAGAGGCCAATACCGCATGCCATATTAGCCTCAAGGGAAAAGTAGGTTTCAATATTCCTTCGTGTTCCTGTAATCTCTGATATCTTCTGTAACATTGGAGAAGGGCCGCAGGCATAGACTGTTGTTCTTAAACCAGGGTCGCATCTGCGTGACAGATATTCTTCCAATGCATCAGTAACATATCCTTTAATCCCAACAGACCCATCGTTTGTAGTAATAATTACTTCTGCGGCTGTCTTTTTCAAATCTTCAACACACAGAAGATCCGCCTCTCCCCTGCCACCGAGTATGATCACTATAGGTCTATCCGGATAATTTGTTCTTAAGGTTTCACCAAGTCCGATTATCGGGGCTGCTCCAATCCCTCCGGCGATAATCAGGATATTATCTCCAACTACCTCCCGATTGACAGGAAATCCATTGCCAAGCGGTCCAAGTATATCAACCTCGTCCCCTTCAACAATCATAGATAATATAGTTGTCACTCTCCCAACAACCTTATACAGTATTTCTATATTACCTGATTGATCTACTCTATGGATGCTAAAGGGGCGTGGCAGAAGCGGGTCATAAGAATTACAGGGTGTCGCCGGTCTTAACATTACAAACTGACCTGGTGCGATATTAACTTTAAAGGAAGGTTCTAAAACAATCCTGTAGTAGGTTCCCTTTATACATGAATTTGAAGCAATTCTGACCCTCATCCTTCAAAAGAGATACCCTGTATCTCATACTCCCTGTCACCAGCAGGCGCCTTTATAGTCACTATAGCTCCAATCTTGTTACCTATAAGCGCCCTGCCTACAGGAGAATTGAGGGATATCTTCCCGTTCTTCAGATCCACCTCATCTTCACCTACTATCTTATATTTCTTTGCTTCACCTTTACTCATATCAAGGAGCTGGACTGTTGCACCAAAGACAACCTTATCTGTATTTATAGAGGTAATATCAATAATCTCTGCTGTTGCGATCTTGTATTCAATATCCCGTATCTTTCCTTCTAAAAATGACTGACGCTCTTTGGCTGCATGATATTCTGCATTCTCAGAGAGGTCTCCATGTGCACGCGCCTCTGCTATATCCTTTATATTTTGGGGACGCTCTATCTTTCTGAGTTTATCACGCTCTTCCTGTAATTTCAAAAACCCCTCTTTTGTCATTGGCCTTTTCACGGTTGTTCCTCCTAACTTAATCGTTACAAAGAATGATAGTATGAATTTTTATAGTCAAACATAGACAGACTATAAAAACCCTTTAACCTGTGCCAGAGAACCACTGAAATAGGAGTTCTTTGACAGTAAAGCCATAGCCTTACTATGAGGCATAGCATATTTTCGCTCCGTATCTGATAACTTATATAAGAATCTATCTACCAGAACACGAAGGACAGCCTTCTTGTTTTTG